>WNFS01000852.1_pt1 | contig 27372 bp, 22 predicted proteins | sample 5400141 | NCBI WGS metagenome assembly WNFS01 (sample SAMN13153358, study PRJNA577476) | soil metagenome | isolation source: 60 cm saprolite under Madrone tree | place: USA:California | collected 2016-06-14
AGGCCCAGCCGTAAGTGCGTTCAAAGGATTGCCGGTTGGGCTGCTTCAAATAGGAAATCTCGCCGGCGATATTTTCCACTTTGAGATTTGCGTCAAGAGCTTTGCGGATTTGCGCAGCTTCGGGAAGGTTCGGAAAAGTCCGCAGTAGTCGCACCAGCATCCAGTGGCCATGAACTGAAGAGTGCCAGTCGAAACAGCCGTAGAAAGCTGGATGCATCTTCTTTGGATTGTCGACGTCGCGACTGTCATTCATCACGTGTTCAGGCTTGTTGGGATATTCGCGGGAGATGCACTTCAACGCAAGACTGGCGAAGTGCGAAGCCTGGGATTGAGTTAAAGACAACTCTGTCGCGGCTGCGCGCTTCGGCTGCGCACTTAACTGAAGTGTGTTAGACATGACTGCGATCACAATCAAACAGAGCACGAATGGGTTTTGCAACTCAATCCTCCACATTTATTGGCCGCGGATCAACGCGGATTTTGCGTTCGGGGCAGTAGCCCGACCGTAAGGGAGGGCGTGTCGCTAGCAAGCTATGCCCTCCCTTACGGTCGGGCTACTGCCCCGTTCAGTATCTATGCGACGGCCGGCCAATATGAATATGCGGGCCGGTCGCGGTTCCCGGTATGGCGGCGCGGAACGCCAGAAAGGGGATGCCGTTGCTACGCAAAAAGTTCAGCAACGCCTGTCCTTCGGCGCCATCCGGATGCAGCGAGACATCCATCGCGTTGTGATGGTCCAGTCGCCAACGATCATGAACTGCGCCCTGACCGAAAACTGCGATCGGCAGCGGCTTCTTAAAAGTATCAAGAAAAAAACGTTGAACTTTCCACGCGTCTGATAGGGCCCATGGCGCGCTGCCATTGTAACGAATATAGGCCGAGGTTTTCAGCATTGAGCCTTTTGCCATTGGCCCGGCTTTGGAAAGCGACTTCTCCGCTTCTGCCTCGAGCAACGTGTCCGCGATCTGCGCGTCGGCGCTGTTCATGCGCTGCCTGGTCTCGGCCACCTTATCGTTAGCTTCGGCCAGTGTCCGCTCGCTTGCTTCAACATCATTTTTTGAAACCAGCCCCTGCGCGAATAGTTCTCTTGTTTGACTCAAACGCGTTTCGGCTTTGGCTGTATTCTTTTCGTAACTAGCTAACAGCTTTTCCAAACTCGCCTTGTAGTCGTTTGTTGCCTTGATGAATTCCTCGCGCAAGCTTGTCAGTTCATCGATTGGCTTGGCCGGCGCCGGCTTCGCTTTTGCCGTCTTCTTCTTCTGTGCTGCCATCGGCAAAGCGCCAAGCACGAACAGAGCGATAACAATCAGTGCACCGTGCGCTGCCCGAATCATGAACCTTGGGGGCCCATTGCCGCCGCAGTTAACCGATACGTCCATGATGGCTATGTGTTTTTCTCCAGCTCGGAATTGATTTCTCCGCCGATCAGAATTGCCAGCCCAGTGAAGTAGAACCATAACATCAGGATGATTAGCGCGCCGAGCGAGCCATAGGTAACGCTGTAGGAGTTAAAAAAGTGCAGGTAGATTCGGAATCCAAACGAGACGAGCAGCCAAAGCGCCACAGCGGTCACCGTTCCCATACCCCACCAATTCCGTTCGCGCCTGCCGTCGGGCGCGAAGTAGTAAATAAGATCAAACGTCAACAAGATAAAAAAGAGCGCGATGGGAAACTGTAAAATCTTCCAAACGATCGTAAAAGCATTGCTGAAACCGAAGTGGTTGGCGAGTGCTTCACCAAGATGTCCACCATACAAGACGATGGCCAGGGCTGCGACAATCATGATCGATAGCGTCACGGTCAAAAAGATCGACACCAGCCTCACCTTCCACCACGGGCGTCGTTCCCTCACGCCGTAGGCGACGTTCAGCGTGTCGCTGATTGCGCCCATGCCGTTTGACGCTGCCCACAGTGCCGCCAGCAAACCCAAAGACAGCTTGCCGCCACCGGCCGACTGACTGATCTCGTCCAGCGTAGTATGGACCAGCGTAACGGCCGAGTAAGGCATAACCGTCGCGAGGTAAGTGAGCAACTTGTTGCGGAGATCGGAACCTGCCTGGGCGAAATAACCAAGCAAGGTCATCAGAAACAGCAACAGCGGAAAAAGCGCGAGCAGAAAATAGTACGAGAGCTGTGCGGCGCGGCCAAATATGTCGTGCTCACTTAGGCGTGTCCATACGCTAGCGCTGAATTTTTTCAAATTCACAACGAACCATCCATCGGATGAAGCTTGGCACTTGAAGTGGAGGCACGGATTCTAGCACGCGGCCCGTGCTCACAATCGAACGGAATACAGAGGGATTTAAGCTGGAGGAAGGCCGAAAACTTTTGAATATTGCACGCGAGCCGAGCCAGCTATTTAACCATGGTACCGGTGCGGCTCCAGCGCGTGTTATTGAAGAAGTCCAGAATGAAATTGCCGCTTGAGGGCGCGCTCTCGTCGTAGGACCAATAGACAAACATCGCTCTGCCGATGACAAGTTCGCGCGGCACAAAACCCCAATAGCGACTGTCTTCGCTGTTGTTGCGATTGTCTCCCATCACGAAATATTTGCCGGCCGGGATAACGATTTCCTTCCCGTCACCTTCCAGTCTGAAGATGGGATAATTCTCTTCCGCGAAATCGGGATTGTAGTAAACGTCATAAGGCTCGCCGGGCTTGCGCGGTGATGCGTTCTTCAGGTTGAGCGGCGCTTTGTCGTTGTTATCAATTGCTTCGATTTGGTGTTCGGGAAGCAGCTTGCCGTTGATGATCAGATTTCTGCCTTCCATCCGGATGCGATCTCCGGGAAGACCGATGACTCTCTTTACGTAGTTGGTCGTGATCGGTTTGTTGTCAGGTCGATCGTCGCGGCTGGGATCGTAACGATTGCCCGGATACTTGAAAACGATGATGTCTCCACGCCGTATTTCGCGTTGCGGCAGAAACGGCAGCGACTTTCCGGGCGCAAAGATAAATTTGTTGACCAGCAAGTGATCGCCAATTGTAATCGTGTTCTGCATTGAGCCGGTCGGCACCTTCACTGCTTGCACAATGAAGGTCATACCGAACAGCGCCATGATGACGGTCACTACGGCCGATTCGAAATACTCGCGCCAAACGGATTTTGGCGGACCTTTAGGCTTGGTTTCTACCGGTGGTTGGCCGTGACCGTTGCGTTGGAAAATCTTGGAAAAAGAAAACGGCGCCGCTTCCGTTTTCGTTTCGACGCCGCTCTCTTTGCTGCGACCGCTGGAAGGGTTACTGCTCATCTACAAAATTATCCTAGATACGTTGTCTGCGATGGTCAAGTCTGACTTGCCTGTTTCTGAAGTCCAACTACAAGGTCTGCGCTTTTTTGAGATGACACAGGCGCATCCTGACTGTTGAGCTTCACATCCGCTCGCTACTGCTCGCGGTCCGCGACAGGTTAAGCGTCGCCAAGCGGGCCTTTCATGGCCGCCAACGCTTGCTTCGCCGCAGCCGTTTCGGCTGCTTTAATTGAGCGACCTTCGGCGCGAACGTTGCCGCCATCCCAACTGACTTCAACATGAAACGTGCGTTTATGCGGCGGCCCCAGCGCTTCGACCACTGAATAGCGCGGCGCGGCTCGTCGCTCGGCTTGTAGTTTTTCCTGTAACAACGTCTTGTAGTCGGCTTGTGCCGCGGTTTTAGGTGTTACCACCCGCAGCTCCTCACCAATTACGCGCTGCACAAAATCGGTGGCGGCAGACAATCCGCCATCGAGAAAGATTGCACCAGTCAGGGCTTCGAGGACGTCAGCAAGTAAAGCATCTTTGCTGCGCCCGCCACTCTTTTCTTCCCCGCGGCCAAATTTCAAAAAGTCTCCGAGTTGCATACGTGCTGAGGCTGTGGCCAACGTCGGCGCGCTCACCAGGCGGTGCTTCATTCGAGACAATTCGCCTTCTGTAACTTCCGGGTAGGCCTTACATAAATAATCAGCAACTATCAGTCCCAGCACGGAATCTCCCAGGAACTCCAACGATTCATTGTGGAGCCGCCGTGCCTCATCCTCAGCACCCGGAGCTACTTGTTCATGGGCCCAGGATCGATGGGTGACCGCTCGTTCGAGCAGTGCACGGTTCTGAAATTTGTAAGACAGAATAGTTTCCAATAGATCCAAATCGGGTAGCGTCTGCGGTTGCTTAACGGTAGGTCTCGCCATAACAAAGGCCGGAAGCCTCGTCGACAGTCAGACAAGCTCCCGGCATTTTCGGAAAGTAAGCTGTTGAATGATTTCAGTGACGTCTGTGATTGTTGCGCGGCTTCGGTTTAGTGGTCGTCTTGGTTGACACCGTAGTTGTAGCCGCAGCGGTCGTCGTTGTTTTCGTGGTCGGTGGTGTCACTGCCGGAACCGCAGAACCCACTGGTTTAGTTCCCGCCGGCAAGACCGGCGGCAGCGGCTTAGACAATACGCTGGCGATCATTTCGTTCAAACCGGTGTCCGATTGGTTGTGCCGATACTTGTACCAGGTGCTCGCCGCATCCAGCCAATCTTTCTTTTGCGCTTGATACTTCGCATCCGTGCCGGCCAAAGCGACTGCGCGCGCGTAAGCATCAACCATTCGATCGATAACCTGGTTAATATTCTCGAGTGCCAGCTTGCTCTCAGTCGTCTCATCTTTACCCGGATACTTGGCTTTGTAAGCCGCTGACAAACTGGCGTACGGACCGGTCTCATAAGAAACACCGATGAAGTAGTAGTTCCACGGATCTTTCTTAAGGTCCGTTTCCATTTGCATTGACTTGATCAAAGCATTGAGCGCTTCCGTTGGATTTGTTTTAACGGCCTGGCGCCCGACAACATTGTAAAGGTAGGCCAGCGTTTCTTCTTTGGATTTGAACGGCTGCCAACTTTCCGGAGCTTTGTTGGCTTCGATAAGCTGAATCGCTTTCTTCGAATACATCACGGCATCGGAATTAAGACTTTCATTTTTCAAGGCTACGGCGGCAAGGTAACTGCCCCAGCCCATGTCGATCAGAGTCCTAAGATTGTTCGGGTCCTCAGCCAGGATTTCTTTCCCGATAGTGAGCGCTTCGGTGTATTTCTTGTCATTGTAAAGCAAAGGTTGAAATTTTTGCCGACGATCGTCTTTTTCGTATTGCGCGGACCACTTCTTCAGATACGCCGGTATCGGACCTTCTTCTTGCGGGCAAGCGGCCAGATTACTTCCTGGCAGCGTCATAAGCTTTTGCCGGATCTGGAATACGAAACTTGGTGAAGTCGGCATACCAGGCGCCTTTCTTTTCATCGGTGCACTGCCCCTGCGCGGCCGCCGCGGGCGCGGGCGTTTGAGCGTTGGCTTGAGTATTGTTTGTTAATACTGTTGCAGCCATCACTGCCAGGCTCGCGTAAATGGCAAGTAGGCTAATAATCTTTTTCATCAGTCGTCAAAACCTCCCAAGTTCTCTTATCCGTCTACCCTGGCAGAGACAATTCGCATGCCGCATCAGGGCAACAGTAAGATGCATGCTTCGAAAAACCAGTTGCCGATCCGCGGTGTTTGTCAGGAGAGAACCACAGTGTCGTCGAACAATAGAGTCTTAAAAAACAACGTCCGCAATATTCCTGCAACTCCGCGGACCTGTCAAGGCGGCAGGTGCATCGAAAAACATTCAGCAAATGTCTTGTAAAAGACCACTGCGCCGGCGGTCATTTTAAAAGACCTACCGGCGCAGTTAATTCCCAGGAGTTTTAGATGCCTAGACTCAGGGCCGCGGCAACTGAGTTCTTCGCAGCCGATCATCAGGTTGAGACGTAACTTTGACTGGGGCCTTTGTAGCAGTTGGAGATTTCGAACCTGCCGCATTTGAGGTTTGACCGTTACGAGATGGTATTGGCATCAGTACGGTTTTCACGTTCTCGCGCTGTGCCGGTCCATTTACCAGCGGCACACGAGTCGTGGAAGGCGCCACAGCAGGCTGGGCATTGGTTGAAGCCTGCGCGTTGTCGCCGGTATTGGTCTCGGCGGTAACCGCGGCGTCTTCTGCTGCTTCGTTCTCTTCGTCATCTGGAGTAGAAGCGATCTGTAGGTGTGTGGGCGTACCAAAGCGGCGACTGAGATCGCGATAGATTTGGCCGGCCACTGCCGCTGGTAAATGCCGGTGGGCATCCGTGCCGCGTGTGATAACGACGACAGCTAACTTAGGATTTGCCAGCGGAGCGTAGGAGGTAAACAAACCTACCCAGCTTCCCTCGCCTCCGTTACAAGTACCAGTCTTTCCAGCGACTGTTTGCGTCGGATCATAAGCACGACGTCCGGAGCCGTAATTAACGGCGCCTACCATTCCCGGGATCATGCGTTGGAAAACGGCGCTGTCAATGTTCAGCTTGCGCCGGACTTTTCCTTTGAAGCGCGCCGCTTCCTGTGCATTGCGGGGAATTTGCGGCTCATAGAGTTTGCCTCCATTTGCCATGGCAGAAACCAGACTGCCGAGTTGCAGTGGCGTGACTTCAAACCCATCTGCATATGAAAACATGCGACGCACAGTGAAACCCGGTTTCATTTCAGGCAAGCGGCCCGGATATTCGAAAGGCACGTTAAGACCAGTCTTCTCGCCCAAGCCTAACTCGCGCGCGTAATGGACCATCTTGTCAAAACCAAGACTGCTCCCAACATGTTCAAAATAAGAGTTGTCTGAATGCGCCAGGGCAGAAGTGAGATCCATGCGCGGTCGATCAGACACTAACTCTGAAGGCGGAATGATGTTTTCCGAGAGACCGGCCACACCGGTCACCAATTTTATAGTCGAGCACGGCTTGAAACCGCGACGCAGGGCCCATTCCTGATTAACTATCGAATAAACCTTGCCATTCATCGGGTCCATGACCACGACTGTACCGGCGTGATTTCCCAGCGCATTCACTGCTGCCCGGCGCACTTCAGGATCTTCGCCTGCAGTGTTGTCGCGGGCAATCATCACCCGCACTTCGTTGCGTAAAGCCTCATCGATCGCCCGCTGCCGGGCAATTGCCGCTAGTCGCGCAGCTTCCGCGCGCCGTCGTGCTTCGAGGATTTCCCGCCGGCGTTGAGCTTCAATGCGGCGCAATTCCGCGGTGCGTTCACGCCTGCTCAGCGGCCGGTGGAGTCTTCGTTCGAGGGCCTTGACTGATGACGCTTGTTCGCGGGCAGCCTCGCGACGAAGTTCGCGTTTTGATAGTTTCGCTTTTGCCCCATGTCTGGAATCGCGTCTCGAATCCCGAGCCGACAAGCGCTGTTCACGCTTCGCTGCGCGGCGCTCTTTGGCCGACAGCTTTCTGCCTCGCTCGTTCCTGCCTCTTTCGACGCGCGCAACTTTGCGACGCGGAGCATCAGCGTGACGTTTCTTAGCAAGAACTGAGGGTTGGAATGGGAGAATGAGGAGAACGAAAAATATGAGTGCGATCTTAAAGGTCCGGGGGGATTGGTTTATCAATGTCATCGAGGGTAGTGCACCTTTCCTGGGGATATTATTGTTTGCTCACTTTGGGTGAGCCTCGCCGAAAATTCGCGCCGCCTGCTGCATACTTAAGCCAAGGCAGAAACCTTGAACCTGAACACAAAACGCATCTGCCGAGTATTAAGAGTTTCCAAAACGCTCTCCTAAACTTCCGTTTCCAAATGGACCTTCGGCCCTTTTACGTTGAGGCGGGAGAATTCCCTAAATTGGCGGTCCCTGGGGACATTGATTCGAGACCGGGCCAAATATACCATCGCGATACCGGAGCCGCAACACAAAAGTAAGCTTTTGTACACAACTCGTCACATTGAAATGCAATTTTGGCCCCGTGTAGCCGTTCGCGACAGTTCGTTACAACGTATAAACTACTAAATCCGTCAAAACTATATGATGACACCCCAGATTCTAAACAGTTTTCGCGCCCGACTAATTCTTTTGCTGGTCGTCCTGCTGGGGCTGACGCTTGGTGTCCAGTACTACGTCAACGTCCGTTCGGTGCGGCGTAACGCCCACATGCTGGTCGAACAAGAACAGGCAATTATGGCGGGTGTCGCGTTGGGAGTTAACAGCCTTTCCAGCCGTGAGTATCTTGAGAAGATGCAGAAAGAAGCCAAGCAGCCTTTGCTCGACCAGCAGGCCGGGCGCGTCAAGAACGTCATGGTTGTTGATACCGACGGCAACGTCCAGGACAGTCTGAACGGTGATTTTGCTCCTACCACTAATGCCGACGGCTCCACCCATTATGTGCGAGTGAAAGATGTTAACTTGCCACCGCTAAACAGTGCCGTCGAACTCGCCGAGAACACACCTTTGCCTGAAGGGATGAGCGTTGCCACCCAATTGATAGCGGGCGATCCGGGCGCATTTTATTTTCCGGTGGAGACTACGAAGGGCCGCTGGTACATCATCGTCGTGCTTGGGTCGGCAAACACGCTCACAAACCTTCTTGAGCGACAGGCCTCCCGCTCTGCTTTCTACACGCTCATGCTATTGCTGGCGACCACGCTCGTCACCGGCCTGTTTGTATGGAGGTTCACGCGGCCCATCAAAGACCTGTCAATGGCAGCGCAACGCGTTGCCAACGGCGACTTTGACGTGCGCGTTCCGGCTGTGCGCAGCGATGAGATGGGAGCACTCGCAGCCGCATTCAACGACATGACCGCGAGACTCGGTCGCGCGCGCGAGCTTGAGTCGCAGCTTCACCAGGTTGAAAAGGCTGCCGTCGTCGGCAGGCTCGCCGCAGCCATCGCCCACGAAATTCGCAACCCGCTGAACTATATTAATCTCACGCTGGACCATCTGCGTTCATCGTTCGCTCCTGAGGATCCGGCAAACCGAGAGATATTCGAACGATTGGCCCTGCAATTAAAGTCGGAAGTCGGGCGGATCAATCGCCACATTACAGATTTTCTCAAGTATTCGCGGCCTTCGGCGCTCGAGCTGCAATCGCTAGATCTTCGGTCTGAAGCCCAAGACGCATTGCGAGTGATTTCAGCTAACGCAGCGGAGAATGGCATTGAGACAAGCGTGATTCAGCACGGCGATGTGCCTCACGTCGTCGCCGACAAAGATTCTTTACACTCGGTCTTTACCAATCTGCTACTTAATAGTGTCGAAGCGATCGACAGCCAGGGTGGAAAGGTTCAGATTGCCTTGACGGTGGAATCGCCGGATCGCGTACGTATTGAAGTTATCGACACGGGAAGAGGCATTGCCCCGGAAGACATCGCCAAAATATTTGAGCCATACTATTCGACGAAAGACACGGGTACGGGTCTCGGCCTTGCTATTGTCAAAAAGGCAATCGACGATCATGGCGGTTCAATCACAGTAAGTTCGAAACTGGATAGCGGCACGACTTTTACAATTATTCTGCCGGCAAGAGCAGACGACGGAGGAGGGACGGAAAAGGCAGAAAGATGAAGGATGAAGGCGGAAGCTTGTTCATCCTTCATCATTCATCCTTCATCCTTTAGATACTATGGCGCGCAAAACTATACTGGTAGTTGACGACGAAAAATCGCAACGCGAAATACTCGAGATGATCCTGTCGGGCGAGGGATATGACGTTACCACCGCTTCTTCAGGCGAGGCTGCGATCAAGTTTGCCAAAGAAAAGCGATTTGATCTGGCGCTAACGGACCTGAAGATGACCGGGATGGACGGCATCGAGTTGTTGCAGCATTTGCTGGCGCTCGACTCCTCGATAATCGTACTTCTTTTGACCGCGCATGGTTCTATCGACTCAGCGAAAGAGGCCTTACGACGTGGCGCTTTCGACTATCTGGAAAAGCCCTACGACAAGACCGCATTGCTGGAAACAATCAATCGGGCGCTACAGCGGCTGGACGCGCTCGACACCGAGATTGTTTCGGCATCGCCCAAGATGGAGTCAGTTAAGCGCATGATCCTGAAAGTGGCGCGCTCGAATTCGACGGTTTTGATTCGCGGGGAATCGGGCACGGGCAAAGAATTGATTGCGCGCGCGATTCATAACCAGTCGCCGCGCGCGCAGGACATGTTTCAAGCGGTCAACTGCGCTGCGATTAACGAGAACCTGCTCGAATCAGAGTTGTTCGGTCACGAGAAAGGGTCGTTCACCGGCGCGCATGCCGAGAAAAAAGGACTGTTCGAAATAGCGGATCGAGGCACGCTGTTTCTGGACGAGATTGCGGAGCTCGACGTCGCCATGCAGGCAAAACTGTTGCGCGCTTTGCAGGAACGAAAAATAAGACGCGTCGGTGGCACGCATGAAATCAGTGTTGACGTGCGGGTGATTGCCGCCACCAATCGCGACTTGCGCGCGATGGTTGCTGACGGCAGATTCCGCGACGACCTTTACTACCGCATAAATGTTTTGTCAGTTGATGTGCCGCCGCTTCGCGAACGTCGCGAAGATATTCCGGTGCTCATCGATTACTTTGTTAAGAAGCACACGCGCAACACGTCACGATTGGTGCGCGGACTGACTGCGGAGACGCGCAAGCTTTTGATCGACTACAGTTGGCCCGGCAACGTGCGCCAGCTCGAGTCGGCAATCGAACGCGCGATTCTACTTTGCGAGGGCGATCAAATCACCGTCGACGATCTGCCCCTCGAAGTGCGACAGGAGTCTCGGCCGATTGCTGAAGGCGCATTCAAGCTGCCGCCCGAGGGAATCAGTTTCGAGGACGTCGAACGCGATCTGATCATGCAGGCGATGGAGCAGACGGACTACAACATAACGAAGTCAGCCAAGCTTCTCGGTCTGACCTTCCGCACCTTGCAATATCGGCTGGAAAAGTTTGGCATCAAGCGTCCCGAAGCAAAGAAAGAGGCCGCTGGGTAATGTTCTTCAAAAGTTTGCTGGCTCTTTCCGTTTTGTGCGTGCTGGCCGCATGTGCGAAACAACCGCCCAACCCGCCACCGCAGGCGGCCTCTTCGCCGGTTGAAACGAACGAACCAAAAAGAATAGCTTCCGTCGATGTCGTGAAAGCAACGCCGCAGCCCGTGGAAGTTAAAGCGGGCGGAACCGCTCAGCTTATCGTGCAGTTGAAAATCCAGAGCGGCTACCACGTCAACGCCAATCCGCCGACGTATTCTTATTTGAGGCCCACACAATTGGACGCTACTGCGAGCGATGGGATTTCTGCGACGTCTGTTACCTACCCGTCGCCACTCACAAGGAAATTCGCCTTCGCTGATAAGCCGCTGGCCGTCTATGAAGGTGAGACTGAAATAAAGGCGACAATTAAGGCAGACACCGCAGCCAGCAAGGGCGAGCATTCAGTTGCCGCGCAACTGCGCGTGCAAGCCTGCGACGATCAAGTGTGCTATCCGCCGGGCCAGGTTGAGCTGCGAATTCCAGTGACGGTGAAATGAAGCCGGGTGACTGATGAAACTGTTTTGGATGATTGTTGCCGGCATTTGCATCGTAGTAGCTGCTTTTTACATGCTGCGACGAGATTTCAATACCGCGTTTGTCGTCGCGGCACTTGGTATGATTTTTTGGTTTCTTAACTACCGCGCGCAAATGAAAGAAGTGATCGCGACGGCTGATTTGGAAGAAAGCAAGGGGGAAGATTCCAATGAAAACTAACTTCAATCGCTGGTACCGAGCGCCGTTTGCCGCAACAGTAGTGCTTATGATTGCATCAGCCCCGATGGTTGCGCAGTCGTCAGAAGAATCCGCAGTGCGCGCCGTCGTCCAGCAAGTCTTTTCGCAGTTGCAATCTCATGATTACAGTTCTGTCTACGATTCCCTGCCCTCGTCCACGCGGACCCGCATGTCGAAGCCGCGTTTCATCAGCGCGCTCCAGCGAGCGCAGGATCGTTACGTGCTCGATCGGATTGGAATTGGGAAAGTTCGCGTGGCCGGGGATCTCGCGGTGGTCGATACTGAACTTTTTGGCCGCATTAGTCAGCCGTTTCCAGCCGAAGGGAAGATCGTGGTGCAACAGTACCTGGTGCGTGAAGATGGTAAATGGCACGTTGCCACGGGTGACAACGGAACGATTCAGCGATTTCTCAAAAGCAATCCCAGCTTCGCTCGCAAGTTTCCCATTCGCCCGCCGCGCGTCTACGTAAAGCAAAATGATAAGTGGGTGGAATTTGTAGGGTTTAAGAGGTAGGCTGTTGGATGGCAGTTAGTTTGTTTGTTCTGTCCTGGCATCGAAACTAAATCCCCACGCCCTAACGTCCCGCGCCTTGCGCAATTCCCCCTAAGGTCAAGTCGTCAAACGAAAGCTGGGCATCGTCGACTGGCTCTTCATATTCGCCGTGCCGGATTCGTGAGCGCGGCACTTCCAGCGCCTCGCGCACCGCATCCAGGTGGAAACGAATGATATGCGGCGTCACGCGCACCGAGGGAATGCGGCGCTTGCGGGCCAGGCGCCGGACAGTTGACTCGCTAACCTGCAATACTTTAGCAAGCTGACGAGCCGTCAGAAACTCTTCACGTTCTTCCATGTCGCAGTTGCCGTAATCCTATAGCAACTTCAAATCCTGAACCAAACATAAAACACCCTGGTGAATCGTGAATCGTAAATCGTAAATGGAAAAAGTCTCCCCGGACAGCATGGCACCTCCCAAGGGTTATCACCAACTATTTACCATTTACGATTTACTTATTTCGGCTTGAGCGTCAGCGCAACGCGATACACCGCAGCGCCATCAACCTCAACATCTTTGCTGACTGCGTCGGAATCCTTTGCTATGGCCGTGACACGATACTTCGCAACGTTCGGAGTGAGACGGAAGACAAATGAGCCGATCTCATTGGTAACTCGGCCATCAATTTTCTTTACATTGCCGTCAGCTTCTATTCTCGCGAGTTCAACGCGTACGTTGGGAACACTGCGGCCGGTAGGATCAAAAACGCTGCCACGAATGAAGGCGATCGAGCCTTCATCGATGGTTAGTATCAGGCGATCGCCCAACGAACGCGTCTTGCCTGCTTTGACTTCAATGTTTTCGATAGAGCCGACACTTAAGCCTGCTTTGCGAAGTGTGACACCATACAGCCCGGGTTTGAGCCGGTTGACCGCAAACTCTCCGCCCTTGTCAGTAACCACGCGCCCGACTTCGCGCTCTCCTTGTCTGACAACAACAGTAACGCCTGCCGGCGTTCCTACTTCAACACGAACTTTGCCTTTGAATCCGCCGGTTGACTTATCCTGCGCGACCACCTGTACGGCGGCGATCATTACAATGCAGAGAAGGATGAGATACGATCGGATTTGTTGCATGTCTTAATAATAACACTGCCCGCGCCGCCAGCCGATGTTGGGAACGTATGGTTGATGCTTGTTCAATATGAACTTGTTGCCAGCGGTAACGTAATAAACATGTAAGCTTGAATCGCTTGGCGCGGTGTTAACAGCGCTCGTATAATCCGGTCCAAGCTCGTGCCGGACAAGGCCGCGAATGCTTCAGTTTTACCAATCCAGCAAATCCCGCATTCTGTCGCTTTTCCTGCTTGCGACCCTCGCAATTGTGTTCCCATGCCGGGCGCAGCAATCCGATCCAAAAGCCGTTCGACCGCGTCAGGTATTTCCGAAAAATGAACAGACGCCGGATGAAGTTCTAAAGATTGACACCGATCTTGTCTCAGTCGATGTAAGGGCAAACGATTCCGAGGGTCGCCCGCTGCGAAATCTGCGGCAGGAAGATTTCAAAGTTTACGTTGACGGAATCGAACAGCCGCTCGCTTTTTTCCAGGTTGAGAGGCGAAGCGGCGAGCCACGCCCATTGGCGATGGTATTTGCGCTCGACATTTCGGGCAGCATGACCGCGGAAGAAATGAATCGGCTGCGACGCGCGCTCAATGCGTTTTCCCAACAGTTGTCAGACCATCCTGCGCTTTACGCGGTGATGTCGTTTGGCATGAACGTGAAAACCGTGCAGAAGTTTACTTCCGAAGCGGACAAACTCGACCGCGCCATCGAACGTCTCGCGCGAGAACCAAACGGATTATCAACCCATACTTACGATGCCGTTGACGACGCTATACGCATGCTGGTACGTCATGCACCACGCACGCGTGAAGGGCGTTTGATAAAACGCGCGGTGTTGGTTGTGACCGACGGCTTTCCGGTTGGCGACACAGTTTCGGCGCCGACCGTCATCGAACGCGCAAATGCCGCCGAAGCAAGTATCTATGTAGTCACGCTTCCTTCTTATTCGCGGGTAATGCCGGTCGCGGCCCAAAATCCGCTACCGACGCCGCTCGATGTTAGTGGATTAGCTGAATTGAGTGGTGGGAGGAGTGTCTACGCTGAGGAAAAGAATTACGAAGCGCTGTTTCGCGCCCTGGCAGAGGAAGTAACGTCGGCTTACGTGCTCGCGTTTTATCCGCCCGAAGAAAAACGGCATGATGGCCGATTTCACATTATCAGAGTCGAAGGTCCGAACGGGGTAATGCTGAACCAAAGTCGTCCGGGATTCCAGACCGCTAAAAAGTAGGCAGAAAGCAGTAGGCAGAAAACAAACCGCAACGGAAGATGCGGGCTTTCTGCCTACTGCCTTCTGCCTACTTCCCTTCAGAACTCGTCTTCATCCTCGTCATCGTCCAAATCCTCTTCTTCGACCATGTCGAGCTCTACAGGATCCAACCCGACTACTTCCAGATCCGTACCGCATTCCTCACACGAAACGAGTTCGCCTTTATCTGTGTCCGTATCTACGTGGACATCCGCATCGCACTCGGGACATGTTCCAATCGGCACTTCATTACCCTCCGCAAGAATCTTTTGCCAACGAAATGTCGCCAATATCTTCGGGCGACTATATCTTGATATATATGATTGCCCCAACAATCTAACTTCGCTTGCGGCTTTTTGCAATACTCTTTTCCACTATTTCAGGTCAAGAAAAACGAGTAATATGGAGAAACCAGCCTCGCCGACCAGGGAAGTCTATTTACGTTTTGAGTTGTTCAGCCGGTAATAGTCAACTGTGGATTTCCACAGCAGCGTATTCAGTGGCAAGCGCCGCGGCCGGACGTGTTAACATGGCGCCCGACTGATTAGCGCCGCCTCGTTGACGTTCGATCCAGAATCGATAATTCCCCCATGCTCGCGTTCCTGAAGCGTCGACAAATTACATTCGCATTAATCCTTTGGTTCGCGCTGGTCCTTTCGGTTTCCTACTTCGTGCTCGGCAGGAACCGCAAAAGCGCCGCTGTCTCTGGGGCGGCACCCTCATCCAAATCTTCCGCCACAACTTCGCCACTGGCCCACGCCTCCCTTGACTCAGACAACGACGGCCTTCCAGACGCGGCAGAACTCCAAAGTTTCATGGATCGCGAAAATTTCCGGCAGTGGTTTACGCTGATTGCCGAAAGCCAGTTTTACCATCTGAACGACCAATGGAACGCGGAACAGCGCGACTGTGCCGGCCTGGTGCGGTTCGCCTGGCGTGAAGCACTGCGCCGTCATGACCGGACGTGGTTTCAAAAAATGGGGCCAGGCTATCAGGCGGTCGCGCCAGACGTGGGTAAGTACTCTCTCGAGCAAGGACCACTTGGCGAAAAACTTTTTCGCACCAGCTTTGGCGTCTACAAAGATGGCGACTTATCCACTGGCACCTTCTCCGACTTTGCCGACGCGCGCACGCTCAAGAACTTCAACGTCAAATTCATCAGTCGCGATCGCCACAATGCCGAGCCGGGTGATCTGCTTTTCTTCTATCAACCCTGGGTGCAAGAGTTTCCCTATCACGTGATGATTTTTCTCGGTGCGGCAAAACTCAGTAACGAGCAGGCAAATGATTGGGTTGTTTATCACACCGGCGCGTCGCCGACTGACGAAGGAACCGTAAAGAAGGTTGAGCTTTCAGTGCTCGATCACCATCCCAACAAACGCTGGCGGCCGGTTGAAAGCAATCCCAACTTCCTCGGCTTCTATCGTCTTAAAATTCTCGACTAGCCCAAAGGAGGCTTAGCCGTGTTAGACACGAATTCTCGTTCTTATCGCATCGTGATTACTTCGCTGGTTTACGTCATAGCGATTGCCGGTGCGCTGACGATTGCAACCTTACGCTCTCGGGCAAAAGCAGGCGCCACGGCGACGACGCCCAGCGAGGAAGGTGAGCGGCCGCTTTCCAGTAAACCCTTCTTCTCGCTTTCGACGCATCGCACTTATGGAACGAACGACAACGCGCGACTTTGGGTTGACTATCAGGCAGTGGACCATCTCGACTTTCGTGTCTATCAAGTAAAGGACCCGAGCAAATTTTTTACTGATCTGAAAAACCCGCATCAGGTAGGTGAAAACGAGCAGGAACAGGTAGCCAGCTCAGTGTCACATCGCAAATCGTTTCTTGAACGCGTGCGTAATTTCAAGCGTTGGGCCTACACGGGTATCAAGACTTTCGTGCGCGGACAACTGCAACACGACTCGCGCGAGGCTTTTAATCAAAAGTTTCGCGCTGAGAAAGAAGTTGTGCGCACGCCTTTGAATGTCTCCGATTATGCACGCGTGCCGCTATTAAATCCTGATTTGCTCGTCAGCAGTTGGCGCGAGCCCTTGCCGCCACTCGAGAATGAGTATGACCAGCGCATGATACCGCTGGGCAAGCGCGCTCCCGGCGTCTATCTGGTTGAAGCTGTAGCCAACGACTTGCGCGCGTACACGGTCGTGGTGGTCACCGATTTGACGATGCTCGATAAGACCGCGCGCGACGGCGAGATGCTGGTCTACACAGTCGATCGCAAGACTGGCGAGCCACGGCCAGGCGCGCAGGTCGAGATCATAAAAGAAAAGAAAGTGGTCGCCACCGGAACCACCGACAGCCAGGGCGTGCTGCGCACGAAGGTCGAGAAACCAAAGCCGGCAGAGGGCGATGAAGCGGCTGATGCGCCTGCGGCCGAGGAGGACACTCAATCCAATTCCTACCTGATACTCGCAAAACAGAGTGGTAACTTTGCGATTTCGGATCTCGGATCGCTGTTCTTTAGCGGTTACGAAGGCGAAGAAAATTCTGAGAACGTCAAGGGGTACATCTACACGGACCGTCCGGTGTACAGACCGACGCATAAAGTTTCATTCAAAGGAATCGTGCGCGCGATCGATCCAACGGGCGTTTACAAACCAGTAGGCGACAGCACTGTCAACGTCACAGTTACTGATTCAAACAGCGCGAATGTGTTCACTAAAGAACTGCCGCTCTCTGCACGCGGCACTTTCAATGGTGAAATGGAGATTGCGGAGTCCGCGCCGCTGGGCACGTACCAGATTGCGGCTGAAATTGAAGGCGGGAATGCAAACGGAAGTTTCGAAGTGGCCGAATATAAAAAGCCGGAATATAAGGTAACGGTTTCAGCACCCGGAAAATTCATTCAGGCTGGACAGAAAACAAACTTCTCGGTCGATGCTAAGTATTTCTTTGGCTCGCCGGTAGCAAATGCCGACGTCCACTATTACATCTATCGTTCGCACTATTACCCCTGGTATTTTGGTGAAGACAACAGCGAAGACACTGGCGACGCCCCAGATCAGGAAGATGAATATTCGTCTTCTTACGGCGGCGGCAACGACATGGTCCAGGAAAGCGATGGCACGCTGGACGCACGAGGTCATCTGAGTGTTGAGTTTGATATACCGGCAACCGACGAGAACGATACGAACGATTACAGCTACCGGCTCGAAGCCCAGGTAACTGATTCGGCGCGACGCACCATTGATGGCAGCGCCAGTTTCGTGGCCACGCGCGGCAGCGTGGTCGCAAACGCAGACCCAGATCGCTACGTTTACAATAAAGGCGACGTCGCCAAGATTCGAGTCACTACCAGCGATTACGAAGGCCGACCCGTTTCTGCCAAAGTACAACTCAAGTTTGTCGAACGCACCTGGACCAGGAAAGAAAAGAAAGAGGACGAAGAGTATTCGTACCCCGCGTATGAAATGCACGAACGCGAGATTGCCTCGGGCGAAGTGCAAACCGATTCACAGGGCCAGGCGAGCTACGATTACACCACCACTGAAGATGGAAACCTCTCGATCAAGACCATCATCGACGAGTCGGGGAAGAAGGTTGCTTCAATCGGCGGTTATTTATGGGTGACTGATCGGCAGTATTCCTGGACTGATTCGTCGTACTACAGTGAAGATTACAATTCCATCAAGCTCGTTCCGGATAAGAAGTCGTATCGCGCCGGCGAAACTGCGCATGTGCTCGCCATCTTGCCGACTGACAACGCTCATCTTTTGGTTAGTACGGAATTGACTACCGTGATGGATGTTCAGCACGTGAACTCCACGGGAAGATCGATTGTGCTCGACATTCCCATCCGGGCCAGCTATGCGCCCAACGTTTTTCTAAACGTCTCCTACGTCAAGAACGGCGACATGTTCACCAGCGACCAGCGGCTTGTCGTGCCCGCGCGGGACAAGATGCTGAACCTCGAAATCATCTCGAACAAAAAGGTGTACAAGCCGCGCGAGGCAGCGTCATACACGATCCTTGCGCGCAATGCCGATGGTGCGCCGGTATCCGGAGCGGAAGTGAGTCTCGGCGTGGTGGATGAAGCCATCTACAGTGTTGCTCCCGATTTTGCCGGCAACATCAAGAATGAGTTTTACGGCATGCGCTACAACACGGTCGAGACGCATCTGTCGATCGCCTATTCGTTCACGGGCTTCGCCGGCGACAAACCGCTCTACTTCGCGCGCAACAAGCCAACCTACCAGCTTGCTGACTTCAAGAATGAAGGCGAGTTGGTCCAACCAACAATCAGAAGAAATTTTAAGGACACAGCATTCTGGCAGCCGGACGTGATCACCGGCCCTGACGGCAAAGCGACTGTGAAGGTCACGCTGCCTGACAACTTAACCACCTGGCGCGCCACCGCGCGTGGTGTAACTGCCGACACGAAAGTCGGCGCCACGAAATACAAAGTGGTCGCGCGCAAAGACGTAATCATGCGACTGGAGACGCCACGATTCGTCACGCAAGGCGATACCGTCACCTTGTCCGGCATCGTTCACAATTATTTGAACGCCGACAAGTCAACCCAGATCTCGCTCGAAGTCAGCGGCGCGCAATTGCAAAATGCAGCCACCAAAACCGTGACCATCAGCAAACAGGGCGAGCAGCGTATTGACTGGCAAATCACCGCGCCCAATGTCGGTGAAATCAAACTGCTGGCAAAGGCCCTCACCGATACTGAATCGGATGCAGTTGAACTGCCGCTGCCGGTCGTGCCGCGCGGGCTGCATCAGGTAAAAAACGAGAGCGAAACATTCTCGGATGAGAACACCGACAAGACTTTTTCGCTAACCATGCCTACAGACGCTGATGCGCGTGCGCGCAGTCTGCGTATTGAAGTTGCGCCGTCGGTGGCCGGTACGTTGTTTGGCGCGCTCGACTATTTGACGAGCTACCCCTACGGCTGCACCGAACAAACAATGTCCAGTTTTCTTCCGAATGTGATCGTGACGAAAGCGCTGAAGGATGTGAAGACCTCAACGATCCGCGGATCAAATGATCTGGAAAAGAAAGTCCAGAAAGGCGCGGATCGTCTTTACGCTTATCAGCACGACGACGGCGGTTGGGGCTGGTGGAAAGATGACCAGAGCGATCCTTTCATGACGGCTTACGTCGTTGATGGTCTGACACTGGCAAAGAACGCCGGCTATGAAGTGAATGAGGACAGGCTGAGCCGTGGACGCCAGAAGCTAAAAGAAATGGTCGAGGCGGGAAGAACAGAAGCCGGCACGACGATTGACCTCGAAACGCGTTCATTCATGGTCTATGCCCTGGAAGAAAGCGGCGGCGCTGACAGCCAGCAGGTTGAAAAAATCTTCGGCGAACGCGGCAACCTGCAACCTTATGGCCGCGCCTTGCTGGCCCTGACACTCAAATTGAAGAAGGACGAAAAGCGGGCAAAGGACATTACCGTGGAAATCGAACGAACAGTCACTGCCGATAATTATTCCGCACACTGGGAGTCGCGGCGTCGCGCAATGCTCGACTTTGCTGAAGAAGACGATACCGAGGCTACAGCACTATCGCTGAAAGCCCTCGCGCGCATCAAGCCGAACAGTGATCTGCTGCCGCGCGTAGCCCGCTGGCTGGTTTCGGACCGCCGCCACAGCTACTACTGGGAATCGACCAAGGACACCGCCTTCGCCATCTTTGGTTTGATCGACTATTTGAAAGTTAGTCGTGAGCTTTCACCCGATTACGATTTCGAGGTTTACCTGAATGGTGAGAACGTAATCACGCAGCACATTTCGTCGGTTGCGGCTTCACAAACTATTTCACTCAATCGCAAGGCGGGGGACGTTAGTGCCACCAACGATGTGCGCATCGTGAAGCGCGGCAAAGGCGTGCTTTATTTTTCTTCGTCGCTTGATTACTACACCGGCGAGGAAGATGTGCCCGCGCGAGGTTCCGCCGATCTCAATGTGACTCGCGAATACTTCCGCCTGCGCCTGATTGATGATGGCAGCAAACTCAAATGGAAACTCGATCCGCTGAGCGGCGACATTCATTCCGGTGACATGCTGGTGGTGCGTTTGAAACTTAACGGCACAAAAGCACGCCACCTGATGCTGGAAGATCCTATTCCCTCGGGCGCCGAACAAGTGGAAAGTGTTGGCAGCCTGAATCTCGATTACAGCTCGGGTTACGACTGGTCGGATTGGTACAGCTCGCGCGAGTTCCGCGATAACCGCACGGTGTTCTTCCTGGATTACTTTGACGGCAGCACAACTTTCCAGTACGCCATCCGCGTACAGGTGCCGGGACAATTTCGCATCGCGCCGGCGCGCGCTGAACTGATGTATCGCCCGGCCGTGCAATCAAACACCGCATCGGGACGAATGAATTTCCTGGAACGCAAATGACGGCGCATACAGGAGTCACCAGGCAGTGCAGAACCGCGAGCGGTAGCGACCGGATGCTGTAGCTCAAGTTTCCTTGGCGGGATGTTTTGAAATTGCCTGATCTAAAGTTGCGTGTAGCATCCGGTCGCTACCGCTCGCGGTTCCGCAAATGAGGACAAGATGCTAATAGAAACATTTTCATCGATAGTGACTGCGGTGCGAAAAGTTTTCGCAAACTGGCCCGCGCTTTTGCTGGTGGCGATTGTTTACGTTGCGCTGCTGGTCACACTCTACTTTTTCGTGGCGGTCAGAGAAGCGAGCATCGCGCAAGTGACCTTGACCTTTGCGCTTGCCCTGGTGGCGCCCATCCTTTTCTTCGTGCTTCAGGCGATGATTGCGAGTGGGTTTTCTGACTCCGGACCGGTGAGCGCCGGCCTGCTGGCAAAAAGATCGCTGACAGGTTTGTGGAAATTCATAGTGATCACGTTGCCGCTTATTGCGCTGGCAGTCCTCGTGATTTACCTGCTGGCGAAATATCAGTCACATCTTGCGGCCGCACCCGACGGCGCCACGCAACTTCATCCAATGGCAATGTCGTCACGAACGCATGAGGCGGCGCGCGCCCCAATCAACTGGAAAGGCGCCGCACTTTCCACCGTAAGATATTTGGCACTCGGTCTGGTGTTGCCCCTCTTCGCTATTCATTTGTGGCTGGCCACCGCGCGCGATGGCTTGATCGCGGCCATCAAGAAAACTGGACAACTGCTTGCGCGTGCTTTCGCGCCTCAGTCGGTATTGATATATGCCGCCGGCTTTTTGATTTTCGCGGTGGTTCCTTATTTTCTATTGTTCCGCACTACGCCCAACAAACATGCATGGCTGGAAATTATTCTGCTCACCATCCGCCTCGCCGCTGTTTTCGCGCTCACGCTTCTGGGTTGGGTCGTAACAGTTAAAGCCATTGCACTGCTTAATATCCAATCACCCAAATCGCCGGAGCCGGTTGCAAACGAGGCAGCCTAATGTTTGCACGGCGCGCATTTGCTGACCGCGCTACGAACGAGTGGACTGGCGGACACTCTCGCCGCGCTTTGCTAGCCGGCATAGTGTTTTTTGCTTTGGCGGCTTCAGCATGGTCCATCGCGCGGGTTAGCACTTTGTCGAATGCTGGATCAGTCACGGCTGACGACAACCAGTTAGACCAGCGTCTGCAACAGGCCGCAACTCTGGCGCTCGGTGATCGACGTGGCGCGATTATCGTCATGGACCCGCAAACAGGGCGGATTCGTGCCGTGATTAATTCGGAACTCGCCTTTCGGGAGAGTTTTCCGCCGGGCTCGACAATCAAGCCCTTCGCCGCCCTGGCAGCCTTGCGCGCCGGTTTGATCGACGAAGACGCGCGCACGCTGTGCCACGAAAAATATTCACACGGCAAGTTTCATACAACTTGTTCGCATCCGCTCGACCTGCCGCCGCTGAATCCGACTGAAGCAATTGCCTATTCATGCAATTACTATTTTGGGAGGCTCGGCGAGCGGCTTTCGGAAATAGATTTCTCGACAACACTGAACGATTTTGGTTTTGGTAGAAAGACCGCCATTAACATTGCTAACGAGTCGCCGGGGAAAATGCAACGCTCGGTTTGGCAACCGCAATCGGCCATGGGCGAAGGCGAGTATCTTGAAACTACTCCGCTGCAACTAATCAATGCGTACGCCGCTTTGGTGAATGGCGGCCGTGTTTTTGTGCCTCATCTTTCTGCAAAATCAAACGCGGCTGCGGAAATTCAAAACAACGTCACAATCAATGACGAACAGCGCGAGTTGATCGTTAAGGGAATGCGGGGCGCGGTTCGTTATGGCACTGCCGAGTCTGCCAATCTCTATTCGCTGCCACTCTACATTTTTGGCAAGACCGGCACGGCAACAGAAATCAATGGCTATCGCACGCATGGTTGGTTCGTGGGTTTTGTATCACGCCCGAACAACGACGGTAACGACGCGGGCGTGCCTGCTCCTGACAAAGTTGGACTCGCCGTGCTGGTTTTTCTTGCAAGAGCACATGGCGTCGAGGCAGCGGCAGTTGCGCGGCCAATCTTCGCGGAGTTTGCCCGCACCGATCCGGTTCAAGTTGCAGCGACCAATACGCAAACGCCCGTCGCCTTGTCACGGAATGCAGCAGGCGATCCGCAATCACCAGCTTCAGTTCGAGTTTTTGTGGTGCGCGAGAACGCAGTGCGCTCGATGTCGGTTGAGGAGTACGTTCGCGGTGTGGTCGCGGCTGAAGGCAGCACTGAAACTGAGCCGGAAGCTTTGAAAGCGCTCGCTATTGCCAGCCGTACTTTTATTTACAAAAACCTTGGCCGGCACGCGGCGGATGGTTATGACTTTTGCACTACAACACATTGCCAAAGATATTCGCCGGGGGCGGCTGATGGTTCGGATGTGCCGGCGCGAATCAAAGAAGCAGTCGCCGAAACGAGCGGCGAGGTTTTGCGTGACGCGGACAATCGCGTGGTTGACTCATACTTCAGCGCTTCATGCGGCGGCGCAACGGCAAATATGGCAACACTCTGGGGCAAGAGCGCGCCACCTTACCTGCAGGGCGTGAGCGATGAATACTGTGAGAGTCAACCACATCACAGTTGGACCGACAAAATTCCGGAAGCAAAACTTTTACAGGCATTGCAAAGTGATCCGCGTACCCATGTCGGAACGCGCCTGGTGAATGTTCTTGTTTCTCGGCGTGATGAAACGGGACGGGCGCAATTGATAAGCATTCAAGGAGAGCGGCAGGTAACGGTGAGTGGCTGGGACTTTAAGATTATCGTGGGTCGCGCGCTGGGCTGGAACTTGCTGAAGAGTTCACGCTTTGAAATTTCTCGTTCAGGTTCAAACTTCATATTTCGTGGCAGCGGGTTTGGCCACGGTCTGGGCCTCTGCCAGGAAGGCGCGCATGTGATGGCAGTGCGCGGCGCAAACTATCGACAGATTCTCCAGAAGTATTTTCCTACGACACACCTCGCGACGGAACACCGGTCAGAAGCCGATTTGCTTTGGGGCTCGCCCGAAATCAGCGTCACCTCGACACGCGGGCGAAGCGTCACCCGTCTGACGATTTCCAGCGAAGCCTTTCGCCTCAACTATCCCAGCACGATCAGCCAACGCGAGGCCGAAGACTTGCTCGGCTTGTTACAGTCAGCGCGCCGGTCATTGATCGATCGGATTGCCGCCGCCGGCATGGCCCTGCAGTTGCCTGCCCTGGAAGTTTTTGTTAATGACACTACTGGCAACTTTGTCGGACGAACGGGACAACCGCCCTGGGCAGCCGCGGCCACGCGCGACAAGCGTATCGAGTTGCAACCGCTGGCGACACTCAAACGAAAGCGAATCCTCGAGACCACCGTGCGGCACGAGTTGGCCCACGCCGCTATCGATGTGGTCGGTCGCGGTCGCGCGCCGCGCTGGTTGGCGGAAGGATTGGCAATATACCTGGCCGGTGAAGGCACATTCGTTGAGCGCTACGCGCCTCGTTCCCAAATGACGACTAAGGACATCGAACAGAAACTTGCCGCCGCGCGATCGGCGCAAGAGATGCGGGTCGCATACGCCGCCGCATATTTGGAAGTAAAACGCCTGATTCAAAATGGAGGTGAGGCAAGCGCATGGCGCCGGGTGGCCCAGTAATTTCACCAGCGCGAATTGTCTTGATTTTGTCGCCCGCTTAGTCGACGATGCTTATGTCTCTCCTCCGCGACGGTCACACGACGCGTACGCTGAATTGCTACCCATGAAAAAATCGACAATAGCTGCTCGACTCACGCGAATCGTCCTCGCAGTTGCGCTTTCGGCCGCGCCCCTGACAGCGCAAAAGCGCGGCACGGCTCCGCGCAAGCCGGCGCCGGCACCGACTGTTGCGCAACCCACGGAAACTATTCCAACTTTTGACACGCTGCTGGCAGACGACAGTTATAAGGTCTACTTTGAAGTTCGCGGCGTGGGCCAGTTGATTCGTTCTTCCGCTGTCAATGACTTACTCGAACCGGTAATGAAAATCGGCGGGCCACCCAAAGAGTTTCGGACGGCTCTGAAATGGCTGGATGCCCACGCTGAGAGTCTCGCCGGTTCGCGCCTGTTCGTGGCCAGTTGGCCCACGCAACCAAACTTACCCGCAGTATTGATGGCGATCGAATTCGCTTCGCCCGAAGAAGCCCAGAAGTTTGAGCCTCAGTTGCGCCGGTTCATGCCAATTCTTGCGCCGACGCCGGAACCAACTCCGTCGCCGTCACCTGGTCAGCCGAATGCTGCCACAGCGCAGCCGGTGCAGCCGCAAACTGCCACCGCCTCGCTTCCTTATCGCATCCTGCAGGTTGGATCGCTGGTGCTGGTCAGCGATAAACCTTTTGCTTTTCGCGATCTGAAGCCGCGTCATGCAAAACTGCTCGCAGAAGATCAGAATTTCGTGATGGCGCGCAATCGCTTTGCGTCCGAGTCTCTTTTCCTTTACGTCGACGTGAAGGCGATTGAAAAGGAAGACCAGGAGCGCCGCAAGAAAGTTGCGGAAGAAGACGAACGACGGATTGAAGAAGAACGCAATCGCATAAAACAGGACCAGGCGGCTGCTCAGGTCGACGAGCCCACGATTGTTGCGGCGACGGAGCTGCCCTCGCCTGATGAGCCGCCTCCGCCCGCCGCCAACGCCGCAGCAACCTTAAGCGCATCGGCGCCGGCTCAGACAAACACCATCGTAACGCCCAGCGGCCAGGAGAGGAATCCGGATTCCGCATTGATGAGTACGCTCATGTATTCCGTTTACGGCGGAATTTTTGGTGGCCAGCCGAAGTGGCCCGAAGCTGTTGCCGCAGCAGTCGCCTTTGAAGGAGATGCATATGTCGTGCGCGCTTTGATTCTCAGCAGCGCCGAAAACAAGAACGTAGCCGTACCTTTTTTTCCGCAGTTCATTTCCGGCCCAGCCGTGATTCCCGGGTCGCCCAGCGTGCTTCCGGCTGACGCCGATCTGTTTGTTTCAGCTTCGCTCGATTATCCGCAGATCTATGACGGACTGTTGAAGACAATCGCGAGTATGAATGAACGCTCGGGCCCGTATTCGATGCAAACAGTAAACGCCGGTCCGCCCGCTTCTCCCTTCGCTGAATATGAGAAAAAACTGGGACTTAAAATTAAGGACGACGTTCTGCCGTTGTTGGGAAATGAATTAGCGGTGGCGCTCGTGCCCAGGAGCACCAGCGAAGACGCCGCGAACTCGTCCGCATCACCTGCGACTGACAGTCAACAGAAAATCAAGACGTATGATCCTGATCCACTAATTGCAATCGCAGTAAAAGATAAGGAAGCTGTGCGCCGCTTGATACCTAAGCTGATCGAATCGTTGGGGTTCAAGGGCGCAGGCCTTCTCGCCCAAACCGAACGGAAGGACGACACCGAAATCACGACCTATGCGAATGTGTTGTCCTATGCTTTTGTCGGTGATTTTCTAATTCTTTCGCCAAACCCAGACGCGACAAAACGCGCCGTCGCGTCTTATTTAAATGGTGAGACACTTTCCGCAAGCAGCCATTTCCGGAATGCGAGTCGTTGGCAGTCGCGACAAGTGCTGGCCCTGGTTTACGTGGCGCCGGCGCTGGTCCAGCGATATGGCCTGACGGGAAATCTGACAGGCCCGGGCAATGAAAAGATTGCGGAGTTGCTTTCGCGATTGAATCCGACTATCGAACCACTAACTTATTCGCTTTCAAATGAAGGGTCTGGTCCGCTGCACGAGTTACACGTCCCGAAAAACTTGCTGTTGCTGATGGTGGCAAGCATTTCAAACGACGCCGGCGCGGCGCCCCTGAAGGCCAACGAAGCGGCAGCGAAGAGCGAGTTGCGAACATTGGTCAGCGCTGAAGCAACCTATCGAGCCACGGCCGGCGATGGTCGCTATGGAACGCTCGATGAACTAATTAAGGCTGGATTGATCAGCAAGGAAGCCATTGAGAGGTATGGATACGAGATCGAGTTGATAGTGTCAGCGAATAAGTTTGAGGCTACGGCAGTGCCGCTTGAATATGGCAAGAGCGGCAACTTTTCTTACTTTGTCGATGAAAGCGCGGTGGTGCGTGGCGGCGACCACGGCGGCGGCCCGGCCACGATTTCCGATTCGCCCCTTGAGTAACATGTTGTCACGCATTTCCCGGCGCGCCTGCGGCTGCGAGGTTCTGAATTTCCACCGGCTCGATCGTGCCCGCTGGTTCGAACCCAAGTATTTTTGAATAAAAATAGAACTCGCCGTCGAGCGCCCGTTTGATGTTTTGTGCCTGCCGGAATCCATGCTGCTCACCTGCAAACTCAATGTAAGCGACTGGAATTCCTTTGGCTTGTAACGCGGCCACCATAGTCTCGGCCTGACTGGGCGGTACAACTTTATCTTCCAACCCCTGAAAGAAAATTACCGGACAAGACAAGCGATCGGTAAAGTTAATTGGCGAGCGCGCGTAATAGATTTCACGCGCTTCGGGGTATGGTCCAAAAAGACGATCCAAATAGCGCGACTCAAATTTGTGCGTGTCTTTCGCCAATGCCTCCGCGTCGCTGACTCCATAGTGACTGGCGCCGGCCTTGAAAG
>WNFS01000536.1_pt1 | contig 27358 bp, 26 predicted proteins | sample 5400141 | NCBI WGS metagenome assembly WNFS01 (sample SAMN13153358, study PRJNA577476) | soil metagenome | isolation source: 60 cm saprolite under Madrone tree | place: USA:California | collected 2016-06-14
ACGCATGCGCGGCCCATCCTCGAGCGCTACCGCGATGATCTTCTCACCTTCAACGACGACATCCAGGGCACCGCCGCTGTAACGCTTGGCGCGATTCTGAGCGCCGTGAAAGTTAGCGGCACGCGCCTTGCGGATCAGCAGATTGTTTTCTTCGGCGCCGGCTCGGCCGCCATCGGCGTGGCCGATTATCTTCGCAACGCGCTTGAGTCCGAAGGCCTTTCCGAGCGCGACGCGCGCCGGCGCTTCTGGATTGTGAATAGCAAAGGTCTCCTGCACACCGGCCGCACGGATCTCACCGGAGAGCAACGGGTGTACGCGCAACCCTCTGAGCGCCTCGCCGATTGGCCGCCCAACTCCAGCGGGCAAATTTCTCTCGCCGACGTAGTCTCCAAGATCGACGCCAGCATTCTCATCGGACTCTCCACCGTTGCCGGCTCCTTCACCGAACCGATTGTTCGCGAGATGGCGCGAAAAGTTCCGCGGCCCATCATCCTGCCGCTCTCCAATCCCACCGAAAAATCCGAAGCCAAGGCCGGGGACCTGATTAGCTGGACCGAAGGCCGCGCCTTGCTCGCGACGGGTTCTCCGTTCGCCCCGGTGAGCTACGCAGGCCGGCAAATCGCCATCGCGCAGTGCAACAACGTCTACATTTTCCCCGCCATCGGGCTCGGCGTCGTAGCCTCTCGCGCACGCCGCATCACCGACACCATGATGGAGTCCGCCGCTCGCACTCTTGCCGAGCATTCCCCCGCACTGCGAGACCCAACCGCATCTCTGCTACCTCCGCTAAGGAATATCCGCCCAGTGGCCGTCGCGATCGCAATCGCTGTGGGTTTGGAAGCCCAGCGTGCCGGCCTAGCTCCCAAGACGAGCCAGGAAGAACTAATCCGCCGAGTGACACAAGGCCAGTGGACTCCTCAATATTCGGCGGATGCGCCGCTGCCTTAGCGCATCCACCCCTTTTCCGGTGCCGCGCTTGGCAAAGTGCATAATCGAATCGCTCGCCCTATCTAAACTGCGCCCCTCGCGCCAAGTTGGAATGGACTTAGTCTTGCCCGCTTAAGTCCAGAAAAGTACGGCTACAGGAAACTGATCCCACCACTCTCCGTAAGGACTGTTTGTTTTCCCTCCACCCTCAGTTACAATCGTCGTTTATTTTGACATTCCAAAGGGCTACTGATTGCTGAGAGCTGACTGCTAGCAACTGCCTACATGGAAATCCGCCTCCACAACACGCTCTCCAACCAAACTGAACCCTTCGTCCCCCTGAAACCCGGCGAAGTCACCATGTACACCTGCGGTCCCACCGTCTACGACTACGCCCACATCGGCAACTACCGCACCTTCATCTTCCAGGACATCCTCCGCCGCTTCCTGAAACTCCGCGGATTCCGCCTCACCCACGTCATGAATCTCACCGACGTCGACGACCGCATTATCGCCAACGCCGCCGCCAAAAACGTCAGCATCCGCGACTACACCGAAAAATTCGCCCAAGCCTTCTTCGACGATTGCAAAACGCTCAGCATTGAATCCCCCGAGCGCTGGGTCCGCGCCACGGACAATATCGATCCCATGGTCCAGCTCATCCAGCGTCTCCAGGAAAAAACCTACACGTACCCCAGCGAAGGCTCCATCTACTACCGCATCGCCAAATTCCCCGACTACGGCAAGCTCTCCAAGATCGATATCACCGGCATCCAAGCCGGCGCCCGCGTCGATGTCGACCGCTACGAAAAGGAAAGCGCCCGCGATTTCGCTCTATGGAAAGCCCCCAAGCCCGGCGAGCATTTCTGGGACACGCCCATCGGCCGCGGCCGCCCCGGCTGGCATATCGAGTGCTCCGCCATGGCCATGAAATATCTCGGTGAAACGATCGACATTCACACCGGCGGCGTCGATCTCACCTTTCCCCATCACGAAAATGAAATCGCCCAAAGCGAAGCTGCCACCGGCAAGCATTTCGTCCGCTATTGGCTTCACGCCGAGCATCTTCTCGTCGAAGGCGAGAAAATGTCCAAGTCCCTCGGCAATTTCTTCACCCTCCGCGATCTCTTCGCGAAAGGCTACAAGCCGTCGGCTCTCCGTTTCGCCCTCGCCAGCGTTCCCTATCGCCGCCAGCTCAATTTCACCTTTGACGGCCTCCAGCAAGCCGCCAGCGCCGTCGAACGCCTGCGCAATTTCGCCGACCGCCTCGCGCAAGGAAAATTCACCCCCGGCCAGTCCGCAATGTCCAAGCGCATCGCCAAAGCTGCCGCCGATTTCGACGCCGGCCTCTCCGACGACCTCAACACCGCGCAAGCCCTCGCCGCCGCCTATGATCTCGTCCGCGAAGCCAACGTCGCGATCGACAAAGGCGAATTCCGCCGGGACGATGTCGCCGTAGCCAAAGAGTTCCTCGCAAACTTTGACCGCGTCTTCGCCGTACTCGAAGACAACGACGCCGCCAAGCTCAATGAACTAGGCTACGGCAAAGGCGCCGACGCCCTGAGCGATTCCGAAATCGAAAAACTGGTCCCCGAACGCCAAGCCGCCCGCAAGCGCCGCGACTTCGCTTCCTCCGATCGCATCCGCCAGGAACTCGCCGATCGTGGTATAATTCTCGAAGATAATAAGGACGGAAGCGTCCGCTGGAAACGCAAATGAAGCACAACAACATCCATCGGTTCCCCAGAATTTCCTCCCCGGCCGATCTCCGGCCAAACCTCTTCGGCGTAGATTAAGTCTTCCTCTCAAGGCAGGGACGTGCGTCAACGCGACTCGTGTACGCGCGTTCGCATTCGTTCCGCGCCATCTCGCGGTCGCCCATCCACAACCACTACCAACCATGCTTGAAGGAGGAAGAAATGATCGCCGCTACCGAAACGAAACTGCCCCGCCTGCTGATGCAGCTTCCGGGACCGAAAGCCAAGCAGGCTATCGAGCAAGACGCCAAGTTCATGTCGCCGTCGTTCACCCGCGACTATCCGCTGGTCGCCAAGCGCGGCCATGGCGCGCTCGTCGAAGACGTCGACGGCAACACCTTCCTCGACTTCGCCGCCGGCATCGCCGTCTGCTCCACCGGCCATTGCCACCCGAAAGTCGTCGCAGCCATTCAAAAGCAAGCCGCCGAGCTAATCCACATGTCTGGCACGGATTTTTACTACGAATCCCTGCCGCAGCTCGCGCAAAAACTCGTCAACACCGTTCCTGGCTCGGAGCCGAAAAAAGCCTTCTTCACCAACTCCGGCACCGAAGCCATCGAAGGCGCCATGAAGCTCGCTCGTTACGCCACCAAACGCGACAAATTCATCGCCTTCTACGGTTGCTTCCATGGCCGCACCATGGGCGCTCTCTCGCTGACCGCCTCCAAATCGACGCAACGCAAAGGCTTTGGCGCGCTCCTCGCCGGTGTCGAGCACATTCCCTACCCGAATCCGTATCGCTGCGAACACGGCCACACTACAGAAACTTGCGGCGCCGAAATCCTCGAAACGCTTGAGCGCCAAATCTTCAAGCGCCTCTTCGATCCCGAGGAAGTCGCCGCCATCGTCATCGAACCCATTCAGGGCGAAGGCGGCTACGTCACCGCGCCAAAATTCTTCCTCCAGGAACTGCAGCACATCTGCCGCAAGCACGGCATCATGTTCGTCGTCGACGAAGTGCAATCGGGCATGGGCCGCACCGGCAAGTGGTGGGCTTCCGAGCACGCCGGCATCGAGCCCGACATTCTTTGCAGCGCAAAAGGCATCGCCAGTGGCATGCCCCTCGGCGCGTTCGTCGCTCGCGCCAGCGTCATGAACACCTGGAAGCCCGGCTCCCACGGCTCAACTTTCGGCGGAAATCCCGTGTGCGTCGCCGCCGCTCTGGCCACCATGGACCTGATCGAGACTCAGTACAAAGAGAACGCCCGCCGCATGGGCGACTATCTCTTCTCCAAAATGGCCGACTGGACCAGGAAATTCAAAATCGTAGGCGACGTTCGCGGCCGCGGCCTGATGATCGGCGTAGAGATCGTCCGCGACCAGCGCACCAAGGAAGAAGCCGCCGATCTGCGCAATGCCATAGTCGACGCCGCCTTCCACAAAGGTCTCTTAATCCTCGGCGCCGGCGCCAACACCATCCGCCTCTCTCCGCCACTAGTAATCGACGAAGAGCAAGCCGACTTCGCCCTGCGCACATTGGAAGAATGCATCCGCGAAGTCCAACAAAAAGCGTAGCGATAATTCCCGTAGGGGCGCAGCATGTTGCGCCCCTTCACGGCAAGATCAACCACTAGCGCAGTCCGGGTTGTTTCGCGATGCCATTGAAGCGAATCCGCGTATCGCGCGCACTACAAGCCGATCGCCAGCACCCGCAGCGGCCGCCAACCGTGGCGGGCGCCTTTAACACGACCGACCAAACTCAGCTGGTAACTGGCATTTCACCTATAATCCTGCTTATATTTACCCAACCATGCCCCTAATCTCCCGCGCCATCTTCCAACTGGTCCACTGGGCTGCCCGCAAAGGCCTGCGCGACGATCACGACAACTCCCCCGACCAGCGCAAGCACGCCGCCCGCCGCACCGGCATCCGCGGTGAAACCTACGCCTATTGGTATCTCCGTCGGCACGGCTACGTTTTTGTCGCGCGCAACTTCATGCCCCGCGGCGCCAAAGGCGAAATCGATCTCGTCGGCTACGACGGCGAAACGCTCGCCTTCGTGGAGGTCCGCACCCGCACGTTGCGCGAAGATCTAACCGCTCTTCCCGAGCTCAGCATTACCACCGACAAGCAGCGCATGGTTGCCCGCACCGCCCAACGCTTCCTCGCCGAACGCCACGTTTCAAATCGCCCTTGCCGCTTCGATGTCCTCGCCATCTACAACCACCCCGGCCACTCCCCCACCGTCCGCCTCCACAAAGACGCCTTCAGCCCCCAACTGTAAAACGCGGCTCCAGCGCGGTACAATCTCAAGCAGAGCACGTCCCCGCTGCTCCGTTTCGTGCGATTTGAATTCGAGGAGGCTCGCTTTGCCGGAGTTGCGTAAAGATCCGATCACGGGCCGCTGGGTCATTATCTCCACCGATCGCGGTAAGCGCCCTTCCGACTTTCTCCGCGAAAGCGTCCTGGTCACCGGCCCCAAGAATTGCCCCTTCTGCCCCGGCGCAGAAGGCAAAACGCCTCCCGAAATTCTCGTTTACGGCCGCAACGGTGGCGGCTCCAACACGCCCGGCTGGAATATCCGCGTCGTTCCCAATCGCTTCCCCGCCCTCGGCATTGAAGGTGATCTCGACCGCGAAGGCGAAGGCCTCTTCGATAAAATGAATGGCGTCGGCGCTCACGAAGTCATTGTCGAAACGCCCGACCACATGGCCACCCTCGCCACGCTGGCCCCGCGCGCCGTCGAAGATGTTCTGTGGGCTTACCGCGACCGCATGCTCGATTTAAAAAACGACAAGCGCTTCCGTTACGTTCTCATCTTCAAGAATCATGGAGAAGCCGCCGGCGCTTCCCTCGAACATCCTCATTCGCAACTGATCGCGCTTCCGATTGTCCCGCGCCGCGTTCGTGAAGAGGTCGACAACTGCTGGCACTATTACGACGAAAAAGAGCGCTGCATTTTCTGCGACATCATTCGCCAGGAACGCGACACCGGCGAGCGCGTCATCGGCGAAAACGAGCATTTCATCAGCATCGCGCCCTACGCCTCGCGCTTTCCCTTCGAAATGTGGCTGCTACCGAAGGTCCACGGCTCTTCCTATGAAAACAACCAGAGCTCCATCTATTCGAGCCTTGCGCGCATGCTGAAAGACGCGCTCATGCGTCTCGACCTCGTGCTCGATCGGCCTGCTTACAATTTTATGATTCACACTTCGCCGGTAGGCGAGGAAATCAACGACCACTATCACTGGCACATCGAAGTGATTCCGAAGCTGACGAAGGTTGCCGGGTTCGAGTGGGGCACCGGGTTCTACATCAATCCTACGCCACCCGAAGAGGCTGCGCGCTTCCTGCGCGAAGCGCGCCTTCCTGAAATCGTGCTGACTGAAAAAAAATAATCCTCTTTTCTTTTGTGAAGGCGCGAGGAGCGCCGGCATCTTGCCGGCGCTACATTGCACCAGCCGACTCTTCGCTCAAAAATTCCACAGTCGCTGGTCCGGGTAGCAATCCCGCCGCTGTGCCTCGCGCGATCAGTTCCGTCACGGCGCGCTTTCCGAGCTCGCCATAACCCAGCGTCCATCGGTTCACGTACATGCTGACAAATTTGTCCGCCAGCTCTGTTTCCATGTCGCGCGCAAACTGCATCGCGTAATTCAGCGCTTCTTCGCGATGCTCCAGCCCGTATTCCACGCTGTCCCGAATGGTCCGCGCGATCGACCGCCCGATCTCCGGGCCCAGCGCGCGCCGCACGGCATTGCCGCCAAGCGGCAACGGCATCCCCGTCTGCTCGTGCCACCACACGCCCAAATCGATCACCCGGTGCAATCCGAGTTGCGGAAACAAAAGCTGCCCTTCATGGATCAGCAGACCCGCGTCGACTACTTCGTTTTTCACCGCTTCCAAAATTTTGTCGAACGGCGTCACCACCGCCTCGAAGTTCGGCTCCAGCAGCTTCAGAGTTAGGTATGCCGTGGTCTTCAGCCCTGGCACTGCCACGCGTTTCCCGGCGATCTCACTCGCCTTCATGGCCGTCGGCGCTACCACGATCGGCCCATAGTTCTCGCCGAAGCTGGCCCCGCAATCCAGCAGCACGTACTTGTCGCGCAGCCCCGGATACGCCGCAAAGCTCAGCGCCGTCACGTCATAGGTTTCTGTCAGCGCCGCTTCGTTCAGCGTCTGAATGTCCGAAAGCACATGAGTGTACTTGTAGCCCGGCGTGTTCAGCTTGTGCGTGGCCAGCGCATAGAACATGAACGCATCATCGGAGTCCGGCGAATGCGCCAACTTGATTTCCCGCGCTTCGGTGGACGTTTTTGAAGTAGCTTGCCCGGTCACGGAGTTGGTCGTTCCTTTTGTGCCGCAGTCCTTGCCTTGCTCCGTGGACTCGCCAAGAGCGCCATTGCGAGCGCGTCCTGCTTGCGCCACCGGGCGACAAGAATACTTTGGCCGTATCCCTTCGCTTGCGTAGAGGCGAGTCTACTCGCCATGTGGAACTCCTGCGGAACGCGAGCGAGAGGACGTGAGCAACGCTGGAACTTGCGCGGCACGTGCTGGTTCTTGCAACGCAAAGCCTAGCATATCGCCGCCGCCGCGACAAACGTTCTGGCCGTTACAGTACCCCTTCTTTTTGCCCATCGTACGCCACCGAGTGAACCTGTCACGGAGGATAAACTGGAAGTTGATGATTCCATAAGTCGGCCAGGGGGATCCACCCACCCCCACCCGGGTGTTTCTGGAAACGAGGCTGCAAGCTGATGAAAAGAAAGGGCGAGAGTGCTCGAAAGAGCACAAAAAGCGGCAAAAGAGGCGGCAAATGCTTGAAAGCAATGGATTTGCCACGGAGGCACCGAGTGCACAGAGAAAGGCTGGGGGCCTCTGAGATTTTGACCCCTACACCACCCCCTAGGGTTTTGCATGGATGTGAAAAGAAAGGGGTTGCGGGAAAAGGGATTTGTAAGAGTATGAAAACAAAGGGGCGACAAACTCGATTGCCATGGGGTTGCAGAGACACGGAGAAGATATCTGGGAAGGAAGGATGAGAAAGGGACCGCTCGCGACCAAAGAAGGGGCGGGATCCGGCGGACCATGGGGAACGGTAGCATCGGTGTTCTTGAGAAGTAAAGCAAAAGTCAGCGAATGGCGGATTTTCGGGGTCGAATGGCTATTACAAGCAGCGAATGGTAACGGTCGTCCCGTGGAAAACAATCGGGGATGCGAAAAGCGTAAATTTCGGGGTTGAATGGGGATTAGGAGCGTTGAATGGGGAGAACGATCGAACCCGTCGGAAGGTCAAGACCAGCACTGTTGAATCATCACAAGGGTATGGCACGCTGGAAAAGCCCTAGACGTAAACCCGACGTCCGGGGCACCCGGCCGCTCCCCTGACTCCAAGTCGGGGGCTTCCATCTTGCGGATGGACCGGCCGCCCTGAAGGACGGCCCCTACATGACTGCTACCGCGTCGAGGGAAGAAAAAGCAAGTCCCTCGGGCGAAACCCGTCCTCAGAATGACAATTTTTTATTTTTCAGCGGCAAAGACGGAAAAAGCCTCAGGCCAAAAGGCGGCCCTGAGCTACACGTGTCGGAGGTCGCGGATTTTGCTAGCCGGCCTGCGCGCGCGAACGCGTGCCAGCTTCGAGTTCGCGTTCGGCTTGGAGCCAATCGTCCAGCTCGCGGCCTGTTTGTTCGCCGCGTTCGAGATAGATTTCGTATGCGAGACACCTGATTTCCTCCTCACGCGACGAGTTCACGACTGAAACCTCTCGGGTCTCCGCTTGTGTGGAGGTTGCTCGGGGCTCTGTACTTCCGTTTCTCTTTAGTTTCAATGACTCATCTCCTTTTTCTTGTGATTGGATTGTTGTGGATCGTCAGGGCGTGTCCGTGCATTCGCGCTGCGCCATGAGCCCCGACGAAATTCTGCACAGTGGAAGCGCGTTCAGCGCGAGCGACGGGCATCCAGGCTGAACGGTCCCGCGCCGAACTGAGAAATCAGCAAGGCGCCACCGAGGAGGCCGAGATTCTTCATGAACATCGCCATATGGACCTGCGCCATCATCGGATCATGCACGGCCCAGAAGTTGTGCATGGTCAAGGTCACTGGAACCAGGAAGAGTACAATGAGCCAGGCGCCGAGTTTTGCTCGATAACCCAGCAAGATGCTCAAGCCGCCGGCAAAGGCCAGCACACCGGAGAACGGAACCAGGATTGATGCCAGGGGCACTCCTTGGGCAGCCGCATACGCGACCTCCGGCTTCGAAAAATGAAGGGGGCCGGCCATTAGGAAAATCAGCACGAAGAAAAATCGACCCAAAACGACCACCGCACCCTGGGAAAAGTTTCTTGCCTCCGCACCGCCGGAAATTGCGATTGAATCCGTTGCCATATTCTTCCTCTCTTTCGCTCAATATTCATTGATGCCAAGTCTATTGATATAGATACATTTTAGTGGACATCGGTTATACGAAAAGGCCAGAATAGTCTGGTCATGGGCAAGCACTCCTCAGACCCGGTTCACTGTTGGCTAGTATTGGGGAAGGCCTTCCAAGCGGCGTCGAAATATCTCTATGCAGGACTTGGGGAGACGGGAATCGACAATACTGACTTCCGCATACTAGAGGCTCTCTCGAACAAAGGACCTTTGCCGGTGAATACAATCGGCCCAAGGGTGTACCTTACGTCGGGCTCGATCAGCGTGGCCATTGAACGGCTCGTCGATAAGGGTCTGGTAAACCGTGTCGAGAGCCGTGAAGACCGCCGCGTCCGCATCGTATCGCTCACACCAAAGGGCAGACAATTGATTACTCCGGTTTTTCGCAAACACGCTGCCGAAATTGGAGAAGTTTTTGCGGACGCGAGCCTGAAAGAATTGCGAAGCCTTGAAACAATACTGAAGAAGATCGGTAAGCGCGCCGAGAGCCTCGGGACCGGAATGAAACCACAAGGGAAGAAAAGCAGGTTCCTCGGGCAAGGCCGCCGCGCTCGGAATGACAATTTTTAGAATGGTGCAGGCACGACGCGCTGGCCCTTCATCGAGATGGAGGGCGCTGGAGCGCACAGCGCCAGCCTGAAGGCCGCCGCTACGTTATTTCGCCGCGCTTGGCTAGGGCGGTGATGCGGTCGGCGGCGCGGAAGGCGAGGGCTTCGATGGTCATGGTGGGTTGGCCGCGGCCGGAGGTGACCAGGCTGCTGCCGTCGCAGAGGAAGAGATTTTTTACGTCGTGGGTGCGGTGGTCGGAATTGATGACGGAGGTTTTGGGGTCGTTGCCCATGCGGCAGGTGCCGAGGAGATGCACGGCGAATTGCGATTCGCCGATGGGCTGAGACCATTTCTTTATTGCGCCGGCGGCGTCGAGCAGCTCGTTGGCGCGCTCGTTCTGCCAGGCCCAGAGCTTGAGGTCGTCGGGATGATCCTTGTAGGTGAGGCAAAGCGCGGGGAGGCCCCAGGCGTCTTTCAGGTCGGGATCGAGAGAGAAGCTGTTGTTTTCGACGGCGAGGGACGTGCCGTGGCAAAACAGCTCCATGGTGCGGGTGAAATTGTGTGCGAGAGTGTCTTTGAAGGCTTTGCCCCAGCCAGGCGTGCCGGGCGGAAGGCCGCCCATCGCAAAGGAGATCGGCGTAACGTCGAAGCGAGCATCGATGCCGCCGCCACCGTAGAAGCCGACCTTTTGCGGATCCAGCTCGTAGAAATCGTGAAGCAGGCGGCTGACCGCGAAACCCTTGTAATCGTTGAGGGGATGCTCGAAGACGGCGTTGGTGACGCCGCCGCTGTTGAGCATGAGATATTTGCCGACGACGCCACTGGAATTGGCGAGGCCGTTGGGAAATTGTTTGTTGGCGGAGAGAAGAAGCAGGCGCGGAGTTTCGGCGCCGTTGGCGCAGACCACAACGGCTTTGGCTTTTTGCAGGTGCGTGTTGCGCTTGTCGTCGAAATAGACAGCGCCGGTGACGCGGCCGTTGGCGTCCATTTCGATGCGATGGACATAGGAGTTGGGGCGAATCTCGCAGCGGCCGGTTTTTTCCGCCATGCGAATGGCGGTGGCGAGCGAGCTGGATTTCGCGCCGACTTCGCAGCCGAAGGCCAGGCAGAAGCCGCAATTGATGCAGGCGCTGCGCCCGGGGCGCGGCTGGGAAAGAATAGCCATCGGCGCGGGGAATGGATGCCAGCCGAGCTTGCGCGCGGCACGCTCGAAAATTACTCCGGAGGATTTCACCGGGAGCGGCGGCATGGGATAGGGCTTGGAGCGCGGCGGATCGAAGGGACTGGCGCCTGCGAGGCCGGAGACGCCGATCTCCCATTCGACCTTGGTGTAATACGGCTCGAGATCGGCGTAGGTGATGGGCCAATCGCGTAGATCGGCGCCTGGGACGGGGCCAACTTTGCTGCGTTCGATGAAATCGATTTCGTGGAAGCGCCAGAAATTCGCGGTGAAGTGCACGCTGGTCCCGCCGACGCAGCGGCCGTAAACGAGAGCGCGCTGCGGCGTGGCTTTTTCGTTGGGCGTTTTGCGGAAGGAAGAGGGCTGCAGCTTGGGCTTGTTGGTGAGCAGATCTCCGCGGATGACCTTCACTTCGTCGTGGGTGAAGTCAGCTTCGGTGAGGTAGGGACCTTGTTCCAGGACGACGACGCGGAAACCGTTTTCGGAGAGCTCCTTGGCCATGATGCCACCAGCCGCACCAGAACCAACGATGACGAAATCGACTTCGTCGGATGTTTTGTACTTGGGGAGATCGGCCCTCATGCCTTGGTCTTTTCCGCGTCAGGAGGAGTGGGCTGCCAGCCGGCGTAGTCCTTATCGTAGTAGCCGAAGGGCGGCTGGAACACGTGCTCGGGCTCGCGGCCGATGACCTTCCAGCCGACGCCGTCGCGATTGCCACCGGAATCGGGATCGATTAAGAAGGCGACGATGGTGTGGACGCGCACGGCTTGGAAAAAGGAGCTGGACGCACCGCTGGATCGAGAATGCTTGCGTGCCGGACCGGTTTGTTCATCGAGAGAGTGCAGAACTTGATCTTGCTGCTCGGACGTGGCGGCCGAGAACTTTTCGAGGGCGGGAAAAAGCTCGTGGACACGGAGTTGCAGGCCGGGGAGACCTTCGCGGTAGGTTTTCCGGTCGTCGACCGCGAAGGTGGTGAGCGCGCGGTCGATGAAATAAACGACGCCGGCTTCGCGGGCGCCGGGAGTTTCGTCGGAGGGGATGATGCGCGCGGTGATGGCGTCGATTTCGACGGCTTCCTCTGGCGTGAAGAATTGAAATTTCGGAGGCGCTGAAGACTTGGCGGCTTGGTGCGCGTGCTCCGCGGCGGCGACGACGGCGGGCCAATGCGTGGAGAGCCAGACGGCGCTGACGGCGGCACCGCCGCGCGTGAGAAAATTGCGACGGCTAAGATTTTCGATCATAGGCGAGGGCGCAGCGCGCAGCTAGGAATTTAGTTTGGCCGGGACGCGGCGTCAAGGAGAAACGGCAGGATTAGCGGATTCGAATTTTTTCTGCAAGCCAAATTGGCCCACGGTTTGCGGGAGGCGGCAACGCTGGTGTAGGATTTTGCGGAAGCTGAACAGGCTAAGTTGCTGTGGAATCCGCATTCCAGGTGAATGACGCGCGCGCATGGCTACGCTTACTGGGGCGATTGGAACAGGAAGTAAATGGTTGCTGGACCGCATTGTCGGGGCGCTGGCTGCTACCGGCGTAAATCCTAATTTTTTGACGTTTTTGGGGCTGGTGGTGAATTTCGCCGCGGCGGCGATGTTTGCGATCGGACGTTTTCGCACCGGCGCACTGGTTATTCTCTTTGCGGGCTTTCTGGACATGCTGGATGGGCAAGTGGCGCGGCGGCAAAATCGCGTGACGGCGTTCGGGGCGTTTTACGATTCGACGCTGGACCGCTACGCGGACATGGCGCTGTACATGGGTTTGCTGGTGTATTACTCGGTGAGCGGGCGGACGCCGTACGTGGTGGTGGCCGCGGTGGCTACCGCGGGGTCGGTGATGGTGAGCTACGCGCGGGCGCGGGCGGAATCGCTGATTCCGCTGTGCAAGGTTGGATTCATGGAGCGGCCTGAGCGGCTGGTGCTGCTGATTATCGGGGGATTGTTTAACCGCATGGGGCCAGTGTTGTGGGTGATCGCGGTGGTGTCGACGATCACGGTGATTCATCGGATTGTGTATACGTGGCAGGAGACGCGGGCGGGGCGTGTGCTGCCGGGCATACGCCTTAGCTTGTAATTGCGGTTTTCGTTGGTTGTAGCTACAATTCTAGTTGAGGTAGCTACATGCAAAAAGTGGGCAGCCGAGAATTCAAGAACCGCATGGGCCGGTACATGAAGATTATTCGCAAAGGTCAGAGTCTTCTGGTGACCGACCGCGGAAAGCCGCTGGCGAAGGTCTGTCCTCCCGATCCAGAAGTCAATCCAGAACCTACGATAACAGATGTGCTGAAAAGACTGGAAATGGAGGGCAAGATCCGACTTGCAAAGGGCCGTATTGGCAAGTTCCGCGCCATACCGACCCGAGGCAAACCCGCATCCGAGATGATTCTTGAGGATCGCCGGTAGTGCTCTACGTGGATTCCTCCGCGCTCATGAAGCATTACCAAAATGAACGCGGTACGGACGCCTTCGATGAAAGGCTGCGGGCGGAATTCGACAACTCAAGGCATGTTTTCACGTCGGTGTTGAGCTATGCAGAAATTCACGCCATTGTAGCTCGAAGGGTCCGGGAAAAACTGGTCTCGGGTGGTGAAGGCGCGACCATTCAAGACAGATTTGACGCCGACTGGGTGTTGGGATATTCCGCAGTGGAGCTTGATTCGTACGTTTTGATTTTCATTCGTGACATCGTGAAGGCACATCCGCTGAAGGGAGCCGACGCGGTTCATTTAGCTTCCGCACTATGGCTTCGCGATATGGTAAGGGCAGGCGGAAAACTAGCACGCTCGGGCGAGCAGATCATTTTTGCTTCCTCAGACAAACAATTAATCACGGCCGCGCAGCAACACGATCTCGATATTTTCAATCCAGAAATCGAAAATTAACCCGCGCCTAGACCTGCGATTGCAGTGAAGCTTCGACGGGGGCGGCGATTGTTGCCAGGACGCGGTCGCGGAGGGCAGGGACGTCGTGCTTCGTCAGACTCTGGGTGTCGATGGTGTCGTGGAGGTAGACGGTGATGGTGGCGGGCCAAAGCATCCAGTGGCCGGTGCGGTGATGTTGGAAGGAGCCGACGAGGCTGACGGGGGCGATGGGGACGCCGAGTTGTTGCGCGAGGCGGAAGCCGCCGTCCTGGAATTCGTTGACGTGGCCGTCGCGGGTGCGCTTGGCTTCGGGAAAGATGATGAGGCTAGTGCCGCGATTGGTGGCGTCCTGGGTGAGGCGCCACATGCGCTTTATGTCGGAGGGGCGGCGCGAGTCGGGAACGGGAACGTTGCCAAAACGCTTCATGAGCCAGCCGTACGCGGGGATTTTGAAATGGGATTCGAGCTCCCAGCCGCGCACGAGTTGAGGAATGGCGCAGTAGAGGATGAAGGGATCGAAGACGTTGACGTGATTGACCATGAAGAAGCAGGTGCGCTGGGGATCGAAACCGGGGGAGCGGACGATTTTGACGCGGGCGCCGGAGAGAAAGGCGATGCGCCGGCAAAAAGCGCGCTGCAGCCAGTCGTGCTTGCGCATGTCCAGAAAAATATTGAGAAAAACGAGAAACGGCGCGGCGATGAAGAAATGCAGGAGGCTGAGAATCCAGAGAATTGCGCTGCGCAGCGCGAGGTAGGCGCGCTTCATATGTGCACGTCCAGGGCGCCGGGGAGGATGTCGAGCGAGCGGATCGCGAGGGTGGCGATTTCGCCGTCGATCATGACGTCTACCGGCGAGTTCAGGTTGAACTCGACACGGCGGACCGCGCGGCGCGAGGCAAGCGGGTGGTGGATGTGTGTGCCGTCGTAAAGTTTTGGCAGCATGCGCAGAAGGCCGAGGCGGCCGATGGGGCCCCAGCGGACGAATTCGATGAGGCCGTCGGTGGGATCGGAATGCGGAGCGATGAGCATGGTGCCGCCGGTGTATTTGCTGTTGTTGAAGGAGAGGAAAAGGCAGCGGCGCTGGTCCCAATTTTTGTCGTCGTCGCAGCGGAGGGCGAAGGAGCGGCGGCGGAGTTGCACTACGCGCAGGAAAACGCCGAGAAGATAGCCGAAGGAGCCGAGTGACTTGAAGTGCCGATTGGTCAGCGTCGCGACATCGGCGGTAAATCCCACGCTCAACAAATTGAACGCGTAGATTTCGCCTGCGGAGTGCGTGAGACGGAGGAGATCAACGGGGCGCCTGCGATTTTCGAGCAGGGCCTGCAGCGCGGCTTCGGCACCGTTTTGTGTGAAATCGCGGAGGAACGAATTGCCGGTACCGAGCGGAAGAAATCCGAGGGAGATGCGGGCGTTTGCTGCAACGTGAGTGAAGATGCCGTTGAGGATTTCGTGAGCAGTGCCGTCACCGCCGACAGCGATGAAGCGGCGATAGTTTTGGTCGTAGGCTTCGCGGGCGAGGTCTGCGGCGTGACCGGGACCGGTAGAGGCGATGACGTCAACGCGAAGGCCGCTTGCGCGCAGGCGCGCGATGGCTGGGCCGACGAGTTTGGCAGAGCGGCCACCGCCGGCGGCGGGGTTGACGATGGCGAAGAACGTTTCTCTCACAAACGAGCGAGCCTCCTGCCGCTCGCAATTTTGCTGAAAAGGCTAAGCCGTTCCGCAGGGGCTGCAGCCCTTCGCTGGGTAGTCTCGAATGTCGGAGCTGAATGGCTCGACGCTTGAGACGCCTTCGGCGGCTTAGGCCGGCGGGGATGCCCTGAAACGCGCCCCTACGACGGCTCTTACAAAGGCAGAATGGCGGAGGCGCGATCCAGTCGCGCCAGGCGTTCGGCCAGGATATTGCGTTTAATTTTTAGCGATGCCGTGCGGGGGAAGTCTTCGCTAAGAAGGACGATCCCGTGCACGCGCTTGTAGTTTAACAGGCGGCAGTTGCGAGCGGAGATGTTGCTGCGAAGTTCGTCGGCGAGGGTTTGGCCTTGTTCTAGATGAAGGACAAGCAGCAACTGCTCGCCGACCATGGAACGCCGTGGCCAGATGTAGTTGGCCGCGAACACGCAGAATTCTTTTACGGGCAGGCTTTCGAACGCCGATTCGATGTCTTCGGGATAAATGTTTTTGCCTTCTTGGGTGACGATCATGTTTTTCTTGCGGCCGAAGAGTTGTAGATGGCCGGTGGAGTCGAAGCGGCCGAGGTCGCCGGTCACAAGCCAGCCGTCGACGATGGTTTCGGCGGTAAGTTCGGGCTCGTTGAGGTAGCCGGACATTACGGTCTTGCTGCGAACGGAGACCTCGCCGATGCCGTCGGAATCGGGATTGAGAATGCGAACCTCCATGCCGGGGAGAGGTTTGCCAACGGTGTCCGCGCGGAACGGCTTCAGATCGTTGACGGTGATGGCGGTGCCTGCTTCGGTGAGGCCGTAGCCGTTGGCGACTGGGATGCCGAGGTCGTAGAAAAATTGCAGGGTTTGCGGCTCGGTGAAGGCGCCGCCGACGATGATAGCGCGGAGCTCGCCGCCAAAGGCGTCGTGGACTTGCTTGAGGAGGAGGCGGCTCAGGGCGAGGCGGGGCTGACCTTTTGTGAAGGCTTTGTTGACGGCGACAAGGGCGTTGAAGATTTTTCGCTTACCTAACGGTAGAGCATCGAACCGAGCTTGCAGACCTTTTTGCAGATTTTTCAGAACAAGGGGGACGAGACTGACGTAGGTGATCTTGTATTTCGGGAAGGCCTCGCGGACGAACTCTGGGCGCAGGGTGCGGAGATGCACGACGGCGGCGCCACAGATGAACGGGCCGAAGAAGCCGACCATGAAGTCGATCGCGTGGTTGGTCGGGAGAATGCTGAGGTAACGGACGCCGGGGGCGAAAGGATAGATGGAGGTGAGCGCGATGCACTGCTCGAGATAATTTTCGTGGGTCATCATGCAGCCCTTGGGCCGCCCGCCGGTGCCGGAGGAGTAGACGATGGTGGCGACGTCGCTCAGCTGGCGCGGGATGAAGGCGGGTTCGACGGTGGCGCGAAATTCTTCCCAGCGTCGTGCGCCGGAGAGATCGGCGTTTGGCGGGGCTTCGGTGACGAGGAGCGTTTTCAGATTTATAGCGGATCCACGTGATGGCGAGGCTGCGAGTTGCCGCCAGATTGGATACTCGGTGATGAGGACACGTGCACTCGAATGCTTGAGGAGTTGCCACTGCTCTTCCGGAGTGAGTTTGTAATCGAGCGGGACGAGCACGCCGCCGCAATAGAAAATCGAGTAAGCGGAAATCAGCCACTTGGATTGATTGGTCATGATGATGGCTGCGCGGTCGTTGGTCTTGAAGCCTGCGTCTTGCAAAGCCTTGGCTAAGAGCTGTGCGCGCCCTTTGAAATCTCGATAAGTGAGGCGCTCTTTCTCGCGGCCCCGATCTGATTCGATGAGGCAAACCTCAGGAGCAAATTTGTCGAGCGCATCTTTGAGGGCTGCTCCGATCGATTGATACTTCGAGAGATCGAGCATTACAGGCGGGACTGGATGCGGGAGGCGAGGGTGCGGAAGTCGCTGACGCCCTGGACTTCGTAGTCGGGGAGCTCGATGCCAAAGTGGTTTTCGAGGCGGCTGAGGAGTTCGAGGGCTTGCAGGCTGTCGATGCCTAGCTTCTTGAAGAAGTCATCGTCAGGCGCGAGGGAGTTTGCGGGAACCTGGAAATGCTTGGAGGCCAGGTGCAGCACTTCCTGCGTGGTTTGGTCGATCGTGCGCATGGATGGTTCAATTTAACACCATCGCGACGGGAATGAAAATTCAGAAGCAGAGGCGCGGGCAGGCAGTTTGCAATGTGATCCTGAGTGCGTCCAACTGAGTTCTCGTTTGAATTTACTTTGCATTAGAAAGTACTTGACAGAGACAAGAGGCAGGGTATTCTGGCGTCGAGGTTCACTATGGAAGACCTACATGCAACTCCATTACCCGGTTTCGGCCGACCACTCGGTCCATTTCAAGGGCCCTTCGCGGATGCCATCCGTTATTGGGAGCCGCGGCGCCTGGTCTATAATTTAGTCCTCATTGCCGTCACCGTTGCTTGGGTCGTAGCCACTTGGCCGCATTTCCGTCCGGCATTGACGCTGTCTTCTCTACCCCCCATGGCCGTCCTGGCATTGCTAGCCAATGTTTGTTATTGCGCGGCTTACATCGTGGACATTGCCATGCTGCACTCCACTCTTAGCTCAGTCTGGAGACGCCGACGCTGGATACTGTGGTCAGTGGGAACGCTGTTTGCAATTGTTCTTGCAAGTTATTGGATTGCCGACGAGATCTATCCGGATTTCCACTAAGATGCGCGAGGCCGTTGGCGAATGCCAGGACTAAGGTCTTGGCGTGGGCTGCGGCAGCGCATTTGCCGAGGATAGCGCCGTGGAAATAGGCAGTGCTATGACAGTTGCTGATGCGGGCGGCTTCGGCTTCGAAAGACGCTGCGAATTCGTTTGATACTCCGGCATCGGACCATCGACCTTTTTCAGCGCGACGGCGGGGAAGATATAGGCTTCTGCGTTGGCATCCCAGCGGTAACCGGCGCGGAAGCACCATAGCTTTTGCGAGCGCGCGGGCCATTCGAGCAACAGATGAGGATGGCGGGGATCAATTTTCACGGAGAGACTCAAGAGGTGAAACGACCAAATGGTTCGTGGAGGGCGGGCGCGTTCGATGGTGAGTTTGCGCTGAATCTGGCAGCCGACGCGACCAAACCATCGGTGGTCGGGGCCTTCGTGCGGGCAGCCTTGGCCGACTACAGGGAGAGCAAATAACAAAGCGATGAGAGAAACCATTCGATGGTGACCCAGAGACCCATCTGAAGAGTAAGGCAGTCTCCCGATGTCATTCCATGGGCCGAGAGCACCAAAGATTTGGTACCCGGGTTGTGGAAGTACTGAGTCGGGCTTCTGGGCTGGACGGGCAGAGTGCCTATCACTTCCCACGCATTGTGCCGTCGTCCTTCGCCATGAGCCACAGAGAGAGGGCTCCTCTCGTTCGCAACTCGCTAGGCACGTTGCCTCCCCTGCGATTCACGTAGTGCGAAAGCTTTTCCCGGGCTTTGGCGATGAGCGCACTGAAACTAGGTGAGGATTGGTTTATCTGGGGATCGATAAACTCTGTGTGCCAGCCGTTCAAATCCTCATACACAATGGCCACAGTATTTCCCGATCCATCTGCAATCTCGGCCTCGGTCCTGCGGGCATCCACGCTGCCCACGATTATTATCTCGAACATTTCCTGCTCCGCTTCTCTTAAATGCAGTCTGAAAGCCACTGTCACTTTCAATGCTACATTGGTCAAAAAAATGAAGGAACAAAATTAGAGGAGGACGAGGCCGCGGCGGATGCCGAGGGCTACGGCTTCGGTGCGCGTGGCGGCGCCGAGTTTGCCGAGGATGGCGGCTACGTGGAATTTGGCGGTGTGCTCGGAGATGTTGAGGCGGGCGGCGATTTCCTTGTTGGCCAGGCCGGCGGCCAGCATTTGCAGGACTTCCCGTTCGCGGCGGGTCAGCGGCTCGGGGAGCTCGGCGAGGGGCTGCGAGGCTGGCGCGGCTACGGGTAACGCGGCTTGCACCTCCGCGGGATGGAGAACGACGAGGCCGGATGCCACGGCTTGCAGCGCGGCGGCTAGCTGATCGGTGGGAAGGCCGCTCGGCAGCACGGCGCGAATGCCGGCGTGCAGGGCTTGCGCTGCGACTGCGGACGAACCAGGCTCAGCCAGGACAACGGTTGGGATTTCGGCGGCCAAGTCCGAATCGGTGAGCGAGCCGATCATGGTTTCCGGCTGCTCGGCGGAGGCATCGACCAGAAGCACTTGCGGCTGCGTGTCGGAAAGCTGGCCGTCGACTGCGTCGATGTGCGCGGCGCTGCCAACAATTTTCACATCGTGCGGCTTGAGACGATTTTGCAGCGCGGCGCGAGCGAGCGGCGAAGCGGCGATGAGGAAGACGCGAATCACGCGGCGGCGGCTCTCCCGGGCATGCGCTGAACACCGAGCTGGACGGTGACACGGCGAAAGCGTTCGTAATCTCCTCGCAGAAACGCGAGGCGCAGTAGGCGTGGGCCGGAGCCTTTCAGGGAGCTTGCGAGATCGTCGAGCGACGCGAATGATTTTTCGTCGGTGCCGAGCAGAATGTCGCCAGGCAAAAGCGACGCGTTCGCGGCGGGACTATCCGGTTCTACTTCGAGCAAGACAAGACCGAAAGCTTTTGACCGGCTGCCGGGCCGCGGGACACGCACCGGCGCGACGATCACGCCGAGCCAGGCGTCGATCGGATCGGCGGCAAGAAAATTGGCAACCGCGTTGCTGGGCACGGCGAGCGCAAGGCTTCCGGCAACCATGGTGTTGATGCCGATGACGCGGCCGTAGGCATCAGCCAGCGGACCGCCGGAATTGCCCGGGGCGAGGCGGACATTGGCTTGCACCCAGGGCTCGGAGCCGAAACGGCGCAGAGGGCCGACGGCATGGATCACGCCGGTGGTGAGCGCGCCGACGAAACCGAGCGGATTGCCGATGGCTATGGCAAGCTCGCCCGGGCGCACCCGCGAGAAATCCGCGGCTGCGGCGGCGGGAAGATTCGCGGCGCTGACGCGGAGCGCAGCGAGGTCGCGGCGTGTGTCGCGAGAGACAAGCGCGGCGTCGAACTCGCGGCCGTCCCAGAGCTGGATGCGCATCTGCGAGGCGCGCGCGACGTGCGCGTTAGTGACGATGACGCCGTCGGCGGACCAGATGACGCCGGAGCCGTTGCCGCGCCCTCCCGGGCTGACGAGAACGGTGGAGCGGCGAAGCTTTTCGGCGATTTCGCCGAGACCGTGGATGGGCATGTTATTCGCCTCCGCGCAGGCGTTCGCCGACCACGATGTTCACTTCCTGCGTTGCGCCGCCGCGAACGAATTTGAGCGCGAGCGGCTTGCCGATCGCTTCACCGTGAAGTTGCGAGTGGACGTCTTCGAGTCGTGCGATGGAGCGGCCAGCGAGGGCGATGAGAATGTCTCCAATGACGATGCCGGCTTTGTGCGCTGGGCTTTCTGCTTCGACTTCGAGAACGATGGCCGCGGTTTTTTCGCTGCGCTGCAGGGACTGGCGGAGAGCGTCGGGCAGACGCACGGGCTGCAGTCCCACGCCGAGATAACCTTGCGGGATGTGGCCTTTCTTCAAAAGGGTGTCGACGACGCGATCGACGGCTGGCGCGGGGATAGCGAGGGCGCCGAAGCGCGCGAAGCGCGGCGTGGCGATGCCGACGATGCGGCCTTGTGCGTCGACGACGGCTCCGCCGATGGCGGTGGGTTGCAGCGCGACGTCGAGGCGGATGTAGGGTGCGAGGGCGGCGCCGGTCCAAGTGCGGCGCTCGGGCGCCACGAGACTGACGACGCCGAGGGCGGCCACGGGGCCGCTGGCTCGCGTGCGCCCGATGACGAGGGTGAGGCTACCGGGCTTCAGCGAAGTCACGTCGCCGAAATTAGGAACAGCTGCGGAGGCTTCCGCGCATTTCAGGACAGCGAGGTCGGTTGATGGGTCGCGGCCGACGAGCGACGCGGCGATGACGTGGCCGTCGGGCAGGGTGATCTGAATCTCTTCGTCACGGCGCAGCGCGTGTTCGGCAGTGACGATAATGCCGGAGCGCCAGACTACACCGCTCGAAGAGCCGCGCGGTTCGCTATGAACGGCGACGGCGCTGGCTGCGGCGCGTTCGGTGGCTTGCGCCAGGGCGTTGGAAAGTTCGATGAGTTCTGCGGACATTTGTTGCCTCCCTGAAGAAGATGCCGCAGAGCAATAGGCGAGTACATCCGCCGAATGGCTAGGTCTTTGCGGGGCGCTGAAGGGCGGGGGAAGACGCAGGTCCCTCGCTGCGGATAACGAGTAGGAGCCAGGACGAGACGAGGGCTATGGCTTGGCGCGCTCCATTAGTTCGAGGCGGTTGCCGAAGGGATCGAAGACGTGGACGCGGCGGAAATTGTTGAAGGAGGTGTCGGACTTCACAGTGATGCCCGCGCGCTCGCAGGCGGCTAGGATGGCGTCGAGAGCGTCGACGACGAACGCGGGATGGGCGCGTCTGGCAGGAGTGAAATCGAGTTCGATGCCGAGATGAAGATTTACTGCGCCAGAGACGAACCAGATGCTTTTGCGCTCGGCCATTTGCGGAGGTTTGGCGATTTCAGTGAAGCCGAGGATCCGGGAATAGAAGCCGCGGGCGCGGTCTTCGCTTGCGACAGGAATGGTGATTTGGACGTGGTCGATGTTGAGGATTGGCATAACGGTTCGGTCCTTGAATTGTGCTCTAAGGCAGATAGGGCATGGCGTCGGTGGATTCTACGAATTTTTTCAGGGCGGCCATTACGGCGGGGCGGGTGAAGAGTTCGCAGAAGAGGTCGATCTCGCGGCGGAGTTCTTCGTGGGGGATGGGCTTGATGAATTTCTTAGCGGTGGCGCGCGTGACGGCGTCGAATTTGGTCATTTGCGCGGCGGTGGAGCGGGCGATCTTCAGGGCTTCCCCCTCGGCGGCGAGTTGGGCGACGAGGCCAACGGCCTGCGTGCGCGCGGCGTTGACGCTGCGGCCGGTGAGGAGCAGATCGCGCACGAAGGCGTTGCCTAGGTCGCGCTTGAGGCGGGGAATACCGCCGAAGCCGGGGATCAGGCCGAGGCGCAATTCGGGAAAAGCGAAGCGAGCCATTTTGTCGGCGATGATGATGTCGCAGGCCAGGGCCAGCTCGAAACCACCGCCAAAACAGACGCCGTGAACGGCGGCGATGGTGACGAACGGTGCGGCATCGATGGCGTTGAGTACGGCGTGAATGTGTTCGAGGAATTGGCGGACGCCGGCGAGGCGTTCTTTTTCGGAGAGCGACTCCGCGCCGCGATAGAGTTGGCGGAGGTCGGCGCCGGCGGAAAAACCTTGTTTGCGGGCGCTGGAGATGATGCACGCGGCGGTTTCCGAGGCGAGAGCAGGGATCGCGGCGGCGAATTTTTCGAGGTCGGCAAGAGTTTCGGTGCCAATTTCGTTCGCGGGCTCGTGGTCCAGCGTGAGCTCGATGACGGCGTCGCACCAGTCCCAACGCAGCGTTTTTCCGGCGAAATGCTTCATGACGGCTTTCTATCGTACATGGAGTTGATTTCGGAGGCGAAGCGCGAGTTGATTGTGTCCCGGCGGAGCTTGCCGTTGGCGGTGAGCATTCCGTTTTCGGGGGTGAAAGATTCGCGGACGACCGCGAAGTTGCGGATTTGGCGATAGTGCGGAAGGGCGGGATTGACGGCGTCGAGCGCCGACTGCAGGTCTTGCGGCTCGACGGAGCCGGCGACGAGCACGCAAAGATAGCCGCGGCCATTGCCGACGACAACGACGTGTTGTGCACCGGGAAGATGCTGCGCGATTTTGTCTTCGATGGGCTCCGGCGGAATATTGTGGCCGGAGTTAAGGATGATCAAATTCTTGATGCGGCCGATGATCCGCCAATTCCCGCACAAGTTCACTTCCCCTCGATCGCCGGTGTGGAACCAGCCGTCGCGGAGGACGCGCGCGGTTTCCTCGGGCCGATTCCAGTAGCCCGCGAAAACGTGCGGGCCGCGGACGACGATTTCTTCGTTGTCGACGGTCTTCATCTCGATGCCGCGAATCGCTTGGCCCACATAGCCAGGCTCGGCCTGAAGGCGCGGATCGTCTAGCGTGCAGATGGCCGTGGTTTCCGTGAGTCCGTAGGCTTGCAGGACCGGGATGCCGATCATCAGGAAAAATTGCTGCGTTTCCGGAGCGAGCGGAGCCGAGCCGCAGATCAACGCGCGCAAGTGCGGGCCGAAGCGATCTTTGATCTTGCTGAAAATGAGTTTGCGGCCGAGCGTTAGCCAGAGCGCATCGGCGGCGCGGGCGCGTCTCGCATTCTGGCGCTGCCAGGCTTCGCGCGCCTTGGCATAGAGGGAACGGATCGGAGGGGCGCGCTTGGAAAGAGCGTCTTCGACGCCGCGCCGGACGCGCTCGAGCAGTGTCGGCACGTTGAGGAAATAGTGTGGGGCGGAGAGGCGAATTTCGTCGGGAAGCTTGGCGAGATCGGTGGACAGCGTGAGAACGCTCTCGCGCGAAAGGCAGGAGAGCAAGAGAATCCATGACGCGGCGAAGTTGAAAGGCGCGTACTGGAAGACCCGGTCGGGCTCGCGAGTTTGGCCCATGAGTTGATCGAGGCGCTCGGTGGTGCAGGAAAGCATGTGGGTGAGGTTGGCGGTGGTGAGGCATACGCCTTTAGGTTCGCCGGAGGTGCCGGAGGTGTAGATGATGGTGACGATGTCGGCATCGCCGCGCGGATTAGGAGCGTCGGGGACCGGTTGAGCCGGCGCGGACGGTTGCAAGACTTCGTCGAAGAGCACACGGCGCGGTGCGCTGGAGGCTTCGCGGGTCCATGCTTGCATTGCGGCATCGCCGAGGGCGGCGTCGCTCACGAAAAGCAGCTTAGGCTCAGAGTCTTTCATCATGGCGGCGAGTTCCGGGGGCGACTGCCGGGAATACAGGGGGACCACGATGAGCCCTTCGGCCATCAGCGCAAGATCGAACGCTGCCCAGCGAATGGAGTTGGGAGCGAGAAGCGCGCAGCGATTGCCTGGACGAACTCCTGCAGTACGCAGGTAGCCACGCACCTGGCACACCTGGTCGAGCAGTTCCCCGCCGGTGACGCTGACGAACTGCTTACCGTGAATTTCGCGCAGAACCACGCGGCCGGCACTGCGCTGGAGCTGAGCAAAAATAGTCTCGAGGAAATTGGGCATGAGCTTCAGGAGCTGAAATTATTGGCCGCGTGCGACGGAACAACCGGCTTGCTCATCGCGCCGCGGATCCGGCCACGGAGTGTTGCGCGACGGTGTTGGTGTCATAACGCTCCGCCAACTCGCGCAGCGTTTTGCTGAGAGGCGGCAGATACCCTTCCCAGGAGAGCACGCCGGAGCGCAACGGGAACTCCGGATAAGTGCGGCGGAGGGTGTCTTCGAGAATGGTGCCCATTCGCGCCATGACCCTCAAGTTGCGGACGACAGTGAGCCCGATGCCTTCGCGGACGGAGTTCGCTTCGCGCACGAGCGCTTCCATCATCTGCAAAAGCTTCGGCTCCAGCTCGGCGTCGTCGACGGTGAGGAGAAGGTGCTCGTGGCCGCGTTCGCGCATGAGGTTGCGAATGCGTTCATCCATAGTGACACCGGCTGAAGCAACCAGGCTCGGCATGCAGGTGACGATGCCGTGATAGCGCGAAGAAACCATGTACGATCCGGCGCGCAGGAGGGAGACGAGCTGGAACATGTCGTAGTCATCGGAAGTGAACACCGGAGCGCCGGGCAGAAACTCCAGCATCGAGCGGCAAGCGTGCGCATCCAAACGCTCCATGGCAACGAGGATCGGGAAGACGCGATGGCGTTCGCGAAAGGCAGCCGCGGCTTTGCCGAAGGCGGAGACGTAGCGGCGGTATTTCGCGTCCACATCGGCGCCTGACTGGTGAAAATAGACGGTGCGGTACTGGCTTTCCTTGTAAGCACCGGTAGTGACGCGCGCGATGTATTTTGCGATGGAGGCCTTCACGGGCCAGACGAACGGGTGAATCGGGCAGAGCACGAGGATGGGAGTTTTTTCGTCCCAGCCTGCTTCTCGCAGCGTCTTGCGCGCATATTCCGGCGGATGCGGCTCGAAGGTCCAGGCGGTGTCCGTGCCGAGTTCGGTGGAGATGCCGAGCTTGCGCAACAGGTCCTGCGACTCCACGTTGCGGGTGATGACCAGGGAATCGTGCACGTAACGGGCGCACATGTCTGCAATTAGAGGGTCCATGTGGCCGGCTTCCCCGCCGTAGGCGAGCGACAGTTTATTTTCGGCAGAAGCCAACCCGAGCGAACCGATCATCATGGTGGTCAGGGCGTTGGCGAATTTGCTCTTGAACATCGAACCTTCGCAAGCGATAACGCCATGATTCTGGCGCACTTCGCGGAACAAAAACGGCGGATAGACGTCAGGAAGGTACACCTGGCGGGTGCCCTCGAAATAGCCGCGGCTGAGCTGGAAGTCCTGGGTCATCACGCTGAAGTCGACATTGCCGACTCCGAGAACGTGGCGCACCTGGCGCAACATTTCCTGGACACGAACATCAGAGCCGGTGTTGCGCGTGCCGTTGTATCCAGCGAAGAGCAGACGCAGCTTTTCGCGGGGCTCCCAACGGCGGCCGAGTCCAAACATCCACCCGACGCGCCGGATTTCAATCAGCGCGCTGACCCACGCGACGAGGAGAAAATCGGTCACGCGCGAGCGCTCCCCGCGACGGTCTTTGGCGCGGCGGCGCTGGCGAAAGAGGGCCACGGCTTTGCCGGATAGCGAAACTTGTATTCGCGGCTGAATTTCAGCAAAGGATATGCGTAACTCGAGAATTTCGCGGGCGACTCGCCGAGTTCCGCCACCACGCGCGAGTTATCGAAAACCGTGTTCCAGTCGAGGTAGGGCCAAAAGACTTTCATCAGTGAAGCGCCATGTCCGACCGCACCTCCACGATTCGCCAGCCAGTTCACCGTGGCGGAAAACGGCCGACCGAACGAAGGGACGTAAACAGGTCGCCGCCAGCCGCCAGCTTCCGCAAGAGCATCGGTCAGTTCCCTATAAGTCTGCGAACCCACGCCCGCGGAAAGATGATAGATGCCGTGCGCCGCTTGTTCCTTCTGATGAATGGTCACGATGGCCTTACCGACGTAATCCGCGGGCACAATGTCGATCTTATCGTGAGGACGCAGGGGAAGAACAGGCAGGCGCGCGAGCAGATCAAAGGCCTGCACCATGTCGAACTGCGAGGTTTCCGCGCGGCGGCTGTCGCCCATGACGATGGCCGGGCGAAAGATGGTGCGCGGCACGTCGGAGAGAAGCTGCGCGACCATGTGCTCGCAAAATTTCTTCGTGCGCGCGTAGGGATCATAGTCCGACCGCGTCCAATCGATAGCCGCATCTTCAGTCACCACTTCGTTCCGACGATGGCCGGCAACGGCAACGGTGGACACGTGCGAATAGCGCCGCAGGCCTTCGCGCGCGCAGCGCGCGAGCTGAATTACTTCCAGCGAGCCGCGTAGGTTCACATTGAGGCACTGCCTTTCAGACTTGCGGTTCAGCGAAGCGGCGCAGTGAATGATGGAATCGGTGGTGTCGACCAGGGCATTGTAATCATCGTCGGGCAGACCGAAACGCTGGGATGTGAGGTCGCCGCGAAAGATGCGCACACGCGAATTGATGTGATCGAAGAACTCAGGAAAATCGAAATGAAGCTGGAGGGAGTGCCAGAGGCGCTCGTACGCCTCCTGCTGGGAGTTTGCGCGCACCAGCAGATTCAGGGAGTCGCGATAGTCCCGCAGCAGCCCGGCGACGACATAGCTGCCGAGATAGCCGGTCGAGCCGGTTACGAAGATCGCCATAAAGGATCGGACGGCGGCGCGGAGTTCGGAGTGGCGCCGGCGCATGCTGCTTGCGCGGACCAATCGAGTTCGCGAGGCGCGCGCGACTCCAGCGGACGTCCTTCCATCAGTGGGTAGCACCAGCGGCGCAACGCCGGGATGTGGATGTTGATCCAGTAGTCCCACCAGTCGATGGATTCGGGATCGAACGCGAAAAGCGCGCGCTCCTCCGGAGAAAGCGCGGCGGAAAGCAAGCGCGCATTTTCAGACTCGA
>WNFS01000540.1_pt1 | contig 27302 bp, 18 predicted proteins | sample 5400141 | NCBI WGS metagenome assembly WNFS01 (sample SAMN13153358, study PRJNA577476) | soil metagenome | isolation source: 60 cm saprolite under Madrone tree | place: USA:California | collected 2016-06-14
TCGCCGGCCTCAAGCCCATCGGCGCACGCGAGTTTGACGAGGACGCTCGCACTCCCAGCGTGCAGCGCGACGAAACGAGAGGAGCAGACCTCTTCGAGAAACGAGTTTTAGGCCCGGGCCCTAGATAAAATCGAAAAGGAGAAAGTATGAAACGTAGACTGTCCCCAGTACTCGCAAGTCTGATGTTGCTCATCGGCCCAATCCCGCAAGTCAAGGCGCAATCGCAAACGGTCACTTGGACGGACGCGGCCGCTATGGCAGGAAACTGCTTGCTGGTCGCAACTGAGAACGGTCAGGCCATGTCAACAGGCTATTTCTACTATTGCCCGCAACAGCCTACATCGTATTCTTCGCCGTACTGCTACGACCCGACAAATGGCACCTGCTACGGTAGTCTTTATCTGCCCGACCTGACGCTTGAGGGCATCACAACAACCTATGGCACGCCATTCAACGTAACCAAAGACACCAAAGGACGTGTCACCAGCTATTCGCGCATAGATCAACTTGTGGAGAATCAGGAAGGCAACGGGCCGACTACGTGGAGTGGCAGCATTACGCAATCGTTCTCAGTGAGTTATGGAGCGTATAGCTTCAAGTGCCGCTGCTATCCGGCGACGACCAGCGTGATTGCAGGCGGTGGGGGAACGTTGACGTACCAAGGAAGCTGATAGCGTCTCTTCGCAGCCGCTAGTGACACTGAGAAGGAGCGATGCGGTCTCTGGCGAATTGATACGGTGGAAGAGAAACGATCGGATCCGCGAGCGGGCAGCCACCAAGAACGCAAACACCAGATGGTTTAGTCTTGGTGGCCCCGCCTGTGCATCAGAACACGAGCTTACCGTTGAGCTGCGGAGGGATGACGGTGTTGGCCGAGATCCTTGTTTGGCCAGCATACACATGCTGCAATTTGGAGAGTCGGGCGAACAGCGACAAAGATGATGCGCTAACCCCAGTGTCAAAGACGCTTAGCGACTCCAAACGATCCAGCGATCCGAGTTCCTGTATAGTGGCGTCGGATATTGCAGTGTGCGCTAAACGCAACTGGCGCAGCTTTTTCATGGCAGCGAGAACCGGGGCAGACCGATCGGTGATCGCGGTGCTAGAGAAATCGGCAGCGACGATCCGCTCGCTGAGCGGGGCCAGAACGACGATTTCGTTATCGCCAAATTTGGCACCAAGCCACGATGCGCTAAGCACCAAATCGGCTGAGGTTCGGGACTGATACCCCACGACATTAGGGAGGCGCGACTGAACCTGAGAGAGGATTGGCGCGAAGGCCGCGCGTTCCTTGGCAACAGCATTGGGGTCAATTTCCTGAAAGTTCACTTCAGCGACGATTGTCTGGCCGGCAGTTACAACGGCGGTGGCGTCCACAGCGAGAGTGTGCGACGCCCCGGATGAGATCCACGCTTCAATCAGCTTGACTTCGCTTGAAGACAACGGCCTCCTATTTGCGGCAGGCATGAAATCGTCATCGTTGGGAGGAAGCGTGATGCGATGAAAAAGTTCGCTGCCCTTGGGATCGCCAGCTTTGATGACGGGGCCATGCTTACTACCGCGCATGACAGCGGCATAAGTGTCGAGCCGCAGGTTCGCCTTGTGCTTGGCTGGTCCATGGCAAGTTACGCAGTGGCCTTCGAAAAGAGGCTGAATCCGGGCCCCGTAAAACGTGGCGAGGCTCTCCTCCGCAGAATTCATCGCGCCATGGCCCGAGCCCGACACTTCCAACAATCTGCGCAATTGCAGCGGCATGAATTGGGTGAGATGGTTAGCGCCGTGAGACAACTGTCCGCCGCGATAGCCCGTAAACGAAACCAGGGTCACCGTGCCCACGAGCATAATCGCGTAAAGACGGGCCGGTCCGAGTGATCCGGCACGCAAGCGCTGCAACCAACACAGCCAGGCAGCAACCGCAACCAACACTCCACCCCACATATGCTGCTGAACCAATGGGCCGGAATATCCGCCACCTCTTGCGAGGCACCAACCGAGGACTGCCGCCACGATGGCTCCGCAAATCGCCACGCAGAGGAGGAGATCGACGGAGGCCAGTAGAAAGGGACTGTTGCGTTTTCGGCCAAGAATCTCGAACAGCGGAACCAGCAACAGGACAGCGATGGGAAAGTGAACGGACAGAGGATGAAAGCGACCGACAAACTGTAGCAATGGTGCGTGCTCAATTCCATCAGGCGGCGCAAACAGCAGAAGGGCCAGCAAAACCAAGAAGATCAGAAAAGAGGCTGCTGCGAAACCGCCGCGTGCCGAGGGGTTGCGGACAGACAAAGTCATGAAATTACGAGACTCCGCAAGACAACCGGGGAGCGGGCGAGCCAAATCATGCCAAGACTTCCGCCACAACACGAGCGGGCTTTACGCCGGTTAACTTCTGGTCGAGACCCTGGAATGGGTAGTTAAGCTTTCGGTAATCGAAACCGAGAAGATTCAGAATGGTGGCATGCAAATCACGCACCTCGACAGGGTCTTTGACGATTTCATAACCAAGTTCGTCGGTCTGACCAAGAGTCATACCGGGTTTTATACCACCGCCGGCGAGCCAAATGGTGAAGGCTCCGGGGTTATGGTCGCGACCGACAAATTTCATCACTTGGCCGCTGCGATTTTCGCGCATGGAGGTGCGACCGAACTCACCACCCCAGACGATCAGAGTATCTTCGAGCATTCCGCGATTTTTTAAATCAGCGAGAAGTGCCGCGATGGGCTGATCGACTTCACGGCAGCGCTCGATGAAACCGATGTCCAAAGATTCCTTGGCGCTCGCTCCGTGGCTGTCCCATCCCCAATGATAAAGCTGAATGAAACGGACACCGCGTTCAGCGAGGCGGCGAGCCACCAGACAGTTGTTGGCAAAACTGGATTCACCGAGCTTCGAACCATAGCTCACGCGGACCGATTCGGGCTCCTTGCGAATGTCCATTGCATCGGTCGCGTCCATCTGCATGCGGAATGACATCTCGTACTGGGCGATTCGGGTCAGGGTTTCAGGATTGCCGAATTCCGCATAGCGCTGCTGGTTGATTTCATCCATGGAATCCAGCATGTTGCGGCGCTGCGGCGAGCTAACTCCCGGTGGCGGAGTCAAATACAAGACAGGATCGCCGTGCGAGCGGCATTGCACGCCTTGGTAAACACTGGGAAGAAAACCGGTTCCCCAGAGCTGCTTGCCGCCGTCGGGTGTGTTGCCACCCGAGATGAGCACGACGAAGCCGGGCAAATTCTGATTCTCGGTACCAAGTCCATAGACAACCCAAGAGCCAAGCGAAGGATAACCGAGGCGCGGATTGCCCGTCTGAACCAGCAATTGCGCGGGGGCATGGTTGAACTGATCGGTTCGCATCGACTTGATGAGACAAAGATCGTCAATATGTTTTTCCAGGTTCGGCAGACGGTCAGAAATCCATTGGCCGCTTTGGCCAGTTTGATGAAATGGATATTGAGAGCCGAGAAGCTTTGGTATACCGGTGAGGAAGGCAAAGCGCTTTCCGGCCAAGAAAGAAGCAGGGCAATCCTGACCATCGAACTTGGCAAGCTGAGGCTTGTACTCGAAGAGCTCCAATTGGCTGGGTGCGCCAGCCATATGAAGATATATGACACGCTTGGCATGCGGGGCGAACTGTGGCGGCAAGACAGTCAGCGGTGTTTTGGGATCACGCCTCAGGTCGAGCCGAAGCGAGTCGCCCGTGGCCAGCTCTTCCGCAGAAGCGGAGGAGGAAGGCGATGCCAACGTGCCCAGGAACATAGCGCCCAACCCACCCGTCATTGAACGCAAGAAATGACGCCGAGTCTGTGCCTGCAGACGAGCGAGAGTTCTTTCCGGATGCAGTTCACTGGAAAGATCAAAATCGTGATTCCTCGAAATGCCGTAGAAGGGATCGGTCATCTAGATCACCTGTTCATGGTCGCATCGAGGTTTAAGAGCACGCCGGCGACAGCCTTAAGCCCACGCAATTGTCTGGGGACGAATGCAGTATTGGGTTGTGGATTTTCAGAGATACTCAGGCTGGCTGCCTGCAGCGCCGGTGTACCGGGAATGGTGACAGTCTTTTCAAATAGTCCGCGCAACACGGACATTTCCTTCGGCGTCGGATCGCGAGAGAGAACCAGACGGGCTTCGAATGCAATGCGGGCATCAAGAAGGCTCTCGCCATTTTTCGGAACACCCTCCGTCAGAGCCCGTTTCGCCAACGCCTCCGCGGCTTCATCATAGACCGGGTCATTCAGGGTCACCAATGCTTGCAATGGAGTATTGGTAGGTATCCGTCGGGGCAGACTGGTGGTGCGGTCGGAAGCATCAAAAATGAGCGAGCTTGGATATCCGCTGGTGCGTTTGACAAAAGTATAGATCGCCCTGCGGTAACGATCCGGACCCGTGGCTTCTTTCCACCTTTCGCGATTGTAGACGGAGTTCCAGACGCCCGCCGGTTGCGGAGGCATGACTGGGGGACCGCCCATTTTCCTATTCAGAAGACCGCTTGCGAGGAGCGCCTGGTCGCGTACCATCTCGGCGGTGAGCCGTTGCTCGGGACCGCGTGCCAGAAGGCGATTGCGAGGATCGCGCTCCTTGAGAACGGGAGTGGCGATCGCACTCTGACGATAAGTGGCACTGGTTACGAGCTCACGCAAGAGCGCCTTCATATCCCAGTGGAGATCGTTCTGGAAATGTAGAGCAAGCCAGTCCAAAAGTTCGGGATGGCTGGGCTCCTCACCCACACTGCCAAAATTTTCAAGCGTTTCCACAATTCCGGTTCCGAATAGTTGTTCCCAATACCGGTTTGCGGCGACACGCGCGGTCAATGGTTGGCCGGGAGAAAAGAACCATTTGGCGAGGGTAAGCCGATTGCGAGGCTCACCATCCGGCAGCCTCGGAAAAATTGCGGGAACATCTGGAGTGAGGTCGGCGCCTACTTTGGTCAGAAAGTTACCACGCTCAAATTCCCTGGTGGTTCGTCGCTCGTAAGGCTGCTCTTCGGACATGACAGGAACGTCCACTGCAGGAATCTTGGCAAGCTGTTGCTTGAGGTCCATGAGGTGAGCGATTGCTGCGAGGCGCGTTGGATCATTGCCCAGAACCGTCCAACGAGGATCGCCGCTCAAAGCGAGGCGAACGCGCTGAACAATGGCGGGCCTGGAGTCAATTTCGCGCAATTGTTTCAGAGCAACTTCGATGCGGGAATTGGGGGCAAAACGCTGAGGGTTAGCAAAAATTCCAACGATCCAATGGGTGCGGAAAAGCTTTGGATTCGCCGCAAAGCCATCGGCGACTTGCTTCTTCTTCACAGTTTTTCCGGCGGCCAGCACGGGCGTTACCGCGTCTTCGAGGTTTGCTTCAGAATCGTGAAGGAACGAGCGAAATGGGATGCGCTCCTTGTGTCCGTCCGGGTACAGAACAGAAGCTCGAACCTCTTCGACGATGAACCCATTCTCCGGGTCAGTGCGTGCCTTTTCTGAATCCATCGGCGGCACTTCGACCTTGATCGCAGTCACCGCGGGAATATTGCTGGTGGCAGTCAGTTCATAGAAAGATTCCGGAGGCGTATCCGGTCCGGCGAACGCTTCACCATTTTGAATTTGGAATGTCATCGCCGGCTTTCCTCTGGCGATAGCTTTCTCGAGCCTTTTCTTCGTAATTTCAATGGTGACTAACCGGCTGGTGGTATCTTCGGCTTTCTCTTTGGCGGTTAACTTCCTATTTTTCTTAATTTTGACCAAATAGGCTTGATGTTCGCGCAGCCGGGGCATCAGAGCCATGACTTCGTTTGCCGCAGCGGACTGGATCGGCGCCGGATTCCATTCGTATTTTTCAACTGCCTCGCGGTCGGAGATGGTCAAGGCGTGAAGAACACTTGAGATCTCCTGCTGCATGCGAGACACCTCGGGGAGCCGAGAACTATCTTTCGGGAAACGTACGCTGGGAAAGTCATCGTCACGATCAGCGTCGTTTGAAGTGTTGAAAAAAGCCAGCGATTTGTAATAGTCGGTATGGCGAATGGGATCGTAGGGATGCGAATGGCATTGCACGCAGTTCATGGTGACGCCGTTTAGAACCGACCACGTGGTGGCAACACGGTCCATCACCGCGACCAGGCGGAACTCTTCATCGTCGGTGCCGCCTTCCTGGTTGTTGGGGGTCTGGCGGTGAAAAGAAGTTGCGATGCGGTCTTGAAAACTAGAATTGGGAAGCAGATCGCCGGCCAGCTGCTTGACGATAAATTGATCGTACGGCAAGTTCCGATTGAACGCGTCAACTACCCAATCGCGGTAGGCCCATACGCCAGGGCGGCGATGATCGGCTTCGTAACCCATGGAGTCCGCATAGCGCGCCAAATCCAGCCACATTGAGGCCCATCGTTCGCCATAAGCTGGAGAGGCTAACAACCGGTCGACCTGTTGTTCGTAAGCATTGTCCGAATTGTCAGAGAGAAAGGCCGACTGTTCGTCGACAGTTGGCGGTAGTCCGGTCAAGTCAAGGGAAACGCGGCGGAGCAGCGCGGTCTTGGATGCCGCGGCGGACGGCGAGAGCGATTCGCGATCGAGACGCGCCAGGATGAAACGGTCCAAAGGCTGGCGGACCCAATTTGCGTGTTTCACTGTCGGCAGTGGCTGCGGTTTGGGCGGCACAAAGGCCCAGTAATCTGACCACTGAGCTCCCTCAGCAATCCATCGCCGAAGCAAAGAGATCTGCTCTGGTGGGAGCGAAGGTGCGTGATACGGCATGCGCACATCGGGATCATGGGAAGTGAGCCGCGAAATCAGTTCGGAGGCATCGGGGTGCCCGGGAGCGATGGTCTGGCGACCGGATTTGCCCTTGCCGAGAGCCTCTTCACGAAAAATGAAAGACACGCCGTTCTTTTGTCGGACCCCGCCATGACATGCTACGCAGTTTTGATTGAAGATCGGCCGGATGTCGCGGCTGAAATCAGTTCGTTGGTGGGACCATCGGGAAAACAGAGGATTGAAAAACGGCCAACTAAGCCAAGCAATGGCAATGATGCCAAGCGTCGAAGTAACGCCAGCAATTAGGCGCTCGGGCGTAGAGACTTGAAAGCCAGTTTTCATATCCAAGGATACGCTGCAAAACGGCTCTGTGAATCCTTATGATAGCACCCGGGGACTCTGTTCATCTCTCTTGAATTGAATTACCTAAGTTATCTGCCGTTGATCGGACCGGCTTGTTTATACCAACTCTGAAGGGAGTTTGCAGCTGTACAGATAGATTTGCCCTCGAGGGGCTACTCTGCCTGAATTGTCTTGTCTTGACGAGAGGGAAGCGGCATAAGAGTCGACGGAACAGCGGGCCATGGGCTCACGATCAGCACGTACATTAAAGATGCCGGGAATCTCCCCTGGCAAAAGACCTCCGTGCACGCGTTCGTTTTCAGAGCGTCCAATTCCTCATCAAACGCATCGATCGCCGCAGCCGTTGTGTTGCTCTTCGTTCCCGCCGGAAGAATTAGCAAAGGCAAGAGGGGCCCTTCTGAATTCGTTCGTATTTCGCTTCGATTCGCGCGAGAAGGTTTTGCGCGAGCGGATGACTTACGAGTTCTATGGCTATCCCGAGGATTTCTTGGAGCAGTACCGCGCAGGCATCGAGAAAGTCACGCAGGAGGATGTCGCTCGCGTGGCCCAGAAGTACATCCACAAAGAACAACTCGCCATTCTCGTGGTGGGCAAGCCAGCAGATTTCGACAGGCCACTCTCGTCCTTCGGACCCGTGGCGACCGTGGACATTTCGATTCCGCCGCCCGCCGGAGGCAGGAAATAAGCCTTTTGAGGCCTGGTGCCGAGAGGAACACCTGTCTCTGGCGAATTGTTATTTCGCCCATGATTCCTCCGGATTCCCCCCTGCGATGTGCAAGCTGGTCGTGCTTTTCATCCATTTCATCGCCTGTGGTTAGTGGTTACCGCGCTGGCTGCGGTATCTGGTTAACCTCCGCAAAGACCTCGAATGAAATCATCCGGTGTTCGCGTCCTTAGTTGCCGCGCGTTTCGCGGATCCCGTTTCACTGCCACCGTATCAATTCGCCAGAGACAGGCGTAATCCGGAGGGATCACGCGCGAATTAACGCCAGCCACACGCCACTATTGTCGCTGATATGCTTCATCCATTGTGAAATCCATCGCGGACATTCCCTCGAACTGTGTTTGCCCGCGGATTTTGAGCTTCTGTGAGTCAACGGAAAGCTCCCATTTCTGAGTTTCGCGAACAGAAACGCCGTTTGCCAAACGGTAAGATGAGCGAATGACAAGAGTCTTGCCCTTAACCTCGGTTTTATCACTGGTTGGCAGATCACCAGAGGTAAAGTTCTTGGATTCTCTTCCATCAAGGAAATATTTGGTTGTGGTTGTTTTCCCATCGTCAAACGTCTCGGCAACTTCCATAGACTTCCCATTCTGGATGACTTTCAATAGGATTTTGGGAAGTCTCTTAGCAGCGTTCTCGCCCTTCAAGGAGGTCAGCACAAAAGTGCCCGAAAAGTCGTGAGTTTCTTGTGCTATGGAGGTCGCGCTAATCAGAAGCAGGCAACAAATTGCCAAACCTATTATCTTCATTCTTACCCTCGGCGCTTGTTGCCGAAGCTATCATAATTTCCAACCCTTGCTCAATTGGACGGTAACGGCGTTAAAACGTAGCCGTCCGGCACAGGACGATACGTCGCAGGTTCGCCTGTCCCGGCTATCGACCTTGCCGACGCGTGCGACGCGAGCGCCAAAGCTCAAGGCCGAGGGCACTGAGGAAGTCACGTCCCCAAATGCCAATGAGTAGAGCGGCTCCGAAAAGGATCACAGCGTCAAGGCTAGCTAGATCTCGCCGGGTCCAATAGATACCTTCCTCGACGTTTAGCCAGATCGCGAACTCGTCCAGCGTGAGAGCAGCGCCCACACCGTAAAGCAAGGACATCAAACGGCTCGCCAAGAGAGACGACGACTTGGCGCCCGTCCCCACTTCGATCAACCAGCAAAACCCCACCGCCAGCAGGAGCAGAATCCCCCAGACCAGATGATGGATGTGCGTCCCGTGAATGTAGACATAGTGAAAAGGGCCGGCGTTACGGGAAGCGGCGTAGGCCATTGAGCGCGCCACTGCAAACGTGACGAAGAATCCGATAGCCGCCAGGAGAAGCCGGCGCTTCGGCCGATCACGGACATGTAGGTGAAAAAGCTCACCGACTTTCGGATTATGAAGGAGCAAAAGGACGACGGCGATACTCACAAGAACTGAGAAACCGAGCAGCCAGGTCTTGGCCAGCATGATCGCGACTTCTCCTTGTCCGAAGCGGTACTTTGAACGTGGGCCGGACTCGGCAAGTATATATTTCGATGGAAGGGAGTCCCATCGAATATCTGAACCACTCCCTAGCGTTAACGGGATAAATATCAGCTTAGACCTTGCATCCGGGGTCGCCGAGAACTAACTCCTGTGCAGTACCGAAGACTCGATCAGTTGCAAGGCTGTCAGGAAATCGCCGAGAAAAGTTCTAAAATCGTCCCCTTGGCGCACCACTCTTTGAAATAAAACAACGGCGATTTGAATAATACGGGGAAATAGTTTGTGTCCGGCCATGCCTTCATGCAACGTTGTCGAAAGTGATTCAAGTTCAGAAGTTGGGCCGGATGGCGCATCGCAGAATGCTGGCAGGGCGGGGAATCATGGTCGAAATAACAATTCGCCAGCCACAGCTTCGCCCGGAATTAATTGATTCGATAGTGGATGAACTTGCTCTAGCCGCGCCGCATCCTTCGAACGCGTTGCTCATAGTGGCCATCCGAAAGTTGGCCGTCCACAAAGCGTTTCACGCGTGGCTTTTTCCTCTCCTGAGTTTCGCAGTCAGACTAGTAGAGATAGGATTAATGCTCTTGGTCAAAGCCCCCGATGGACGGTACGCACGAGAATCCCGCAGCCAGCGAACAATAGAATCGGTGCGCACCATGAACAAGTTTGTATCGATACCGGTATCCAGCTTGGCCCTCGACGATTTCCACTGGAGGGATGGCGTTGTCAAACCGGAAGCCCCGCAGAATTCGCAGGACGCGTTCCCGGGCCGAACCCTCTTCTTCGCTGTCGTTAAAAATCCCTACCCCTGAATTGCGACTGACTGGACCCACGTCTTTGATAGGGACTTCGCGGACATTCTTAAACAAACGGTGATTCACGCGGTAAGCCGTGAATGCGGGCACAAAACCTCGCATTCCCGCCTCGGTCCACCAGTCGTCCTGGATTTCAATTTGCAATCCGTGGTGCGTGAATTTCATCAGCAAAGTATGCCCGAAATTCCCTGACCATGCCCGAAATACGGGAATGTCGCCCGGCAGACGATTGGCCGTCCGCAGTTGTGTAATTAATGCGCGGATACGTAGGTGGGCTGACGCAACCGGAGTGCATGCTCCTCGATTCGATCGATTGTGCCAATGGACTGGTTGGCATAAAACTGAATTGAGCACATATTTCGGACATGTGCAGCTCGATGAACTACACCGGTGGCTTGTTGGCTCAGTGAATCGGCTCTGGCTCGCGTATCGCCCGCTAGTGGATGTCTATTATGAGATGCACTGCACGGCTCTTTATTCTATTTCTAAGCTGGCTAACGGTCATTTCAGCAAGACCCACGAACTTCCACGCATCGAATACGCATTTCGCTCAAGCGTCCCTCTTTGAACGCAAGCTGGACACACGCATGGGCGATTTGATTCGTCGGGCCGAACATTAATCGCGAGCGTGGCCGAGATGCTGGCAGTTATTTGTTCGGCTGCCCGACGCTAGGGAACCCAAGAAACCGGCTCAGCTGGCGAAAAATACTTCTCAGCCATGGCTATCCGACCGAGGAGGTCATGAACATGTTAGATGGATGACATTCAGTCGTTGCGGAGTTTTATGCGCAAGACAGGTAACGCCCGACCGCCCTTCTGGCGGACGGCGCCCAGCAGTGTGCCCTTCTTATTTCATCCCATCCAGAATTGAGCCCACGATGCCGCCGACGACGCCTCCCTGAACTGCTTCCTTGTGCTGCGTGGGCATGTACTCCATGAGCTTGTGCGCCAGTTTGGAAATGGGCAGCGTTTGCAGCCAGATTCTCCCCGGCCCGCTAAGAGATGCGAGGAAGACTCCGTCCCCACCAAAAATCATGTTCTTGATTCCCGGCACGGTGGTGATCTGAAAGGAAACGCCTGCCTGGAACGCGCCGACGTGTCCCGGATGCACCCGCAAAGTTTCGCCCGGCTGCAGATCCTTCATGATCAGCTCACCCGAAAGCTCGATCCATGCGGTCCCCGTTCCGCTGACGTGCTGCAGCAGAAAGCCGTCGCCGCCGAAAATTCCTGCCCCCAGCGATTGTTGGAAGCCGACGCTGATCTGAATCTGCGGCGTCGCGCACAAAAATCCGTGCCGGTGAATCATGTATTCGTGTCCCGCGCCAACTTCGATCGGCACAATATGCCCCGGCAGTTTTGTGGCGAAGGAAACCCCTCCAGGGGCGCCGATGGCCCGGTACTCCGTCATGAACAGCGATCCGCCACCCGCCACGCGCTTCAGCACGCCGAAGATTCCTCCGCCCCCACCAAACTGGGTGTGCGTCGTCATCTGGATGGAACTCGTCATCCAAGAAAGTTCACCGGCTTCAGAAATGACGGACTCGTTGGGGTCAAGCGCGAATTCAAGTACCGGCATGGTGGTGCCGAGGATGCGACTCTGCATGGCAGACTCCTGGTCTGGATTGCGTGCTGTCGACGAGCTTTGAGCCCGCGCTCAGCGTCGATTGAACTTATACCGTGAGATCGCTTGTTGACAAGAGACCAGAGCGAGTGATCAGCAGGTCGACTCCTTGGGTGCATTGAGTGCAACAACGCTGCTTTGAATCGGGAGCTCAAAGCCAATGCCCACCCTTTCTGCTACTTCTTTGAGAACTTTCTGGCGGCCAGAGGAGATTTTCGGTAGGCACAGCTGGCTGATCTGGTTGACGTTACGACGAACGGGGCCCAGCGGCCACCAAAGAATCGAAGCAAAGGCGCACCTGGAAAGTGATTCCGCAACTCCGGAGCCTCGGATAATCGAACCACTGAATCCTCAACCCAGCCAAGCACAAGCGCAGTGATAGGAAATCGGGGGGCAGCATAGACTCGTAAGGTGAGGTGCGGACCACCGGGTCCAGTTCAATTGTCCCTCTCGGAGGCAAACCTTGGGGGAATTGAGGGGCTGAACACAGTAGCCCGCAGTAGATGGATCCGCACATTTCATGCCAAGCGCATAGCACAAGCTCCGACCGCTCCAATGCCAAGCTAACTCTAAGATGCGACGGTACATAGGGATGAGAGCGGTAGGGGGTTACCTTCTACTTCCAGAGCCTCCCTTCGCAGCTAGGGCAGGACCTCTGCCAGAATTGTGCAACTGTTTTCCTGTGGAGATCGAAACAAAGCATCTCTAGCCCACACAACCATAGTGTTCAGCCCGCAGGGTCTCGGAAAGGATTGAGTCTGGCTTGCAACGTTAGAGCGAATTGCAGTAGGCCGACCTGCTGGCGCGTCCCTCCCAAGGCCGAGATGTGCCCGGTCCTCGTAGCAGTAGAGCAGGTACGCAACTTCCAACCCAAGGCTCAGACTCTTTTGTCTCTCAAATGAAATTCGAGAGATTGTGGATGCAGAAGTTGCGGACGAAGAATCTCGGGATATGCAACAGCGAGTTGATGAGGCGGTTGAGCCTCAGCCGAAATGTTTCGCGCACACGAGCCCAGGCCCTGAGCTTCGCTGAACACAGACTCGATGAAATTCGATTTTATTTTTGCGAATTTATAGTCTCTGAGTTTGCTACCCTTCAAACAGTTCGCGAAAAAATTGGCGACAGACTCAGTGTTTCTGCGTCTTAAACTGGATCGGCTGGACGCGGCGGCAACTTCTTTGGATTGGCTTCCAGCGCCTTCAGGATTTCGGCAATCCCGCGCTCGAGCTGCACTTGCCGCCGTAGAGCTGGAACAAAGCCATTGCGGACTGGAGCGACGTATAGCAAATCTTTGTTTTGGTAATAGCCCACAATGAGTGTGTCGAAGCCGTGCGGTCCCGCTATGACGCAGGGCGTGATGATTCGTTAAATCACACAACACTTTAATAGAATAGTCGTATGCGCGTGCCCACCGATTGGGAAGGCACCCGTGAAACCCTGCGGACCTTGCAAGTGGCAAACATTGTCCTTACCCGTGGGAGGAGAGAAGTTCTTTTCCTCTGCTTCTCACGCCATTTTGCCCGCGGCTCTCGTCCTAAGTTGTGTAGTGACTATCAGATACGGATTCCTGGCCCTCGGCACCCTTACGGCCGAGGGATTGCAGCATGTGGCGAAGTCTGTGTGGTCGCCAGTCCCGGCGATGATGCACCACAAAATTTGAGAGGAAGGCCCTATGAATTTGCGATCGAAACTTGTGTGTTCGATTGGTCTGCTGGCTATGCTGTCGCTCATGCTGCCGGGTTCACTTCGCGCGGACTCCTACACCTACACGTATACCGGAAATTCATTTGGCTATAACGGTTCAGCCTACCCACTGACGGGCGTCTCGGGGTCTTTCACGTTATCGTCCCCACTCGCATTTGGCACAACCACGGACCTCGCACCCGGCACCGCGGGCAGTTCCGTCACCGGCTATTCGTTCACCGACGGGGAGTCCAGTTGGACCTCAGGCAACTTTGTCCTCGCTCCGCCTGCCTACTCCTTCGGCCCGCAAAACGCTTTTTCCGTAGCCACCGATGCCAGTGGGAAGATTGTGGCTTGGGATATCACCGTTTATTCTGGACTCTACCCGTCAGGCGGATGGATTTTTACTTGCAATGAAGGCGCCGCCTGCAACACCGGGCTTAGCCAAGACGGTGTCAATGATTGGAATTTAGATTACAACGCTGACTTGGGCGGCGGCGGGGTCTACGGTTCCTACAATCAGGGATCATGGGTTAGTCCCGCGGTTTCCACCCCGGAACCATCCAGCCTGCTGATGTTAGCCATCGGCTTGCTTGGGCTTGTCGTAGTGGCGGGCCGAAAGCAATTCGCTGCGGCCCGGCAGGCCGTTCCGACGATTTGACGGCCTTGCTCGGTCATACTCGTGATCCTCAACGGCGCATCCATCCATTCCTGTGGTTGAACGGCAGACGAATATTGTAGCGGTTTGCGTCGGCAAAACGGCGGCGGGCGAGTTTCAGTACGACCAGGCTCACCGTCCTCGGCAGCCAAACTGCGGGTGATGTCCGTGGCTTTTAGCTTTTGCCAACTCTCAAGAATTGTGCAGTGTCGGCAGGGACAGCGACCGGCGCATTGTGCTGTTGACAGAATTTAAGAATCCGGCTGCGTAAGTTACGCGTGAGGAGTTGTTCGCCTGGTCCACGGCACAACATAATCTCAGCGAGGGATGGGACCTGACCCGCTTACGCTCGGATGGTGCCGGGGGGCCCGGATTGCACCAGGTCGCCACACAGTACATCACATTGCATCTTGGCTCGGCATTGCGGCATGAACTTCGCCTCTTAATCAGGGGGCTGCATGTTCGAGTGCCGCCTGGTTCATCGCTGATTCCTTAGTACTCGGCGCATTTCATCTGTCTGCTGATTGTCGTCGCTGTGGGGACTGCCGGCCACCGTTCTTCGGTACAGTTACATCCCCCGAAACACGCAATCCGACGCCGTGGCCCCAGGCATCCACTCTTTATACACTGGAATCGAACGAAATAAGGTCACCTTGATTCCTGGATCCAGTTACACACACGTTCTTGTTTCAAGCTAGAGTTTTGTGGGTACTAGGCGCGAGAACAAATCGGAACACTATATTGGAGGCGACAATTGCAATTCAGCGCAGAATCAACTAAGAGAGATTCCAAATCACGAGCCTTGGGGCGAAGTGGTGTGGGCCTCTTCTGCTCGTTTGCCGTTCTCGCTCTTTGCTCTTCAATGTCTGCCCAATCCCCGAACCCGGCCGCCAGCGGTCCGGCAAAAGCTAACCCTGGAGGCTTCACTCCCGGATGGACACTGGGAGCCAAGTTCGAAGGTGGCTACAGCAGCGATGGGTCTGTCTACGATCTTGGATCCGCTCTCGGCTATGACTTTTCTCGTCACTTTGGCATAGATGCGGGCGTGCCGTTCTATTTTGTGAGCACCCCTTCTTCCATCAAGAACAACGATCCGGGTGCAGTCTCCGGGATTGGCGCAGGTACGTTCTTCACGGACCTCCGGTTGAACTACCCTAACCCGTCCCTCAACTTCAGTTCGGCCGTACATCTTACTGCTCCAACCGGCGAAACGAAGAAAGGCCTAAGCACCGGTCATGCAACTTGGAATTTGGCGAACCATATAGACCACGCCTTCGGAGATTTTTCTCCGTTCCTCGACTTCGGCGCGGGTAATACCGTCATGGATACAAGATTTTTCCATCGTCCATTCATCACCTTCGGCTATAACGCTCAATTCAACGGCGGCATTGAATACGACCTTGGCAACTTCAGTTTCTCGGCCTCGGCGTATGATGTCGCGCCGTGGGGCAATCAAACGGTGATCAGCCGGGTCTTCCGTTGTGGCTCCGCCGCCAAATGCAACGCCGGCGGTCCGACCAAGAACCGCAAGAGGTTCACCACTGCCAGCGTCTCCGCGGGTGCCGCGGACCTCGTGCGCGACAACGGCTACAACGCGGGGATCGACTACAAGCCGGTCGGTTACCTTGATCTCGAATTCGACTACAGCCGCAGCGTTCCGCTGCAACTCAACAGTTATTCGTTTGCCGTCGGCGTCGACATCAGTTGGCTTTTGCGCCCGCACGTGCGCTAGTCGCCTGTGCCTCGCCAGAATTAAGAGCGCGCCTGAAATGGACAACGTACAGAGACGTCGTGTAACACTGCTACATGGGTCCCGCAGAGAGCTGTGATGGGCCAAAGCAAGTTTTCGGTAGGGACAATGCACAGACAGCAAAGGCGTCCTGCTGGTCCGCCGTTCGCGCTGCGCTTGGGAAGTTTCCTCCATCGTGAGCGCCATAATTCACATGGGAAAGAGACTCAAGCACCTCGTGAGTGTTCGAAGGTATCGAAACGCAAGAACAGAGGACATACCTTCACACCCAGCATTGCACGCAAGGTCAGGCTACCTAACGCTGGGGAGATGAATGCGGCTAGCCTTGGCTGCTTCACCGTGAGGTTCAGAGGTGGCGCTCGATGTGCCCGGATTGGCTCCACTAGTACAAGTCTACGACATGCCGACATCCGTGCGGTTCTATGGCGACTTGCTGAGTTTGCAAATAATGAGGACCTCGCCGGTGCTAGGCGGCGATGGGATGTGTAGTCGCGATCGTTTCCATTTGCCACGGCCAGCATTCGCGGGCGAGTTCACTTGTCGGACGAAGCCGCTTGCGCGGCGGACGCGACGAGTGCGATTGTGCCTACCGAAAATTGCACTGGCCCTTCAATCGCTCGCCAAGAAGCATGTAATAATGCGCTACATGCCTTGTCTTCGTAAGCTCCACCAGTGAACGTCGATCTGGATGTCGCTGATTCTTAAGCTCCTCGTGTGCGATATCATTTTTTGGCCAACCACTTGGGACAAACCAAGTTTTCGGTAGGGACAGTTCTTCGGTCGACTGCAAATTTCGGTGGGGTCGTGCAGTCCAGTAGGCGACCTCGAAAGGGGAGCACAAAAAGGATGATCAGACGGTGTAGATTCCTAGCCTTAGCGGCAGTACTGATCGTCTCGGCGGTACTGATCACACCATGCGTTTGTGCGGCACAAGCATCACCGCGCGGAGATTCTCTCGATGTCCTCATCAAAGGCGGCATGGTTTACGATGGCACGGGCCAGCCACCGCGCAGCGCCGACGTCGGCATTCGCGGTGATCGGATTGTCGCGATCGGTCACCTACATCGTGCGAGCGCCAAATCCGTCATTGATGTAACCGGCCTCGCCGTCACTCCCGGCTTTATCAACATGCTTTCTCACTCCGAGGTGTCTCTGATTGCCGATGGCCGTTCCATGGGTGAACTCAAACAAGGGGTTACCACCCAGATTTTCGGCGAAGGTTCGATGGGGCCGCTCACTGATGAGATGAAGAAGCGCCGCATGGACCAGCAGGGGGACATAAGGTACGAAATTGCTTGGACAACTCTGGCCGAATACCTCGCCTACCTGGAAAAGCGCGGCGTGTCCCAAAATTTCGCCTCGTTCATAGGCGCGCCCACCATCCGCGAGTACGTGATTGGACTCGAAGATAAGCCTCCGACTCCCGGGCAGCTCGACAAAATGCGCGAGCTGGTACGCCAGGAAATGGAAGCCGGGGCCCTCGGCGTGACTACCGCTCTCATCTATCCGCCCGCGACTTTCGCCAGGACCGATGAATTGATCGAGCTGGCAAAGGTTGCAGCCAAGTACCGAGGTAAGTACATCGCACACATTCGCAGCGAAGCCAATCAGCTCACCGAGGCGGTCGAAGAAACCATTCGCATCAGTCGCGAAGCAGGTCTTCCGGTCGAAATCTACCACTTGAAGGCTTCCGGGCAGGCGAACTGGCCCAAGCTCGATCACGTAATCGCCATGATTGAAGACGCCCGCCGCCAGGGGCTGAAAATCACCGCCGACATGTATACCTATACCGCTGGCGCGACGGGGCTCAATTCGTGTATGCCACCGTGGGTTTACGACGGAGGTGCCGAGGCTGCCTACAAGCGCCTGCAAGCCCCGGAAACTCGAAAGAAAATAGCCGACGCGATGCGCACTCCGTCAAACGATTGGGAAAATCTGTATATGCTGGCCGGCTCGCCCGACCAAATCCTGCTCGTCGGGTTCAAATCAGACGCGCTCAAGGCGCAAACGGGAAAGACGCTAGCCGAAGTTGCGCGCCTGCGTGGCAAAGATCCCATCGAGACAATCATGGATCTGGTCTTGGAAGACCGTTCGCGCATCGGCACGGTCTATTTCATGATGGACGAGCAAAACGTCAGGAAACAAATTCGCCAGCCGTGGGTCTCATTCGGCTCAGATGCAGCGTCGATGGCCCCGGAGGGCGTGTTCCTCAAATCTTCCACGCATCCACGTGCCTATGGCAACTTCGCCCGCTTGCTCGGCAAATATGTCCGCGAAGAAAAAGTCATTTCCCTTGCCGAAGCCGTGCACCGGCTTTCGGGATTGCCCGCTACAAACCTCGGGCTCGATCACCGCGGATTTATCAAGGAAGGCATGTTTGCAGACGTAGTGGTTTTCGATCCGCAAACTATCGCCGACTGTGCTACCTTCGAGCAGCCTCACCAGTATTCCATCGGCGTCAGACACGTTTTCGTCAACGGCGTTCAGGTTCTCAAAGACGGCGAGCACACCGGCGGCAAACCCGGCCGCGCCCTCTGGGGCCCAGGAAAGACCAAGTAGACTTCCGCGGACCTGAGGTTTCACTGTCGTCGTGACTCGCTGGCTGAAAACCAAGGGTATGCGGCTTCCGTCAAAGCGGGGGTGCGGTACCCCGAAGAGCCGAGTCGTAGTTCTGTTCCAGACTGCACCGGTAGACGGTGGATCCACCCTTTACAACTTTTCTGTGAATCCAGACCGAACGCCCACAGTACGGATGCCACGAATAAAGGATCTCTGGCGACTCCGTACTACGGTATTTGATTGCAGGGAGGGCAACCATCAGAGAGGGGAGCGGGATAAAAGTCGACGGGACAGCTGGCGATGGGCTCACTCAGCGCGCGTTTTAAGGATGCCGGGAACTCCCATGGCAATAAAGACTGATTCATCATCGACGTGCACAGAGCAATGAGTTCTGGCTCAGGGCAGCGACGAGGACGAGTTTTTGGCTGTACGGGAAACGGGAAGTATGGAGAAGCGGGGATGGTGAACTCACCCACGAGCGAACTTGATCAGAGTCGGCGGTCGCTGGGGAATTCCTAGGCCGGCTTCTCGTGCTTGCGCTCGCGATCCAGCCTGATTGCCAATTGCGGGCGAAGGCTCGCGAGGCTCTTCAGCGTGTTGTACCAAAACGCCGCGCCCAGGCTGAGAAACGCCACCGTGACCAAAAGGCCCGGCACTTCGTTCGAGGACTGCGCCCAGCCTCGCCCGTCCGGGAAGAGCTTGAACTCGGAGCGCGCCAGATCACTCTTGAGCGAAGCGGACTCGTCAATGAGCTTGTCGGAATCGCTGACCAGCTCGGCGTTCACTTCTTGCTGGTACGCCGCGGCCAGGCGCGCGCCCGCGGGGTTTCCATCTAGGGTCGTGCGAAGCCAAGACTCTGCGTCCTCACGGCTGGCAAATCCCGGCACAGCTTCGAGGTCGTGCGTCGCTTTGGCTTTCGCTTCCGCGGTGAATTTGTCTTCGGTGGTGGCTATAGAGAGGCTGTCACCGTCGGATTGCTGCGAATTCCTGGAAGCCGGGGCGACCGTGTGAGAAACCCGACGAACCTTGGGCTTTGGCGGTTCAGGGACGGCGGCGACCGTGCGCAACACCGAAGCCATGACCTTGCGATAGACGTCGGGCACGACGGTGTGGCCGCCTTCCTTTGAATGCGACAAGTTCTGCGCCTGCTTGTCAATGGCTTCCGCACTGGCGGCCAATTGTGCGCGCAATTCGGCGCCTTGAGACATCGACTGGAACAGCCGAACGGAGTCAAAGTGTGCGGCAAAGACGAAAACGCAGGAAAGCACGACCGTTACGAGGCGTGCTTTCAGGGTGAAGCGCTGTGAGGCCCGGTCCATGACGTAATCGAACCAAGCGCGCAGGCCTTCCAAGCGCGGCTCGGGCCGAGCAGGAGCCGACGCCCCGGTCAATCCTCCCGTGGCAGGAGTGGATTCCGGCTCGGGTTCCTTCGCTTGTGCTGTCACTTTTTCCACTGCGACGGCGACGTCCCCATCCATTTCGACCGGCTCGGCATGGCGAACGATGCCTTCATCGAAATCTGCAGCCGCCGGGTCGAAAGGTTCATTCTGCAGCGGCGCAGCCTTCGAGGCGCGGCGGACGATGCCCTCATCAAAATAGGCCCTGGAGTGGACAGGCCGACCCGCTTGCGCCGGTCCTGGCTTCGCTCTGGCTCCCGGCTCATTCTCGGTCCACACGATCGTGAGCATTGCGTGCTGGGCAGGATCGGGCAGGGTGCCAGGAAGTGGGTCGGAAAGCTTTTCGAGGACGGCGAGCAACTCTTCGACACGGACTGATGTGGCCAGGCGCCAGCGGCTGAGCAGCCCGCCAAGAATGGCGCCGACGAGCGCCCCGGTGCGCCAGGGATGCTGGCAGAAATTGATCGCTGAAACGTAGCCGGCGAGAAGGTCCGAATATTTGCATATATCCGCGGCGAACAGACGCTTGGCAATCACCAGAACGATGGGAGTGACGAAGAAACCTCCAACCCCACCCACGATCCATGGCAGCAGAGGAATTAAGGCGCTAGCGCCTTGCAGTTTCCCCGCCGTCTCCGGCGGAATGAAGGGGAGCCGATCCGCGCGAAGGCAAAAGCGCGAAAAGACCGAATCGGAAATCGCGGGATGACGTAGGACTCGGCGGGCAATTTCCTTTGCCCAGCGTCCGGCTTCCTGATCCGGACAGGCGGTTTCGAATAGGTCTACCAGGCTACGCCGCAAATTTGCGCCGCGCAGGCCTAGCAAGCTGACAACAAGTTGCGTGGTCGCCGTGATGAACAGGCTGGCGACGAGCATGAGGACGACAAAAGCAATCACGGTATCAAAGTGTTGAAACATGCTGGTTTTCCTATATGAAAAGTGTAGAGCAGAGTCCAGGGGACGGACAGGGGAAAAGCCGGATGAGTATTCTTATCGTTACGGCCGGTGGACGGTCGTGCCTGAAGCCTCTTCAACAATCATGGATTCTGAACCGATGCACCCGGTGTGTCTGCCGGAAATCAAGCTACGGGTGAGCCTGGAAACAAATTGGGACCGAGTGGAGAGCCGATGGTCAATAAGACAAGCAGCAACACTCGCGAGGCCGCGCGAAACGAAGCCCTCAAGGAAGGCTCCGGTGCCGAAAAACATCGGAAACCAGGTCAAGGGAGGCCGCACTTCCATCCAACCACCAAGAAAGGCAAAAGCAATCCTCCAGCACTCATCATGAGTATCCCGACTGGAATCAATCCATGACCACTCAACTCAACGCTAAGGGCGCGCGACGCCGCCTTCCGAGTTTCGACGATGTCGGTGCTGCCGCAAGTTTTGAAGAATTCGGTGGTCCCGCCAAAGGCAGCCACGCCTTGGCTTAGAACGGGAGCTTGCAAACCAGAATAGCCAAGTTGTCTAAAAAATCCTGTAGTGAGACAGCGAACTGCACAGGATACATTTTGAGATCATACGTTGAGAGCGGTGGACCAATCGCGTTCAGGTAGGAGCAATCCACGAGGCAGGTCCTGTGATAGCGTGTCCGAAGCGGCCCCGGGCGCGTAGCGCTGAATGGGCGGTACGATAATTCGTTGGGACGTAATTCAGCAATGTTACCTTGCCCAATTCGATTTTGAGTTCCCGTACAAATGGGCAGCCGGGTATCAAGGTGCTCGAAAACGTAAAACCCGGAAAGCGAGAGGTTGAGTTGTTGAATCGAGGTGAAATCGAAGCCAGGCGTGGAGTCACCGCTCAGATCCGCAAAGATAGCGGGGGGTATCCCTGCAGGAGTTCTGACGGTGAAAAGAAATAACTTTGTTTTCATCGTGTCCGTGCTGATTGCCGTCGGCTGGTGTGCGAGTGAGGTACGCGCGCAGGGACTGCCGGCTCCTCCTCAGCAACCGCCTTCTGCTCCTGTGACGGAGCCGTGCGTTCAGCCGGCGCCGATGGTACGGCTGGAAGACTACGACGGGCCATTGAAGAAGGTCGTGGGCACGTTCGCCCGGCCGTTGGAACGCAGGGCCGTTCACCCCCCGCAGTACAAGCCCGGCGTGAAAATGTGCACTCTCAGGTTTAAAGATAAATTAGTTCTGTTCGTGCAGGACTCGCTTGACCCAGTGACGTTTCTCACCACTGGTTTTAACGCGGGACTTGACCAAGCGGAAAACACGGACCGCAGCTATGGGCAGGGGGCTGAAGGGTACGGCAGGCGCTTTGGCGCCGACTTCGCCGGTCAGGCCTCCTCCAGGTTCTTTCAGGACTTTGCATATCCCTGGATCTTTGCGGAGGACCCGCGCTACTACCGCTTGATCCACGGCAGCGCCGGGAGGCGCTTGCTCCATGCGTTGGAGCATGCAGTCGTGGCTCATCGCGACGATGGCGAACGCATGTTCAATCTTTCCGAATGGCTGGGGACGACGAGCACGATCGTGCTGAGCAACACGTATCACCCAGACAATCAACGCGGTTTCGCTCCAGCAGCGCAGCGGGTTGGCTACAGCATCCTCCAAGACATGGGTTTCGACGTGCTCCGCGAATTCTGGCCGGAGATTTCCCGTAAATTCAAGCTGCCCTTCCGCGGAGAACCCGGGCGGGTGAGCCACGACTCGAATCCTGCCACCAACTGAGCTGTCTCTGGCGAATTGTTCCTTCGCGCATGATTCCTCAACATTCCCCGTCCTGCACGATTCTGCGATGCGCAATCTGGTCGTTTTTTTTCATCCATTTCAGCGCCACCCTGGTCCGGTTGCTCGGACCTGCCGGCCGTTCACTAGTTGCGAAGTCGCTTGTCCTCAAGCACCAACGCGTGATCGTGAATCTGAAGCCCTCACCGCACTGGGTCACGAGTGCCAAACTGTGTGGTAAGCAGGTTTTGGGTCCAAGAAAAACGGCGAGCTCCTTACGCTTGCTGAGGGCCGGAGGTATGTACTGCACACCAGCGATCGGAATATCAAGCGCCAGCAAACCCGACTGGGAGGAGTGTCTCCATCTTGATCTCTTGCGCGAAATCGAATCGCATGAATGATTTGTTGCCGCTGATGCCCGCATGTCTTCAAGCTCTTCTCTCCATCCGGTCCGGTCGAGTGGTCATTTTCGATTGCATCGCGGAATAGAACGATGCGAGTATCCGCTTGCCGGACGCCCCCACTGTGATTAGACTGCGTAGCGGCGAGGGGATCCGCACCGAGCCACTACGTGCGCGCGAGGGCCGGATGAAACCCTTGGGCCCGTTGGATGGGAAACGATGCTTCGAACTGCGCGACTGATCGTAGCCATCACTTTGGTTGCATCAACGGCCGGTGCGGCCGTCAAAGTGGAGAAGATCGCCTGGCGGGGCTGGTCCAACTGTTACCGGGTCAGCAACGGCAGCGTTGAGTTGATCGTCACCGGCGATGTCGGGCCGCGCATCATGCGCTACGGCTTTGTCGGAGGGCAGAATCTATTCAAGGAGTTCCCCGACCAACTCGGAAAGAGCGGTGAGCAGAAGTTTCAGCTCCGTGGCGGCCATCGGGTTTGGAAGGCGCCGGAAGATCCCATTGCTACCTGGGCCCCCGACAACGTTGCCGTGCAGGTTCAAATCACGCCGGAAGGGCTAGTAGCTCGGGAACCGGTCGAGCCACTGACCGGCCTGCAAAAGGAGATCGAGATCGCACTGGCTCCGGAAGGAAGCGACGTGACGGTGACACATCGAATCTATAATCGCGGCCTGTTTCCTCTCGAGTTCTCCGCGTGGGCCATGAGCATGATGGCTCCGGGAGGCATTGCCATCACTGGATTCCCGCCGCGCGGCAAGCATCCCGAAGTGCTGGCGGCTACCAATCCTCTGGTCATGTGGGCCTACTCCGACCTGTCCGACAAGCGCTGGACATTCACAAAGAAATACCTCGGTTTGCGTCAGGATCCTGCCAATGCCGAGCCGCAGAAACTCGGTCTTTTCAACGTGCGCACCTGGGCTGCCTACCTCTTCCATGACGAGGTGTTCATCAAACGGTATCAGGCCGAGCCGGACAAGGCCTACCCGGACTTCGGCTGCTCTTTTGAGACTTTCACCAATGGGGATTTTCTGGAAATCGAAACTTTGGGTCCGATGACCAAGGTGGAGCCGGACGGCCGCGTCGCCCTTGTCGAGCGCTGGAGCCTCTTCCGCAACGTGAAGCTGGCCTCCTTCTCCGATGCCGAACTCGACAAGGTGCTGCCTCCTTTGCTCCGATAACGGGGGAATTCAAATGCCCTCCGATCGTCGCTCCTTCCTAAAGCTAATCGGCACGACCGTGGCGGCCGTCCAGGCTACTTCGACAGCGCCGTCGGCAACCTTGCACGACACTGCCTCGACTGCCACTCCTGGTCCCGTGGAGTTTCCTCGTGCGTTCACTGGCCGGCAACTTTCGCTCCTGGCTTTCCCATTGGGCGGAGTCGCTGCTGGCAGTATCAGTCTGGGTGGTAGGGGTCAACTGCGCGACTGGGAGATCTTCAACAAGCCGGATAAAGGCCGCACGCCCTCCTACGCATTTGCGTCCATCTTTGTCGATGATGGCCGGCGGAGGATGGCCCGTGTCCTGGAAGCTCGTCACTTGCCTCCTTTCCATGGGCAAGATGGATTGGGCGCGCGTAATGTCCCAGGACTCACGCGCCTGGCGTCAGCTCGCTTCGTCGGCGAGTACCCACTTGCCCGGATCGAGTTTAAGGATCCGGAACTCCCCATACGGTTAACTCTGGAAGCTTTCTCACCCTTTATCCCGCATGAGGAGGACGACTCCGGCCTTCCCGCAGCCGTCTTGCGTTATCGCGTCAGGAATGACGGTCGACGGTCCTCAACTGTATCGATCGCCTGGTCGATCGACAATCCGGTTGTGCCTGAGCAGGGCAATCGCCGCGTCGAAGAAGAACGCAGCAACGAGTTCCGTACCAGTGGGCCGCTGGCGGGATTATTCATGAACAACCCCGCGGTTGGGGCCGACGACGCCATGTGGGGCAACTTCGTCATCGGGTTGATAAACTCAGGAAACGGTGATCTCTCGCATCTCCGCGGCTGGCCGAAAGGTCGGTGGTGGGACGCTCCGTTGCTGTTCTGGGACGATTTCTCTTCCGACGGCCGGCTTGGACCGGAGGATCCGTCGCGGAATGCCGTGGGGGCGCTCTGCCTCGGCCGGACAATCGCACCTGCAGCCGAGCACGACTACACCTTTCTGCTCGCCTGGCATTTTCCGAACCGCACGCCGGCAAGGTGCGGCTGGGAGGCGCCGAAGGGAGAGGAAAACTCGGTCATTGGCAATTGGTACGCGACACGCTTCGCCGACGCTTGGGCAACTGCTCAGTATGTTGCGGAGAACCTGGAACGCCTCGAGCGGAAAACTCGTCAGTTCACAGCCGGGTTGCGGGAGAGCACTCTCCCGGCCGCGGTGAAAGACGCGGCTTCTGCCAATCTCTCGACTCTGGCGACCAACATATGTTTCCGCACCGCCGACGGCAGGTTCTGGGGCTTCGAGGGTGCCAACGATCAACGCGGCTGTTGCCATGGCAACTGCACACACGTTTGGAACTATGAGACGGTGACCCCGCACCTGTTTCCGGCCTTTGCGCGCTCGCTGCGCGAAGCGGCTTTCGGTTACAGCATGGATGAACAGGGAGCCATACATTTCCGGACTGCGCTGCCGGAGGGCAAGGTGCGCAGCGGCTTCGCTGCCGCCGATGGGCAGATGGGTCAGATCGTTCACGCTTACCTTGACTGGAAGCTCTCAGGCGACCGCACTTGGTTGGAGCGTATGTGGCCGCGCGTCAGGAAAGCCCTGGAATTCAGCTGGATCGAGGGTGGCTGGGACGCCGACCGCGATGGCGTGCTGGAAGGCGTCCAGCACAATACCTACGACGTGGAATTCTATGGCCCCAATCCTCAATGCGGTGTCTACTATCTGGCCGCGCTACGCGCCTGCGAAGAAATGGCCTCGGCTATGGGAGAAGACAAGGCAGCCAGGGAATACCACCAACTCTTCCAGCGGGGAAGCAACTGGTTGGACGCCCATCTGTTCAACGGTGAGTACTACGTCCAGAAGGTGCGGGGCGTCAAGAAAGAACAGATCGCGGCAGTGCTTCGCAGCCAAATGGGTTCTGAGGACACCGAAACGCCAAATTATCAGGTCGGCGAAGGATGCCTTGTCGATCAACTAGTTGGGCAATACTTGGCCGACGCCGCCGGCCTGGGGCCGCTGGTCGATCCCACTCGGATCCGCAAGACATTGGAATCCATCTACCATTACAATTTCAGGCGGGACATGTTTCATCACGATTCCGTGCAGCGCACTTACGTGGTGAACGACGAGGCCGCTCTGGTCATCTGCGACTACGGCAAAGCCGAGCGTCCGCGGATTCCCTTTCCCTACTACGCCGAAGCATGGACAGGACATGAATACACCGCGGCCTCGGAGATGATCTATGCCGGCCTAGTGCGGGAAGGCGTGGAGTGTTTTGAGAATGTGCGGAAGCGCTTCGACGGGGAACGCCGCAATCCGTGGGATGAGCCGGAGTGCGGACACCACTACGCTCGAGCAATGGCGGCTTGGTCTGGGGTGCTGGCGCTCAGCGGCTTCCGCTACGACGGCGCCAAGCAGACAGTCAACCTGTCGCCTCCCCTGGCCGACGCCGTGTTCCGCTGCTTCTGGTCCACGGCAACTGGTTGGGGTGTGTTCGCACGCCAGCAAAGCACCGGCAAAACGTTCTTCCGCATCCGCGTCGATCACGGCTTGCTGCCTGTCCGAAGCTTCGAGTTGAAAGCCCATGGTGCAAAGGCTCGGGCCACACTCGGTGGAGCGGAACTCCGGCACACTTTAGAGGTAGGAACGGGCGCCATCATACGCCTCGAACAGCCTTTGACGCTCGGTGACGGCCAAGAACTCGTGCTTGAGGTGCTCGCGTGAACACGGGGCTGAATAGCGAGCGCCCTTGGTTCGTGCCAATCGGCGGCTTTCTGGCAGCGGGAAAGACCACTCTGCTCTGTGCGGCCGCACAGACTCTAGTTTCCGAGGGCCACCGAGTAGCTGCCATCCTGAACGATCAGGGAAACGACTTGGTTGATACGGCTTTGGTCCGAGGCAGCGGCTTAACCGCCGATCAGGTCACCGGCGGGTGCTTCTGCTGCCGTTTCTCAGACCTACTGGAAGCCGCCGGCGGCCTTGCGAAACATCATCCGGAGATTATTTTCGTGGAGCCGGTGGGCAGTTGCACCGACCTGTCCGCTACCATTCTTCAGGTGCTCAAGCGCGACCACGCAGACCGATTCCGGCTTGCTCCGCTGACGGTGGTTGTGGACCCCGCGCAGGCACGTGCGGCATTGGCGGCGCATGCGAATCCGGACATCGCCTTTCTGTTTCGCAACCAAGTGGAGGAAGCAGACCTGATTTGTTTCTCCAAGTGCGACCGTGAAACAGAGTTTCCCGGCTTGCCAACATCGGCGCCAGTGCGCTACTTGAGCGCGATCCATGGGTG
>WNFS01000613.1_pt1 | contig 27242 bp, 26 predicted proteins | sample 5400141 | NCBI WGS metagenome assembly WNFS01 (sample SAMN13153358, study PRJNA577476) | soil metagenome | isolation source: 60 cm saprolite under Madrone tree | place: USA:California | collected 2016-06-14
ACTTCCAAATCCTTGGTCAGTTTGGAGAGGTGCTGCTCCGGCAATGCGAAATCGACGTACAACGAATCCAGCGACGTCAGCCCGACAACCTGCTGACCCGCATTGATCATTTGTCCAACGTTCACCTGGCGAATGCCAAGCTGTCCGTCGAAGGGCGCGATAAGCGTCTTCTTCGCGATGTTGGAGCGCATCTGATCGACAACTGCATTCAGTCGCGTGAATTTTGATTGAGCAGAGTCGAGCTCGGCGCCTGAAACGACCTTCTTCATGGCAAGATCGCGGGACCGTTCGAGGTCTGTCCGGGCCAGCTGCGCTTCAGCTGCTGCAGATCGCAAAAGTGCTTCCTCTTGCGACGTATCGAGTTTCATGAGCACGTCGCCCTTTTTTGCCTCCGCGCCGTTTTCGAAACTGATTTCGCTCACAATGCCAGCGAGCTCGGTGGATATGACGGCGCCTTGCACGGCAGAAAGCGAGCCTACCGCGGAAAGCGTCGGCGCCCAATCTTCTTCTTTCACCGTTGCGCTCGACACTGTCGTCGGCGGCATCACCATTTTTGTTGTCATCATTTTGCCGATCTGCAGCGCTTTGACGCCAAAAACACAAACCACAATTGCGACGAGCAGGCCCATCGCAATGACAACACTACGCCAGCGGCGCCGCGGTCTTACACTCGATTGCACTGGACGATTTGAAATGCAACGTCGCGCATCAACATTCCGCGCGAGACAGCAAAAATCAGTTCCGCCAGTTCGTGAGGTTTTAGTCCATGTGCGGCGCTTTCCGCCTCCGGCGAGCGCGCGATCAAATCGGTCACACCATCCATTGCCGTCTGCAAAACGTCGCGCACGAGATCGGCTACCCGGGGACTGCGCGACGCTTCGGCGTAAAGATCAACAACGAACGCAGAGACAACTCGCGGTTCGTTCTCACAGCAATGCGCCGTGAACAGAATTTCCAGCGACTCGAGCAGCGTCGGCGCCTGCCGCGCCCGTTCCAGCACTTCGCCGATCTCCTTCTTGTGGCGATCCGCCATTGCGGAAATGACCGCCTCTTTGTTTTCGAAATAGCGATAGATCAGGCCGACGCTGATCCCCGCCTCGGCGCTGATGTCGTGCATGCTGGCCTGGTGAAATCCGCGTTTGGCAAAGCAAACCAGAGCGGCATCAAGGATTTGTGAACGTCGATCTGGATTGGAAGATTCTATCTGGGGTTGCGGCATAGGTTTGGAAGATGAATGAACGTTCATTCATTGTCAAATACCCATGTGCGTATGAAGTTGAGACCTTCCACATAGGCAAGTTCGCCGGGACTTGCCAAATGCTTGGGTTCGTGGAGCACTTCTCTGGGGAGCGCAGGCTGCTAGCCTGCTGTCGTTGGCAACCTGTGCTCCCCAGCACGCTGTCCTCATGCCTCTTCACGACTTATCCAACGCTGCTTCCACGGCGTGTTGCGACATGACCCGCACAGGTTGCGCCGGCGAGACCAGAGTTTCATAAGAAACCGGCGCCGGTTGCCCGATAAATTGCCAGATCGCAGCGACTGCACTCAAAATGCACAGCGCGTAGACCACCGCTTCCATCATGCCCCTGCCCTTCTCTTCCGAGCGGACCAGGAGCGCGTATGTCGATTGAGCTTCGTTCTTCATAATTTTAAGACGCCGCGGAGTTCCCGCTTTGTCTAAGGCTGAAAACATCTCTGTTTTTTTTGCTGGCGCGCTGCTGACCAGATGATCAGAGACTCTTCGCTGCGCTCAGAATGACAGGAAATCGCTAATGAAGCCATTGGACATCAGTTCGCGACTAAGCCGTGACTTTCCGCCTGATGCGCGGTATCTCATCGGCGTGTCCGGTGGTCGCGATTCCGTCGCCCTGCTGCACTGGCTGATCAGGCTCGGTTATCGGAAACTGATCGTTTGCCATTTAAATCATCGGTTGCGCGGACGATCGAGCGATACCGATGCGCGGTTTGTGGAAAAATTAGTCGAACGCTACAACCAAAATTTTGTAGGGCAGGCGCTCCGCTTGCCGGGTTCGCGGATGAGCAAGCGAAGCGCTTGCCCTACAACACGCGGTGCAGATCTTGATTTTGAGTTGGGCACAGTAAACGTGCGCGGGATCGCGAAGGGAAAGAAGATCTCCATCGAGACCGCGGGGCGTGAGGCACGCTACAACTTTTTTGCTACAACTGCACGACGCCGAAAATGCAAAACGATTTTCCTGGCGCACCACGCCGATGATCTGGTCGAAACTTTCCTGATCAATCTCTTTCGCGGTGCGGGAACAACGGGCTTAAGCGGAATGCGCGAAATCTCGATCCGCCGGATCAAAGATCTCGATTTTACAATTGTTCGTCCGTTTCTCGGCTTCTGCCGCAAAGAGATCGACGTTTACGTGAACGACCATCGGATCAAATTTCGAGAAGACACATCCAACAAGAATCTTGATCCTCTTCGCAATCGGATCCGTCATCGCATCATTCCTTACCTGGAAAGAACCGTTGGCCGCAACATTCGCCAGAACATTTGGCGGGCTGCTGCGATCTCCGCCGAAGAAGAAAATTGGATCGAAAGCCAGTTGCCTGCACTCGGACACTCTAATATCACACCTGTGTCACGAATTTGTCCGGATCTACCTGTGCAAAAATTGCGGGCATTGCCAGTCGCGCTCCAGCGCCGCATAGTCTTAAAATGGCTGCGCGCGCAAAACATCTCTGAAGTCGGCTTCGACGTAGTCGAACGCGTCCGGTCGCTCTTTGATCGGGACGCTCCCACGGCCAAAGTGAATCTCGCCCGAGATCGCCACGCCCGCCGTCGCGCAGGCAAAATTTTTTTGGAGTAGTGGAGTGCTGGAGTAATGGCTAGCGGAGTCGCTAAACAAATGCATTACTCCATTACTCCCTCGCTCCATCACTCCAATGTCTGAAGTCCGCGTCCGTTTTGCCCCCTCGCCTACTGGCTATCTGCACATCGGCGGAGCGCGCACTGCGCTGTTCAACTGGCTGTTTGCCCGGCATCACGGCGGGAAGTTCGTCCTGCGGATCGAAGATACGGATATCAAGCGAAACACCGAGGAAGCGATGGCCGCCATTTACGAGGGGCTGGAATGGCTGGGCCTGAACTGGGACGAAGGCCCGCACGTCGGCGGCGAGTTTGGGCCGTACTTGCAGAGTGAGCGCGCGGATCTTTACGAGCGCTATTTGAAAAAACTTCAGGACGCCGGTCATATCTTCGAGGACCAGGGCGCCCTGCGATTTCGTTCACCGCGCGAGCACGTCATCGTGGATGACGTTGTATGCGGGAAAATCGATTTCGATCTCAGCAATGCGGCAACGCACCCTGACATGACGATTCGCCGCCCGGACGGCTCATGGATTTTTCATTTCGTAAACGTGATCGACGATCTTGAAATGAAAATCTCGCACGTGATCCGGGGCGAAGATCATCTTTCCAACATGCCGAAACACATCGAGATTTTTCGCGCGCTCGGTGCGACGCCACCGCAATACGCGCATATCCCGCTTATCCTTAATCGTGACGGGACAAAGATGAGCAAGCGCGACGAAGGCGCGCGCGTCGAATATTACATCCGGCGCGGCTATCTCCCGGCGGCCGTGCGCAATTACCTTTGTCTGCTCGGCTGGTCACCGAAAGACAACCGTGAAAAAATGGATATCGACGAAATCATCCGGATTTTCGATCTAAAAAATGTTGGGCGCAGCTCGGCAACATTCGATCCCGACAAACTACACTGGCTGAACGGGGAATACGCGCGCGAGCTCAGCGACTCCGAGTTTTACGATCTTGCCGTCGCCAGATTGAAGTCGAGCGGGGTAAAGGTCGAAGATTTTCCGGAGAAATATGTACGTGCAGCGCTGCAAACCTGCAAAGGCAAGATCAACACTTTTGACGAGCTGCCCGCGTATTGCGGGTTCTATTTCAGCGACGATTTCGATTTTGATCCCGAAGGCGTAGCAAAACATTTCACCACTGAGAACAAGCCACGACTCAAAACGGTTCGCGACGCCTTAAGTGCGCTTGAGAAATTCGACGCTGACAACATCGAAACGACACTAAAAAGCACAGCCTCAAAGCTCGGCGTCAAAGTCGGCGCGATCGTGCATCCCACTCGTCTCGCTGTGACTGGCAGCAACGTGGGACCGAGTCTGTATCATTTGCTGGACGTTCTTGGAAAACAAAAAGTGCTGCGGCGAATTGATCGCGCACTTTCCATTTTCTAATTCGCCGTCATCCCGAGCGTATCCGAGGGACCCAGCCTGAATGTCGACTGCGAAAGAAGATTCTTCACGTCTGCACTCCGAGGAGCAACATCCAGAGTGCCATGTAAGGAAAGGCCCAGAGCAGCGCATCCCATTTTCGCGGGGCGTTCAGACGTGATGCGGATTTCGTGCCCGGAACAGGCGGTGCCGGGAACCAAAAAGCGAGGCGCGACGTTTGCCAGCGAAGGAGAAATGGCAGGGCGAGCACGAAGATGGCCGCGAGAGCGGTGCGCCATGGGTTTCCGCCTAACGACACAAAAAAACAAAGGCCGCCCACGGAGAGGATAAGTGTCAGCCAGGACAAAATTCTGAGTCTTCGCGTGTAGCGCAGTTGCGTGATCCGGCGATGAATCAGCTGCCACGCGGCAACGATCCAGAAATAGCAGGCGACACCGATCAGCATGCCGAACCAGTCGCGCGGCGCCAGTGTATCACTCTTCGCTGATTTAGGTGAAAAAGCGACGTTCGCGAGCACACCTAACAAGCCAGCCGTCGCGCAGAGCAGATGCTCATTCAGGCGCACGACCGCGGGAATGCGCAGGCGGGTCATTCCCTCGGGCACGGCGGGCACGGGATTCTTTCGCTGGCGCGTAGCGTCCCAGCGCCGGAGGTCCATCCACTGCCGCCGCCAGAGCCAATGGAGCGACGGCGGCAAACCGATCGCGCTGCCGATTACCGTGACGACACCTTTCTGCAGAAGCTCGGCATACTGGCTGAGCCACGCGGTCGTTGTGCGATTCGTGAGCAGGACCACGCTCGTAACGTCACTCGAGCCCTCTACGCTGCCGGCGCGTATCAACTCGGCGCGCAGTCGCGCCGCCGCGGGCGCATCTTCTACATCATACAGGAGCTGGAAATGCCGCAGCTCAGCGAACCGGGTCGGCAGATCGGGAATTCTTATCACGCGCCCGCGGCGATACGAGTCCCATGCTTTTCCCGTGGGACACCAACGCAGCAAATCCTCCGGACGCAGCAGGATGACGATCGCGAGTGCGACGCATCCAATCCCGATAATGCAGGTGAGAACGGAGATCGGAATGATGCTGTGCACCGCATTGGTCTGCACCGTCACGGCCGGGATCCATCCCGTGCGACCGAGAAGGTAAAAGCTGAAGAGGCCCGTGAACAGAGTCAACGAGACCGCCAGCCGCGTCATACCCATGCGTCGTCGGAGAAGGGCGATGCATGAATGCCAGAAAATGAACCCAAAGAAAAACGACATGATGAAGCAGTAGAAAATGCGAACGGCAATCGGTTCGTTTGTGAAAGCCAGGCCCTGCCAGTCGCCGAAAATCATCATTGGCACGAAGAAGACCAAGGCGAGCATGACCGTCATAATGCCAATCCACGGGGGAACGGGGAAGCGGGGTTTCGTCGTTTGCTGCGCCGCTGCTTTGGGCGGCGTCGCAAGAAGTTGCGTCAATCGCCGCAACGCCGGCCGAAAGGCACCGCAGAAGTCGACCCTTCGCGCGTGCTGCAGTTCCGGGAGCGGCTCGCAGGAACGGAAGAGCGCAAGAATCAGGTGATCGCCCTGCGCCAATGCGCGCTGCCATTCGCGACGAACGTATTCGGAGCGGATGCTGTCGGGCGTGAGCACGAGGACGACCGTTTCCGCCTCATCCAGCGCGTGATCAATTTCGGCTGCCCAATCGCCCCCCGGTGCGAGATGATTCGCGTCCAACCAGGTCGCGATCCCCTCCCGGTCGAGGTGGAAGGCTAGGGACTCCGCGAAGTAAAAGTCCTTCCTCGAATAGCTGATGAAGACCGCAGGCATCGATTCGCGGTGCCATTCTGCCCCGGTTGCGGTCGCACTGGCGAGCAGAAGTTAAGTCTGGTGGACGCTACTTCTTCGCTACTTTCGCCCAAGTGTCCCTCAACGCGACGGCGCGATTCCAGATTTGTTTCTCGCGCGTGGAATCGGGATCAAGCGCGAAATAGCCAAGGCGCTCGAATTGATAGCGCTCTTCGGGACGCGCGCCTGCAAGCGCGGGTTCGCATTTCGCGTTCACGACTTCCAGCGAATTGGGATTGATGAACGATTTGAAATTCCCGCTGGCGTCAGGTTCAGGAACGGTGAACAGACGATCATACAGTCGCACTTCTGCATCGATCGCGTGCGCGGCGCTCACCCAGTGAATGGTCCCTTTGATCTTGCGGCCAGCAGTTGGTCCGCCTGATTTACTCTCGAGATCTACTGCGCAGCGGAGCTCGATCACGTTTCCGGCGTCATCTTTCACCACCTCATCGCACTTGATGATGTAAGCGCATTTGAGCCGAACCTCGCCACCCGGACGCAACCGAAAGAATTTCGGCGGCGGCGTTTCCCTGAAATCCTCGTTCTCGATGTAAAGTTCGCGATCAAATGGAATCTTTCTGATTCCGGCATTTGGATCTTCGGGATTGTTGATCGCATCGAGTTCCTCGGTTTTTCCTTCGGGATAATTCGTCAGGACAACTTTGATGGGCCGCAGCACGACGAGCCGACGCGTGGCAGTCCGATTGAATTCGTCGCGTACGGTGTGCTCCAGCAGCGCCATGTCGGTCATGCTCGGATATTTCGTGATCCCGATGTTGTAAGCGAATGTGCGTAATGCGCTCGCGTTCACGCCGCGCCGACGCAAACCGGAAATGGTGAGCATGCGCGGATCGTCCCAGCCATTTACGAGTTTTTCGTTCACAAGCTGGATGAGTTTGCGTTTGCTCACCACCGCGTAGGTGAGATTAAGCCGCGCAAATTCGTACTGATGCGGACGCGGCTCCAGTAGTTCCAGCGCGTCGAGAATCCAATTGTAGAGCGGCCCGTGCACTTCGAATTCCAGCGTGCAAATCGAGTGAGTGATGCCTTCGATGTAATCGCTGAGCGTGTGCGCCCAATCGTACATCGGATAAATGCACCATTTGTCCCCGGTGCGATGATGCGATGCGTGCCGTATCCGATAAAGCACCGGGTCGCGCAGCCATACGTTCGCCGCATTCACATCGATCTTTGCGCGCAACGTGCGTGCCCCATCGGGAAACTCGCCGGCTTTCATTTGCGCAAACAGATCGAGATTTTCCTCGATTGAGCGGTCGCGAAACGCACTCGCCTTTCCGAGCCGGCGATACGCATCCGTCTCCTCTGAAGTCATGTCGCACACGTACGCTTTGCCTGCGCGGACGAGATCGACTGCGTATTCGTAAAACTTCGGGAAATAATCCGACGCGTAGAACGGGGCGCCGCCAAGATGATTATCCGCCCAGCCATCGATCAACCAACGCACGTCAGTCATAATTGACTCGACGTACTCCGCTTCCTCCTTGATCGGGTTGGTATCATCCATGCGAATGTTGCAGATGCCGCCAAACTCCCGTGCGATGCCAAAGTTGAGACAAATCGATTTCGCGTGACCAATGTGGAGATAGCCATTTGGTTCGGGCGGAAAGCGGGTGCGGATTTGTTTGCATTTCGCCGTCCGAAGATCCTCCGCGACAATATCGCGAATAAAGTCCGAAGGTCTGTCAGTTTCAGTGATCATTGCAACGAGCAAAGCTATCGGGGAACCGCCGAGGCGACAACTCGTTGCAGTTTTTGGGGAGCGCGAGCATTTTGCTCGCTCCATCTGGCATATTGCTGGATGGTTTGTGCACGCGTGGTTTCTGGCTCTTGGGCCGCTGCGTGCTCCGCCGCTGGCTGGCAATATGCCAGCCAAGGCGAGCAGCATGCTCGCGCTCCCCATTGCGCCTGCAAATTATCCATCGGAATCTACGCGGTCGCGTGAAAGAAAATAATCCGACTACTGATCGCTATACGCTCGCCGATCTTGAAAATTGGGCCGCCATCAGCCGCGATCTCAATCCGCCGATTCGCCTGGGCGTTTTTGGCGATCCGGTCGCGCATTCTCTCTCGCCGCAAATGCAAAACGCCGCTCTGCGCGCGTGCGGCATTGAAGCGCAGTACGCGCGTTTTCACATTCGCGCCAACGAGCTGCGCTCGGCGCTCCTGTCTTTGCGCAAACTCGATTTCGTTGGAATCAATCTGACTGTTCCGCACAAGATCGCGGCGTTCGGGCAGATCGATGAAGTAGATGAATCCGCAACTCGCGCGGGAGCGGTAAATACAATTCGTGTTCGCGATGAGAAACTGATTGGTTCAAATACGGATGGCGAGGGATTCCTGCGGGCGATTCGCACTGAGTTCTCGATCGATCTGCGCGATCTGCGGGTCATGATCGTTGGCGCCGGCGGCGGAACGGGACACGCCATCGCCTGGCAATGCGCGCTGGAAAATTGTGAGCGCCTTGTTCTCGTAAATCGCACTATGGAAAAAGCAAACGCCCTGGCAGAGCAATTACGGCCGTTTTTTGCCGGACCAAAGGTCTTGGGTCCCTCGGCGCGGCTACAGGCGGTAGCGCCGGATGAATCAACGGTGCGCATGCAACTCGCCGACATCGATCTAATCGTTAACGCCACGCCGGTGGGAATGAACCAAAGCGATCCGCCACCGGTCCCGGCGCGATTGCTTGCGCCTCATCATATCATCTTTGATTGCGTTTACGGGCCGTCGAAGACGGCATTGATTCGGGCAGCAGAAGAAGCCGGTGCGCGGGGCGCGAACGGCTTGTCCATGTTGCTATATCAAGGCGTCCTCTCGTTTTCCATCTGGTTCAATCGCGAGGCCCCTGTTGACGCAATGCGCAAGGCGCTGCACGCGTTGTAAGCGGCTGACATGGCCGCCACGATACCGCCCTGCAATTTGTAAATGGCCGGAGAACCGCCATATTAGCCGATGGTAAGTGCTGGCATTAACTTTGGCGGTTTGCGGCGCACGGGGGTTGATCTTGCAGAAGAGCTCCTGGAACTCAAACGCGAGCGAAACGCTGTTATTCTCGCGCATAACTATCAAGTGCCTGAGTTGCAGGATGTGGCCGATTTCGTCGGTGACTCGTTAGGTCTGAGCTACCAGGCCGCCAAAACTGAGGCCGACATAATCTTGTTTTGCGGCGTCCATTTCATGGCGGAAACGGCAAAGATCATTAATCCGACCAAGCGTGTGATTTTGCCGGATCTCGATGCCGGCTGTTCGCTGTCGGAATCATGTCCGCCAGAGAAGCTGGCCGCGTTTCTGAAGCAGCACGCGGACAAGAACCACTATGTAATCGCGTACATCAACTGCAGCGCCGGGGTGAAAGCGTTGGCTGACGTGATTTGCACCAGTGGTAATGCCGACAAGATCGTGCGCGCCGCGCCTGTCGATCGCAACATTCTCTTTGTTCCGGACCAAAATCTCGGCGCATGGGTAATGGAACGCACAGGACGCAAAATGGATTTGTGGCAGGGCACCTGTTACGTGCACGTCGAGTTTACCGCGCGCAGCATAAACAAAATCCGCGAACAATATCCAGATGCGCCCGTCGTTGCGCACCCTGAGTGTACCTACGCAGTGCGCATGCTCGCAGATGAAGTTTGTTCCACCGAAAAAATGGTGACCTTTTGCAAGGAATCTCCCGCTCGCGAGATCATTGTGGTAACCGAAGCTGGCCTGTTGCACCGACTGCGCAAAGAAATCCCTGGTAAGACATTCATTCCTGGCCCGACAGACAATTGCTTTTGCGGTGAATGCCGCTTTATGAAAATGAACACGCTGGGGAAGGCTTACGATGCTCTGTTGAACATGGAACCCGAGATTAATTTGCCCGAGCCGGTGCGCAAAAGAGCAGAAAAACCGATCCTGCGCATGCTTGAGTTGAGCAAATGACGTGAGCTGCGCGCCGCGTGCCGGACATAGCTCACGCATGCCGCCTGAAATCTCTGTCGGTTAGACATCTTTCCCTCAGCGGCAGGCTGGAAGCCTGCAACGCAATCTGGCATGATGTCTGAATGACCGCCAAAGCATGACCGCCGCTGTAAAATCCATCAACGAACGACTCGATCGGCTTCACAATGGCGGGATCATCGATCTCCATTTCGACTTGCCGATGGATTTGTACGAAAAACGCGATCGCAAGAATGTTCTGGAAAGCGAATTTTTGCCAGAATTCGACAAGGGGAATATCGGCGTTCTCGCCGTGGCGGTTTATATTGAAGACCGTTATCTACCGGAGACCTGTCTGCGCGTGGCGCTCGATCAAATCGCGCGGCTGTATGCTGAGATACAGACGTGCAAGCGCTTAGCGATTTGCAAAAGTTTTCGTGAAATTCAGAAGGCACGCGAAACAGGCAGAATCGCACTGCTCATCACGCTGGAGGGAGTGGAACCGTTCGGGACAGACCTGGATTTGTTGCGCGTCTTTTATGAACTGGGTGTGCGCTCAATCGGGCTTACACACGCCCGAAGCAATACGGCGGGACATGGCGGAGCCTTCGCGGCGACCGGTTCGTCGCCGGACGGTCTAACCAGCTTTGGGCGCGACGTGGTGCATGAATGCGAGAGGCTCGGCGTCATTATTGATCTCGCCCACATCAATCCGGCCGGGTTTGACGAAATTTTATCGATTACAAAAAAGCCACCCATCGTGTCGCACACAAACGTCCGTTGCTATTACGATATCGAACGCAACATCAGCGATGAACAAATCAAAATGATCGGCGAACGGCGCGGTGTAATTGGTGTGAATTCGGTGCTGGTGAGCCCGAGAGGCGACGAGAGCACGATGGATCGTTACATCGATCACATCGAACACATCGCCAATTTGATTGGTACAGACGGAGTCGGGATCGGTTTCGATTTCTTCGAGTTCATCTACTGCCAGTGGCCTGAATCAAGGCAAAAAGAGCTCGCTACAAAATTCACCACTCCGCATTTCATTCCCGATCTAAGGAACCATTCCCACGCGCGCAATCTCACTCACAGGTTAATCGAGCGCGGATTCAGCGACGAGCAGATCGAAAAAATCCTGCGCGGAAACTGGCTGCGGATTTTCGAAGAGCTTCTTTAGCCGCGTGTAATTCGTGGGTATGGAATTTTGCTTGTCATCTTAACAATTTTTGGCCACCCTCAAAAAGTTGTGAGGCCTACCGCCCTCTCCTCACGACGACCTTGTATAGTTGTCGCCGACGACAGCACGGTCGCCAGAGAAGGAATCGGTGCGATTATTCACCGGGACCTGGGCTACACATTGTGTGGGCTCGCGACCGATGAAAAGACGACGCGTGAGCTGATTGAAAAGCACCAGCCAGATCTGCTTGTCATTGAACCATTCCTTGGCCATCACGCGCTTTTCGAGGCTATCGCGCTGGTTGTTCTCGTCGTGCTTGTTTTTCTCCAAACCTGGCGTGCGACGCTCATCCCTCTCATCGCCGTGATCTTCTTGTTTCCTCTGTGCGCTTGCGGGGAATCCACGACGGGTCTGAATGAGGATTCCCGTAACCTCATCCCCAACGGGAGCTTCGAGCACGATGGACGAGCGACGCTCGACACGTGGCAGGTTGCCAACTCCTCACTGGCATCCCTGACTCGGGAGGCGGCACCCGGAGGGGGTCAGTGGAGCCTCCGCCTGGAAGCGGATTGGGCCCCTACGACAGGCCAGGTCAGGTTCCCGGTACCAGGGCTCAAGGATGGGGACACCGTCCGCCTCTCCGCGTACGTTCGGGCTTCCGACGAGAGGGGAGGCGGACGTATCGGCCTCCAGGTAACCGCGGCAGATGGACGTCTCCGGCAGGAGTCCTTCGCCTCGAGCGAGAATACGCGGTGGACCCAGGTGAGCGTCACTAAGACGCTGTCGTTGGAACTGGGGGACACTGTCTGGGTCGTTCTCAGGGCGCCGCCGACCGAACTGGAAAGCCGAGCCGGTCTTTTCGACCTCGTGATGCTGGAGCGGGTGGGCGAGCAGTGATCTTGGTCACTCCTCAAGTGACACCTCAGCTCGCACAGTTCCAAAGCGCTTCAGTGCGTTAACCGTCGCTGCTATGTACGTGCGCAATGAATATCGTTCGCTTTGCCCCGTAAAACGTTCGCCGCTTTCAATTCAATCAGCGGCCCTTCCCGGCCTGCTGTTCCTCCGGTGAGTGAAGGAGTTTCTTTTTGAAAGCCCCGATCGACGAGTGGTCATGGGCATAGCTGACAATCCTATAAACCGAACGGGCTACGTTGCCGCCACCGACATTGCAAACAATCGTTCCGTTATCCCGTGTAAAACCTCCGGTATGCTGCTCCAGCCAGTCATGATTCTCAATGGTTGTTTCGATACGGCATTCCTTCAGAATCTTTATACCCATCTTTTCCAGCGTGCGGTTGGGGCTCCTTAGGAAGCTTAGGTACTCCTGCGGCGTACATTCCCAAAAATGCACATCGAATGGTTCGTCACGTATGATCCTGACCGGGCCGAGAGATCGACAATCTTGGTAGGCATTAGGCCTTCTCCCTGGAATGCTACAGGTGCATCAAAATAATAACTCCGAACAATGCTGAAAGCAACGCACAATTTTCATCTCGGCTTCCCTCAGCATTCGAGTGAGTCTAACGAGATACAAGCTCAGCCACGGAGTCCATTTCGCCGACGCCATGCTTCACCCCGCAAATGGTGAAGAAGCCATCACGGTTGAGCCATGAAGTGTCGCCCTAGTCCGATTGAATCTGTTGCCAGATTTTCGGAAGCTGTGGAGCTATCTCATCTTCAAGACCCAGAATCATGTCCTCAGACCATTGCTCGAAGGACTTGCGTCGCGGATCGTCTGGGTGCCTTCCACGCAACCGCGCGATCACGATGGAGATTGTGGGAGCAGTGAAGGGATACTTTCCCGTAGAGAAAGCGAATTTTATCTTGACAGCCTAACGAGGTTTCTTCAAGACTCGACGTCAAACGGATCTGAATCAGGCGGAGGACTTTCCCCCGCTAGGTTCTTCGCCTCTTCCGGACCCCCGCAATCCCAGAAATAACTCAGCGGGAAAAGAAAGAAAGGAAGAATCATGGATCCATTGATTCAGCTCTGTCAGTTCTCATTACTTCTGTGCTTAGCGGCTTTGGCTTTCGCCGACAGTCGATCGGATCGCGTTGTTCTCAAGTACGTTAATGAGAAGGAAGGCATATGCAAAAAGGAGAAGCCATGAGCGCCGACCAAAAAGTCGAAGGGGTTCGCGAGTCTCTTGCGATTGACTCGATTCTTCCGACACACCAAGAATCCTTGTTTTTACACCAGGACGATTATTGGATCATTCGGTATCACCGTCACACCGCATTCCTTAAATCCACGCGCGGCCTGTGCTGTCTCGCTGTCTTGCTTCGCAATCCAGGACGCGAGTTCCATGTCAGGGAATTACTCGGCCGCTCGATGGACGCGTCAATTCCGGCTACAGTAGTCGGCGTGCCTGGGACCGTCGCGGGAGAACTTTATACCGGCATCGCGGTGTTGGACGCACGGGCGAAAGCAGAATACAAACGCCGGCTCAACGAGCTGCGGCAAGACTTGAACGAAGCAGAGCGATTCAACGATCCTCAGCGGAAGACCGAGGCTCAGAACGAGGTACGGGCGATTGCCGACTATCTCACCTCCGCCATGGGACTCGGGGGGAGGGACCGCAAGACTTCCTCGGACGCCGAACGAGCGCGTTCTGCTGTGACAAAAGGTATTAAGAAAGCCGTCCAAAAAATCGGCGAGGCAATCCCATCGCTCGGGTACCACTTGGCCACTAGAATCAAGACAGGATACTTCTGCTACTACAATCCGCATCCAGATCGTCGCGTCGCCTGGAAGTTCTGATTTTTCAGCTTTTGCCGCCGTTGTGACGCGAAAAGTCACAATGTGACGCGAAATGTCACGCTCCTACTAGTAGCAATTCAACCTCCTGGTAACTCAGCTAAAAACATATGAAAACTCTTCGTTGGTTTAGTCAAAATCGTTCCTTCACACACGCGCGTATAATGGCTGCGCTCATTCTGATATTCGCCGCAGCGGCTATGGCTTTCGTGGCAGCATCGCCGCCGGCTTCTGCACAGCCGACTGCGCGCACGCAGCCTCTAACTCCAAAATTCTCCACAGCGGAAGGGTTCCGCAAAGAAGCCTGGTCCGTCTGGTACGTCACTCAGTACGGCCAGATCCAGGGCCCCGCACGAAGCCCCAGGGTCCCCAGCGTCGTGCCCCTCGAGAACGCGGCGGCGGACAACCCCGACGTCCTGATCACGACGGCGACCGACAGGACCTTGACGGAGAACTCCATAGCGGTCCATCCGCTCGACAACAGCACGCTGTTCTGCGCGAACAACGCAACCGATTGGGACGGGACGCAGGTCAACACGATCTTCGGCACCCAGGTCGGCTGGTCCCTTGATGGGGGGCTCACCTGGACAAGCCAGAACGAAGGCCCGGGCGGCGTCGGCAACAGGGGCGATCCCGCGGCGGCCATCGACCGGTCCGGCAAGTTCTACGTCGGGTACATCGCCAACGACAAGGGACAAGGCGTGTCTTACTCCAACGACACCGGGGCCACCTGGACTCACGTCACCATTGCCCCGGGCCCGCCGGGCTTCTTCGACCTCCTGGACAAGAATCACTTCGCCGTGGACAAAGTGGCGACCAGCGCCTTCGTCGGCCAGGCCTATTCGGCTTGGACCGAATTCATCTCCGGCGGTGCCAACGACAAAGACATCGTGTTTTCGCGTTCCCTCGACGGTGGAGCGACCTGGTCCGCCGGGGTCAACATCTCGAATGGGGTTGCCGCGGGGAGCCACAACCAGGGAGTCAACCTTCAGATCGGCCCGAACGGCGAGATCTACGCCACCTGGGCGATCTACGACGCCTTCCCCGCCGACGAGAATGCGATCGGGTTCAACAGCTCGGTCGATGGCGGCGCCACCTGGACGGGCGAAACACGGATCATCACGAACATCCGGGGAATCCGGAACACACCGCTTCCGAATACGACCATCCGGAGAGCCTCCTTCCCCTCGATGGCGGTCGACGCGAGTGGCGGTCCTCGGAACGGCTCGATCTACATCGTGTGGACCAACGTGGGGGTGCCCGGCGTGAACACGGGAGATGCGGACATCTATTTGATCGGGTCCACCGATCAAGGGGCGACTTGGAGCACGCCGGTCCGCGTCAATACGGATGCGACGACGAATTCCCAGTGGTTCCCCTGGGTGAGCAGCGATTCCCTGACGGGCGAGCCCAGCGTCATTTTCTACGATCGACGCGATGACCCGGCAAACACTCTGACGACGACGTATGTTGCACACTCCACGGACGGAGGTTCCACCTGGACGAACCTGCGGGTGGGGGACGTACAGTTCACGCCGACGCCGATTCCCGGCAACATCGCTGCCGGTTACATGGGCGACTACCTCGGCATCGCTTGCAGGGAATGCCAGGTGTTCCCGATTTGGAGCGACGATCGGACCAGCTTCTACACGGCGTACGTCTCGCCCGTCCTCTTCGACGAGACGCCTCCTACGATCACTGGTGTGTCAGCAAATCCATCGGTACTGTGGCCACCAAACCATAGGTTGGTGGATGTAATAGTCGACTATAATGTTACGGACAACTGCCCCTCGCCACCTGACTGCACTCTGAGTGTGACCAGCAATGAACCAGTCCTTGGACACGGGAGCGGCCACACATCACCAGATTGGATCGTCGTGGATGATCATCATGTGCTACTTCGAGCCGAGCGGCAAGGCAACGGCAATGGACGGATCTATACGACCACCATCACCTGCACCGACAGCGGCGGGAACTCCTCGACCGAGGAGGTGGAGGTAACGGTGCCCCACGACCGAGGCAGGAGATAGGTTAATCCGAGAATTGCAAAGCTTCCTCCCTGGCTGGAGGACCAAGAAGTGTTAAGCCCGCGATTTTAGCGAGGCGGAAGTCGAAGAATTCTGACCGGCAACTAGCTGCCAATCTTCGAACAAACGGCATATGCCGCGTGTCACGCGCGTTCTAACGAATTTCGCTTGTCATCTAAACAAACTGTAGCCATCCTCAAAACTTTGCGAGGGCGATTTTCAACCCGCTTCAACTCAACACGATCATTAACAACCGCGCGATTTAAGAGCTCAGGAACAAACACGAGAGGATTGAGGCTATGACACGACTAACGAAGGTAGGCTTAGCTCTATTAATTGCAGGTTTGGTATGCTTACTAAAAGGAAGTTCACCTTTAGTGACAACAGTGATCGCGCAAGGTCGCAACAACGCACAACAACAGGCACAAGAGTCAACTCGAGACGCACCGCCGGACACCACACCGTACAGACGGCCGGCCTTCCTGAGGATTACGCTCCGAAGGGCATAAGACCGATTCCGCTCCTCCCCGGGGTTTTCATTGTGGATGTCGTCGTGAACAACACCGATCCCAACCTGACTAACACCGATACATTTAACGACGGCGAAACGTCCATAACAGTGAATCCGGCTCTTGGCGGAGTGGACCACGCTGCCGCAGATCCAAATAACGGGGTGTCTATTACGTTTACGGCAATCGTGATGCCGGCACCGGCAACGACCGCCTCGCCATCCGCCGAATCCAGGACAATGGAGGAGGCGGTGTGACTGTCGGACCAGAAAACTTCGTGACAAGTCAAGTAGAAGCCGCCATTCCGTCGGTCGCAGTAGCTACTGACGGGACAGTCGGCGTTTTCTACTATACCTTCGACGGTTTCTCGCAAGATAACTTCCCAATCTTCTCGGCTCGTCTGGCGCAAAGCACCGACCAGGGTGTTACTTTCAGCCATCAGGTGTTATTGACTTTCCTGTCTTCTGCTGCTGATAACGGCAATTCAAGACAGCGAGTGCTCGGAGACTATATGCAGATGAAAGCGGTGGGTAGTTGCTTCTATGGCGCCTTCACGGGAAACGGCGTTCCCTTTGGCCGGCCTTTCGCCAACCATGACCCAATCTTCTTTAGAACCTGCGTCGTACCTACACCAAGGCCTACTCCAACACCACGGTCCCGTCCGACACCAGCGCCACGTCCAACACCGCCGCGGTAAGCGACATCGGTTACTGTAGTAAGAGGTAGCTCTAAAGACGTGCTCCAGCCGACGAACTACCGCGGCGGGATAGAAATCGTATATGTGATCAACGCACAAACCACGACCATACCGATCATGGCAATAATAAATATAGCATCCGCGATCTTTTCGAGGCGATGCATTCTGTGGAGCCCTCGCGAGCGTAGTGCCCAGTAAGAAAGCAAACAAGAGATCAGAAACAGCAGCGCGTCGGCAGCCAGCAAATCATCTGCAGCGCGTCTGCGGTTCCGAGCGTAATAACAACGCGGATCAATCCAATGACGGTCAGGCAAACCCCGACCATCGCGGAGGAAACAGTGAAGATGTGGATGCAAATGTCCTGCTCAAGGTGGCTGTTTGCATCGCGTTGCGGCTGCGTTTCTCCTTTCATGCGACGAGTACTTAGACTGGCCGCGAAAGCGACTGTTCAGAGAATTGCGCGGCTGATAGAAGAATTGAAAGGTGTAATAACCGAGAACTGCATTTGAAATTCATCAACTTGACGCGCCGCACCGAGATTGGTGCGAATTCATATTATCTCGAGATGGGCCGCCATCGACTGGTGCTCGATTGCGGTATGCATCCCAAGGACACCGGTGAAGATGCCCTGCCGAATTTCAAAGCGATCGCAGGACAGGAGATCGAGGCGATCCTGATCTCGCATGCCCACCAGGATCACATAGGCACATTGCCAGTACTCATGCGGCGCTTTCCAACCGCGCGCGTTTTCATGACGGAAGCCACGGCCGAGATTGGCAACGTGCTTTTGCACAACTCGGTCAATGTGATGACCCGGCAACGCGAGGAGATCGGTCGCGCCGTAGCGGGGTTGTATCCGCTTTTCACGCATCGGGAAACCGATCGCGCATCGGAACATTGGCGTTGGTGTCCGCTGCGTCAACGGTTCTCCATCGCGGGCGAGCGCGCACCTCAACGCGAAAAAGACGCGCTGATATTCGAGTTTTTCGATGCCGGACACGTGCTGGGCTCGAGCGGAATTTTGCTGCGCGCAGAGGGGCAAACAGTCTTCTACACTGGGGACGTCAATTTCGACGACCAAACAATCATGGAAGCGGCGGTTTTTCCGGAAGAAAAGATTGACGTCCTGATCATGGAATGCACGCGAGGCGACCACGCAAAACCCGCTGGCTGGACACGCGCCGGTGAAGAGCGACGCCTGGCAGAAACGATCGCCACAGCTTTTGAGCGCGGCTCGTGCGTGCTTATACCGGTGTTCGCGCTCGGAAAAACGCAGGAAATCCTGGCAATGCTTTACAAATTCCGCCGTGAAAGGCTCCTGCCTGAGTTTCCAATTTATATTGGCGGTCTCAGTTCGAAGATGACCGATATCTACGATCGGCGCGCGCACATGACTCGCCGGCAACTGGCGCGTCTGCAATTAATGCGAGAAGCTGCACCGTTCATTTTGAACGACGAAACGGTGCGTGACGCGCCGCTGCGCCCGGGACGGGTTTACGTGCTCTCCAGTGGAATGATGATACCAAAAACACTCTCCAACGTTCTTGCGCGTCGATTAATCGAGAATCCGCAGCATTCGATCTTTTTTGTTGGCTATGCCAGCCCCGAATCGCCCGCTGGTCTTCTGCGCGAGACGAGAACGAATGGCGAGGTTGCTCTTGATCCCGACAAACCGGCCCAGAGCGTCCGCTGCAATATCGAACAGTTTCAGTTCAGCGCGCACGCGACGCGCGAAACGCTGATCGCATACGCCAGGAAGATCTCGCCTCGCAAAATTGTTCTTGTGCACGGCGATCCACCGGCTGTGGAGTGGATGAGCGCTACTTTATCCGCAGAGCTTCCCGGGTCGGAAGTGATTGTACCAGCGCCGGGCGTGGAGGTGGAATTGTGAGACGTGAGAAGTGATTGGTGAGAAGTAAGACTAACGCCACGATTTCTCACCTCTCACTCATCACTTCTCACATTTTCGATGAAGATCGCCTCATGGAATATCAACTCGCTGCGCAAACGACAGGATCGCTTGTTTGCATGGTTGGAAGCGACCAAGCCGGACATTGTTTGCTTGCAAGAAACAAAATGCCCGGACGATCTATTTCCGGCGCTCGCTTTGCAAGCGGTCGGCTATCGCTCGGCTTATCACGGCGAAAAATCATACAATGGCGTGGCGATTCTTGCGAAGAGTGAGCTGCATGACGTTCGTCCGTCGCTTTGCGATGAAGTGATCGATCCGCAGGCACGGGTGATCGCCGCGACTGTCGAAAACTTGCGAGTGTTCTCGATTTATGCACCCAACGGACAAGCGGTCGGTTCGCCAGCGTACGAGTACAAACTGCATTGGTACCGACGCCTTCGCGATTGCATTGCGAAAGAAAAATCCGGTGATCTGGTCGTGTGCGGCGATTTTAACGTCGCTCCGCAAGACATTGATGTTTACGACCCCGAGCTCTGGCGCGGAGCCATCATGGCTTCGGATGCCGAGCGTGCCGCGTTTCGAGCATTATGCGAGATCGGGTTGCGCGACACACTGCGAATCTATCACAAGAAGGGCGAACTCTTCACCTGGTGGGATTATCAGATGCGCGCGTTTGAAAAAAATCGCGGCCTCCGCATCGATGCAATTCTGGCGAGCGACAAGCTCGCAGAGAGATGCAACGCGTCAGGAATCGACATCGACATGCGCAAAGGCAAAGACCCTTCCGATCACGCACCGGTGTGGGCAGAGTTTCGGATTTAGTGAGAAGTGATTGGTGAGAGGTGAGAAGCGGAAGCGGAAACCCAACCAACTTCTCACTTCTCAGGTCTCACGTCTCACGTTCTACTAATCTGAATGCGTCTCCGCGTTTCGAATTCGCCGCGAAAGCCTCTCATGATTTGGGACGGCGAGTGTGATTTCTGCCGGCTTTGGATCGAGCGCTGGCGGGAAATCACCGCCAGTGAAATCGATTATGCCACGTACCAGGATTCTGCCGGGCTCTTTCCCGAAATTCCAATCGACCACTTCCGGCGCTCGATGGTTTTGATTGAGCCGGATGGCGAAGTGTTTTTCGCAGCGGAAGCGGTATATCGCTCGTTACGACATCGATCTGCGAGAAAATGGCTCGCGTGGAGTTACGATCACGTCCCGGGGTTCGCGGCGATTTCCGAAACCGCTTACAAGTTCATCGCCCGCCATCGCGGCCTCGGATCGACTGTAACTCGGTTGCTCTGCGGAAAAGACGTGCGGCCGCCGAGTTACTTTTGGGCGCGGCGCTGGTTTCTGCGCGCGCTTGGCCTGATCTATCTCATCGCATTCGTGTCGCTCTGGGTACAAGTGGATGGACTTATCGGCAGCGACGGTGTGTCGCCGGTGAATCAGTTCCTGCCGGCGGTTCACGCACAACTTGGACGAGATGCCTACACTCTCTTGCCGACGCTTTGCTGGTTTAACTCGAGCAACGCGTCTCTTCATTTTCTTTGCGGCGGCGGCGTTATTCTTTCGTTGCTTTTGATTTTCGGAATTGCGCCAGCGGTTTCTCTTGTAGCGCTTTTTGCCTTTTACCTATCGCTCAGCATTGCCGGGCAAGTGTTCCTCAGTTTTCAGTGGGACGTTCTCCTGCTCGAGACTGGCTTTCTATCGATCTTTCTGGCGCCGTGGCGGCTTTGGCCAAGGGAATTGATATGGTGGCCGCGGTCCCCTGCCCCAGCTGCAGCTGCGCCGGTTTCGCGCGCAGGTTTGTTTTTGCTCAAATTTCTTCTGTTCAAGCTAATGCTGATGTCCGGCGTGGTGAAGCTGACCAGCGGCGATGATAGCTGGTGGAACCTGACCGCACTCGATTATCACTACTGGTCGCAACCGCTACCGACTGTGTTCGGGTGGTGGGCCGACAAGAGCCCGGAATGGTTCAAGCATTTTTCAGTCGCCTTTTGTCTAGTCGTAGAAATCATCGTTCCGTTTTTTATCTGGGCGCCACGGCGTCCACGTTTGATTGCCGCTGGATTGATGATCTTTCTTCAACTCGCAATCGCCATTACCGGGAACTATTGCTTTTTCAATCTGCTAACGATTGCGTTGTGCTTGTTGTTGATCGATGACGCGGTTGTGTTTGCCTTGGAAAGGCGAGCTCCATCGAGCCCGGCGTCGCAGGAGCTCCGCCCTCCAAATACCGAATCGGCACTGTATCGACTGTGCAGCTACGCGGCGATCGCCGTGATCGTTGTCACGCTGCCCATCAATGCCTGGCTTATTTTCAGTGCGTTCAAACCAAGGGCGCGAGCACCTCACGCGCTGGCAAATGTTTACGAACAACTCGAATCGTTCCGGATCGTGAATGGCTACGGGTTATTCCGGGTGATGACAAAGGACCGCTGCGAGATCGTGCTCGAAGGCAGCACCGATGGTGTCGAATGGCTGCCCTACGAATTCAAATGGAAACCGGGTGACGTGAAACGCGCGCCGGGTTGGTGCGCACCGCACCAACCGAGGCTCGATTGGCAGATGTGGTTTGCCGCTTTGGAGAGCCCGCAGCAAAATCCGTGGTTTGCTGGCCTCATCGTCAGACTATTGCAAGGCTCTCAGGACGTGAACCGGTTACTCGCACATAACCCGTCCCCAGATAAGCCGCCCCGCTATATTCGCGCGATGTTTTATCGCTATCGATTCACCACGGTGAACGAACTTCGGCAAACCGGCGCGTGGTGGAAACGCCAGGAACTTCGGGAATATTTGCCAACGGTTTCGCTGGATCAGCTGCGCAATCCTTGAGAGATGGCCGTTCCCGCGGTATACTTCGACGCGATGGCGAAGGAAGGACCAATCGTTACCGAGGGCACAATAACGCAAGTGTTACCAGGCACGATGTTCCGCGTCGATCTTCCCGGCCAGCACAATGTGCTTGCACATATCTCGGGTAAGATGCGGAAGCATTTCATTCGCATCGTCCCGGGCGATAAGGTTTCCGTAGAGCTTTCGCCTTACGATCTCACAAAAGCGCGGATCATTTTCCGGGAACAGTGAGGGGCGCTGCCGCACCGTTAAAGCGTTAAACACGTTAAAGCGTTTAAGAGAAAGAAGTCCGCTTCCGCGCTTCGGCGCGTTTACTCTCAACGAGAACTCGGCGTTTGCTGATTTAGCAAAGCGCGCGGATACTTGAAACGAAAATTAACTGGAGATTCACCAATGGCAGAAGAAAACAAATCAGAACAGAAACCCTCAAGCACCGCAGAGGCGCAGGACAAATTACAGAGCAGCAAAGAACACGCGCGGCGCGCAGCGGAAGATTTGAAATCGGCCGCAGGCGCTTTGGCCGGAGAATACCGCGGCAAGGCCGAGCAGGCTTGGGGCGACGCACGCGGCAAAGCAGAACAAGCATGGGGCGATGCCAGGGATCGCGCCCGGACGTTCCAGGAGGACGCGGAGCAATACGTGCGTGAGAATCCGACAAAGGCAATCTTCTCGGCGCTCGGAATTGGGTTCGTGTTGGGTCTGATTTTCCGGCGCTAACTCCGAAAGAATTCGGAGATGATGAGCGAGAGCACTCGGTCCCGCAACCCCGCGGGACATGCCGGTTTGCTCGAGAACCTGTTGGCGCTGTTGAACGCGCTCGCAGAGTTCTTCGAGAGCCGGTTTGCTCTGCTTGCCGAGGAATCCAAAACGGCCGCGGTGCAACTGCTAATACTGGTCAGCTGCCTGATTCTGGCGGTAGTGCTCTGCGCGTTGGGCTATGTTTTCCTCATCACAGGCGCCGTTGTCGGAGTGGCCCACCTGGCCGGGATTTCATGGCCATGGGTAGCGCTGGCTGCTGCCGTTGTGCATTTCATTATCGCGATGGTTCTGCTTCTGGTCGCGCGCAGCCGCATCACGAAGCCGCTTTTTCGCGCGACGCTAAGTGAATTAAGGAGGGATCGCGAATGGCTGAAAAATCTGGACGCAACAAATCAATCGACGAACTGAGAGCAGAAATCGCGCAGTCCCGGGAACGTGTCGCGCGCGACTTGCGCGGCCTGGAGTACGAATTGGATTTCCGGGCGAAATTCCGCAGATCATTTCGAAAACAAACGGTTTCCTGGCTTTCGGCGGCAGCCGCTGTCGGCGCGCTCATCGCACTGGCGCCGATGCGAAAGAAAAAAATTTACGTCGATGCAAAAGGCGGCAGCAAATCACAGAAGAAGCTGGTCGAAACCGGTTTTGCTCTGGGTTTGCTAAAAATCGCGGCAAACCTCGCTCGTCCAGCGGTTGTGGAGTTCGTCAAAACCCGGCTCACGGATCTCGGCGGGCGATCGCGCCGAAAAACATGAGTCCCCTGCGCAGGGACTCGTCTGACTCAGCTCATAAATGCTGTCACGTTGAGCAAAGCGAAACGTCTCTCGCTCATTTCTCTTCGTGCAGCGATCCAAATTTGATCCGAGATTCTTCGCTACGCTCAGAATGACATTAATGAGATAGTAATGAGTCGCATTGGATGCGTCTCGTTTTAAGATTTACGCGCTCGGCTGGGCTGCGTAATTATTTCCCACGCAGCCATGATCACAACGATTCTCCCTCCGCCCGTCCCGGTTGAATCACATCCGCTCGGTCACGTGGATGACTATCTCGAGATCGGACAAAAGGCCGGCGCCTCGGATGTTCACCTAGGCGTGGCCGCGCCGCCAATCTGGCGGGTACATGGAACTTTGGAGCCGATGTGGCCGGAGGCTCCACCGCTGACGCGCGAGCAAACGGCAGTCTTGGCAGATGCTTTCATGCCTGAAGTGTACAAGGAGGAACTCAATTCACGTGGCGATTCCGACTTTGCCTATGCGAACGAGTTCGCTCGTTACCGCGTCAGCGTGGTTCGGCAGCGGCTGGGGATTGAAATTGTTTTTCGCGTGATCAACACGCATGTCCGAACGATGGACGAACTGGAGTTGCCGGAGCATCTCAAGTTACTCACCCGTTACCAGAATGGCCTAGTTCTCGCCACGGGTTCGGTCGGCACTGGTAAATCGACCACGCTCGCGGCGATGATCGAGCAAATAAACACGGAACGGCGCGATCACATCATCACGCTCGAGGACCCGATCGAATACATCATCCGTTCGAGAAATTGCCACGTTAGCCAGCGCGAAGTCTTCACGCATACCGAGTCCTTCGCCACGGCGCTGCGCGCCGCTCTCCGGGAAGACCCGGATGTGATCATGGTTGGAGAAATGCGCGACTTGGAAACGATTTCACTTGCCATCACTGCGGCCGAAACCGGGCATCTTGTTTTGGCAACATTGCACACCAGTAATGCCTCGCGCACACTTGATCGACTGCTCGACGTTTTTCCGCCCGAGCAACAGGAACACGTCCGGGTGATGGTAGCGGAATCGTTGCGTGGCGTTATCAGCCACCAGCTAATACCAAAGAAAGACGGAACTGGTCGGGTGCTCGCGCTGGAAATTCTCACCAATACGCCGGCGGTAGCCAATGTGATTCGCGAAGCGAAAACCTACATGTTGCCGGGCATTATTCAGACTGGTAAAAAGCAAAGCATGCGTTTGATGGACGACGCGCTGATCGATCTCTATGATCGCGGCTTGATCAGCGCCGAGGAAGCCTACGAGCGCGCCGACCAAAAGCTACTGATGCGTCAACATGTGGGGAAATGATGAGGCATAAATGACCAAATTCCAACCAAATCCAAGTCAAGAAGCTCGAATGGCGGATGCCATTCGCAATTTGTCATTCCTTCGTCCTTCGTCATTCGTCATTCGTCATTAACCCATGGCTTACATCGATCAATTTCTTCAGATCGTCGTCCACCAGGGTTCGTCCGATTTGCATATTGGAGAGGGGCAACCGCCAAAAATACGGACGCATGGCGACATCATGCCCCTCCGAGACGAGCCGATTTCACGGGAGGAAGCCACCCGCATGTTGAGCGAAGTTTGCGGCCCGCAGAATTGGGAACTTTTCCAGGAACGCGGCGATCTCGATTTTGCTTACCAAATGGATGAGCACTCTCGATTCCGCACCAACTACTATAAGCAGTCCGATGGTTATGCCGCGGCTTTTCGACTAATTCCTACCAAGATTTTGAGTCTCGAGGAGCTTGGCGTTCCAGTCGTGATTAAGGAATTTGCTTATTTGCGCGGCGGCCTGGTCCTTGTTACCGGGCCGACTGGTTCGGGTAAGACGACAACGCAAGCTGCACTGATCGACTTCATCAATCAAAACTTCTCCAGGCACGTTGTAACAATCGAGGAACCGATCGAATTCGTGCACAACAACAAGCGCAGTATCATTACACAGCGGGAAGTGCCGGCCGACTCGATCTCGTTTCCCGCTGGGCTCAAGGCAGCGCTGCGCGAGGACACCGATATTGTGCTCATAGGCGAGATGCGCGACCTGGAAACGATTTCGCTTGCCCTCACCGCAGCTGAGACGGGGCTTCTCGTGATCGGCACGCTGCACACCAATAACGCGCGCAAGACAATAGATCGTATGATAGACGCTTTCCCGGCTGACAGGCAATCACAGGCGCGCGCCATGTTGGCGAACTCACTTCGCGGCGTCGTCGCACAACTGCTTTTGAAAAGATCGGACCGCCCAGGCCGCATCGCCGTAAATGAAATTCTGATCGCCAACGCAGCCGTTGCCGCCATCATTCGCGAAGGTGCAACACAAAAACTGCAGGACGTAATCATTTCCGGAAAAGCGCAAGGGATGCAATTCATGGATGACGCAATTTGGGCGCTGCTCGAAAAACGCATCGTCTCCCCGCATGAAGCGTTCATGAAAGCCATCGACAAAAACCGATTCAAACCGTTCCTATCACCTGAGGAAGAAGCGCTCGCTAACGCGGCCGGCGCGGCCCCGGACGACGAGAAACGCGCTCCGGGCGATTTTGTGAAACCGGTCGCTGCTCGCGTGCGGGTGGCAGCGCGCTAGGTCTGAGGAGTGCAGGCCGCTAGCCTGCAGTCGTTGGCAGCCTGTGCTCCCCAGCAGTGCTCGACCACCGCAAATTGTCTCGACAAGTTGAGGGAACTTTGGGGAGACTTCACGCATATGAACACCAGAATTCAATCCATTCTCATTGTAGTTACGTTCCTCTTCCTTGGGCTTTTGCCACAAATGCAAGCAGTCAGTCCGGCGCCGGACGCGTGCTATCCCGGGTTCACGACAGCGGAAGGGTGCAATGCTCTTCAGTTCCTCGGGGCTGGGGCGGGAAACACCGGAGTTGGTTGGTATTCGCTCTATTTAGTTGGCGGTGGCAACTTCAACACCGGCGTTGGTGCTGGGACGCTGGTCCTTAACACAGCGGATTCCAATACCGCAGTTGGCGCTGCAGCGTTGTTGCTCAACACCACTGGCACACTCAACACTGCCGTTGGAACCGACGCCCTCGTCTATAACGACAGCGGCTCGAACAACAATGCTTTTGGCGCTTTTGCGCTCTTTAACAACACCATTGGCGGCTTCAACACCGCCGTCGGCGATCGCGCGCTCTTTAGCAATACCGAAGGCGAAACCAACAGCGCCTTCGGTTGGAGCGCATTGGCATCAAACACCACTGGCGTGGCCAATACCGCCGTCGGTGTCGGTTCGCTCTTTAGCAACACCATCGGCGAGAGCAACACGGCGACCGGTAATAACGCGCTCCAGAGCAACACAATTGGCACCGACAATACGGCCACCGGGGTAGGTGCGCTCTTTAGCAACACTGACGGCATCAACAACACGGCTAACGGCTCTCAGGCTCTGCAGAGCAATACTGACGGTAGCTCCAACACGGCTACCGGCTTCCAAGCTCTCGAGAGTAACACCACCGCGAGCGGCAATACAGCTACTGGCGTCCTAGCGCTTCAGCTCAACACTGTTGGCGACTCCAATACAGCAACCGGTGCTGGCGCTCTCTCTCACAACACAACCGGCGGCTCCAACACGGCCACCGGTGCTAACGCGCTTTTCGTCAACACGACTGGCGACCTCAACAACGCCATCGGTTTCGGTGCGCTTGGAAGCAACACCGAGGGCTTCCGCAACACGGCCGTTGGCGTTGATGCGCTCGAGTTCAATACAACCGGCGCTGACAACATTGCCATCGGCACCGACGCCGGTGA
>WNFS01001247.1_pt1 | contig 27240 bp, 28 predicted proteins | sample 5400141 | NCBI WGS metagenome assembly WNFS01 (sample SAMN13153358, study PRJNA577476) | soil metagenome | isolation source: 60 cm saprolite under Madrone tree | place: USA:California | collected 2016-06-14
AAGCGGATCGGCGTGATGGTGCCCTCGACGAACACGAGCTTCGAGGCCGACTTCCAGCTCGTGAGCCCGCGCGATGTGACGATCCACGGCCAGCGCCTGTGGCTGACCAACGACGCGGAGGGCGCGGCGGGCATGGACCGCATGAACGCCGAGGTGGAATCCGGCGCGCGCTATCTGGCCACCGCGCGCGTGGACGTCGTCGCCTACGGCTGCACGACGGGCAGCTTCTACCGCGGCCCGGGCTGGGATCGGGAGATGCTCGACATCATTCGCAACGCGGCCGGCGTGCCCGCGGTGGCCACCAGCCCGTCGGTGGTCGAGGCGCTGCGCTTCTTCGGCGCGCGCAAGATCTCGGTGGCCACGCCCTACCCCGACTGGAACAACAAGCAGCTCAGATCGTATCTGGAGGCGCTCGGCTTCGAGGTCCTCAACGTCGAAGGTGAGCCGCGCGCCGCCGCCTCCGGCAACCAGGGGATCAACGACCACGACCCCGAAGAGGTCGTGGCGTTCGCGTCGAAAGCATGCCGGCCCGAGGCCGACGCGCTGCTGTGCTCGTGCACGGCCTGGCGCTCGCTCGAGGCGGTGGCCGAGCTGGAGCGGCTCAGCGGCAAGCCGGTGGTCAGCTCCAACCAGGCCAGCATCTGGGCCGCCTACCGCGCGATCGGGCTCACGCCGAAGATCACCGGCTTCGGCCGGCTGCTGGAGAGCCTGGCCTAGCGACTAGTCCACCATCGCGATCACTTCGATCTCGACCATGAGATCCGGGTGAGCGAGCTTGCTCACCTCGATGGTCGTGCTCGTCGGCATCGCGCCGAAGTACTCCATGCGCACGTCGGTGTGCTTGAAGAACTCCTCGATGTTGGTCACGTAGGTGTTGGTCTTGACGATGTCGTTCAGCGTGGCGCCGGCGGCGGCCAGCGCGGCCTTGATGTTCTCGCCGGTTTGCCGGATTTGCGCCCGCATGTCGCCCTTGCCCACCACGTTGCCCTGCGCGTCTCGCGCGAGCTGACCGGCGACGAAGATCGTCTTCCTCGCCTCGACGACAACGACGTGGGAGTAGAGCGTGTGCCCGCCGACCACACGCTTGGCGAGCTTGTCCGGCTGGATGTTCTGTCGCTTCATGCTGGCCTCCTATGCGCGCGGTGCTCGCGCCAATGGTCGTCGACCGCAACGCTCTACGAGGCCATCCCCGGCCTCATGGAGCCGCCCGCTACGTCGGCGGCAGCTGAGCCGCGCGACGGTGGCGCCGCCGCCCTTCAGCCGAGATACGACGACACAAAGGTGCCGCCGGCTGCCCGCCCGGCAAAGCGCGCAAGACGGAAGGGCGCCGGATTCACCGGAGGTGTGCTACCGGTGATGAGCGCCGCCATCATTTCGCCGACGGCGGGCGCCAGCTTGAAGCCGTGGCCCGACATGCCGGCGGCCGTGAAGAAGCCTTTCACCGGCGACTCGTCGAGGATGGGCATCCAGTCTGGCGTGATGTCGAAGGCGCCCGCCCAGCCGCGCGTATAGCGGGCGCTGGCGAGCGCCGGCAGCGCCCGGCTCGTCCGCTCCAGCACCGACTCCGCTTCCTCGAAGGCGGGCTCGGCGCCGAGCAGCTCGGGATCCATCGGGTGCTGGGTCTCGTCGTCCGTGAGCGAGCCGGTCAGCGTCAACCCGCCCGTTTCGGGCTTCACGTAGCTGCCGCCGTGGAGGTCGAGATAGACCATGTGGGCCCGGCCGAAGGCCGAGTCGCGCTCGAGGACGAAGACGGGGTGCCTGCCGATGACGATGGGAAGCTCGACTCCGGCGAGACGCGCGAGGGCGGGTGACCAGAGTCCCGCGGCGTTCACCACTACGTTTGTCGAGATCTCATCCCCCGAAGCCGTCGCCACGCCCGTGACCCTTCCGCCCGCCTGACGGATCGCGGTCACCTCCTGACCCTGCTCGATCAGCACGCCCCTCCTGCGCGCCGCCTCCGCATAGCCGGAGGTGACGGCTGAGGGATCGCCGTAACCGGACCCGGGCTCGTAGAGCACGGCGCCGAGCGCGGAGGAATCGACGCGGGGCTCGATGCGCGCGACGTCGCCCGGGTCGAGCATCTCAGCCCTCACGCCGAGGCCGCGCTGGAGCGCGAGCGTCTTCTCGAGGGACGGGCGCATGGCGGCGCCGACGCCGATCAGGACGCCGCAGGGGACGAATCCGGACGAGCCTCCCACGGCCTCGCCGAACCGCTCGAAGACGGCGAGCGAGCGCAGCACCATCTGGGTCGTCTCCGGGGTGGGGTAGAGCTGGCGGATGATGCCGACCGAGCTGCCCGTGCCGCCCGCGCCGATGAACCGCCTCTCGAGGACCAGGATACGGCGCAGGCCGAGCCCCGCGAGCTGGTACGCCAGCGAACAGCCCGTGACGCCGCCGCCGACGATAACGGCGTCGGTCGTCCTCATGCGACGGCCGCAGCCCGCCTGATCATGCGCTTGATGGTCGCCTCGAGGACGAGCTCGCCGCGGTGGTTCAGCACCTCGTGCTTGTAGGTGACAATGCCGCGGTCGGGCTTCTTCGTCTCGCGCTTGTCGGTGATGACCACGCGGACGTGCAGCGTGTCGCCCACGATCACGGGCGCCACGATCTTGATCTCGCTGCCGAGGTACGACATGCCCGTGCCGTGGATGAGACCCGTCTGCATCACGAGACCTTCGGAGAGGCAGAACGTGAAAGCGCCGGGCGCGGGCTTGCCCTTGAATACGGAGGAGGTGGCAACGAACTCCATGTCGTAGAAGAGCGGCTCGTTGAAGCCACAGAGATTGACGAAAGTGCAGATATCGGCCTCCGTTACCGTCCGCGCCAGCGACTCGTAGGCCGCCCCGATCTCGTGCTGCTCGTACGTCAGTCCCTGCTTGGCCACGCGTTTTCTCCTGTGCCCCTCACCCTACCCTCTCCCAGAGGGGAGAGGGGGTTCTGAAACCCTCGCCCCCGGAGGGGGAGAGGGTAGGGTGAGGGGGTGCATGGTTATTAAGCCTCTCCGAGATACGCGCGCCGGACTTCGGGGTTGTCGGCAAGGTCGCGCGCCGCGCCCTCGAGCACGATGCCGCCCGTCTCGAGGACGTAGCCGCGGCCGGCGATGGACAAGGCCATCGCGGCGTTCTGCTCGACGAGCAGTATGGTGACGCCCTGCTTGTTGATGGTCAGGACCGTCTCGAAGATCTGCTCGACGAGGACCGGCGCCAGCCCCATGGAGGGCTCGTCGAGCAGCAGGAGCCGGGGGCGGGCCATGAGCGCACGGCCGATGGCCAGCATCTGCTGCTCGCCGCCGGAGAGCGTGCCCGCGACCTGGTCGCGCCGCTCCTTGAGCCGCGCGAAGATCGAGAAGACCCTGTCGATGTCGTCGCGGATGCCCCCGTCGGAGCGCGTGAAGGCGCCCATCTCGAGGTTCTCCACCACGGTCAGGCGGTTGAAGATGCGCCTTCCCTCCGGCACGTGGGTGATGCCGAGCCTCACGATGGAATGCGACGGAACTCCGAGGAGCGAGGCGCCCTCGAAGACGACGTCTCCCTGGCGCGCGGTGAGCATCCCGGAGACGGCGCGGAGCGTGGTCGTCTTGCCCGCGCCGTTGTTGCCGAGCAGCGCGACGACCTCGCCTTGTTCTACGCCGAAGGACACGCCCTTGAGCGCCCGGATCTCGCCGTAGGAGACGTGGAGGTCGCGGACCTCAAGCACCGCCGGCCTCCGCCCGCGGCGTCCACTTGCGCCGGCCGAGGTAGGCTTCGATGACGCGCGGGTTCTTCTGGACTTCGGCCGCTCGACCCTCGGCGATCTTCTCCCCGTAGTCGAGCACGGTCACGTGGTCCGACACCTCCATCACGACGCGCATGTTGTGCTCGATCAGAAGGATGGTCAGCCCGAGGTCGCCGACGAGCCGCCGCAGGAGCGCCATGAGACTGCGCGCCTCGCCCTGGGTCATGCCTGCCGTAGGCTCGTCGAGCAGCAGCAGGGCGGGTCTCGAGGCCAGCGCTCGGCCGATTTCCAGGCGCCGCTGGTCGCCGTAGGGCAGGTTGCGCGCCAGCTCATTGGCCCGGCCGCGCAGCCCCACGATGTCGAGCAGCTCCGCCGCTCGGATCCAGAGGGCACCCTCCTCGCGCTTCCAGTGCGGGTTCCGGCTGAGCGCCCCCCAGAAGGTGGAGTCGACTCGCGCGTGCATGCCGACGAGAACGTTCTCGACCGCCGTCATGTTCTTGAAGAGCCGGATGTTCTGAAAGGTGCGGCAGACGCCGAGCGCCGTGATCTGGTCCGGGCGCAGCCCCAGGAGCGAGGTGGTCCGGAACGTAACCGCGCCCTCCTCCGGCACGTAGAGCCCGGTGAACACGTTGAAGAACGTGGTCTTGCCCGCGCCGTTGGGGCCGATGATGGAGGCGATCCGGCCTTCTTCCAGCTCGAAGTCCACCGCGTTGAGGGCGGTGAGCCCGCCGAACCTCTTTGTGACGCCTCGCGCTTCGAGGAGGGTCGCCATCTCAGGAGTCCGCTGGCTCCGTGAGCTCTCGCGTGCGGCGGCGCGCGGGCAGGATGCCCTGCGGCCTGAAGATCATCATCAGGACGAGGATGAGGCCGAAGACCATCCGCTCGTACTTCGCCGGCTCGAGCTGGGTGGGCAGGTTGGCGAGGCTGTAGCCGAAGATCGTAGTGCCCGCGTTGCGAAGCTCGTTGACCCACAGCGAGAGACCCTTGAGGACCTGGAGGTTGAGCACGGTGACGACAGTGGCGCCGAGAATGGCGCCCGGTATCGAGCCCATGCCACCCAGGATGATCATCGCGAGGACGCCGATCGATTCCATGAAGGTGAAAGACTCGGGATTGATGAAGATCTGCTTGGCCGAGAAGAGCACGCCGACGGCTCCCGCGAAGGAGGCGCCGCAGGCGAAGGCCAGGAGCTTCATCCGCACGAGCGGGACTCCCATCGCCTGGGCGGCGGTCTGGTCCTCCCGTATCGCTTCCCACGCGCGCCCGATGTGAGAGTCCTCGAGCCGGCGGTTGACAAGAACCGTCGCGCCGACGATGAGCAGCACGAGCGCGTAAAGGTAGAGCGGGTAGATCACGTTGGGATTGGGCGTGATTCCGACGGCCTGCAGGAGCGGCGCGAAGAAGATCGGCGGCCGGCCGATGGGCGTGATGCCCTTGGGCCCGTTGGTGAAGTTGATCGGCTTGTCGAGGTTGTTGGCGAGGACGCGGATGACCTCGCCGAAGCCGAGGGTCACGAGCGCCAGGTAGTCTCCGTGGAGGCGGAGGACGGGCAGGCCCAGGAGAATGCCCGCGCCCGCCGCGACGCCCACGCCCACGAACAGGAAGACGAAGAACCACCACGGGGAGAGCGGGAAGAAATCGCCGCCGAAGATCAGGTTGGCCTGCGGAGATCCGAAGATCGCCCACGAATACGCGCCCACCGCGAAGAAGGCGACGTAGCCCAGGTCGAGGAGGCCGGCCAGGCCGACCACGATGTTCAGCCCGAGCGCCAGCGCCACGAAGATGCCGACCTGGATCGCGATCTCCATGTAGTAGGCGTTGATGGTCCCAAGCACCGGCATGAGGACGCCGAGCGCGCCCACGGTCAGCGAGATCTTGAGCCAGCGCGGCATGCGCGCGAAGTAGAGGAGGAAGATCGAGCCCTGGAAGAGCATGAAGACCACGATCGAGCGTGGGTAGCTGGCCACGCCCCACGCGGTGATGCAGAGGAGCGACGCGACGAGGATCGTCGCGGGCACCGGCCTGTCGAGAATATTCTTGATCACGCGCGCTCCCGCACGACTTCGCCCAGGAGGCCCTTGGGCCGGAAGATCAGGATCAGGATCAGGATCGAGAAGGCGAGGATGTCCTTGTACTCGGCGCCGAAGGCCCCGCCCGTCAACAGCGAGAGGTACGAGGCCGCGAAGGCTTCGAGGATGCCCAGCACGAGGCCGCCGAGCATGGCGCCCGGGATATTGCCGATCCCGCCGAGCACCGCCGCCGTGAAGGCCTTGAGCCCCGGGATGAAGCCCGTGTACGGGTTGACCAGGCTGTACTGGACTCCGAAGAGGACGCCCGCTCCGCCGCCCATCGCGCCGCCGATGAGGAAGGTCAGCGAGATCATCCGGTTGACGTTGATGCCCATGAGCGAGGCTGCCGCCTGGTCCTCGGCGACGGCGCGGATGGCCTTGCCGATCTTGGTGCGGTTGACGAGGGTGTGCAGTCCCCAGAGCATGAGGAGCGAGGCGCCGATGACCACGAGAGACTTGACGGAAATGTCGATGGTCGGCGTCAGCTCGAAGCGCTCGTTCATCGCGTCCATGGACGGGTAGACGAGGTTGAAGGAGTTGCGCCAGAGAGACTCGAAGAGGCGGATCGCGTCCTGGAGGAAGAAGCTGACGCCGATCGCGGAGATGAGCGGGATCAGCCTCGGAGCGTGGCGGAGCGGGCGGTACGCAACACGCTCGACGCCCGCGGCCAGGAGCCCGCTCGCGAGCATGCCGACGAGGAGCGCGACGAGCACGAGGACGAAGGGCGACCACGTTTCCAGGGCGCCGCGAGCCTGGAGCCCCAGCAGGACTTCGACGCCGACGAAGGAGCCGAGGATGAAGATCTCCGAGTGCGCGAAGTTGATGAATTCGAGGACGCCGTAGACCATGGTGTAACCGAGGGCGATCAGGGCGTACATGAAGCCGAGCGTGATGCCGTCGAGGAGGACCTGCGGGAAAATGCCGATCAGGAGGTCAAGATCCATCGGCACGCGATCCCAAGGAGGAGGGCGCGGGAGGGGCGGCGACCGCCCCTCCCGCTAACGACTGCGCCCGACGGCTACTTCTTGGCCGCGGGGGGCGCGATGGTGAGCTGCTTGATGATCTTGTTGTCGCCCCACTTCGCGGGGTCGTCGCTCGCGACCGTCAGGACGAAGTACTGGGCCTTCAGGCGGTCACCCTTGGCGTCGAAGGCGATGTCCCCCGTGATGCCCGAGAGCTTGGCGTGGCGGACGGCGGTGGCGACATCCTCGCGGGTCACCTTGCCCTTCTTGGCGGCTTCCTCGATGGCCTTGATCGCGATGGTGGCCGCGTCGTACGCCTCGGCCGCGTAGGGCTCGGGGTTCTTGCTGAACTTCTTCTTGTACTCGTCCACGAATGCCTTGGCCTTGGGCAGCGCCGAGGCCGGTCCTGCCGCCGAGGTGTAGTTCATGCCCACGACAGCCTTGCCGGCGATCTTGGTCAAGTCGGAGGAGTCCATGCCGTCCGGGCCCATGAACTTGGCCTTGATGCCCTTCTCGCGCGCCTGCTTGAAGAAGGGAGCGGCCTGGTCGTAGATGCCGCCGAAGTAGATGACGTCGGGGTTCTTGGCCTTGATCGGCGTCAGGATCGCGTCGAAGTTCGACTTCTCCTCCGTGCCCTCGAATGCGACGACCTTGATGCCCTTCTTCTCGGCGTCGGCCTTGAAGAACTCCGCGATGCTCTGCCCGTACTGCGTCTTGTCGTGGACGATGGCGGCGCTCTTGACTTTCATCGTGCCGTGGGCGAATTCGGAGCCGACCACGCCCTGGACGTCGTCGCGGCCGCACACGCGGTTGATGTTGGGGTAGCCGCGGTCGGTCACGACCGGGTTCGTGTTGGCCGGCGAGATCATCACCACGCCGACTTCCTTGTAGACCTCCGACGAGGGAATGGCCACGCCGGAGTTCAGGTGGCCGATGACGGCCATGATGTCCTTGTCGGAGATGATGTTCTTGGCGTTAGCGGTCCCGACGTCGGGCTTGGCCTGGTCGTCGAAGGGCACGAACTCGACCTTGTAGCCCATCTTCTCGAGGTTGCCCTTGAGCTTCTCGACGGCGAGCTGCGCGCCGAGCTTGATGCCTTCGCCGAGCGCTGCCTGTCCCCCGGACAGCGGGCTCTGCGAGGCGATCTTGATGGTGCCCTTGGACTGGGCATCCACCGGTTGCGCGGCTGGCAGCGCGAGCGCAGCAACCGTGACGGCGACGGCGAGGGCGCTCAGTACGTGGCGGAATCGAAAGGTCCTCATTCGGTGTCCTCCTCAAAACGGGTCGGCCAAGTGTGCGAGCGGCGCCATTATAGCGGGTTTGCCGGGGTCGTCAACGGGTCGGAGGCAACCCCTGGGGATCCGCGCCTGCGCGGACGCGCTCCGCCAGAAGCGCCTGCAGCTGACGTTGCGCCTCGGTATCGGCGGGCTTGACGGCCAGCGCTTCGTGAAGCAGGGTCACGGCTACCAGTGCCCGGCCCGCCCTTTGCTCCTCCGCCGCACGGGCGGTCAGGGCCAGGACGTAGTTGGGGGTCAGGTTGACGAATCCCGGGTCCTGGGCAAAGGCCTGGCGATAGTACGGCAAAGACTCCGCGTACCGGCTTTGCTGCGCGTACACCGCGCCCAGGTTCGCCAGCGCCGCCGTGAAGTTGGGCTCGAGCCGCAGCGCGAGATGCAGCATGTCCTCCGCTTCCCGGTACTTGCGCTGTCCGTCGAGCGCCGTCGCGATGTTGCTCGCGAGGTCCGGGCGGCTCGGACGGAGCGCGAAAGCCCGACGGAAGGCAACCTCCGCCTCCGCGTCGCGGTGCTGGCTGAGGAGGGCTGTGCCGAGGTTGTTCCAGCAGCTGGCGCAGTCGGGATCGATGTTGACCGACCACATCCACAGCGTCTCGGAGTCCTGCCAGATCTTGGACTGATCCCAGGCGCCGAGAGCCAGCACGAGCACCACCGCGGCCGCGCCGGCGAGCGCGCTTCTGACGATGACGGCGCTCACACGACCGCGGGCGCGGGCATCCAGGAGCCGGGCGATTCCCCCACCGGCGAGGAGGGCGAAGCCGAGCCCCGACAGATAGCTGTAGCGGTCGTGGGCCAGCTGGCGGCCGGAGTGGACGATGCCGCTGATCGGGAGGAGCATGAGCACCGAGAGCGTCCAGGCCGCGAGCCCGCCGGGGAAGGCTCGCCGGAATGCGACGAGCAGGGCGGTGATCACCACGAATGCCAGCGCGGGAACCAGGAAGCGGGGGTCCGACAGGTGGACCTCCGGCGGCAGCTCGTAGAGAGGAATGAGTTCCACGGGCCAGAGCCAGCGGACCGGGTAGAACATGAAGGTGTAGGCCGTCATCGCGATGCGGGCGCTCCAGCCATACGTCTCGTAGCCGGTCACGCGCGTGCTCGTGAGCACCACCTTGAGGGTAATGGCGGCGCCGATTGCCGCCACCACGGCCCACGGAAGCTTCTCCACCAGGCACCGCCTCCATCCAAGGGCGCGCACGCGGCGGAGCGGGTAGACGTCCATGAGCAGAAGCACCGCGGGCAGCGGCATCGCCGCCGCCTTCGAGAGGAGAGCGGCCGCGAACGCTGCAAGTGACGCGTACATCCAGCCTCGCCGCAGTCGCGCGCCCTCCACGGAGCGCAGGTAGGCGAGGATAGCCAGCATGAAGAAGAGGCCGCAGAGCACGTCCTTGCGCTCGGTCACCCACACGACGGACTCGACCCGCAGCGGGTGCACCGCGAAGAGCAGCGCCGCGCAGGCCGCCCCCACCGAGAGGGCAGGCTCGCTGGCCGCCGTGCCGGCCGCGCGCAGCAGGCGGCGGCCGATGAAGAAGAAGAGGGTCGCGGTGGCGGCATGCAGGAGAAGGTTGAGGAGGTGATACCCGCGGGGCTGGAGCCCGCCCAGCGCGTAGTTGAGGCCGAAGCTCATCCATGTCATCGGGATCCAATGGCCGAGCACGGTGCCCGTCCACATCCACTCGAGCTGCGCCCGGCCCAGACCGTGGACACCCGGGTTGTTGACGACGTTGTCGTAGTCGTCCCAGTTGACGAAGTCCGCTTTCAGGGCAGGGAGGAACGTGACGAACGCGACCGCGAATACGAGGCACGGTGCTCCGAGGCGGCGAAGCGCGGCGTAGGCCGGGCTCATTGGCGCGGCGCGCCCGTCGGTACGGCTCCGCGGCGGGCCACGAGCGCCTCGAGCTCCTCCCGCGCCCGGGCGTTGCCGGGCTGAACCGCGAGCGCTTCCCGGTACAGCGCGATGGCGTGATCGGGGTGCCCGCTCTTGCCCTCGAAGGCGGCGGCCAGGGCGAGCGCTCTCCCGAGCTCCTTCGCCGCGCCGGGGAACTTCGGGTCGTGCGCATAGGCCTTCCGCAGGTGACCGAGCGCCTCGTCGAAGCGGCCCGTCTGCGTCTCGTACAGGCCGAGATTGAGCTGGGCCCCCGTCAGGTCCGGATCGAGGCGGAGCGCCAGGCGCAGCATCTCTTCCGCTTCTGTGGGCTTGCCCTGGCCGGCGAGTGCCGTCGCGATGTTGTTGGCGAGAGGCGCGCTCATCGGACGGAGCCTGACCACCCGGCGGTAGCTGTCCTCCGCCTCCGCGTAGCGCTTCTGGCCGACCAGCGCCGTGCCGAGGTTGTTCCAGCAGACGGTGCATTCGGGGTCCATGTTGGCGCCCCACCGCCAGAGCGTCTCCGAGTCGTGCCAGACCTTGGACTGGTCCCAGGCTCCGGCGGCCAGGAACACGATCATGGCGATCGCCCCCAGCATGACGCTCCGGGCGATCATGGCGCTCACGCGCCCACGGGTCCGGGCGTCGAGCAGCCAGGCGAGGCCTCCCCCGGCGAGGAGGACGAAGCCCATCCCCGAGAGGTAGCTCCAGCGGTCCTGGACGAGCTGGAAGCCGGCATGAACGACGCCGCTGAGCGGCAGGATCATGAGCGCGGAGTAGATCCACGCCGCGAGCCCCGCGGGCCAACGGCGGCGGAGCGCGACGAGCGCGGCCGTGACGAGGACCACCAGGAGCGCCGCGACGACGAAGCGCGGCTCGAGCGGGTCGAGGCGCGGAGGCATCTCGTACATCGGCGACAGCTCGACCGGCCACACCAGCTTCCACGGGTAGTAGAAGAAGCTGTACAAGACGATCGCGACGCGGCCGGCGATGCCGTGCGTGCCAAGGACGGTCAGCTTTGCCGCGCTCCGGACCGCGATCAGCGCCACGATGACATCGGCGGCGGCCACGGCCAAGTACGGCAGCTTCTCGACGACGAGCCGGCGCCAGCCGAGACTCGTGCGGCGCAGCGGGTACACGTCGATCAGGAGCAGCGTCGCCGGCAGCATGATGGTCGAGGACTTCGACATGACGGCGGCGACGAACGCCGCCACGGACAGGCCGCGCCAGAGGGGTGACAGCCGCCCGTCGCGGCCCTGCTCGACGGCGCGGAGATACCCCAGGACGGCGAGCAGGTAGAAGAACACGCTCTGCACGTCCCGCCGTTCCGTGATCCAGACGACGGACTCCACGCGCAACGGATGAACGGCGAAGAGCAGCGCGGCGAACGCCGCGCCCCACGACAGCGCGGCCGGGCCGGCGGCCGCGAGCCCCGCGCCGAGGAGCCCGCGCGCGACGAAATAGAAGAGCACCGCGCTCGAGGCGTGGAACACGAGGCTGACCAGGTGGTAGCCCCGCGGGTCCATGCCGCCCAGCGCGTAGTTCAACCCGAGCGTGAGCCACGTCAGCGGGATCCAATGCCCCTCGTGCGTCGTGGTGAGCATCCAGCGGAGGTTGCTCCAGCTGAGCCCGCGGAAGTTGGGGTTGCCGAGGAAGTTGACGTCGTCGTCCCAGTTGAGAAATTCCCCGGAGAGGCCGGGCAGGAACGTGACGAAGGCGATGGCGAAGACGGCGGCGGGCAGGAAGAAGCGGCGGAGTCTCGTTGACGCTCCGTTCACCGGGCGGCGCCCTCGCGGGCCGCACGGATCGTCTCGAGGAAGCGCCGAGCGGCCGCCGCGGGGTCCGGCGACGCGCACACGGCCGAGATGACGGCGACGGCGTCGGCGCCGGCCCGGATGACCTCCGCGACATTGTCCACCGTGATGCCACCGATGGCGACGAGTGGCACCCGGATCTCCGGGCGCACGCGCCTGAGAAGATCCGGCCCGACGAGCCGGAAGCCCGTCTTGCTGCCCGTGGGGAACATGCTGCCGACCGCGACGTAGTCGGCGCCGTCGTCCCGGGCGCGGCGCGCCTGGCTCTCGTCGTGGGTCGAGACGCCGAGGATCATCCCCGGGCGCAGGAGCCGTCGCGCCTCGCGCGCTGGCAGATCGTCCTGCCCCACGTGGACTCCGTCGGCCTCGACGGCCAGCGCCAGGTCGACGCGGTCGTTGACGATGAAGAGGCAGCCGGCCTCGCGGCAGCGCTGTCGGAGCGCCCGCGCCACCGGATAGAGATCGGAGAGCGGCATGATCTTTTCGCGCAGCTGAACGACACGGCAACCGCCCGCCAGCACCGCGTCGAGGAGTGGGACCAAATCCCGGTCACCTGCCGCGCCCCGGTCGAGGACGACGTAGAGCGGTGTCGGCAGGGTCACTGGGTCGGAGTGCCCGGGGGTCAGGAGCCCACTTCGAGGCGGGGCAGCGTGTGCTCTCCGGAGAGGAAGGCGGGGTCGGCCAGGAGCTTCTGGTGATAGGGAATGGTGGTCTTGACCCCTTCCACGACGGTCTCGGCGAGCGCCCGCTGCATGCGCCCGATGGCCTCGGCGCGGTCGCGACCGTGGACGATGATCTTGGCGATCAGCGAATCGTAGTACGGCGGCACGATGGCTCCCGGCATGAGATGGCTGTCCACCCGCACGCCGTACCCGCCGGGCGGGAGCCACGCCGTCACCGTCCCGGGTGAGGGGACGAAGTGCTCGGGGTCCTCGGCGTTGATGCGGCACTCGATCGCGTGCCCGCGCAGCGTGATCGCGGCCTGCTTGTAGCCGAGCGGCTCGCCGGAGGCGACCCGGATCTGCTCGCGAACGAGGTCGATGCCCGTGACCATCTCAGTGATGGGATGCTCGACCTGGATGCGCGTGTTCATCTCGATGAAGTAGAAGGTGCGGTCGCGGGCGACGAGGAACTCGACGGTGCCGGCGGAGACGTAGTTGACCGAATTGGCCACGGCCAGCGCCGCCTTGTAGAGGCCGGCCCGCGTCTCCTCCGAGATGGCCGAGGCTGGACTCTCCTCGAGCAGCTTTTGGTGGCGGCGCTGCACCGAGCAGTCGCGCTCGCCCAGGTGGACGCGGATTCCGTTCCGGTCGCCCAATACCTGCACCTCGACGTGGCGGGCCTCCTCGATGAACTTTTCGAGGTAGAGCTCCGAGGAGCCGAATGCCTGCGCGGCCTCCGCCTGGCAGGTGGCGAAGGCCTGCGCGAGCATGTCGCGCGCCCGGACGATGCGCATGCCACGCCCGCCTCCGCCCGCGGCCGCCTTGACCACGACGGGGTAGCCGATCGTGTCGGCGAGCGCCTGCGCCTCGTCCACGCCCTCGAGCGGCCCTTCGCTGCCCGGGACGACCGGGGCGCCCGCCTGCTTGGCCATGGAGCGAGCCTGGGCCTTGTCGCCCATGAGACGGATGGCTTCCGGCGCGGGCCCGATGAAGGTGATGCCGCAGGCCCGGCAGATCTCCGCGAAGGCCGCGTTCTCCGACAGCAGGCCGTAGCCGGGGTGAATGGCCTCGCTGTCGGTGATGGAGGCGGCGGAGATGATGCTCGGGATGTTGAGGTAGCTCTGGCGTGCCTCGGCGGGGCCGATGCAGATCGACTCGTCGGCCATGAGGACGGGGCGCGAGCCGGCGTCGGCCTGCGAGTGGGCGACCACGGTGCGGATGCCCATCTCGCGGCAGGTGCGGAGGACGCGCAGCGCGATCTCGCCGCGGTTGGCGATGAGGATCTTGTGGAACATGGTCAGGCCGCCTTCTCGACGCCCTGTGGCTCGATCAGCATCCGGCTAGCGGCGGGGCTCCACGAGAAAGAGGGGCTGGCCGAACTCGACGGGCTGGGCGTTCTCGACGAGAATCTTCACGATGCGCCCGGACAGCTTCGACTCGATCTCGTTCATGAGCTTCATGGCTTCGATGATGCAGAGGGTCTGCCCTTCCTTGATCGTGTCGCCCTCGCTGACGAACGGCGCCGTCTCGGGACTCGTGGCGCGGTAGAAGGTGCCGACCATGGGCGCCTCGATCGTCACGGTGCCGAGGGCGGTGTCGGCGGCGCGCTCGGCGCCTTCGGTCTGGGGCAGCGCGAGGGGCGCCGCGGCGGACGGAGGCGTCACGGCCGTGGGCGCGTGCCGGCGGACCACCCGCACGCGCAGGCCGCCGCTCTCCACCTCGAGCTCAGCGAGGTCGTGGGCCATGGCCAGGTCGACGACCTGCTTGGGCGTCCACTGCTGTCCCGCTGCGGAGCGGGCCGGGCGCTTCTTGCCCGCCATGGCGTCTAGCCGGCCGCCGCGACGCGGCCCAGGTACTCGGCGGTCCTGGTGTCGACCTTCACGACGTCCCCCTGGTTGAGGAAGAGCGGCACCTGCACCACCGCCCCGCTCTCGAGCGTGGCCGGCTTGGAGCCGCCCGAGGCCGTGTCGCCGCGGATGCCCGGATCGGTCTTGGCGATGGCGAGCTCCATGAACGTCGGCAGCTCGACCGTCACGGGGCTGCCGTCGATGAAGAGGATATCGACGTCCGTGTTCTCTTTCAGGAAATCCCGCGCGTCGCCCACCTCCTCCGCGGACAGCGAGATCTGGTCGTAGGTCTCCGTGTCCATGAAGTGGTAGCGGTCGTCCTTGTAGAGGTACTGCATGTGTTTGTCCTCGAAGTCGACCAGCTCCACTTTCTCACCGGCCCGGAACGTGTTGTCGATGACGCGGCCCTGCCTCATGTGCTTGAGCTTGGTGCGCACGAAAGCGCCGCCCTTGCCGGGCTTGACGTGCTGGAAATCGACGATGGTATACGGCTGCCCGTCGAACTGGATCTTCAACCCCTTCTTGAACTCTGCCGTGGACACCTGCATGACGTTATGGCCCCTTCCGTTTCTGGGTCTTGGCCCGCAGCGCCTCTTCGAGACGGTCGCGGGCCCGGGCATCGCCCGGATTCTTCCGTGTGAGGCGCAGGAAGATCTGCGCCGCTTCGTCGTGGAGCCCCTGCTCGAGGCAGAGGGCGCCCATGCTCATCGTGGCGAATGTATCGTCCGCCAATACGCGCCCCAGCGGCGACCCGTCGCCCGCGCGCCCTTCCGCGGCAAGCGTCTCGAGCAGCAGGCGCGATTCCCGATCACCCGCGTCGAGCTTGACCACGCGCTCCAGGTGCTGCCGTGCCTCCTCGAGCCGCCCGGCCCTGCGGTGCACGTCCGCGGTCAGGCGATGCGCCTGGGCGTCCTTCGGGCTCGCCTGCAATATGATGCCCAGCTCCGCGAGGGCAGCCTCGGAATTGCCGTCGTCCAGGTGCGCCTTGGCCAGGATGAGACGCGCCGTCGTGTAGTGCGGAAAGCGCCCGAGCCCCTCGCGGCAGAGGTTGATGGCTTCCCGCGTCCGTCCGGCCTTGCGATAGGCATCGGCCAGAGGGGCGAACGCCAGTGAGGCCGGATCGCGTGCCAGCCGCTCCTCGTACCGCCTGATGGCGCTCGCCGCCACGGGATCCTCGGCGGCGGCCCCCCCGGCCTGAGGGATCGGGTTCGCCATGGCTAACCTTTTATAAGCGCCAAACGCCCTGGAGTCAATGCGCAGGCCGCCGATACGGGCCCATCTGCTTCGTTTAGGACCCTTCTCGGCGCCCTGCGCTCAGCCGAGGTCGGCGAGGGCGTCGAGGATAACCGCTCGGGGCACGTCGAAGACGAGGCGAAACGCGCCGATCTCGGGCGCCAACACGAAGAGCACGCGACCGTCCTTGGCCTTCTTGTCGCGGCCGAGGGCCTCTACCACGCGCTCCGGCGCCTCTCCGACGCTCCGGACGGGCAAGCCGACCGCTTCGAGCAGGCGGACCTGTCGCCCACGGACCCCTGGCCTGGCCACGCCCAGGCGCTCCGCTATCCCGGCCTCGGCGGCGATACCGAGCGACACGGCCTCGCCGTGCGCGAAGCGCTGATAGCCGGTGACCGCCTCGATCGCGTGCCCGATGGTGTGCCCGTAGTTGAGGACGTGGCGCAGCTCCGCTTCCTGCTCGTCACGCTCGACCACCGAACCCTTGAGACGGCACGAGCCCGCGACAATTCGCTCGAGGGTGACCGGGTCGCGCCTGATGAGCGCCGCCGCGTCGCGCTCCACTTCGTCGAAGTACGCGGCGTCGAGCACGACGCCGTGCTTGATCACTTCCGCCAGTCCCGAGCGGAGCTCGCGTTCCGGCAGGGTCAGCAGCGCGGCGGTGTCGGCCAGCACGAGGCGCGGCTGGTAAAAGGCGCCGATCAGGTTCTTGGCGCGCGGATGATCGATGGCCGTCTTGCCTCCGCTCGATGCGTCCACCTGGGCCAGGAGCGTCGTCGGCATCTGGACGAAGTTGACGCCTCGCATGTAGGTGGCCGCGGCGAAGCCCGCGAGGTCCCCGACCGCGCCGCCACCCAGCGCGACGACGGTTGAGCCCCGGTCGAGACCGGCCTCCAGGAAGCGCTCCCATGTGGAAGCGGCGATCTCCAGTGTCTTGGCGCGCTCCCCCTCCGGCAGGAGGACGGTGGTGACGTCGAAGCCCGCGGCCGCCAGGCTCTGGATGACGGCGGCGCCGTGGAGGGCCAGGATTGCCGCGTCCGTGACGAGAGCGACCCTGCGGCCGACCTGGAGGCGGGCGAGCTCGGCTCCGGCCTGGGCAAGGACGCCCGGGCCGACGAGGATGCGGTACGAGCGGGCGCCCAGCTTGACGGGAACGTCGATCATCGCCCGCCCACGCTACCAGCTTTTGAGGTAGTCGACGTAGCCCTGATAGTTGCGGCGGATCTCGTCGATGCTGTCGCCGGCGAATTTCTCGAGGAAGGCCTCGGCGAGGACGAGCGCCATCATGGCCTCGCCGACCACGCCGGCGGCCGGGACGGCGCAGACGTCGCTGCGCTCCACGACGGCCTCCACCGTCTCCTTGGTCGCCATGTCCACCGATTGAAGCGGCTTGCGCAGCGTCGAGATCGGCTTCATGGCGGCGCGAACCACGACGGGCTGGCCGTTGGTGACGCCGCCCTCCAGGCCGCCGGCGCTGTTCGAGCGGCGGTGGAATCCGCTGTCGCTGTCGAACAGAATCTCATCGTGGACCTGCGAGCCCGGCCGCCGCGCGGCCTCGAAGCCCATCCCGATCTCGGCGCCCTTGATGGCGTGGATGGAGCAGAAGGCGCGCGCGAGCCGCCCGTCGAGCTTCCGATCCCACTGCACGTACGAGCCCAGGCCTACCGGACAGCCGAGAGCGACGACCTCGAAGACGCCCCCCAGCGTGTCTCCCGCCTCCTTGGCCCGGTCGATGGCCTCGATGATCGCGAGCTCCGCGGCGGGGTCGGCGCAGCGGACTTCCGATGCCTCGGCGCGGCTCCGGACCTCGTCCCAGGCAACCTCGAGCGGGCCGATGTGCACGCCGCCGATTTCGGTGACATGGCTCAGGATCGTGATGCCGAATTCGCGGAGCAGACGCTTGGCCACGCCCGCGACGGCGACGCGCGCCGTGGTCTCCCGCGCGCTCGAGCGCTCGAGCACGTTGCGGATGTCACGGTGGCCGTACTTCATGGCACCCGCCAGGTCCGCGTGGCCGGGGCGCGGCCGCGTGATCGTCTTGGGCGGGGCGCCCGCGGGCGGCTCGCCCACCGCCATGGTCTGCTTCCAGTTCTCCCAGTCCCGGTTCTGGACGGTGAGCGTGATCGGGCTGCCGAGGGTCACGCCCCAGCGGACTCCGGAGGAAATGTGGGCTTGGTCGCGCTCGATCTTCATGCGCCCGCCGCGGCCATACCCGCGCTGGCGGCGGGCCAGGTCCTCGTTGAGGTGCTCCTCGGTGAGCCCGAGGCCGGCGGGCACGCCGTCGATGACGGCGGTGAGAGCCTCGCCGTGGGACTCGCCGGCCGTGAGAAAGCGGAACGCCACGGCCGGCCGCTCTACTTCGGGGCGATGGGGGTGGTGGCTATGCCGGCGCCCCCCTGGCCCGTGACGAGGGACGGCGTCACGAAGATCACCAGCTCACGCCCGGTTTCGCTGTTCTCCTTCTGCTTGAAGAGCCACCCGAAGATGGGGATGTCACCGAAGAGCGGGACTTTGCGAACCGTCGTGGAGGCGACGCCCTGGGTGACGCCGCCGATGACGAGCCGGTCGCCTTCCTTGATCAAGACCTGGGTCTCGGCTTTGCGCCGGTTGATGATCGGCACCGCCACGCCGGGGGCGGGGCTGATGGTGTCGCCCCGCGAGTTGTTTTCCACGATGACGACCATCTTGATCTTGGTGAGGATGTTCGCGCCGACCTGCTCCCTGAGCACGGTCGGCACCACGTCGAGCTTGAGCACCGCCTCCTTGAACTGGATCTGGGTGCCGGCCGAGCTGACGGTCGCGTACGGAATTTCCTCGCCGAGCGAGATCGCGGCTTTGGAATTCTCGACGGTGACGATCTCGGGACGCGCGAGCGTCCGCGTCTTGCCCTGGGTCGCGAGCGCCTGGAGCGCGAGATTGATGTTGAAGTTGCTCGAGACGAGCCCGAAGGAGATGCCGCCCGCGGGCGAGCCCGCGACGGAGGAGCCGGGCAGGGCCGCGAAGGGCAGGTTGACCACGTTGCCGCCGAGCGGAAGGCCCGTCGAGGCGGAGATCGGGAAGAGCTGGTTCAGGGTCAGGCCCGGGTTGTTGGGCGTCCGGTTGAAGATGCCGACGGGGTCGAGGGCGGCGACCGTGCCGTCGGGCAACAGGATGCCCGAGAAGGCCGGCGAGATGCTGCCGGCGTTCTTGCCGGGCGCCGTCTGGAAGCCCTGGCCGATGAGCGTGGTCGTGTTGTTGATGTTGCCGGCGCCCGCGCCGCCCCACTGGACGCCGATGCCCTCGAAGGCGCTGCGGTCGAGGATCTCCATCCGCGCCTCGATCTTGACCTGGGGCAGCGGCACGTCGAACTTCTCGCGGATCAGCTTCTTGATGCGCTCGAGGTCGGCCTCGTAGTGGCGGATGAAGATGCTGTTGGTCGGCTTGTCAACTCCGGGTTCGGCGGTCCGATGAGTCGGGGATCAGACCCAACCACCGTCGGGTTCTGTGGGATGGCGTTGACGATAGGGATCTGCGCTATGGGCGCCCCTGCGGGCGGGATGCCCAGGATGCCCTGGAGGGTCTTCGCGACCTCGTCGGGGTCGGCATAGGAGAGCCGGATGGTCTCCTCCCTCAGCGGGCCGCGCGCCTTGGCCTCGGAGATGGCCGCGTCGGACTGGAATTTCTTGGTCATCGCCTCCGCTTCCTTGAACTCCGCGTCCGCGCGTTTGGTGCGGATCTCGGTCTCCGACTTGACCTGCGCCTCCTGCACCCGCGCCAGCGCCTCGCGCTCCTTGGTCAGCTGCTCGGTGGAGACGATCCGGATGATGCCGTCGCGGTCGAGCCGCTGGAGCCCGCGCGCCTCGAGGATGGTGTTGAGCGCCTGCTCCCAGGTGACGTTGTGCAGGGAGACCGACACCTTGCCCTTGACGTCATCGCCGGCCACGATGTTGCGCCCGCTTTCGGCAGCCAATATGCGCAGGAGATTGATGACGTCGGCGTCCCTGAAGTCGAGGGAGATCAGCTTGGTCGCCGAAGGCGCCTGGCCGCTGGGCATCGACGGGGAGCCCGAACCGGCCGGCGGAGGCGGGGGCGGGGGCAGAGGCGTCGGACTCGGAGCGGGTGCAGGTCCCGGCGCCGGAGCGGCCTGGGCAATGCGGATAGAGGCAGGGACGGCTTTGGGCTCGGATGCCGGCGGCGGTCCCGACGCGACCGCGGCCATGGTTTCCCTGTCGAGCGCGGCTTCAGTCTTCACCGGATCGGTGGCCAGCGCTTCTCTGCGCGGCGTCTCCGCGCGCGGGGCTGGAGATTCGGCCGCTGCCGGCGCCGCAGGGACCTTCGCCTTCGTCTCGCGCGGTTTCACGGCGGGCTTCTCGGCCTGGGCCGTGGCGGCCGGCTCGAGCAGGACGACCACCCCATCGGCGTCCGCGTCGATGCGATAGCCGACCTTGCGCGTGAGCTCGACCACGACGCGCGCCACGCTGCCCTTCCACTGGCTGCCCCGAACCTGGCGCACGGGCTCGGTCTCCGAGTTCAGCGTGGTCTTGCTCCACGCGTACGTGGCGCCCGGAAGGTCGATGACGAGACGGTTCGGCGAGTCGATGAAGCTCGACTGGTACTTTGCCTGACCGCTGGTCTTGATGCGGACGATGACCCCGTCGGCCACGCGCTCGACGCTCATCGACGTCACCTGTACGGCGACGTTGGGCGTCTCAGCGGTACCGATTCCAGCGGCGACCACGGCGAGCAGGAGCAGCAATCCCAGGCTCGGCACTAAGGCCTTCATCGGGCGAGCACCCCTTTCGCGGCTTTGAATCGGCATGTCAATCGAGGACCAGGCGCAGGGTCACGGTCGTGGGGCCCTGCCCCGGCTGCGCCGAGACCGCAAAGGTCACGGTGGTCCGGGTGATACCGGTCACCCGCCCGTTGCCGAGGGCGTCGCCGCTTTTGAGAATGTACCCGACACCGTCGGGCCCTTCGACGAGAGCCAGCGAGCCCTGGCGGCCCTCCACGATGCCCACCAGTTTGGCCGCGGTGACGTTGATGCCCTTGGCTTCGGCCGCGAGCGAGACGGGCGCAAACGGGTCGCGGCGATTCTTGCCGTCGTAGGCCACGGGCGGGAGCGCCTTGCCCGCGCCCGGATCGAGCGGGCGCACCGCGGCTGCTCCCGGTCCGCCGGCCGCCGGTGGGGCTACCGGCGCGGCCGCCGGCACGGGGGGCTTGGGCGGCGCGGGCGGCGGCTCGCCTCCGCCGCAGGCGCCGAGCAACGTCGCACCCACGATCGGGGCAACTTTCCAACGCAACTTCATCGTGGCTGCACCGGAGGCGTGGGCGCGGGAGATCCTGCGGGCGCGGGAGTTCCGGGCGGTGGGGCGGGGGCTCCCGGCTTGGCGGGCGGCGGGGGCGCGCCTTCCGCCCTGAACGTATAGGTGGCCAGGGTCATCTCGGCACGCAGCGTGCCCGTGGGCCGGTCGATGCCGATGAGGCGGAACTCGCCCAGCGACACGATGCGCGGCATTTTGCCCACGCGCTCGAGGAAGGCGCCCAGCTGGTGATACGTGCACTCGGCCGTGACCGCGATCGGCACCTCCGACAGCACGTCCCGCTCCTCGGCCGGCTTCGGTTGGAAGAGTGAAACGCCGAGGCCCGATTGCGTGGCGAGGTCGGACACTTGGCGGTACACCTGCGGGATCTCGCGCTCCGAGGGCAGCCGCTCCTTGGCCGTATCGAGCTTTCTGCGGAGCACTTCGGCCTGCGCGCGAAAGGGACGGAGGTTGGCCTCGTCCGCCTTGGCCTTGATGACCTCGGCGCGGCGCACTTCGTTTTCCTCCAGGAGAGTGTCCCGCTCCGCGCGGGCCCCGGAGATGAGGAAGAAGTAGGCCAGCGCGCCCAGGATGACGAGCAGCATCGTGCCGAAGATCAGCTTCTGGGGCCGCGGCGCGTTGATGAGCGGGTCGAGTGCGCCCACGGCTCAGGGCTCGAAGCGCGTGACCACCTCGAAGGTGATCAAGCGCGGTGATTTGTTGAGGTCCTGCTTGGCGTCCACGATGTCCACGTCCTTGAACTTTCCGCTGGCCTTGAGATTGGCCATGAAGTCGGACAGGGCGGTGGCGCTGTAGGCGGTACCGGCGAAGCGAAGCTGGGTGCCCTTCTCCTCCATCCGGGTCAACCACAGGTCCTTGGGTAGGGTGTCGAGGACGGCATCGAGGAGGTACACCGGGCGAGTCTGGTAGCGCGCCGCGAGCTCGATGGCGTTGAGCCGGCGCTCGAACATCTCCTTGTCGCGCCGGTAGCGCTGACCTTCGGCGATGACCACCTTGAGCCTCTCCGCCTGCTTCTTGTTCTCGGCTATCTCGGCGTTCACGCGGTTGATCTCCGCCGAGAGGCTCCACCACCAGCCACCCAGCACCACCACGAGCACCAGGGCGATTCCGCCGAAGAGCATGCCCAGGTTGAAGGCCGGGATGGAAAAGCCGAGGCCCTTCTTGACCGATGGCGGCGCCAGATTGATCCGGATCATGTGCCCTTGTCTCCGGGACGGCGCAACCCGAGGCCCACGGCCACGGCCAGCAGCGGCCCGGCCTGGTCGAGCTCCTCCGCCGAGAACTGGGCGGCGTCGTATTCCACGTGCTCGAGCGGTCTGGCGACTTCCACGGGCACGCCCCAGGACGAGGACAGGAACTCGTCGATCCCGGCCAGCCGCGCGCAGCCGCCGGAGAGCACGATGCGGCCGATCCGCTCCGACTCGGCGGTAGATGCGAAGTAGTCGAACGTGCGCTGCACCTCCAACGAGAGGTCGCGTGACACAGCCTCGAGGGCGGGCACGAGATCGTCCCAGGGGACGCCGACATCCTGGCCCTGCTTGGCCGCCTCGGCCTTTTCGAAGGGAATGTTGAGCCGCTGGGCGATGGCCTGGGTATAGTTGTGGCCGCCGAAGGGGACGTCGCGCGCGAAGACGGAGGTGCCGCCTCGCACGACGTTGGTCTTCATGACCGTGGCGCCGATGTCGATCAGCGCGACCGCTTCGTCGGCCGGTTCGGGATGGTTCAGCTCGAACTGGTTCTGGATGGCGAAGGCGTCGAGGTCCACCACGAGGGCCTCGAGACCAGCCTGCTCCACGGCCGCGACGTATTCGAGCACCTTGACCTTCTTCACCGCGACCAGGACCACGGACATCGAGTTGACCGATTCACCGACCACCTGGTAGTCGAGAAAGACGTCGTCCACGGCGAAGGGGATGTGGTGCTCGGCCTCGAGGTTGATGGCGTCGGCCAGCTCCTTGGGAGTCACCTTGGGCAGGGGAATGCGCTTCATGATTCCCTCGCGCCCCGAGACCGAGATGACGGCGCTCGTCAATTTGATGCCGGCTTTTTGCACGCACTCCCTGACCGCGTCGCTGACGAGCCCGGGCTCCTTGATGCTGCCTTCGCTGATCACGTCGCGGGGCAGGGCGACCTGAGCGAAGGCCGAGAGGACCCATCCGCTCTTCCCTTCGTGGAGCTCGATCGCCTTGATCGAACTGGACCCGATATCGAGCCCGAAGGTGAAGGTCTTCTTGCCCAGTCCGAACAACGCCATGGCCGGCTCCTGGTCCTGCAGACCGCCGTCCCCACGGAAGGGCCGGTGCGGCCGACTGGAGGTTGGCTGCCCGATAGTCGAAAATTCTGACGCATTGGGTAGTTTATAACGGGGTCAGGGGCCAAGTGTCAACTGTTCGACGCTACTAGATAGAGTGGTCTCCCTCCAGCCGGGTGTCGAGGGATGGGGCAAAATCAGGGATCGGAGAGCTCGCGGTACGATCCAGCCTTGAGCATCCAGCCTTTTGGAACGGTGCCGTCACCTGCGGCGGCGGCCGCGCAGTCGAAGGTGAGGGCTGAGCCGCCGCCGGAGCGTGACAGGCTGGCCGAGCCGCCGCGCACGCCGGCCGTGACCACCTGGCCTTCGATGCTGCCCGGTGTCACGCCGCGATACGCAAAGCCGTCCTGCGCATACGCGAGTCCGCGCACGCGCGCGTCACCCGAGATCTCGAGAGAGCCGGCAATGATGAGCCAGCCGCGAAACTCGCCCCCGCGGATCTCGGCCCGCGCGAGCTCCGCCGGAGGCGTGGCGTCCGTGATGGGAGCTCCGCTCAGCGTATCAACGAAGACCAAACCTTCCGGGGCGGGGTGCAGGGAATCGAAGACCACCGAGCCCCGGTAGTAGCTCCCGCGCGAGCGGGCCAGCCGCTTGAGGGCAATGAGGTCGGCATCCGTGAAGATCCATGCCAGCGCCGCGTCGGCCGGTTGTGCTTGCACGTAGTCACTGGACTCGTTGGGAGTGTCGTTGCCGTCGGCGCCCCAGATCTTGGCAGACGGTGCCACGGTTACTTCGCCGCTCGACCAGGCGCCCCGCTTCCCGCCACAGCGGCGGTCGGCCCTCGCGTCCACCGTCACCTGGTCGGCGATGTCGAGATTGCCCCGCACGCAGAGCGCACAGGGCGCGCTCTCCGCCGGCGCGCGCAGCCGCCACAGCGTGCCGGCGATGCGCTGATGGGCTTTGAGACGGATGTCCGCGCGGTCGTCAGTCGGCACCCAGCCTACCGAGACCACGTCGCGCTCGTTCTGTGCCGCCCCCGCGACCACGGCGAGGCGGAAGCCGCCCAGCGGCGCACCCGCGGCCGACACGACGACGAGCCGACTCCCGTCGAACGGCGGCGGAACCGTGGCCGGCAATGGGTCGGGGAGCCCGTTGGGCGCCTCGGGGTTCGCGAGAGCCCAGAGGGCCTGCTCGATGCCGGCCTCGGCCAGCGCGCGGGCCTGCGCCGTGCGGAGCTGATTTGCGGCGATCGTGGGCTCCGTCGCCGACATGACGGAGAGCCCCAGAATGAGGGATGAGAGAAGCACAAGAGTGACGACGGCCAGCGGCAACGCGGCGCCCCGTTCGTCCATCGAGAGTCGGTCCACGAGTTCCCTCACCGCTGGGCAACGAGCGTGGTGACCAGGACCGTTCTATCGAGCGACGCTGTGCCCGAGGTCGTGGTGGGCCGGTACGCCACGGTCACCGTCACCTGGCGAATACGCGTGGAGATGACGGCTCCGCAGCCCGGGGGCAGGCCGCAATCGAAGATTCTGACCTGGCGACTGTAGCCCGCGTATGGGTCGGGCAACCCCGCTTCGTCGGCGAAAGTGGTCATGCTCCCGCTCTGCGGAGGGGACAGCGGCGAACCCGACACGCCGAGACGATCCACGGGCGGTGCGGCGCTCCAAACAGCGGCGCGGATTTCCTCGAGACGCGCCCCGGCGAGAAACGTGGCGGTGGAAAGCCTGGCCCCTTCGCTCACGGCGGCGCCCGCCACCGGAATGGCCGAGGCGAGCGCGGAGAGGCCGATGGCTACGACCGCGACGGCGGCCAGGACCTCAGCGAGCATCCAGTCTCAGCCGACCAGAGGCCGGCTGGTGCCCTGAGAAGAGTGCACTGCCGTCGAAGCGCTGTGCACACGGAGAACGGCATGCATAGTTTGGATCAGGGCCCGACGGTGACGCGACCGGAGGCCGAGACGAGAACGCTCAGGCTGGAGCTGCCGTGAGTGACCGTGAGGGTTGCGGCCGGAGCGGCGGCTCCCAGGTTGGTGAAGATGGGGGTGGCGCTCGTCGCGAGTGTAATGCCGTCGGGCGCCGGGATATTTCCGGCCGCGTCTGTGCCCGGTCCCGTCCAGACGCCGGGGTTCTGGCAGTTCGCCTGCCTGGTGTAGCTGATCCCCGTCGCGGTGACCTGGACAGCCACCGAGCAATTCATCTGGATGGCAAGCTGCCTGCCCTGATTCACATAAGAGGCGACATCGGCGGCCGCCCCCCGTATTTGGGCGGTCTGGTAATAGTTGAGGAATGCTGGAAGCGAGAGGCTGAAAAGGACTCCAATGACGGCCAGAATCACGCTCAACTCCGCGAGGCTGAAACCCGCTCGTATCAAGGCAGTGCTCATGGCCAGATCTCTCAGCAAGAAAGGGGCCATGCCGGGCCCTCTCCGAGAAGCGATTTAGTCCAGGAATCGGTCGAGATACCAGGCCAGGAGGTGATCTCCCCATAGGAGGCTCACCACGCCTCCGAGGGCCAGAAACGGACCAAAGGGCACCGGATCCTTCCTGCCCTTGGTCCCGGTCACGAGGAGGCCGATGGCGACCGCGCCCCCCGCGAATACTCCCAGCAGGATGGCGAGAAGCACCAGCTTCCAGCCGAGGAAGGCCCCCATCATGGCGCCGAGCTTCATGTCGCCTCCGCCCATGCCCCCGCGGCTCGCGAGAATGATCACCAGAAACAGGCCTCCGCCGACCAGGATGCCGAGGAGCGTATCGAGCCAGGCGGCAGGGTGGAGGATCACCGTCAGCAGGGCCCCGAGCGCGATGCCGGGCAGGGTGATGACGTCCGGGATGATCTGATGGTCCAGGTCGATGCCGGTGATCGCGACGAGGGCGGCCAAGAGGAGGAGCGCCGCGCCGAGATCGAGCGACGCCCCGAATCGCCGAGCGGCCAGCGCGAACAGGACCGCCGTGAGGAGCTCGACCGCCGGATAGCGCCATGAGATGGAAGCCCGGCAGTTGCGGCAGCGCGCGCGAAGCCAGAGCCAGGAGAGCACGGGGATGTTGTCGTGCCAGCGGATCGAGGCACCGCACGCCGGACAGGCCGACGGCGGCCGCACGATGCTCCGCCCGTCAGGAAGGCGGGCGATCACGACGTTGAGGAAGCTACCGATGACGAGGCCAAACAGGAAGCACGTCGCCTCGAGGAACAGGGGCGGGAGCACGACGTGATTGTACAGGAGCGCGGTCTGGAACCCCCGCAGGATCCGGGAGGCGGAGACGCGACGAGGGAGGGGCGGGAGCCCCTCCCTCGTCCTGCCCGCGACGCGGGAGGTATGCGGCTACGGTACGGTGACGGTCGTGCCGTCGCCTGTCGCGGTGATGGTGAACGTGCCTGCCGTGGTCGACGTGTACCCGTATGCGCCCCACGCGGGCGTGCCCCCAGGAGGCTGAGCGGGGACCGAAGCCATGAAGGGACCGGCGGGCTGGTTGAGGCCATTGAAGACCTGCGACGTCAAATCGGTCAGGGCCGCGGGCAGCGCGCCCATGTGGGCCGTATAGATGCTCACGGCCGAAGCCAGCGTGCGCGTGTCGGCCTGGGCCTTGGCGACGCGCGAGCGGGCCTGAACGTTGGCGTAGAGCGGAATGGCGATGGCGGCCAGGATGCCGATGATGGCCACCACGATCATGAGTTCGATGAGCGTGAAGCCGCGCTGGTTGCCCAGCACGTTCTTCTTCTTGTGCCAGAACTTCATCATCATTGCGTTTCCCCCTTTGAGATGGGCCAGTAGGCCCGAAAGAAAATGACAATCCTCTAAGAAGAGCAGGTAGCACATAGGATGCCAGCATCGGTTGATGGGGCGGGTTCATGTTTTCAGGTACTTGGGCCTCCGGAATCCGCCGATCCCATTGGTGCTCTGACACAATCGGGATGCTCGACTGTCGCGGAACGTCAGCCTTTGTCCAGGTTGTCTCGAAGCTCGGGACAAGCCGACGGGGAAGGGCGTGGGCCCTTCCCCGTCGATACACCGCGCCCGATGACGGGCACGATGAGGGATTTACGGAACGGTGACGGTCGTGCCGTCGCCAGTCCCGGTGATGGTGAACGTGCCTGCCGTGGTCGACGTGTACCCGTATGCGCCCCACGCGGGCGTGCCCCCAGGAGGCTGAGCGGGGACCCTAGCCATGAAGGGACCGGCGGGCTGGTTGAGGCCATTGAAGACCTGCGACGTCAAATCGGTCAGGGCCGCGG
>WNFS01001482.1_pt1 | contig 27196 bp, 16 predicted proteins | sample 5400141 | NCBI WGS metagenome assembly WNFS01 (sample SAMN13153358, study PRJNA577476) | soil metagenome | isolation source: 60 cm saprolite under Madrone tree | place: USA:California | collected 2016-06-14
ATTTGGCTGAGCGTTCGCGGCACCTGGGCGAAATCGCTATGGACGCCGGCGCGGCGGAGTTCGCGGCGGTGCAGATCGGCGGCGTGGTCGTCCCCGACGACGCCAACATAGTGGGTGCGGAGTCCCCATCGCTGGCAGGCTATGAGAGCTGTGGCGACTTGGCCGCCGGGCATGATTTGGGCACCGAGCATTTCCACTTTAGAGCCGAGAGCAGGGAATTGGGCGAGTTGCATGACCGTGTCGGTGGCGTTCTCGCCGATGCCCAAGATGTCGAAACGTTGAGTGCGCATGAGGTAGTGGTGCAGGGTATCGGAAGAGCGGAGAAATGCAAGGGGCGTTGAGAAGAATTAGCGTGTCCGATAATTCCGAATGCGCAGGGAGGCTGGTTAACAGAATCTGGAGGAGCGGTTTTTGAGGTATCCATCCGGCAAATCACTGCATATCAAGTGCAGCTTGAGGTGGCGCATCACGGCCGCGTTTTCGCGAAGTGATGCGGCGCATTTTTTCTACGAAGGGTTACGTAAACATTGCGCGAGGCGAGCGTGTGTGGTAATTAAATTAACTCTGCGTGTGCGCGCGAATCGGACGTGGCTCTCTATCGTGTCCGGCGAAGCGTCGGCGCGCCGACAGCTCATGCCTGCCAGGGAAACGGAAGCCATAATCTTGAAGACCTTTTCGCTGGGAGAGGCCGACCGCCTGGTGAGTTTTTTCGGGAGGACCTCGGGACGGATGCGCGGTGTCGCTTCCGGCGCGCGCAGGATTAAGAACCGTTACGGATCGACGCTGGAGATTCTGTCGCACGTCCAGGTCTGGTACATCGAGAAAGAAACGCGGGACCTGGTGCGCATCCAGCAGTGTGAATTGCTGGAGTCGTTTCATAAGTCGCAAAGCGATTATGAGTTGAGCACCGGGCTGGCGGTGGTCAGCGAAGTTTCGGAGCAGGTTCTGCCGGAACATGAGACGGCGGAGGCCATGTTCCGGCTGCTGTTGCTCACGGTGCGCGAAATTGAACGCACGGGGGCGTGGCAGTTGCCCTTGAGCTATTTCGCGTTTTGGACCGTGCGTTTGGGAGGGTGGCTCCCGCAGTTCGATCGATGTGCGACGTGCGGCACGGCGTGCGGATCGCAGGCGGTCTTTCACGCCTCCTGGGAGGCGGGATTGCTTTGCGACAAGTGCCGGCGTGGAGGAATGAAGCCACTGCACCTCGAGGCAAGGCAACTTGCCGAGCGATTCACGGGAGAGAAACTCGATAGGATAGAGTTCCTGCCCGCGATACGACTGCCTGCTGCGGAACTGCGCGAGGCTTCGCTGAATTGGATTGAGCACCACACGGAGAAGCCGCTGGCTACGCGAAAACTTCTGGAGTCCACTTGACTGCTAAAGTAAAACTTGAGAAAAAATCAATCGGCCTCACCTTTCAAGATTTGGTTCTAAAGCTTTCACATTTTTGGGTGAAGCAAGGATGCGTGCTGCAGCAGCCCTATGATGTGGAAGTGGGCGCAGGCACCATGCATCCGGAAACATTCTTGCGCGTGCTCGGGCCCGCGGCTTATCGCGTGGCTTTCGTGCAGCCCAGTCGTCGGCCCGCCGACGGAAGATATGGCGAGAACCCCAACCGGCTTTATAAGCACACACAATTTCAGGTCATTCTGAAACCTTCTCCCGCGGACGTTCAGGATGTTTACCTTCAGAGTCTCGACGCCATCGGTATCAACTTGAAGGAGCACGACATTCGCTTCGAGGAAGACAACTGGGAATCGCCGACGCTGGGAGCCTGGGGAATTGGATGGCAGGTGTTGCTGGACGGATTGGAGATCACGCAGTTTACGTACTTCCAGCAGAGTGGCGGGATTGACCTCGATCCGATTTCCGTGGAACTGACCTACGGCCTGGAGCGCATCTGCGCTTTCCTCCAGGATGTGGCGAGTGTCTACGACCTTCGGTGGTCCGCGGACAAGACTTATGGCGATATCCGGTTGGCTGAGGAGCAACAGTTTTCTGAGTACAGCTTCAATCGCAGCGACGCTAAAGCGATTCGCGCTGAGTTCGAGCTGCACGAGAAGCAAGCCAAGGAACTGCTCGACGGGTTTGCAGGGACAGAAGGGAAGGAGCGTGCGCGGTATCCGATTCTTCCGGCCTACGATCACTGCCTGAAATGCTCGAACTTGTTTAATTTGATGGATGCTCGTGGAGTCATCTCGACCACGGAACGCGCCGCATTGATGGCGCGAGTGCGGACGCTGGCGTGCCGTGGAGCTGCCGCGTATCTCGAACAGATTGGCGGGGCAACCGTGCGCCGCGAGGTGCGCGGATGAACAAGTCCAAGGAAAAGGCGATCGAAAAGAGAGTTGAAGTATTGCTTGAAGTCGGCAGCGAGGAAATTCCCGCGGGCATGTTGCCGAAAGCAGAAGAAGACCTTCGCACGAATTTGGAGAAGCTGTTGGCGGCCGAGAATCTTTTGGACGGCGTGACCGTGGAAAGTTTCAGCGGGCCGAGGCGACTGGTGGCCAACGTCGTTGGCCTGCGCGAAAAACAGGCGGACGTGGTCAACGAAGTAACAGGGCCGCCGAAGTCGGTGGCCTATGATGCGGTTGGCGAGCCGACACGGGCGGCGCACAGCTTTGCGGAGAAACAAGGTCTCCCTCTGAAAGAGCTTTATATCGTGAAGACTCCCAAGGGCGAGTACCTTGCGGCCAAGCAAGTGAAGCGCGGGCGCACGGCGGAGCAGATTCTCTCTGAACTCCTTCCTCGAGTGATTCATGATTTATCCTGGCCGCGTTCTATGACCTGGACGGGCATTGACGGCGCCAGGTTCATTCGGCCCATACGATGGATCGTCGCGCTGGTGAATGGCAAACCGCTGAAATTCTCCTTCGCAGGAGTGGTAGCGGGAGAGACGACCCTGGGCCACCGTTTTCTTGGCAAGGGTCCGCTCCGCGTAAAAGACTTCGCGGATTACGAGAAGAAGCTGAAAGCCAATGGAGTGATCGTGCGCCCCTCGGAGCGCCGAGAGAAGATTTCGAAAGAGCTGGCGGCGCAGACGAAGAGGAGCGGGTATCGCATTCACGAAGACGCGGAGCTGCTCAAGCTGGTGACATACCTCAACGAATGTCCGAGCGTACTGGAGGGAAATTTCGATCCGGCGTTTCTGGCGCTGCCCGACGAAATCTTGATCACCGTGATGCGCGGGCACCAAAAGTATTTTGCCGTCGAGAAGCGGAGCGGGGAAGTCGCGCCACAGTTTCTCGCGGTCATCAATCTGCCCAAGGATCCGGAAGGGCTCGTGCGCGCCGGGCATGAGCGGGTCTTGCGCGCGCGTCTGGCCGATGCACAATTCTTTTGGGAGTCGGATCAGAAATGTCGGCTCGCCGACTATTTGCCAAAACTCGAGCGCGTCACTTATGAATCCCGGCTGGGGAGTTACCGCGACAAAGTCGAACGCGTGCGGGCTATCGCTCGCTGGCTTTCCGAACAGTGGTTCAGCAGCGGGCTCATGCAAGCGCATGTGGCGGAAGCGGATCGAGCCGCTGAGCTTTCCAAGTGCGACCTCGCAACCGAGATGGTTCGCGAGTTTACCGAGCTGCAGGGAATTGTGGGCGGGCTGTACGCGCGAGCACAAGGCGAACCGGATGCCGTGGCCGATGCGATTTACGACCACTACCGTCCGGTTGGCCTCGAAGATCCGATCCCCAGAAATCTTACCGGATGCGCGGTCGCGCTTGGCGATAAGCTGGACTCCGTTGTTGGGTGCTTCGCTGTCGGGTTGGTGCCCACGGGTTCAAGCGATCCCTACGCGCTACGACGGGCTGCGCTAGGGATCGTAAAGATCATCTTGGAAAGGAAACTTCCTGTTTCGGTCTCTCTAGCTGTGGGTGCGGCCGCCAAGGCGTTGCTTACCAATCCTCCGAAACGCGGAGTCACTCCAGAGCAAGAGACGCAGGTGGTGGAATTTCTGCTGGACCGCGCAAAGTTTGTACTTCGCGAGAGAGAAAAGTTCAGCTACGACGAAGTCAATGCGGTTTTTCGTGCTGGCGTCGATGATTTAGTGGACGCGCATAAGCGACTGATGGCCTTGAAAGCCATCCGCAAGTCGAAAAACTTCGAACCGCTGGCCGTGTCTTTTAAACGCATCCGGAACATTCTCGAAAAGTCCAATTACAAAAAAGAAGAAGCGCGGGCTATTCAAACGGAGTTGTTCGAGAGCGGAGCGGAACGCGAATTGTTTTCCGCAGTGCGCTCGGCTGCGGCTAGAGTACAGGCACAGAAGCGAGCGGGAAAATATCAAGAAGCACTTGAAGTTGTGGCAGGGCTTCGCAAAGCGGTGGACGACTTCTTCGAGGGCGTGATGGTGATGGCGGAGAATGAGGCGGTGCGGCAAAACCGTCTAGCACTGCTGGCAGAAATCCTGAGGGAGTTTACGACGATCGCAGATTTCTCGGAATTGGGCGGAGAGGAACGCAGGTAGCGAGATAAAGTTTTGCTTTAAGTTTTGAAAATGGATCAAGTCGGCGTGCCGACACGGTGCTCAGAAGAGTGTCGCGGAGTTTCGCGGAAGAGCAGTAGGCGAGCCGCAGAGTTTAACGTAACAAATCAACGCAATAAGTCCAAGACGAGGCGAACAGTGAAAAAATGGGTCTATTTTTTTGGTGCAGGTAAAGCAGAAGGTGACGGCACGTGGCGCGACTTGCTCGGCGGCAAGGGCGCTGGTCTTGCCGAGATGACGAAGATTGGCTTGCCGGTTCCGGCGGGATTCACGATTTCGACGGAAGCGTGCGATTACTTTTACAAAAACGGGAAGAAGTATCCGCCGGAATTGAAAAAAGAGGTCGCGGCGCACGTGGCGCGGCTGGAGAAGGTAACCGGGAAAAAGCTGGGTGATCCGAAGAATCCGCTTCTCGTTAGTGTGCGCTCTGGTTCGGCGCGTTCGATGCCCGGCATGATGGAAACCATTCTTAACCTGGGCCTGACCGACCGCTCCGTTGCAGGGCTTGCGGCCGTCACGCAAAATGAACGGTTTGCGTATGACGCATACCGCCGCTTTGTGCAGATGTATTCGACGGTTGTGATGGAAATGTCCAAGGAAGATCTTGAGCATCGGCTACGCGCGATGAAAGAGAAGTTGCGCGTCAAGGAAGACACTGCCGTTCCAGCCAGCGGATGGAAAGAACTCGTTGCGGAATACAAGACGCTTTTCAAGCGGAAGACCGGGAAGGATTTTCCGGACGACCCCATGGAACAGCTGTGGGGAGCCATCGGAGCGGTGTTCGGCTCGTGGATGGCGGAGAAGGCTGTGACCTATCGGCGCGTGGAAAAAATCACCGGGCTGCTTGGCACCGCCGTCAACGTCGTGCAGATGGTCTTCGGGAACACTGGCGAGAACTCCGGAACGGGCGTTTGCTTCACGCGCGACCCAAGCACCGGCGAGAAAGTTTTTTACGGCGACTACCTGATCAACGCTCAAGGCGAAGACGTGGTTGCCGGAATTCGTACGCCCATGCATTTACGCGAGATGGCGAAGGTGATGCCAAAGGTTTATGCGCAACTCGAAAAAGTTCGAGTAAAACTTGAAAAACACTATCGCGACATGCAGGACATGGAGTTCACCGTTGAAGAGGGCAAGCTGTACATGCTGCAGACTCGCACGGGTAAGCGGACTCCCGCTGCGGCCTTTCGCATTGCTGTGGACATGGCGAACGAGAAGCTGATCTCGAAGGACGAAGCTGTTGAGCGCATCAAGCCGGAAGATATCGAGCGGCTTTTCTATCCGGTGATTGACTCGAAGGTGGATCGCAAGTCGCTAACAGCAAGAATTCTGACGACGGGCATTGATGCGGTGCCGGGAGCGGCGGTCGGCAAAGTGGTCTTTTCCGCGCAGGATGCCGAGACGTGGGCTGCGAAGGGCGAGAAGGTCATTCTTGTCCGGCGCGAGACCAGCCCTGAGGACGTCGGGGGCATGGCCGTAGCGCAAGGGATTCTCACTGCTACAGGCGGCAAGACGAGCCATGCGGCTGTCGTCGCACGCGGTTGGGGAAAGTGCTGCATTGTCGGAGCGGAGTCCCTCGAGATTGACTATAAATCCGGGACAATGACGGCGAAAGGAAAGACCGTGAAGCAGGGCGAGTGGATCACGCTGGATGGCAGTGAGGGCGTGGTTTACACCGGTGACATGCCGCTGGTAACCCCTGAATTCCCGAAGGCTTACGAAACGCTCATGAAGTGGGCCGACGGGATCCGCCGTCTGGGCGTTCGCACCAACGCTGACACCCCGCAAGATGCTCGTAAGGCACGCGAATTTGGCGCTGCAGGTATTGGACTGTGCAGGACAGAGCACATGTTCTTCACCGACTTCGAGCAACCGGAAAAGAGCCACGAGCGGCAGCGCGCCATCCAGGAAATGATCCTGGCGAACAACAGGGAAGACCGTGTTAAGGCGCTCGATAAACTTCTCCCATTCCAGCGGCGCGACTTCATGGGGATTTTCAAGGCGATGGATGGCTTTCCGGTGACGATTCGCCTCATCGATCCTCCGCTGCATGAGTTCGTGCCGCATGATCGTGCGAAGCAGCAGGAGTTGGCAAAGGAATTGAATATAGATGTAGAGACGGTTGCTCGTCGAGTGGAGCAATTACACGAAGCCAATCCGATGCTAGGTCATCGCGGCTGCCGACTTTCGATTACGTATCCGGAAATTCTCGAGATGCAGGTGCGCGCCATCATTGAAGCGGCCATTGAATGTCAAAAACAGGGAATTAAAGTATTACCTGAGATCATGCATCCGCTCACTCTGGATCGAAAAGAGCTGTGGATTCTCGAACAGGCGACGCGGCGTGTGGCCGATGACCTCATCAAGAAGTCGGGAATCAAGCTGCCGTACCTTGTCGGCACAATGATCGAACTGCCTCGTGCTGCTCTGCTCGCAAAAGAGATTGCGGAAGTGGCCGAGTTCTTCTCTTTCGGTACGAACGATCTCACTCAAACCACGATGGGGCTATCTCGCGATGACGCGGGGCGCTTCCTGCCAGACTACGTCGACGAAAAGAAAGCTGGCGTTTTTACTGCCGATCCGTTCCAGTCGCTGGACACGGAAGGCGTTGGAATGTTGATGAGATGGGGAATTGAACGCGGGCGCGAAACGCGGCCCAAACTGAAGGTTGGAATCTGCGGCGAGCACGGCGGAGATGCCGAGAGCGTGAAGTTTTGCCACGCGATTGGAATGGACTATGTTAGCGCTTCGCCGTTCCGGGTTCCGATTTCGCGGCTCGCGGCGGCGCAGGCGGTCATTGAAGAAAAACTTGAGAAATCGAAAAAGAAAAAATAAGAGCGATTAGGTCACGGAAATTGAATTCAAGTATCACTTGAAGCCGTCGGCATGCAGATATCTGAAGTGTTGTCTGCAGTTCTGGCGTCTTCTTTATTTTCAGGTGGGCATCTTAAAGAAAAAGTAGAGACCCAAAAAAAGAAAGGTAATGTCGGTCGACCAAGCAGCGAGAAAGGGAGGGAGCTGGCCAACGCCGCCCATCGCTTCCAGAAGGCGCGCCGCCGTGTAATACACGATCCCGATGGCCACGCCAAGTGCGATGCCTCCGACCGCTCCACGCGTTCCGACCAGGAGCGCAAAAGGAATCGCTAGCAGCATACTCACAGGAGCAATCAGCGGGTAGGCAAGTTTGACGTGCCATTGAACCGTCAGGTTGGCAACGTCAAACCCTGCTTTGTGCAACCCGTCGATATAGCGCCGCAGCGCCACCCAACTCATTTGCGAGGCTCGAAGGTCTTCACGATTAAAGTAGCTGGGCGGCTCTGAAAGCTCTGGGAGAGACGTCGCCGGAAATCGCTCATAGCGGACGATGGTGCCATCGGAGAAATCGCGTACCCATGCGCCCTCCAAGCCCCATACTTTTTGTGAGTCTAACCACCGCGCACGCGAAGCGAACACGCGCCGCCGCATTTGGAACGTCGCGGGGTCGAGTTCAACGACGCTGAGGCCACCAAAAAGGTTCTGTGCCGGGTCAAAGAGGTCATAGTTATACATCTTTGCGTTTTCGCCAAAAATCCAACGCTGCGGCCTCGTATAGGTCTGCGCCGGGCGGCCTTTGATCTGGTTGCGAAGCGCGTCTTGGCGCTGGTTGGCGTAGGGAAGATAGGTTTCGTCGAGCACAATCATACTGGCGGCGAGCGCAAGTCCTGCGGAGAGCAAGGGGATGGCCAGCCGGTAAAGGCTGATGCCGCTCGCTTTGCAGGCGACGATTTCGTTGTTTTTGCTCATCACGCCAAGCGTTACAAGCACGGCGACAAGCGCGCCAAGCGGCGCGAGGTTATAAATCAGGTAGAACGTGAAGTAGCGGAAATAATCCACGACGATGAGAAACGGCACGCGGTGACGCGCGATGTCGTCGAGCAGCTCGAAGAAGGTGAACGCCTCAAAAAGAAAAATGAAAGCGGCCATCAAGAGAGAGAAATGAAAAAAGAAACGGCGCAAGAGGTAAATGTCCATCAGTCGAGGGAAGCTGCCGCTGGATGGCACGCCATTGCCGTTCTCGTGCGGCTCTATCAGACCGTTGGGGATGCGGGTTATGGCCATGGCTGCCGCGCGGACACGGGTTTTCCGGCGGCGAAGCAGCCTGGCCCAGCTGCGGAACCGCACTGCAGGATTCATCCAGCGGCTCTCGCCGCGGAATTGTTCCATGCGGGGAAGCAGGGCGAGTCCAAGAATAGCCAGCAGGATATTTGCCCCCCAAATTCCCACGGCAGGCGACACCTCGCCCTGGCGTGCGAGCCCCGCGCCAATCACGGTGAGCAGATAGTAGGAGGCGATAATTATAACCGCGAGCAGCGAGCCGGCCGCTCGGCCGCCACGTCGAGGCTGTGCGCCGAGAGGCACGGCGACAAGTGCGAAGACGAGACACGCCACGGGAAATGCCAGCCGCCGGTGCAACTCCACCCTAGCCTCGCGCCAGCCAGCGTCGTTCGTGCTAGCCAACTCTCGAAGAGAGCGCTCCGGATTGCTTCTCTGCCGAGGCTGCGCCGGAACCAGGTCCGTCGCCTGAATCGGCCAGTCGCTTTGCCCAAAGGCTGTTACGGAGTAGCGATCGGGGTCTTCGCGTGAAAATTCGTGCGTCGTTCCGCCCTTCAAGTGAAGCTCCAGCTTGCCCTCTTTGGGTTCGGCAATTACAATCGCATTCTCCGCCAGGGTGAGTTGCGAGCCGTTCTCTCTTCCGGCTTCAGCGAGAAATACGCCGTGCCATTGCGTGCCGCTGGCAGACACGTCATTGACGTACAAGACTAGTTTGGGGAAACGCTCGTCGAACACGCGGGGTTGCACGGCGAAAGAGATTTGCGACGCGATCAAATCGCTCTCAAGTGTGCGGTACTTGTGCCAGGCGATTGGGCCGAGCCAAAGCGTCATGCAAAGGGTGACACCAGCGCCCGCAAGAGCGATAACGCCAACGGGCAGCAGAATCCGGCGGCGGCCGATGCCCAAGGCGGTGAGGGCAATGATCTCGCTGTCGGCGGACATGCGGCCAAGCCCGAGAAGCACGCCAATCAGCACGGCCATGGGGAGCGTAAACGTCAAGACGCCGGGAAAAATACAAAGAAAAAGCTCGAGGATTTGCGCCCCCGAACCGGTATGACGCACAAACAGCTCCATCAAGCGAACAAGCTGGGGTACGAAGAAAACGAAAGTAAATACGGCGATTCCGAGGAGTGCGTGACGAAAAACTTCACGAACGATATAGCGGTCCAGGATGCGCATGGCGCGAACCGTGAGTGTAACACGGCATCGCAGGAGACACGGGAAAGAGAGTCGCGATGAATCGCGTGAATCTCGTGCTGTTGTGGCACATGCATCAGCCGCAGTATCGGGACCCGGAAACCGGACGCTACGTCCTGGCATGGACGAGGCTCCACGCGCTCAAGGATTATTGGGGCATGGTGGCGATGCTGAAGGATTTCCCCAAGTTTCACGCCACTTTCAACGTCGTGCCTTCGCTTGGCATGCAACTCGAGGAATATGCCAGCGGGGAATTCAACGAGCCGTGGTTCTCGCTGGCATTCAAGCCGGCCGATGACCTGACGCGGGAAGACAAAGCGGAGATTCTGGCTCGCGCATTTCAAGTGAATCATGAGCGGCTGATGTCACGATGGCCGCGTTTCGTCGAGTTGTATGAGTGGGCGCAGCCCGCCGGGGGCGCGCAGGCGCAAGTCTCCTTTACGCAGCGTGATTGGCGCGACCTACAATTACTTTCTCAGTTAGCATGGATGGAGGAATCCTGGTTCGAGAAAGATTCCGTAGTGAGCCGACTGGCAAACAAAGGAAAAGAGTTCACAGAGAAAGAAAAAGCCGCTCTGAAGGCGAAGCAGTTGGAACTGCTCGGCTTGGTCTTGCCAGAGTATCGCGCAGCGGCGCAGACCGGCCAGGTGGAACTCAGCACCACGCCTTTTTACCATCCTATCCTTCCGCTGCTCTGCGATTCGGATATCGCGCGAGTGGCCAATCCCAGCACGCCGCTGCCGCGCCGCGCCTACCGCCATCCCGAAGATGCGCGCGAGCAACTCCAGCGCGCCCGCGAATATCACCAGCGCGTTTTTGGCGCAAAGCCCGCGGGACTCTGGCCTTCAGAAGGCTCCGTTTCCGATCAGGCCTTGACCATCGCTGCGGAAGAGGGTTTTCAGTGGTTTGGCACGGATGAAGGCGTTCTCGGCAGAACGCTGAACGCCGGGTTCTTTCGCGATGCGAAAGGTGTACCGGCGAATGCGGAACGTCTGTACAAGCCCTTGCGTGTGCAACTCGGCGGAAAGTCCGTTACGGGACTCTTTCGGGATCACCACCTTTCTGATCTCATCGGTTTCGTTTATAGCCGCATGAACGGCAAGGACGCGGCCGCGGATTTGCATGGGAGGCTTCGCGAACTCGGCGAATGTGTGCAGACCTCGCAGCCGCTTACGGTTTGCCTATTCCTGGATGGCGAAAATGCCTGGGAATACTATCCTGGGAACGGCCGCGAATTTCTGCGTGAATTCTACGGCCGCATCCAGGGGGACCATGATTTTCGGGCCCTCACTGCGACCGAAGCGATTGCCGCAGCCGGCGATATTCCTGTGAATACGGGGATTTTCCCCGCGTCCTGGATTAATGCGAATTTCGATGTCTGGATCGGGCACAGCGAAGATGTTGCTGCGTGGGAACTCCTTTGGGACGCCCGCGAAGCCTATGGCCGCGCCGTAGACGCTCGGAAGCAAAAGCGTGACGGCGCGCCATCGGAAACCGCGCTGAAGGACGCGCAAGAATCGCTGCTGGCTGCTGAGGGAAGTGATTGGTGCTGGTGGTACGGTCCCGAACACAGCACGGCGAATGATGCGGAATTCGACGCTCTCTATCGAAAGCATTTAACCGCAGTCTACCTCGCGCTCGGGCAGGTGGCCCCGCAAGAACTCGCGAAGCCCATCAAGCGTCAGCCAGAGCACGCTTTGCATCTAGCGCCGACAGGTTTTCTAAAAATCGCGGTCGATGGACGTGACTCTTCCTACTTCGAATGGCTCGGAGCCGGGCTTTACTCGCCCGAACGCCGTGGCGGCGCGATGCACGGCCGCACGTTCTATCTTCATGAACTACGTTATGGTTTTGAAGAGGGCCGCTTCTGCGTGCGCGTCGACGCGTTTCTCGATCTTCTAGGAGAACTTGAAGATTCGGAATTCCGCATCACGATCGGCGCCGCCGAAGAAATAAACATCGTGGTAAGGCTCGTCCGCGGTCATCTTCAGGAGTTTGCAGTGGAACAAGGGCGGCTTTGCCTTCTGAACCCCAGAAGTGTGGCCGACGCCTCCTTTGAGCGCATACTCGAAGTCGCCATTCAGCGCAGCGAAATCAGCTTGAAGGGGCAAACCAAGTTGAAGCTCGGCGTCGCACTCTGGCACGGCGGCTTGCCTGTGGACGTCCTCCCCGCCGAAGGCTTTCTTGAAGTCTACCTTGGCGAAGACCACTCCGCTTGGCCACCCGAATAAAACTCTTAGTTGATTCAATCTGTCGTTTAATCTCATTTAGCATTGCACTAGCCATTCTAGCTGCCGCTCGGAACAATGCGCCAGCGCAGTCCACGCTTCGCCGCTCTGGCCCGATTCCTTTCTCCTTGACAGTCTAGGAGACTGGCGTTACATTCCTAGTTCATCTAGGAGAAGAAGCCCTCGTGGACAAACAACTCGATCTTCTGCAAGGCACGCTCGACATGCTCATTTTAAAGGCCGTGTCCCTTGGCCCATTGCACGGTTACGGCATCCTTCTGCGCATCCAGCAAATCTCGAAAGACCGCCTAGAAATTCAGCAAGGCTCGCTCTATCCCGCGCTTTACCGCCTCGAGCATCAGGGCTGGATTGCGAGTGAGTGGGGCGAGTCGGAAAACAACCGCAAAGCCAAATATTACCGGCTCACGGCGGCAGGGAAGCGCAGGCTGCAGGCGGAAGCCGAAAACTGGAACCGCATGGCCGATGTCATCGCAGGGATTTTGGGGACCAAGCCGGAGGAAGTGTGACGCTTTGGAGCCGGCTTCGCTCGTGGTTGCAGACAACGCTCCGTCGTTCACGCATGGAAAGTGAAATGGATGCGGAGTTGCGCTTCCACATCGAAGCCTTCGCAGAAGATTTGGTTCGCGGCGGCGTAACGCGCCAGGAAGCATTGCGGCGCGCTCGCATTGAATTTGGCGGCATCGAACGTGTCAAAGAAGAAGGCCGTGAGGCGCGCGGCGTGAGGTTTGGTGAATCGCTCGTCCAGGATTTGCGCTACGGCTTGCGCACCCTTCCGAAGAATCCTGGTTTTACCACGGTCGCCGTGCTTACTTTAGCGCTGGGCATTGGCGCCAACACGGCGGTCTTCACGGTGGTCAACGGCGCGCTGTTGCGACCGATGCCATTTCCGGAAGCGGACCGCCTGTTCTTGGTTTCGTTGACCCCGCGAAGTGCACCATTCGCATGGCAGCCCGGCGTTTCAGACCGCGATTATCTCGCGTTTTGTGATCAGGACCGCGTGTTCCAACAAATCGCATCGTTTACTACAGGAAGTACAGCAAATTTGACTGAGGCGGGCGATCCGGTCCGGATTCCAGTGGCGTATGTAACGACGAAATTTTTCGCAGCACTTCGTACGAATCCCGAGATTGGCCGAGGATTTCTTGCAGGGGAAGATGTGCCGGGCCACGACAATGTTGCGGTGCTTGGCAACGAGCTCTGGAAAGAGCGATTTGGCGCGGACGATCAGATTCTAGGGAAAACAATCCGGCTCGACGGCGTTAGCCGCACGGTGATTGGCATCATGCCGTCGAGGTTTGCATTCCCCGACGCCAAAGTATGGATGCCCCTAGGCATTCGAATCGAGCACAATTCATTCACCCGACCAGTGGTGGGGCGGCTGAAACCTGGCATTTCACCTCAGCAAGCGCAGGTCGAACTAGACACCTTCGCTGAGCGGCTGCCTCTCGGGCCAGGTGAAAACAAAACAGACCGCATGCCGCAGATCATTCCGCTAAAGGATTTATTGGTCGCAAACATTCGTCCGTCGTTGCTGGTGTTCGCTGGCGCGGTGGGATTCGTGCTCCTGATCGCGTGCGCGAATGTAGCCAATCTGTTTTTGGCCCGCGCGGCTGGGCGAGGCCAGGAAATGGCGGTGCGCTCCACACTAGGCGCAAGTCGTTGGAGGCTCGTGCGCCAGTTGCTCGCGGAAAGCACAGTGGTTTCACTCGCGGGCGGGGCCACGGGAATCTTAGTGGCTTTTTGGGGCGTCCCAGCCCTGATCGCCCTGGCGCCTGCGGGAAGAGTTCCTCGGATGGAGATGATTCGTATAGACGCGTGGGTTCTTTCGTTTACTTTCGCGCTCTCGGTTATTACCGGCATTGTGTTCGGCTTAGCGCCGGCCTTCCAGGCTACTCGTCGTGACGCAGGCGAATCGTTGAGCCAGGCCGGGCATACTGTGGCTGCGGGTCACGACAGGATACGGGGCGCACTCGCCATCTTCGAAATCGCCCTTGCGCTCGTCTTGCTCACGGGCGCTGGTTTGATGCTAAAGAGCTTTCTGCGGTTGCGTACCGTGAATCCGGGTTTTGCGCCCCACAGCGTGATGACCATGACTGTGGACCTTCCAGACTCCACGTACCAGACTGCGTCTCAGATGCAAGTCTTTCATGCGCGAACGCTCGCACAGCTTTCACGGCTGCCGGGCGTGCTTGGTGCAGGTGCTGTGGACTGGATACCTCTGGGCGGTGACTTGGCAATGGGCGATTTCCAAGTGGAGGGCGGCCTGCGGCCGCGGGGTTTCATCGTGGACAAGCCGTGCGTTAGCCCTGGCTATTTCGCGGCCATGGGAATCCGATTGCTGCGCGGTCGTGAGTTCACCGAACATGACAACGGGGCCGCTCCAGGCGTTGTGGTCGTGAGCGACTCTGCCGCGCGAACGCTCTGGCCGACCGAAGAGCCCCTGGGGAAGCGCATTTCGATGGAAGATAACCCCAAATCAGAAGACTGGCTCACGGTAATCGGCGTTGTGGATGACGTTAGGCAACGCGGGCTGGCAAAGAATTCCGATCCTGCCATTTACCAGCCATATCTTCAGGTCTCCCATCCGTTTTTCCTAAGCCACATGACCTTCGTTGTAAGAACAGCTTTGCCACCGGAAAGTGTCGCTTCGGGGATGCGCGTCATTCTACGAGACATCGATAAGAATCAGCCAGTGTCGATCGCTTCGATGGACAGCCTGATTGCTGAGACGACTGCGGAGTTGCGGTTCCAGACGAGGCTGCTCGCCACATTCGCGTTGATCGCACTGGTCCTCACCGTCGTAGGCATCTACAGTCTGCTGGCTTACTCGGTCGCGCAACGCACGCGGGAGATCGGGGTGCGCATGGCTTTGGGCGCTCAAAGTGCGGAAGTGTTGCGTATGCTCCTTAGTAAAGCGCTCGTCCTCGTTTCCGTAGGAATCGCTGTTGGAGGGGGGAGTTCGCTCGTTCTGACGCGCGTGCTCGCGAAATTCTTGTTTGAAGTTAAAACGAGTGACCTGCCAACGTTTGCCGCCGTCGCTCTTACATTGGCTTTCTCGGCGCTGGCGGCATGCTACGTGCCCGCGCGGCGAGCGACGCGCATGGATCCAATGGCAGCCCTGAGATACGAGTGATGGCCGCGATCTTTTTAAACAGCTTTCTGGTCAGTGCCGAGGGCGTATGACTTTGTGGAGCCGGTTTTGCTCTTGGTGGGCCGCAACGTTGCGGCGCTCTCGGATGGAAAGCGAGATGGACGAGGAACTCCGTTTTCACATCGAGACTTTCGCCGACGATTTGGTCCGCGGCGGCGTTCCTCGGCAAGAAGCGATGCGCCGGGCACGCTTGGAATTTGGCGGCGTCGAGCGCGTCAAAGAGGAAGGGCGCGAGGCGCGCGGCGTGCGCTTTACCGAAACCCTCGTCCATGACCTCCGGTACGGCATACGCACGATGTTGCGCACACCAGGATTCACGGCAATCGCCGTGATAGCCCTAGCGTTGGGCATCGGCGCAAACGCCGCGATCTTTAGCGTTGTGAATGCCGTTTTGCTGCGGCCGCTTGCTTATAAGGATTCCGACTGGCTGGTAACGATCCTGCACGATGGCAGCGATCCCGTCTCCGTCGCAAACTACATCGACTGGCGCGACCAGAGCCATTCCTTCGAGGCCATGGGCGCAGCGGACTACTGGTCGCCGAACCTAACGGGAGTGGATTCTCCTGAACACATTAGAGGGCTTAAGGTCACGCAAAGTCTGTTTCCGATGCTTGGTGTCGAGCCGTTGCTGGGCCGTCTGTTCGTCGAAGGAGAAGACAAAGATGGTTCCGAGCGCGAAGTGATCCTGAGTTACCGGTTGTGGCAGCGCCGTTTCTCGGAAGACCGCAACGTACTCGGCAAAGCAATCCTGCTCGATGGCAACGCATACATCGTAGTTGGTGTAATGCCTAAAGAGTTTCAGTTTGCGCCGTTTTGGGCTACGCACGCGGAGTTGTGGGTGCCAAATGCGTTTGGCGAACGCGCACACAATCGCGGCGGCAACAGCCTGCGGATTTTCGCGCGGCTCAGTCCCGGTGTAACGCTCGCGCAGGCTCGCGCGGAAATGACCACGATCACAGCGCGTCTGGAGCAGGAATACCCGGGGACAAACCGCGAGGTCGTCGTGACACCACTTAAGGAGAACGTTGTTGGCAAGATTGAGACGCCCCTTCTCGTGTTGTTGGGCGCTGTTGGTTTTGTTTTGCTGATCACCTGCGCCAATGTGGCGCACATGTTGCTTGCTCGGGCTGCAGCTCGCCAGAAAGAAATTGCAGTGCGCAGGGCCTTGGGCGCCGGGCGTCTGCGGTTGATTCGTCAGTTTCTTACCGAGAATCTGCTTCTTGGCTCGTTGGGCGGTTCCGCTGGACTTCTACTAGCAATTTGGGGCACCCGCGCGCTAGTCGCGCTCAGTCCGGCGGATATACCGAGGGTAGAGACGGTGACGGTCGATGCCCGCGTGGTGCTCTTCTTACTTGGCGCTACCGTGCTGACAAGCCTGGGATTTGGATTGGCACCAGCGATGCAATCTTCCGCCGTCAACTTGATCGACGCGTTAAAAGAGGGCGGCCGCGGCAATAGCGAAGGCAACCGCCGCAGACGGCTCCGCAGTTTCTTGGTAGCGTCCGAATTCGCGCTTGCACTCGTGCTACTGATCGGGGCCGGGCTAATGATTCGCAGTTTTTTCTCGCTGCAAATGATTGATCCAGGCTTCAATCCGCATAACGTCGTCTCCATGGTCGTGTCTGTCGCAGGATCGAAAGAAGCCGAGCCTAACCGCCGCCGGATTTTCTACCAACAATTGCTCGAGCGCGTTCGCGCGCTTGCGGGTGTGCAATCGGCTGGCGGGATCAATCACCTGCCATTGGCCGGCGATCTTTGGGGCTGGCCGTTCGTAATTGAGGGGCGGCCGAAACCAAGGCCCGGGGAATCTCCCGCCGGCGCGTATCGCATGGTAACGCCGGGATATTTCGAGACGATGCGGCTGCCTCTGCTGCAAGGCCGCGACATCTCTGCAAACGACAATACGAGCGCGCCAGGTGTGGCCATCATAAATGAGCGTGCAGCGCACACTTACTGGCCTGGGGAAGTTCCGCTCGGTAAGCGAATCTCATTCGACGCGGAAAAAAGTAATCCTCCCAAGTGGTTGACCGTCATTGGAGTGGCCAAGGATGCGAAACAGGGCGACTGGGCCGCGAAGCCTTTCCCGGAGGTGTATCTCGCTGCGTTTCAGAACCACGATTTTCTGGGCGACTCTGGATCGGAAGTGGCGTCGCACGTTTCATACATCACCGTAGTCGTGCGCGCCGCGGGAGACCCCGCAGCGCTGGCACCCGCTTTGAAAGACGCGGTTTGGGCTTTCGACCACAATTTGGCGATCTCAGAAGTTTTGACCATGGACGGAGTCGTCGCAGCCGCGAACGCGCAGCCGCGCTTTGAGATGCTTCTGTTAAGTATATTCGCCGCCGTCGCGCTTGTGCTGGCGGCCGTGGGCATCTACGGCGTGATGAGTTAATTCGGTATCGCGAAGAGCGCACGAGATTGGCGTGCGCTTGTCGCTTGGGGCAACACGGAAGGATGTGCTGCTGCTGGTAGTGCGCCAAGGAATGATGCTGGCGCTGGGAGGCTTGGGCGCGGGCATCGCCGGAGCTCTGCTGCTGTCGCGGCTAATGACCAAGCTGCTCTACGGAGTCAAGCCGACCGACCCCATCACCTTCACGAGTGTGGCAGTCGCTCTCGGATTCGTAGCATTGCTTGCGTGCTACATTCCCGCGCGGCGGGCCATGCGTGTGGATCCAATGGTAGCCCTGAGATACGAGTGATGGCGGTGATGATTGCGGAACTCTTGTGTAGTAAGTCGGAGGGAGCATGACATTTTGGAGCCGGGTTCGTTCTTGGTCACAGACAACTCTTGGTCGTTCTCGCATGGAAAGCGAAATGGATAGGGAGTTGCGCTTCCACATCGAGACACGCGCAGAGGACTTGATGCGCGGTGGCGTTTCACGCGAGGAAGCAATGCGGCGGGCTCACATTGAGTTCGGCGGCGTCGAGCGCGTCAAAGAGGAAGGCCGTGACGCGCGGGGCGTCAGCTTTTTCGATGAACTGTTCCAGGATCTTCGCCACGGGCAGCGCGTTCTGCGCAAGAGTCCGGGCTTCGCAATCGTCGCTATGCTGACATTGGCTCTCGGCATCGGCGCAACTACAGCCATCTTCAGCGTCGTCAATGCGGTCCTTCTGCGGCCACTTGCCATCGAAGATTCCTCGCGTGTGGTGCTTCTGCAAGAATGGTGGAAGGGCTCGGCCGGGGATGTCTCCGTTGGCAATTTCAAGGACATCCAAAAGCAAAGTCGCTCGTATGCGGAGATCAGCTGCTCGAACAATGCGAGTTTTAATTTGGAAACACAGGGTATTCCTGAGCGTGTGGACGGCGAAATTGCAACCTTCAATTACTTTGCTACTTTTGGTGTGCCGCCCATCGCTGGACGTGTCTTCACCGCCGATGAGGGCACTGCTGGTCATGCGAGCGTTGTCGTGATCAGCGAGCGATTGTGGCGCACGAATCTTCACGCGGATCCCTTGATAGTCGGTCAGCCGATACGCATCAACGGCTTGCCCACTACGGTGGTTGGAGTTATGCCCAAGAGCTTTGATCCTCTGCTGAGCAACAGCAATCTTTGGGTTCCCGCAGCCTTCACGCCGGCGCAGCTTGCGGACCACGACGACCACTATCTGAATGTCATGGCCCGGCTAAAGCCCGGAGTCGTCATGGCGCAGGCGCAATCCGAACTCGATGTAATTGCTCAGCGGCTACAGCAGCAATATCCGCTCGATGACGCCGATCGCGGCTTCCGTATACAGCCACTCGCAAACGCTCTTCTGGGCGACCAGCGCCTGAGCCTGCGTATGATGCTTGCGGCAGTTGGATTTTTACTATTGATTGCGTGCGCGAATATTGCCAATTTGCAGCTGGCGCGTTCCCGCACGCGTCAGAAAGAAATCGCGTTGCGCGCCGCGCTTGGCGCTTCGCCGAGCCGCATTGTGCGGCAGCTTCTCGCAGAAAATGTCGCGTTGGGGCTTGCCGGCGGCGTTGTCGGCGTGTTGTTGGCGTACTGGGCAGTTTCGTGGATCGTCGGCCATGGTCCCGCTGAAATGCCGCGGCTGGATCAGTCCCGCATTGACGCCAGTACCCTCGTCTTCGCCTGCGTTGTTGCGCTTCTTTCCAGCTTTTTATTCGGATTGGCTCCAGCGCTTCGCTCTGCTTCGACGCGAATCAACGAAGCCTTCAAGTCAGCTTCCGGCATTGTGGGTGGCAGTCGCGATCGTGTTCGAAATCTTTTGGTTGTCGGAGAAGTCGCGCTTGCGCTTGTGCTCATGGTTGGCGCAGGGCTTTTGATTCGCAGCGCGCTGCTTGTTTCGCACGTAGATCCTGGCTTTGATACTGCCAACGTTGTCGTTGGGCGAATTGGTTTGCCCGATGCTGGCTATCATGATCCAGTCATTGCTCGCCAAACGTTTGAACGTATGATCACCGCCGCCGACGCTTTGCCCGGCGTTGAGTCGGCGGCTGTCGTCTCTCGCGCTCCGCTGGCTGGCGGTGGCAGCAGCAATGGCCTCCTCGCCGAAGGCAAGCCGCTAGACCTTGCGAATCTCGTGAACTCACAATTGCAAGTCGTCTCGCCCAGTTATCTCTCTACGGCTCGTGTTCCGCTGAAAGCCGGTCGCAACTTCACTCCGCAAGATACTCGCGAGCGCACTTTCGTCGCCATCGTCAACGAAACTCTTGCTCGCACCATGTGGCCTGGCGAAAACCCCATTGGCAAACGCTTCGCCTGCTGCGAGCCCGGAGCGAAAGGACGCATGGATCCTGTGTGGCACGAAGTCGTGGGCGAAGTCGCTGATGTTCGCGCCCAAGGGCTTGATCGACAGGTGCAACCGGCGTTTTACATTCCCCTTGCGCAAATGCCGCCCAGCGCGTGGGATTGGATCGGACGCACCATGGATTTGGTGGTGCGGACTCGCGGAGGCGTGGTCCCAGTCCACGAATTGCAAGCCATAGTGGCGTCCGTCGCGCCCGCCGTGCCGATTTACAGGCTCTCGACCATGCAGCAGAAAATCTCCAGCACGCTCGAACGCTCGCACTTCGACACATTCCTGTTGGCTATCTTTGCCGCTACTGCACTCCTGCTTTCCTCAGTTGGGATATACGGGGTCCTGTCGTACATGGTCGCTCAGCGCACGCGCGACATTGGCATTCGCATGGCGCTCGGCGCATCGCAGGGCCAGATTGTCTGGGAAGTGCTCGGTTTCGGAGCCCGTCTGGCCGCCATCGGACTTGCTATTGGCCTTGCCGGTGCATTTGCGGGCACCCGCCTGCTTTCCTCTTTGCTTTACGAAGTGCGGCCCACCGACGCAATCACGTTTGCCGCCGTCTCTCTCATCCTGCTGGTTGTCGCTCTAATCGCCAGTTATTTGCCCGCGCACCGCGCCACCCGCGTCGATCCCATAGTCGCTCTTCGTTACGACTGACGACATGTAGCGAAGGGCGCAGTCTGCGGAGCCCTGCGGTTTTTCTTGCCGCAGCCGCCTAACTTGAATCGTCTGGTCGAAACCAATGCGTCCAAACCAAACCGTTAAAACAATTTCACTGCCAGATCCTGCGGCGGATTTCCAACCGGAATCATGGTCAGCATGCTGTTCGTGCGCACGCGAATCACGGCGACATCCCCAGAACCCTGATTCACGACGATAAGCAGATTTTCATCGGGATCGAACCGCATCACTCCTGGCGACTGTCCTGCCTGAATTGGAAACTCCTTTCCAGTGCCAGGATCTCGGATCACACGTCGGTTCGAAATGTCCACTGGAATGATGTGCCCCGCAGCACTGTCCGAGACATAGAGCGTGTTCCCATCCGCGCTCAAAACGCCCCGCGTAGGCGCCGAACCAAGCACCATGTAGTCGCCCACTTCGTGCGTCCGCGTGTTGATCACCTGAAGCCCGTGCGCTTCCGGCGAAATCACATACAGCTCGCCGCCGTCCGGCTTGAGCAGCATATCCGACGGATTCCCATCCAGCTCGAGGTTCGTTACCAGAACGCTCCTCCGCAAATCGACGACAGAAAGCCGGTGTTCTGTGCGGCTCAAGACAAACGCAATGCTGTTATCGGGAAGAACAACGACTCTTTCCGGCTGCTTGACGATTCCCACCATGCTGCGAAGCGCCAGTGTGGTGGCATCATGAATCCCCAGCGTGGCATCGCGATGATTCAACACCAGCACGCTCTTTCCATCTGGAGTGACGTGCGCCAGAACCGGCCCGCCTCCGGTCCGCGTTCGCGCCAGCACGTTTTTCGACTGGCAATCGATCGCCAACAGCGTGTCCGATCCCGCTGAAGTCGCATACAAGCGGCTGCCGTCCGGCGAAAAATCGATCGCGTAGGGAAGCGGCCCCACGGGAATGCGCGCGCTGACCTGATTCACGCGCGCGTTGATCACCCAAACATATCCGCCGGCCGAACTCACGCCCCAAACTTCAGCACGCGTCGGATGCTCCCGCATCCCGGATAATCCTTGCCCAATCGCAATCCGCGCCACAGCCGCCAGCTTCACAAGATCGATGACCGTCACGCTCCCGTCCGCGGTAGAAGCGTACGCGCATAATCGCAAGCCAGGCCTCAAAAAAGACGGGCGGTGCTCACGCAGCAGTTGTATGACGCCCACAATCAGCAGGACGCCCAACAAAAAAAACACACGGAAATTTCGCGGACGGTTCATGAGCCCAAAGGATTGTCACACGTTGTCTGCGGAATTAGCCAGAAGCCTGAGAATCGATTCAAAACTGAAAATGGAAGCAGAGAAGCGCGAAGTCTAAGAAACACGCCCTCAATTCACTTCGCGCCGCAAGACCGTCGCAATCTGCCGGACCTCTTCGACCAGCTCGGTGAACTCCTCCGGCAAAATCGATTGCATCCCATCCGAAAGCGCCTTGTCTGGCTCATGGTGCACTTCGACAAGCAACCCATCCGCGCCCACGGCAATTGCTGCGCGCGAAAGTGGCAAAACCTTGTGCCGTTTCCCCGTTCCATGCGAAGGATCAACCAGAATCGGCAAATGGCTGCGCTTCTTCACCGCCGGCACCACCGCCAAATCCAAAGTGTTGCGCGAGAAATCCGAAAACGTCCGCACGCCTCGCTCACACAGCATCACGTTGTAATTTCCCTCGGACAAAATATATTCCGCCGCCATCAAAAACTCGTCCAGCGTCGCCGACATCCCGCGCTTCAATAGCACAGGCTTCTTCGCACGACCTGCCCGCTTGAGCAGCGAGAAATTCTGCATGTTCCGCGCGCCAATCTGGATCACGTCGGCATATTCCTCAACAAGATCCAGGCTCTCGTTGTCGATGGCCTCAGTAATAATCCCAAAGCCGTATGTCTCGCGCACCTTCGCCAAAATCTTCAACCCCGGCAAGCCCAGCCCCTGAAAACTGTACGGTGAAGTCCTCGGCTTATATGCCCCACCGCGAAACAATCTCGCGCCGCTCTTCTTTACGCGTTCCGCGATCGCCAAACACTGTTCTTCCGTCTCCACCGCACAGGGCCCCGCCACCAGCGCAATCATCTTCCCGCCGACGATCACATCCCCCGACGGCGTGGGAATCCGCAGTACGCTGTCTTCCTCCTTCGCGTCCCGGCTCACCAGTTTGTACGGTTTGCTGACTGGTATGCACTCCACGACTCCCGGCAGCGACTCCAGCACTCCCAGATCAACCGCTCCCTTATTCCCGGTAATGCCAATCGCCGTTCGAATCGTCCCCGGAATCGGATGCGCCTTCAGGCCAAGGCTCTCGATGCGCTCGCACACTCCCCGAATCTGCTCCTCGGTAGCGTGCGACTGCATAACAACCAGCATCGGCAACTCCCCCTATGCTCTCAGCAGACTATGAGCAATCTAGTAGTCTACGGCAACCCGCCGCAACCCAGCAAATCTCGCACCAGCAATCCAGCGAACAGCCCCTTTGTCGCGTGTGGTAGAATAACTGGTTTAAGGATAGACCGATTTTCTCCATGGGAATGCCAGAGCGACCTCTCACTCACGTCTCCGAATTCGACCCAGAAGACGAATATCGCCCGGAACCCGAACCTGAACCGCTGCCACCCAATTGGATGGACGGCAGCCTGCGCATCGGCATCCACGCGTCCATCGCGGGAAGTTACCTCAACGCCCTCGAAGCCGCCCGCAAGCTCGGTTGCAACGCCCTTCAAATCTTCTCTTCGAGCCCGCGCATGTGGCAGGGCGGCTCCGCGCGCATCCCGGAAGTGGACGCCGCCGCCTTCCGCGCGCGCCGCGCCGAACTCGGCCTTGGCCCGCTCACGATTCACGCGAACTATCTGATTAATCTTGCTGCAGCGCAGCCCATGCTACGCACACGCTCCATCCAAGCTTTCCATGATGAGCTTGTACGCGGGCTAGCCCTCGGCGCGGATTTTCTCGTTGTCCATCCGGGCTCGCGCGGCGAAGCCACGCCCGAGCAAGCCGTCCGCACCGTCATTGAGTCCGTCAAGCAAGGCTCGAAGCGCGCCTCGCTCGGCAACCTGCGCATCCTTATCGAAAACACGGCAGGGATGGGCGTCGCTGTCGGCTCGCGTCTCGAAGAAGTCGCCGAAATCCTGACTGGCTTGAAAGATGTCCCCGTATCCGCGTGTCTCGACACTGCGCATCTTTTCGCCGCAGGCTACGACATTAAGACCGATACCGGCCTGACTTCAACGATCGACGTAATCGACACAACTATCGGCCTCGATCGCGTTCCCGTCTTTCACGCCAACGATTCCAAAATCCCACTCGGCGGCCGCGTCGATCGCCACGAAAACATCGGCGAAGGCAAAATCGGCGCGGAAGCCTTTCGCCGCATCTTGACGCACCCGAAGCTCGGCGCATCAGCTCCCGAGGGCTTAACAGGCCGCGCTTTCGTGCTCGAAACGCCCATCGACAATCCCGGCGATGATCGCCGCAACGTCGCTAAACTGTGGGAACTCGCCGGCTTGAGCGAGCAAGCCCCACCGGCCGAAAAAGGCTTTTCCATGCTGACCGCGGCCATCAAGAAAATCCAAGCGAAAACGGCCAAAGCCGAGAAGGCCGCCGCAAAGAAAACGAAAGTAGCAATCAAGGCGAGAGCAGCGGCAGGGAAGTCCAAGAAATCGCGCAAGACCAAGAGGGGATAACGAGGCGTGGCGGACTACAACCCACAAGAAATCGAAGCCAAGTGGCAAAGGCGCTGGACCGACGCGCGCGTGTTCGAAACGGAATCCGATCCCGCCAAACCAAAGTATTACGTCCTCGAAATGCTGCCCTATCCCTCCGGCACGATGCACATGGGGCACATGCGCAATTACGCCATCGGTGACGTCGTCGCCCGCGTCAAGCGCATGCGCGGCTTCAACGTCCTCCATCCCATGGGATGGGACGCCTTCGGCCTGCCCGCCGAAAACGCCGCCATCAAGAACAATACGCATCCTCGCGTCTGGACCAACAACAATATCGCTGAATTCCAGCGCACGCTGCGTCGCTTTGGCTTCAGCTACGACTGGCGCCGCGAAATCTCGACCTGCGAGCCAGAATACTACCGGTGGAACCAGTGGTTTTTCCTGCGCATGCTGGAAAAAGGCCTCGCCTATCGCAAAAAGAGCCGCGTGAACTGGTGTCCCAAGTGCTGCACCGTCCTCGCCAACGAGCAAGTGCTGCCCGGCGGCTTCTGCTGGCGCCACGAAGACACCCTCGTCGAGTTTCGCGATCTTGAGCAGTGGTTTCTCAAAACCACCGCCTATGCCGACCAACTCGTCGATGATTTAAAACAGCTTGAAGTCACGTGGCCCGAGCGCGTCATCACCATGCAGCGCAACTGGATCGGCCGCTCGCAAGGCGCTCGTGTGAAATTCGTCGTTGCAGATGTTAAGAAGGCGCAGCCCATCGAAATTTTCACGACGCGCATCGGCTCCGAGTCATCCGCTTGTAGTAAAGCTGCTCGATGGCTCGCCGAACCGCGCCGAGGCTGAACCGCAGCTCGCGCACATGAAGCAGTCTTCCGTCAAAACGGAAGAGCTCGCCACTGCCGAAAAAGTGGGCTTCTTCACCGGCCGCCATGCCACCAATCCGTTTAGCGGCGAGAAAATACCCATCTGGGTCGGCAATTTCGTTCTCATGGAATACGGCACCGGAGCCATCATGGCTGTACCCGCGCACGATCAGCGCGACTTCGAATTTTGCCGCAAGTATGGTCTCTCCGTGCGTGTCGTAGTCCAACCCCGCGAAGGCGAACCTCTTCTCGAAGAAAAAATGACCGTCGCGTTCGACGAACACCAAAACGGCAAACTCGTCAATTCCGGCCCATACAATGGCCTTTCCGTCGACGCAGCCATCGCAAAAATGACTGCCTTCGCCGAAAAAAAATCTTTCGGCCACGGGGATGTCGTCTTCCGTCTTCGCGACTGGGGCATCTCTCGTCAGCGTTATTGGGGCACGCCCATTCCTGTCGTCTATTGCCCCGACCACGGCCTACAAGCCGTGCCAGACAAAGACCTGCCCGTCCTGCTGCCGCCCAATCCGAAGCTCACGGGCGAAGGCGAATCGCCTCTGGCCTCGAGTCCGGAGTTCGTCCACACCACCTGCCCAAAATGTGATGGGCCAGCGCGCCGCGAAACCGACACGATGGACACTTTCGTAGACTCCTCGTGGTATTTCTATCGCTACTGCGACCCGCACAACGATAAGGCTCCGTTCGATTCCGCGAAAGTCGCCTATTGGTTTCCCATCGACCAGTACATCGGCGGCATCACCCACGCCATCCTGCACCTCCTCTATTCGCGCTTCTGGTGCAAAGTCATGCGCGATCTCGGCCTCGTCAACCACAACGAGCCCATCTCCCGACTCTTCACCCAAGGCATGGTCCAAAAAGGCGGCGTGGCCATGTCCAAGTCGCGCGGCAACGTAGTCGGTGCCATCGATATGGCCGAAAAATACGGCGCCGACACCGGCCGCCTCTACACGCTCTTCGCCGCGCCGCCCGAAAAAGACCTCGAGTGGAGCGAAGAAAGCATCGAAGGTTCCTGGCGCTTCCTGAACCGCGTCTTCCGCCTGATCGACAAGCACGCCGGAGCCATCCGCCAAGCCAAATGCTGGAATTTCGATCCAAATGGGATGTCGGACAAAGAACGCGACCTGATCCGAGTCACATATCAAACGATGCTGCGAGTCACGCAAGATTTCGAAAAACGCTGGCATTTTAATTCCGCGATCGCCCAAATCATGGAATTAACCAACGAAATCTATCTGGCCGAGCCTTTGGAAAATGGCGTCCGACCGGAGATTCGCAAGGAAGTCTTGCAGATCCTAACGCTGCTGCTTGCGCCCATGACGCCTCACATCGCTGAAGAAATGTGGGAAATGCTGGGCAACTCCGGTGGCCTCTGGAACGCTCCTTGGCCAGTCCTCGTCGATGAACAACTGGAGCTCGCAAAGGATGAAGAAGTCGAAATCCCCGTCCAGGTCAACGGCCGCGTCCGCGCCACGCTAAGGGTCCCAGTCGGCCTAAACGAGGCCGCACTAGTGGCCAAAGCCGTAGCCGATCCGGCAATAGCCCGACACATCGACAGCAAACGCATCGTGAAACAAATCTACGTCCCGGACAAACTCCTAAACTTGGTGGTGAAATGACCCCACCCCGCCTCAACTGCGCGATTGTAGCGAATGTAGTGCAGGGCGGCGTCCGCGGAGCCCTGCGTCTTTTTCTTCTTCTCAGCACTTTTCCTTGTAGGGGAGGGGCTTGCCCCTCCCGCGTTTGCATGACGTAAACTGTGCGAGGGGCACCATGGCAACGGGAGCAACGATGCAGGAACAGCAACGCAAGCCGAACTCCGAACTAGGCGGCGTAGTCGTCCTGGATTTCGGCGGCCAATACACGCAACTAATCGCCCGCCGCATCCGCGAACAAAACGTCTTCTCCGCAATCCTCCCCTGCACGGCCACGCTCGAACAAATCCGCCAGTTCGCCCCGGCAGGCCTAGTTCTCTCTGGCGGCCCCAGCTCCGTCTACGACTCCGACGCCCCCAAGTGCGATCCCGCCATCCTAGCCATGGGGTTACCCGTCCTC
>WNFS01001334.1_pt1 | contig 27187 bp, 20 predicted proteins | sample 5400141 | NCBI WGS metagenome assembly WNFS01 (sample SAMN13153358, study PRJNA577476) | soil metagenome | isolation source: 60 cm saprolite under Madrone tree | place: USA:California | collected 2016-06-14
CAGGCCACCATCATCGCCGGAATTCCGGGTCATTACATCGAGGACGTGAGGCTGAGCAACATTCTTGTACTGCACCAGGGTGGTGGCACCAAGGAAGACGCCGCCATACAACCACCAGAGCTGGAAAACGTCTATCCCGACCCGAACCGCTTCGGGGTGCTGCCGGCCCACGGCTTCTACATCCGTCATGTGAAGAGAATCGAGATGAGGGATGTCGAGGTTAGAGCCATGAAGCCGGATATGCGGCCCGGGTTCGTACTCGATGACGTAAGTGGCGTAGAGCTCATTCACGTCAAGCTGCCCCAGACTGCCGAGGTTCCGTCCCTGGTGCTCAAGAACGTCAAGGATTTCAGCATCACCCAGAGCAAGCCGGTGGCGGATGCACGACTGGAAAGCGCTGAACAGAAAACACTGTGATACTCCGATTGAAGCGTAGGAAAAGCTGTTTACGTGATTGGGCCGGGATTGAACAGCGCCAGCGCGTTGTGCAGTCCCCAGTGGTCCGCCCAGGTCTTCCTGCGGCCGCTGGCCACATCGAGAATGAACTGGAAGATTTCCCATCCGACTTCTTCGATGGTCGTCGCGCCGCCAGTTGCGATCCGGCCGGCGTCAATGTCGATCAGGTCGGGCCAGCGCTCAGCTAATGCGGTTCGCGAAGAAACCTTGACCACCGGAACCAAGGCAAGACCGTAAGGACTTCCCTCTCCCGTGGTAAACACGTGCAGGTTCATGGACGCAAGCTGCTGGGTGCCGCAGACGAAATCACTGGCCGGCGTCGCTGCAAACACTAGACCCTTGGCCGTGACCTTCTCGCCCTGGGCAGCGACTGCCATCAGCGCCGAACTTCCAGCCTTCGCGATTGACCCGAGGGCCTTCTCCACTACATTCGACAATCCTCCTCGCTTGTTGCCCGGCGTAGGATTCGCGCTGCGGTCGGCCGAACCGCACGCCAGATAGTCGTCGTACCATCGCATCTCTCGAATCAGGGCGCGAGCCACGTCCTCATTAATCGCGCGTGGAGTCAGCAAGTGAACCGCATCGCGCACTTCCGTGACTTCCGAGAACATCACCGTGCCTCCGGCACGCACCAGCAGATCGGCCGCATAGCCCACCGCCGGATTGCAGGTCACGCCCGAGAAGCCGTCGCTCCCACCGCACTGCAGGCCCACCACGAGTTCCGCTGCCGGTACCGCCGTCCGCCGCCGCCGGTTGAGCTGCTCCAACCGTGTTTCGGCAGCACGCATGATCGCACTCACGATCTCGCCGAAGCCATGTTCGTCCTGCATGCGGATCAAATAGGGATCGCTCTCAAGAACCGGCAGTTTCCCCAACCTCTGCTCAGGAAACAGCCGCTCCGGTTGCAGCTTCTCGCAGCCCAGGCTTACTACCAGCGGAGTTCCGCCCAGGTTGGGATGGGTGCTGATATGTCGGATCGTCCGGATCGGAATTTCTGCGCCGGGCGCGTCCATGGCGATGCCACATCCGTAGGTGTGGGTGATGGCCACCACATCGTTTACCCCGGGGAATCGCGACAAAATCTCATCCCTGATTCGCCGCACGGCATACTCCACGGTGGGAGCAACGCACTGCACGGTGGTCGTGATGCCTAGAATATTCTTGGTACCGACGCTGCCATCCTGGTTGCGGAAGCCGTCAAAGGTATAGTTCAGCAGCGCCGGCTGAGGCGCGGGAATGGCCGTCGCTAGCGGCAATTCGTCAAGCGCGGGCGGCTGGGGCAATTCGATGGCATCCTCGTGCACCCACGTACCCACGGTGATCGGACGAGCCGCCAGCCCAATAATTTGGCCGTAGCGTCTGACCGGATCGCCACGGTCGAGGTCGCGCAGCGCCACTTTGTGAGCTTGCGGGATGCGCTCTTTGAGTGTCAGCCCGTCGGCAAATTCTGTGCCCGCCGGCAACCCGCCTGGATTGACGATGATCGCAACATTGTCCTGCGGATGGACTTGAATGTAGAGAGGTTTCACTTCGCTCGCCGATCATTCCCGCGTAGTTGCCGTGTAAGTTATCACAGAAACGCAGAAGCCCGACCGGTCGTGACTTGACTTAGCGTCTAACAAATAGCCAAGGTGCATATTGGTTGCACGCGAGATCCGGTGGCCGCTGGTACATTATCATCAGGACGTTTGGAAACAATTTCATTCCGGCGAAAAGCGAACAAGCGAATGCCACGGCTTACGCGGCGACATTTTATCCGGGCGCTGAGTATCGGAAGCGCGGGCGTTTGGGCAAAATCGGCCGTGCTCGGCCTTAAGCCAGTCGTCGGCGCGGGCCCGGCGTTCGCCACGCCGCCCCAGCTGCCTCCGCTGTTCGAAGAAGTGCCCTCCAGCATGAGCGGGATCACGTGGCGCCATGTGAATGGGCGCTCGCCCGAATACTACTTGCCGGAAACGACCGGAGCGGGCTGCGCGTTTCTCGACTACGACAACGACGGATGGATGGACATTTACCTGGTCAACAGCGGGAACTGCGATTTTCTGGCGCCAAATCCGCTGCTGCGCAATGCGCTCTACCGGAACAACCGCGACGGAACCTTCACCGACGTAACCGAGAAGGCTGGGGTCGCGGGCGGGGGCTATGGAATGGGCGCCGCCGTGGGCGACTTCAACGGCGATGGCTGGCCCGATCTCTACCTGACGCAGTACGGGCGCAGCATTCTTTATCGCAACAACAAAGATGGGACCTTCACCGACGTAACCGACAAAGCGGGCGTAGCGGCTCCGGGCTGGGCTTCGAGCGCGGTGTGGTTCGACTATGACAACGACGGAAAGCTGGACCTGTTCGTTTGCCGCTTCGTGGACTTCGACAAATCAAAGAATCAATTTTGCGGAGACCAGCGCACCGGAGAACGATTCTATTGTGTCCCCACGGCGTACCAGCCGGCGCGGAGCTGGCTATTCCATAACAACGGCGACGGGACTTTCGCCGACATCAGCCGCGAGTCCGGAATCGCCAGCGTGCTGGGCAAGGCCTGGGGCGTGGTGGCCACCGACGTGGACAACGACGGCTGGATGGACCTGTTCGTGGCCAACGACACGGTGGCGAATTTCCTCTTCGTCAACCAGCGCAATGGAAAATTTCAAGAGATGGCGATTGGCGCCGGTGTGGCCTACAGCCAGGAAGGACGCCCGCGCTCCGGCATGGGCGTCGATTCCGCGGATTTCGACCAGGATGGCTGGCAGGATCTGTTCGTCACCAACGTGGACCAGGAGATGTACTCGATCTACCGCAACAATCACGACCTGACCTTCGACGATATGGCGGGAGCGTCAGGACTGGGGCGGGTGACGCGACTCATGAGCGGGTGGGGGCTGAAGTTTTTCGATTACGACAATGATGGCAACCTCGATCTGTTCATTGCCAACGGACATCCCGACGACAGGATTGAACAACATTCGACCCGCGTCACCTACAAGGAACCGTTGCTGCTCTTCCATAACGATGGCCGTAGTCTGGAAAACGTGAGCATCTCGGCCGGCCCGGCGTTCACCCAAACATTCGCCGCGCGCGGCATGGCAGTGGGCGACTTCAATAACGACGGCGCGACTGATGTGTTGATTGCGGTGAATAACGGGCCGCCCCTACTGCTAAAGAACACGGCGGCGGGGGCAAATCACTGGCTCGGCTTGCGGCTGGTGGGAAAGAAATCGAACCCGGATGCAATCGGCGCCAGAATCACGTGGCAGGCCGGCGATCTGAAACGTAGCCGCCTGAAGATCGGAGGTGGAAGCTACCTGTCGTCCCATGATCCGCGCGAAGTCCTGGGTATCGGCAAGAGGTCGAAAATCGACAAGCTGGAGATCCAATGGCCGCAGCCCAGCAGGCGCGTGGAAACTTTTGCCGACCTTCCGATTGACCACTACATCACGATTGTGGAGGGCTCAGGATCGTAGCCCAGCCCGGCAAGACGCTGGCGGTACATTTTTCGGCCCGAACTTCAATACGGGTACGGCTGCCCCGGGCGCACGATGCGAATGCGGTGGTCGGTAAACTTGAAGTGCGCTCCCGGCAACTCCACCGTCGGCATGTGGCAGCTCACACAACCCTCACTTCGCACCGGACAGGGTTTTGCAGCTGACGAGGTCGCGGATTGTCCTCCCGCCGTTTCTTTCTGACCTGCGACCGCAGCAGCAGGATGGGGCGGCCCGGGTACATGGCAGTCGGTGCACTTGGAATCGTCAGCAGCAGTCGTATGATTCAGTTCCAGGTGAGGATCGTGGCAAGCGGTGCAGGCAAAATGCTGGTCATTGGAACTGTGGCCACGGCTCAGGGAAATACGATAGGGCTGAAAGCGCACGTTGTTGATGCCCCCCAGGTCGGGCATCATCCCTACCGTGTCCGCACTGCGATGGCAGGCTCCGCAGAACTCCTGCGAGAGAGTATCGGGATCGAGCACTTTCGGGTTAAAGATATAGCGTCCACCCTTCTTGCCTGCGCCCATGGCCCCGATATGTTGTGCTCCCGGCCCGTGGCACGCCTCACAGCCCACACCCGGCACCAGGCGATCAAGCTCAAGCTTGTTGTCGACCAGGGCGGCCGTGCCGTGGCAACTGAAGCAGTTGCGCGCCTCATCCCCGGTGATGTCGCGGCCGAAGGCTTCCGGCAAACTGGGCGGCATGTCCAGTTTGTCGCCGATCGTCCAGTCCAGAGCGTCAATGCCGGAGTAATAGCTGACGCGGCCTTCATACAGCTTGCCATTGTGACGGAGCACGTAAGTTTGCGCGATATTGCCGTTGCCGAACGCGTATGGGATCGGCTCACTGATTGTTTCTTTTCCGTCGGTCACGCGATAGATGGTCCGTTGACCATCGCTCACGATCTCGTAGTAGTACGTTCCGGCTCGAAAAGTCATCCGCGGATGAGATCGCAACACTCGGCTTTCCGCGGCGGTGCTTAGAGCACGAGCCATGCTCGTCTGCGAGTGCGCCTTTCCCACGTGACAAGCGGCACAAACCTCTGTGCCGATAAAACCTACGCCTGGAATCTCCTGGCGGGGACGAAATTTCGAGAAAGCCGCCACGGCCGCATTCTCCGCCTGCGGCTGGGCGAATGCCCCACACGCAGCGAGCAGAAAAACGCCAGAAACAAACCAGGCAGTCTGAAAGGGGCTAGGAGTCCCCGGCCGCGGATCGCGCGCGAGAATCCATCGCCAATGACTGAAACTATTTCTCAACCGCCCCCTGCCCTTCCACCACGCTGAAGATTCGGTCAACGCCGGGCACGCTGATTTCTTCCTGCTTTCCACTGGGCCAGTGAATTTCAATTTTCTCGACTCTAGTTGAAGCTCCTAACCCGAAATGAACCCGCTGGTCGGAACTCGAGCTGTAACTGCCACCACTAATCACATCGGCTCTCTGGCGCACTCCGCCCGCGGTAAGAAACACTTTCGTGCCGATGGCGTCGCGCGGGCTCTTGAGCCCACCCGCCAGCTTGAGCGCGATCCAGTGGTTCTCGTTTTTCACGACGTTGCGCAACAGCGTGGGAGCGGAATCCATATTGTTTAGGACCACATCGATGTGCCCATCATTGAACAGGTCGCCAAAAGCCGCGCCCCGTGCGGGAATCACATCCGCCAGGCCGCTACCGGTTGCGGGCGGCACTTCCAGGAATTTCGTCCCGTCGAGATTACGAAACAGCTCCGGCCGCTGCGCCCAGGTGGTTCCCCAATCGCGCTCATCCACCCAGGGATAGACGTGGCCGTTGGCGGTAAAAATATCCAGCAGGCCATCGTTGTCGAAATCAAGGAACCCGGTCCCCCACCCCAGAAAAGGGATCGTCGGACTCCCCAGCCCCGCCTGGAATGTGACCTCGGAAAGACTGGCGTTGCCATCGTTTCTGTAAAGCGTGTTGAAATCGTCGGAGAACACGGTGACGTAGAAGTCGACCTTGCCGTCGCGATTGTAGTCTCCGGTCGCAATTCCCATGGACGCCTGCGCCAGCCCGGCATCAGTCAGGGCGAAGCCGGAGACGTAGCTCACATCCTCGAAGGTTCCGTCCCGGCGATTGCGATAGAGATAACGCGGCGTCGAATCATTGGCCACAGCCAGATCGAGCCAGCCGTCATCATCCACGTCCACAAATACGGAGGCCAGGCCGTAATAGTTCTGGGAGTCGGCCACGCCAGCCTTCTGGCTCACATCGGTGAAGGTGCCATCCCCATTGTTGTGGAACAGATGGTCGCTCTCGCCCGGCAGACCGCGCGGCCCGCACATTCCACTCACGCCGCGGAACTGGCACGAACTAGGCGCAACCCCGGCCTGCCCGGCAACCGGCGGATGGTCGGGATCGAACTTCACATAGCCGGGAACAAACAAATCGAGCCGCCCGTCGCGATCATAGTCTCCCCACGTCGGTCCCGCCGACCATCCCCCCAGTGTCACACCCGCTTTCTCTGCCACGTCCGTGAAGGTGCCGTCGTGATTGTTGTGGAACAGGCGGTTCTTTCCGAAGTTGGCGACGTAAATGTCGGGCCATCCATCATTGTCATAGTCGCCCACGGCAACGCCGAAGCCCCACCGCTGGTTTGAGACGCCCGCCTTGTCGGTCGCATCACTGAACGTGCCGTCATGATTATTGTGCAGCAGCATCGCATGTGGAGCCGGTTCCTTCCCTTGCAGCGCTGCGAATGTGGAACCATTGAGCAAATAAATATCAAGCCAACCATCGTTGTCGTAGTCAAGTAAGGCCACGCCCGAGCCTGGAGTTTCAAGAATCGTCTTCTTTTCCGCGGTTCCGGACTGATGATGGAATTTATCCAGCCCTGCGGCTTTCGTGATGTCAGTGAACACCACTGGCGCGCCATCCACGAATCCACCCGCGGTGATGGGGCGCGACGAAGCATCTTTCACCGCAGGATGGGGAGCCCCGGTCGCAACCCCCATGGACTGTTGCGTTGGTGGTTTGTGGTCCTCTTCTTCCTGAGCCGCCCCGCTAAAAGTGAGCAAGGCCGCAACCAGAAGAGGCGCAGAAAAACGTTTCGCTCGAACCGGCATCAGGGCACGCGAGTTACAGGTTACGTTATTCTGCAAATCTATCGAGGCAACTCCTGCCCCGGGCTCACTTCAGAGGCCGGTCTGTTTCCCGCGCCAGGGACCTCAGACCGGTTCATCTGGTCAAGCTTCTGAAACATGGCCTCCGCCTCCTGCTGACGACCCAGCTTCGTATAACCGCGGCCCAGCAGAAAATAGGCCTGCTTCATCCGGGGCTCAAGCTGTAGCGACATCTTCAATTCCGGGATGGCAGCTTCGAGCTGACCGCCCTGGAACAGCGCGTTACCGAGGGCAAAATGGCCGGCTGCAGAATCAGGAGCGAGCGTCACTGCTTTGTGCAGCCAATCCGCGGCTTGTGAATAATCCTTTTTGTAGGTGTAACAAGCTCCCAGGCCGTAGGCGATTGGGTAACTCAGGGGGCCGATTTTTTCCGCCTGCGCATAGTAGCCGATCGCCTCATCGAATTTTGACTGGGAGCGTTTCAGGTCTGCGAGCGCGATGGCGGCGTCGGCAGAACCGGGATTGACTCGGAGAGCGTTTTGAAATTCCGTCTCCGCCTCGCTCGGATTTTCAGCTGCCAGCGCCGCCTCGGCAAGCAGCTGGTGGGCTCGGTCAGAGTCCGGCGCCAGGGCAAGAAGCCGCTGATATTCCCGTTGGGAGAGCTCGCGGGCAATCAGCGACAAATAATAAAGAGAGTCCGTGTTGTTCGGGTCCGACGCAAGCACCTTGCGCAATTCCTCAAAGGCCGGCTGAAACCTTCCTTGTGCGAGCAGAGCCCGGGCCAGCATCACGCGCACCGCTACTGCGTTGGGATGGGTGCGCAACTGCTTTTCCGCAAGTTGCGCGGCCTGCACGAACTCACCACGATAGAAAGCCCGTGTACATTCCACTAATTCCGTGGATTCTCCCAGGGCATTGCCCCAAGCCGCTAGCACGAGCAACCAGCACAGGATGGAACGCAGAGAAGGGAGTTGGGACATGTCGAGACGCGGCCTCAGGGAGTTTCGAAAGGACGCACCTCAACGATGCGCATGAGCTCCTGCGCCTTCTCATCGCGAAGTTTCTGGAGCTCTTCAAAGTGTTTGGCTTGCGCTTCCCTTCGCGCGTCTCCGGTGCGGGTGTAGAGGGTCAAAAGATACAGGTTGGCGACGAGGTAGTCGGGATCGAACTCCAGGGCGCGCCGGATTTGTTTTTCAGCCTCGCCATAATCTTTCTTCATAAGATAGTACTGCCCAAGCTCGGCCAGGGCATTTGCGTAATCGGGATTGGCCTTCAAAGCCGACTTCAACTGGCTGAAGGCGTCATCCAGGCGGCGTTGCTGCAGGGCGATGGCGCCGAGGTAGTAATGCGCTGCGGTTGCGGTTTCAGGGGCGTTGACGGCTTCCGTCAGCCACGGGACAGCAGCATCGTAATCCTTCGCCCGAAAAAATGTAGTGCCGAGCGCAAGCTTTCCCCGCGGGTCGCTGGGTTTTAGTTGCAGATATTTCTGGAAGAAAGGAACCGCTTCGGCGGGGTCATGGCGAAAGGCGGCGACCGAACCCATCGCATAATTGAAAGATGCATTATCCGGTTCGAGCTTGACCGCTTTCTCAAAAGCGTTGCCCGCTTCCGCCAGCAGGTCCAGGTCCAGACAGACCAGCCCGAAATCATAGTGAATGCTGGCGTTCTCAGGCGCAAGATCGCGGGCGTGGGCGAGGTAGCCCAGCGAACCTTTGTAATCCCGCTGCTCGTGAGCCACCCGCGCCAATTCCAGGAGCAGCGCCGGCGAAGGATTCTCCCCGGGTGCTGATCTTTCCAACGCTGCCCGGGCTTCATCCAACCGCTGAGTGCGCGCATAGGCTAGGCCGAGAGCGTGAAGGATCTGAGCTGAAACCGTCTGGTGCCTCTGCAGGCCCTCCAACAGAAGGATGAGCAGATCATCGTGCCTGCCGGTTCCCATACCAGACAAAATCTGCAGCGCGTCTGCCTCAGAAAAATCCGGATCAGCCAACAGGCGATGGTCCAGCGACTCCTGGAATCTACCCTGCTGCAGCAGCAGAGCCGCGGTTTGATAATTTGCCTCTTCGTTCTTTGGCTCGTAATCGAGCACGCGCGCGTAAGTTTCCAGAGCCTTCCTGATAGCTTGCGGATCGCTAGCGGAGCTCTCCTGGTAGAGACGGCCCAGGTTCAAGTAAGCGCCAGTAAACCTCGGCGCACGCTGAATCGCTCGACTGAAGCTGTTTTCGGCTGCCGCAGGGGTGCCCTGCTGCGCCTCAATGATTCCGCGCAAGTTATCGAATCCTGCGTCTGCGGGAAACTGTTTTACTGCTTCGGCGAGCAGCCTCTCCGCCTCCGTCAGATTGTGCTCTGCGATCAAACCCTGAATCTGAAGGACCTTGTCATCCCTTGCACTCTGGAGGTTCTGTCCAGCAAAGAGACAGGTTGCATAGAACAGAGCCGCCAAGGCCACAGCCGGAATCGGCCAGCGCTGTCGCATAGGATTTGCCCACAGGATTATACGTGAGGAGAGAGGACCTGGTACGGGGACAAAATGCGCAACAAAAATACGCCGCCGCCTTATACTGGTGCTGCTTGGATCCGATTTCGGTTCAACTTAATGTTTGCGGTGCCCACCGTAATATCTCTGAGCTATAGCGAGGCAGGGTCAGGATGACAGCTGTCCGGACGAGACTGAGGCACTTTGCTCGACGCAACGGCCGAGCCTCTCGCCGCGCAGCGGTCTTGCTGCTGCTTCTCTGGACCGCCCGCGACGCCCCGGCGCAGCCGCCGCCTGCACCTGATGCAAACCTAGCCGCAGGGGTTGAGGCCCTGAAGTCAGGCGACTTGGACGGTGCCGAGCGGGTGTTCTCGGAAGCGCTTCGGCAGGGCGTCAAAAGTCCGTTGGTGTTCCATAATCTCGGAGTTATCGCGCAGCAGCGTGGCAACCATACGCTGGCGATCAGCCGATTCCGCCAGGCGATCGCCCTACAGCCGGAATATGCCCCGTCGCGGCTCCTTCTGGGCGTCAGCCTGCTGGCGCTGGGGAAGAACGCTGACGCTACCTCCGAGCTTCAACGCGCCGCCCGTTCGATGCCGAAGGAGCCACAGGCCCATTTGCAACTGGCCAAGGCATATGAAGCGTCGGAAAACTGGATCGCCGCCGTCGAGGAACTGCAGAAGCTGATGAACCTGGACCCACAGGAAGCGGAATACTCCTATCTACTCGGCCGAGCCTGGACTAGGCTTTCCGCGTGGTCCTACCAACGGCTGGCGCGGCTCAATCCCGATTCCGCGCGGCTGCATCAAGCCCTGGGGCAGGAGTACGCGATGCAGGGGAGGTACGAATTGGCGATCGCTGCTTACCAGCAGGCAGCGCGGTCTGATCCCAGGTTGCCGGAAATTCATCTGGCCCTGGGCCTGCTCTTGCTCGAATTGAAGAGATTCGGCGAGGCACAAGCGGAAATCGACCTCGAACTTAGACTTGTACCGGAGAGCAAGGCGGCGATGGAAACCAAAGCGAAGGTTGAGGCCGCCAAGGCGGCTACGCCTCCCTAACTCTTGTCGGGAGCTGCTCTCATTTTGGTTTTCTCGCACTTTCTATAGCCTGTAGCTATTGTAGAGCGGCGGCAATGCGAAGGATTGTCTTTTCGATTTCCGTACTCCTGGTGGCGGCATGTTCGTTATCCCAGCCCCCCCAGGTTCCGTCCGTGCAACCCGAAGATACTCCAGCGTCAAGCCTTCCCCGTGATCTTTCCAACCTCCCGCTTGCCTCGCCGCGACGCCTCGAATTCGAAGATGCCCTCAACCGGCGGGACTTCAGACGGGCGGAGACGATTCTGGTGGAAGAGTCGAATCGCGACCCGAAGTCCCCCCATGCAGCCAGACTTCTGGAGATTGCGGGCGGTCTCTTGTTCTTAGGTGGGCAATATCTTGACGCTGCAATCGCCTGGAAGAGAGCAGAGGCAATCGCCCCTCTCGACCCCCGCAGCCAATTTACGCTGGCCATGGCCTACATCAAGCTTGGCCGGGGCGACTGGGCGCGCCGGGAACTGGAAAAGCTCGCCACCACACCTCCCACGAGCCCGCTCTATCTCTATTGGCTGGCGCGCCTCGATTATGACGGCCAGAGCTACACGGCTGCCATTGGACGATTGCAGAAGGTGATCGAGCTGGATCCCGGGATGATGCGAGCTTATGACTTGCTGGGGCTATGCCATGACTACCTGGGCCAATTCGATGAAGCCATCAAGAGCTACACCCGCGCCGTGGAGTTGAACCGGCTCCAGGCAAGACCATCGCCCTGGCCGCTCGTGGATCTGTCGATTTCTCTAGTGGCGGTCAACCGGCTAACAGAAGCGGAAAAAAGTCTGCGCGAGGCGCTGGGCTACGACGCTCACCTCCCCCAAGCCCACTATCAATTGGGCCGGGTCCTCGAAATGCAGCAGGAAGATCCAGCAGCGATTCAGTCGCTGAATCAGGCGGTGGCGCTGGATTCAACTTATGCCGAGCCGCATTACCTTCTGGGGCGGGTCTATCAGAGGCTGGGCAAAGATCAGCTTGCCAGGACAGAGATCGAACGCTTCCAGCAGCTGAATAAAACCAGAGGCGTGCAGACATCACCCGGCTCCCAGCCTCCATCGAAGTAGCCAGATGTAGTTAGCCCCCAAACAGCGCCATCCTGTGGTAGAGCACAAGACGGCGCCGTTGAAAGCTACTCGGGGTGGAGCTTAGAACTCAATCCTCGCGCCGATTTGAATCGTACGTGGAGAACTGACACCTCGGTTCCACGTGCCGAAACCGTTGGTGCCTCCAGCCGCTATGTCATTGACGAAGGCAAAACTTGAGCCTTGGTTGTTGACATTGGCCGCAGGGTAAAAGTAGTGCTGGTTAAAGGCATTGAAAAAAGCGAAGCGGAGTTGAAAGTTCGCCCGCTCCCCTATTCTGGTGTTCTTGGTGATCGAAAAGTCCAGGTTCTTGCCGCTGGGACCGCGCAGGTTTGAAATGCGCGGGCCGTCGCCGGTGTATCCATATGTTCCGGTGCAACCGGGAGCGGTGCCCGCTACGCAGAAGTTAGTGAGCGGTTCGAATGCAGCGGCATTCAAGAGAGGCCCAGCGCCGGGGTCATAGCCATTTGGACTATGCAGGAAAGGGTCTGCACCTGGCACAACACCCACCAGACAATTCTGTCTGAATTGGGCGACCACCTGGCACGTGGTGGAACGGAACCACATCGGTGTACCGCTCTGGTAGTGAATGATGGGGCTGAGTTGCCAGCCACCGACGATTGCGTTGAGGGCTCCGCCTCCGCCGGCGAACTTCTGGCCTTTGCCGAATGGCAAATCGTAAACGAAAGCCACCGAAAGGATCTGCGGCACATCGTCAGACGATATTGTGCGAGCGCGACGCTGCTCGAAAGGCGAGATCACTCCCTGGGTCGCGTTCCAGGAGCCTCCGAGCTGCTGAGTGTTATCCGAGGCGTCGGAAATCAGCTTCGACATGGTGTAGGACACCAGCATCTGAAGGCCGTTGCTGTAATGTTTTTCCAGCTTCGCCTGGAATGAGTGATAGATAGAGTTGCCGTGGTTTTCGTTCAGTCCCTGCAGAGGACCGCAGAACTGAGGAAAGGGGAGCAGTGCCTGAGCTACGGTAGGAGCACAACCGCTCGTGGGTTTGGTCAAATCCGCCACCCAATTCGTGTAAGGAACCGAAACACCGTGAAGGGTGGTGGGGCCCCCCGCCGTAAATGTGTCATTCAGCAGCGGTGTGTACGTACAATTGGCGCCACTCGTGGGAGTGCCGCTTGCGCAAGAGGGGTCGATCGCAGTGACCGGCGCCTCCAGAGCCTTAATCGCCGGACTGAATGGATTCAGGACATTGACCGGGTTCAAGCTTGATGTGAGCCGTGAACCCTTGTTTCCAACGTAAGCCACGCTCAAGGCAAATCTCGCGGGAAGCTCACGCTCAATAGTCAGATTCCACTGTTGCGAGTAGGGCCGGCGGTTTGCGTTCACCGGACGATATGCCGAGCCGTTGCCATTAGCCTGGCTAGGCGTAGCGCCGTTGTCGAAGGACGAATCTACGGCCGGAGGAAAAAGTGGAGCCGGGACTCCGTTGTCAAGATAGAAGGCTGCGTTCGTGGAGGCGCCGTTGGGACTGGTGGCAAATGTCTGGTGCAGGTTGAATCCGTCGAGCGACATCCCTCCGCCCCAACCGGGATAAAACGCCTGTCCGAAGAAGACCCCGTAACCCGCGCGCACCACCGTCTTCTGGTCGAAGGCATAGGCAACGCCGAGCCGCGGCGCGAAACCCTTGTGCCAGGGCTTCTCCGGGTAGTCCGCACCGAAACTGGCATCACCGTACTTGCTGCCGGCGAAAGCCAGACGGCCTGGCAGTCCATCGGCTCCGGGATTAGCGCCTAAAAGATCTACGAAGGAAAAGTGGTTGTATTTCTCCCGCGAGGGCGTGTAGTAATCCCACCGCACGCCATAGTTCAAAGTCAGCTTCGGGGTGGCTTTCCAGGAGTCGTTGATGTGAAACGCCCACACCGTCTGACGCGGATACCAGGAAGAAACAAATCGACGATCCATCGAGCCCGTGCTGACTGCTCCCAGCAACCATCCAGCGATCGGGCTTCCGCTGTTCGGACTGGAGGAAAGAGCGGTGGTCGAGCGATCAAAGCCATAGGTGCCGGATTGGTTGTTCGATGCGTGAATATTGCCCTGAACCGAGCGCCATTCGCCGCCGAAGGTGATCGTGTGATGTTTCCAGACCTTGTTAGCGGTGTCATTCAACACCCACGTGGGACGAACCGTGATGTTCGTGGCCGGCGGCCCATTGCTGTTTGAAATCTGGTTTCCTACACCAAAGTTGTCCGAGAAGGTGAACGCAGGCAGGGCGTTCGTGCTGGCTGCGCCCGGAACCTGCGGCAGCTTACCGATGAAGGCAAGGTTCTCGGAGCCGTAGCCTTCGTTGCGGTTCAGGTATCCGAAGGTCACATGGTTCGTCAGGGTCGAAGAAAACGTGTGTTCCCAGTTGAAACGGGAGATGGGAGAATTCTGCGGTCTCGTAGGAGATTCCGTTGCAATCGCAATCGGAAGGGCCGTGGCCGTATTGAAACCGGTGAACTGGCGCCACCAGAAGAAGTAGAAGTGGTCCTTTTCACCCCATTCATGGTCGAGCCGGAACATATACACATTGCTGTTGGACGTGAGCGTGTCCGGGACAGCTTTGGGCAGCGTGTAATTGGAAGTAGGATTTAAATTCGTCGGGGTCGGCAAGGCAGCCATATAAGCTGCTGTAATGGGGCTGATGCAGCCCTGCGGGATCTGATTGCCCGGAAATTGTTGTCCGGGGCCGACGCCCGCCGCTGCCTGACAGGCGGCAGGGGCATTACCGGGCATATAGATTGGGATCAGGGAACCATTCGCATTCACCCAGTCTGAAAAGTCTCCGTTCCGCTCCTTGAGCGAAGGAATCGAGATGGTAGGAGTGTTGGAGCCGCCGGCCTGGTGATAAGACTCCCAGTTGAAGTAGAAGAATGTCTTGTGTCTTCCGCTATTAATCCACGGAAGCTTTGCTGGACCGCCAAAGTTGGCTCCGAAGTTGTGCTCGTTGTCTGGCGGTCGGGGTTTGTCGAGGAAGTTATTCGTCCAGGTGTTTGCATTCAGCGCCTTGTTGCGACCATATTCGAACGCTGCACCGTGAAATTGTGAAGTGCCGCCCTTGCTGACCATCGTGATCTGGCCCGAGGTCGACGATCCATATTGTGGGTCGTAACTCGAGGTGAGCACCTTAACTTCCTGAACCATGTCGGGCGACATCTGGAAGTCTTGGTGAATCGAGACCATGCCGCTCTGGCTCATGAAACCTTCCTGCATGGTGGCGCCATCCAGCAAAGCCTCGTCGCCTGATTCCTGCCCGCCGTTGATGCGCGCCTGGAAAGCCTGATTGCCACCCCCCGTTGAAATGCCGGGAAGCAACACGGCCAAAGCGGCGGACGAACGCGGCTTGCCCTCGATCGCCAACGGCAAATCCTTAATCGTTTCCGGGTCGGCACCTCCCTGCAATGTTCCGTTGTCGTAGTTGATCAGGGAAGCGCCGCCCTCGACCGATACGGTCTCGGTCTGAGCACCGACCTTGAGAATCGCGTCGGCTCGCACGCTCGCATTGATAGTTACGACAATGTCTTTCTTCAGGTAGTTCTGAAAGCCACTCTTGCTGGCTCTCAAGTCGTACGTACCGGGAGTCAAGTTGCGAAAGGTGTACTCTCCCCTCTCATCTGAGGTGAAGCTGGTTTCAGTCCCGGTCGCCTTGTTGGTAAGGGTGACGGTAGCACCGACCACGGCGGCGCCGGATTGATCGGTCACCGTTCCACCGAGGCCCGCGTTACCAATCTGTGCGCTCGTCGCAACAGCGAAGGCAAAGAACCAGAGAGTCAGCAACAACACAAAACTGCGTGAGTGCCCAATCTTCGTGGACATGGTTTCACCTCGCAGACCAATGTTTACGTAGGTCCTCAATTGCGGGAAATTCATCTCGGGATCCCCACAACCTTGAAATGTTCGTGGAATTTCGCCCCTCGCTAATACTTTTGCACTAACAGCATGTGGATTATTCGCACTGAACTTTCTCCACTGTCAAGGCGAAATTTTCTTAAGACTCTCTTGAGGTCAGCTAAACGACCCGGGTTGCATGGTCCGGAATCAACGGCACTATTCGCTCCGCGTGACTTTTCAGGAGAAATTAAATGGAGACGCCCTCAATCCGGTATGCGTTCTACGTCTTGGCGGAAACACCAACCGCTTTCTTAGGAGTAACTGATTGCGAGAGCCAGAAATGCTCAATGTTCGCGAACCCGCACATCGACAGCCGGAATTCTGGCACGAAGAATATCCTGATCTGACGACGAGAGTTCTGGCAATCGGCCTGACGCTAGAAAAGAGTGACTGCGCCATCCACGTTCTATCTCACACGAGAAATCAAGCGCAAAGACCTGGGTCGTCTTCCATGGGTGCCAGCGGATGTGGGAGTGTGGCGGATTGAGAATGGGAATCTTTGGCTTGTTTACGTACTTGGTTCGTGTTTGCTCGGGAGGCAGAAGCTGGTTTGCGAACTCGCCGTACGCAACCGGCTGGTAATGCGCGCTCTGGTACCGCGACGCCGCGTCGGGAAATTCCGCGAGCTTCAGCTTCTCATGAGGGATTGCATAACGCCGTTCTACGCCAATGCGGGCACGCCGCAAAGGTCATGGAGTTTCGGTGATGAAAGCCATGATGAACGTGATTGGCTTGGCTGCCGGCCCGGTCCGGCCTTCCCATCTGAGTTCCGAGATGGTTGAAGTCCAGTAAATGCTTGAGAGCCGGAAGCCACTCTTTTCATAAGCACCAGCCAGTCTCGCACTGAGAGCGGCATGCTTGAGAGGTTGCGACCTAACTCGTGACCGCCGGTTTGGGCTTACGTTGCGCCTTCAGGATCTCGTCAAAAAGAAACAGGTCGGTAAGCAGAGCGCGGAGATGGATCGACGCGTTCAAGTTATCGATCAACTGAGAGCTGATGACGGGTTGGGCCAGTACTAGTTCGAAGGCGGCCAGTGAGTCGCGGGCATCGCGGTCCAGCACCGCCATGAAAGCCTGGTATTTTCCGGACGATTCGAGCCCCTGCTCTTCTACCTCCTCGGCGCAGCTCTCTGCCATGCCGGTCAGTGCCTTGATGGCGCGATGCAGGAATTCCCGGACCTGTCCGCCCGACTGGCTGCCTTCATCGCTCGAGAGCCCTTGTCCCGCGTAGGCCAGCATAAACTCATAGCACTCTTCGATAGCGTCACAGCGTTCTGAGAAACCAACTGACATCGGTCAGCCTCGCCCTCTCGCGTGGGATGAGCTTGAAGTCTCAACCACCCACCGCTTCGGATCGTGCTCTTTCAGGTAAAACTCACGGCTCATCGTACCCACAATCATCGATGCGGTAATGGGAAGCTTCTCAGGCCGGATGGCAAAGTAAACGTGCACGACGATCAGGGTGATGAGTCCGACGCCCGCCAGCCCGTGGAGAACATACATCAGGCCCCAGGTCATATCGCTGAACCAATAGGGATTGCGCGGAAAGAAGATCGTGCGTACACGGGACATCATGAATACGCCCGTGAGAATTACCGACATCCCGGTGACGACGATGGCGCCATGATAGAGCTTGTTCTCCAGCGGATATTTGGCGAATTTTCGCGGCAGGGCGGAAGACTTTCCCATGAAGCGCCGGAACCTTTTCCCTGCGTCCTCGAGGTCGGCCCTGTCCGGCCAGATGGACCAGAAATCCATGTAAAAGGAGGCATGGATGACGTGAAAAATAATGGAAATGGTCAACACCGTGCCCGCAATCCAGTGATAGGTGACCCAATCGAACTGGACGCCCACCTTGGGCAAAAATGCGGTAAACAGCAGCGTAAACATGGACGCCGCCATGATCCAGTGAAACAGCCGCGCCACCAGGGAGTGCCGGGGGATACGGGCGGGCAACTGGTTTGCAACCGTCGGAGAAGCGTCAGCTACAAACTCTTTCTCCTTAGCGAAGTATCGGATGTAGATGGCGTGAACGACGAGGAATAGCAATCCGGCAATTAGCGCAACCCATATCAAGAACCACGCAATGTGAATTGGTACGTTCTGTCCAAGGGGACTCATTGCCCACTCTATGATGCCCATGCTGCCTCCCTCACTCCGCTGATGGCGCGCTTCACTAGATTCCGCATCAGCGGGATTTTGTAGGCATTGAACTGCAGTGGAACGGCACCCTGCACCGCCAGCTTCCCCGCCATTTCGCCGGTGGCGTCGCTCCGCGACTGGCCGCGCACCGCTTGTTCCACGGCTTTCAACCGCAAGGGGCGAGCGGCGGCGGCGTTTACCGCGATACGCATGTTCTGAATCGTGTCTCCTGACAAGATCATGGCTGAAGCCACGTTCATCAAGGGAAAGTCCCACACATTCCGGTCTCGGATCTTCTCAAAATAGAATTGCGTGCCCGCCCATGTCGAGGGAATACGAATGGCGGTCAGCAAGTGGCCGGGCTGCAGAATGTTCATCCGAGTGATGTCAACCTCCGGCCCAACGAAATAGTCCTCGGCGTCTACAACCCTCTCGCCCTTGGGAGTTTGAACCACAAACTTGGCATCCAGCGCGATCAGGGCCGGGGCCGAATCGGACGGATTCACGGCAACGCAGCGGTCCGCATGAAGAATGGCGTGCTCGCGGTTCCGACCGACCGGAGTATCGGCGTAGCAAATGTTTCCGCCCGCGCGATAGCATGGCCAACCCGCCCGGTAGTACCAGCAACGCGCGTCCTGCGACACGTTGCCGCCGAGCGTACCCTGGTTGCGAATCTGCGGCGACGCCACCAACTCCGCGGCCTGCGCCAGCAGTCCGTATTTCTCCTTGACCATGGGGTGGTGCACGACCTCGGTGAGCGTGGTCATCGCACCGATTTCGATCCCATCTCTGGTGGTGCGAACCCCCTTGAGCTCCTCGATCCCGCTCAGGTCGACCAACGCCTTAGGTTTCTTGATTCGATCTTTGAGCCAATCGAAGCTGTCGAGCCCGCCGGCCATCACCCAGGCCTCCCGTCCGTGCTGTTCGAGAAGCTTTTGTGCGTCCGCAATGGAGCTCGGCTGAAACAGCTGGAACGCCGGCATGACATCTCGTATTACAGCCATGACTCTCTCCGTTTCAAAGACCTTTCCGTTTCAAATCTGCTTTAGTTTCAAATCCGTCACACTAAATGAATGCGGTCAACGGATCCTGCATGGGCCTCCCCGCTTCCAGCGACGTCAAAATCGTGTCCAGGTTGACGGGTGCGCGGCGATAGATTTCATCGCCCAGCGCATCCGAAAGGGCGTTCAGGATGGCGCCACACCCGCCGCCCACCGGGGGTTCACCGATGCCGCGAGCGCCCACCGGCGTTTCGGGGTCCGGAATGTCCAGCGCCGCCCATCGCATGTTGGTCGGCACGTCGAGGATGGTGGGCGGCTTGGTGTGGTGGAAGCGCCGGGAAATCGTGTGACCGTACTGCGGATCGAAGACCCATTTCTGACCAATCGCATGACCAATGCCCAAGATTGATCGGCCCATCACTTGTCCGCCCAGCGACTTGGGATGAATCACCGTGCCGACGTCGGCGACGGCCAGGAAATCCGTGATGTAGTACTTGCCAGTCTCCGTATCAACTTCGACTTCCGCGAAGCTCGCGACGTAGGAAAATGACTGCCCGTCGTGCGGATACTTGTCCTTGGCTGCCGCGACCAGGCCCTGTCCGGCGAGCGCCGCTATGGACGCCTTGGTGTATTTATTGACATCTTCCGGCGCTTCGTGACCGTCGTAGATACCGCCCAGTTGAATCGCACGCTGTGCAGCCTGCGCCAGAGTCATGCTCTTGCCGCCACCCTTACGGAAGACGCGTTCGTCGGCCACTTCGTACTGCTCCGGTTTGCCACCATTAGTTTTCGCGGCAATTTCCTGGAGCTTCCTCTTCCCGTCCATGGCCACGGCGTGTGCCGCCCGCGTCATGGCGTGCGTCGTCTGGCTGCCACCGGAGACGCAGGTCCATGGCAGGTTCTTGCTCGTATTACCCCATTCGACATCACACTTTTCCCACGGGACGCCCAGGATCTCCGCGACTACCCGATGAACGTCGCTGATGGACTCCGTTCCCAGGTTGCCGATTCCCGATTGGATCGCGATCCGGCCATCGGGTCTGATCACGAACAGCCCGTCGTATCCCACGGAACCCGCGAAGAAGGCGCTCGAAGACACGCCAACCCCGCGTACTTTCGTGCCGCTTCGCTTCGCGCGGGCGATTCGTTCCTTCCATTTGAACTGTTCCGCACCACGGTCGAGCGCTTCTTTAAGAAACGCACTGGTCGAATGCGCCCGCTTGCCGTCCCTCAGGGGGCCCCAGAGGGCTTTGCCCTCGGGGGCATTGACCCGCCGAATGTCCACCTGGTCGAGCGAAAGTTTGCGGGCTGCTTTCGCCAGGATCGGCTCCAGAATGATGATTCCCTGCATACCGCCAGGTGCGCTTTGTGGACCCCGCGGCGGAGTATTGGTCAGCATTGTTACCCCGCGCCAGCGCATCGCGGGTGGTTGATACAACAGGGAGACGATCATCCCCGAAGCGTTCGCGTCACCGTTTGCGTCGTAGGGACCGTTGTTGCAGATGGCAAACATGTCCAACGCAGTGATCTTGCCATCCTTGGAGAAGCCAACCTTCATCCGGCCCTGGAAACCGGGCCGCGCCCGTCCGATGAAATGTTCTTCTTCCCGGCTAACGCGCATCATCACCGGGGCATTAGCTTTCTTCGACAACAGCGCCGGAATAATCGCGAAGATGTAACCGGTCGCTTTGCTGCCGAAGCCGCCACCGGTGTATTCGCTGATGAGCACAATCTGATTGGGATCCATATTCAGCCAGCGTCCTAGGCCGGCCAGGGTTTGCACCGTGCTCTGGGTCCCCATATGGATGAACACCTTGCCGTTCTGCCAATAGGCGAGAGCGGTGCGAGGTTCCAGCGTTTGATGGCTGGTGTCGGGCGTGGTAAAGGTCTCATCCAAAACCAGCGCGGCATTCTTGAGGCCGGCGTCCACGTCGCCGTAGGACCACTCGTCCGGCGCCTTGCCCATGGGCAGGCGGCCTTCCTTAAGCTCGGCGAAATCGGCGGCGGTCCATTTGAGTTCTCCCAGGTGGGGCGGCGGCGGGCTCGGCGGTTTCTCACCGGGCTTGGCTGGTGCTACTGGAGGCTTGACCCATATGTTGCCCTCCAGGCGCGGGTTCGGACCGCCGGGGCGGAGGCTGTCGAGGGGATCGACCACGAAGGGCAGATGCTCGAACTCGATCTCAATTTTCTCGATTGCCTCGGCGGCGGTCAACTCGTCCACAGCCGCGACCGCCAGGATCGGCTCGCCCTGGTACAGAGGTTCCATAGTGAGGGCCTTTTCGCCTTGCTTGTTGGCCTTGATCACCGCCCCCAGATCAGTCACGCTGTCTGCGGGCGCAGGAAGGTCGGCTTCTGTCAGGATCGCTCTGACCCCGGGCGTAGCCAGCGCTTTGCTTAAATCAAGATGTTTAACGCGTCCGTGCGGCACTGGACTGAGCAGCAACTTGCAGAACAACATGCCCTCGGCGCGGAAGTCTTCGGCATATTTCGCCTTTCCGGTCACTTTCGCGTAGAGATCCGGCGTTGTGTAGTCCTTGCCGATGAGTTTGTACGCAGCCCCGAGCTTCTGTTGACCGGGTTTCTGTTCATCAGGCTTCCGATCTGGTCTAGGCATGGTTCACCTTCCTCATGTGTTCTGCGCCTCGCATCATCGCGGTGAGGATCTTGTCGTAGTCCTGGCACCGGCAGAGGTTTCCGGAAATCCCGTGCGCCAACTCAGACCTGCTGGGATTGGGATTAGTTTTCAGGTATCCGACCGTCGCCATAACGAAGCCGGACATGCAAAACGCGCACTGGAAGCCCTGTTCATCAATTACGCCCTGCTGCACAGGGTGCAGCGTGCCGTCAGGACTGGCCAGTCCTTCGATAGTCTGGACTTTCTTGCCGCGCACGGTATGGGTGAGTACAGAGCAAGAATAATGCGGCACCTCGTCTATGAGCACGGTACAAGCACCGCATTCGGCACGGTCGCAACCCAGCTTTGTTCCGGTGAGGCCCAGTTTGTAGCGCAGCGTCCATGCCAGTGTCTCCTGTTTCATCACGTCCACGCGCCGCTGCTGGCCGTTCACGTTAAGCGTAATGAGACGCTCGCCCACGCCCGCGGCCGGCTGGCCTTGAAGAGTGGACGCGCGGAACAGATAGTTGGCGGAGGAGACTGCCACGCCACTGGTGATGACGCCTTTGATGAAGCTGCGCCTCGAAACTCCCTTCGCCGTGTCTTCGCTAATTTTGTTGATGTCGGTTTCGTCTGCCATGGCCGGTCACCTCTTACTGCACACAACTGCGCCAGATATTTCAATTTTTACACCGAAATAAGGACGGGATGTCAAACGAGAAATTCTGAGAAATACTTTCAGTAAGGCAGCATGATTCTTAACAATCGGGCTGGGCCGAGGCCTGGTGACTCTTCCAGCAGTAGCGCTCAACCAAGGTTAAGCCGGCTCATCAGCGTTCGACTCGCGCCTGTCTCTTTTAGGAACGTTCCCTCCTGGAGTTTCCGCAAGTGCCTGCCGTAGCTGCTCCTACGTGTTCATGACGAGACCAGAAGGAACCGGACCCCATCGTCCCCTGCTAGCACCGTCACCTTGTCGCCTCGATCAAAGACTATGAGTGAACGGTTATTGGCCTCTAGGGGAGGCGCCGTGTCCAATCACTTCACCGATTCCGTCGGCACGGCGAGCGGTCCCGATGCGTTACAGAACTTGCCTCTTCCGCAAAAAACAGAAGCGAGGGCGCTCGAAATCCTAGCCTGACCCAAGAATCCTCCAGTCTTGCGGCGTACCTAGGGAGTGAATAACGTTGGGCGCGGCCGAGCTTCGCTCTTGCCAAGGCACCGATTCGCTGCGGTATCCCTATCTACAGTTGCTCTGGGCCGAGAACATGGTTCCAGAATCTTGGAGAAAGGCGTGGCACCGGTTCTGCCAGTGCGGGTGGAAGAACTGTACGGCCAGGGGACCAAGCACCAAGAGGCAGGAAGGGGATAAATGGGCGCCAAGGGCCGATTTCGCTGTCAACGCCTCAAGAAATGCGCGCCCATGCCCCGAGCCATCCAATTTCCTGCACGTCTCAAATCATCTGAGTCAATAAACAGAACGTAGGCTGAAAGAATGTCCCACTGGAAGAGCGGAATGTTCAAAGAGTACTCAAGCCAAAGATGAAACAACAATCCGAGCGTTAATAGGATGTAGCGGAACTCCTTCACCCAAACCAGAACGCCGAGAGAGAATTCCAGAACAAGCGCCGACCAGCTTCCGAGCTTGAGCACCATAGGGCGCAAAAACCAGAAGGGCAGAGGAAAACGCTTGAGTTCATCGAGATGATACACATAGAACAGTGCGGTTCCCTGAACCCAGGGGACTCCCTTCACCTTCAAAAGAAATGCCACGAAATATAGCAGCGCCAATTGCAGCTGAATCATGCGCTGTGCCCATGGACTCCGAGGCTGAAGAGTGGCGGGTTCCTTCCTCCGCCGGATACGAATCAGGCGATCTACGGAAAGAGCGGCTCCAGCCGGTGCGAAAATCAGGAAAAATCCGGCCAGGCGAAGGAACGTGTCTCCACCATGGGTGATATATGGGTTTCTGTGCTGGATTGACGTGAGGCAAATAAATACAAGCACACTGTTGAGGCGAGTCAGAAAGCCGATTGTTAGCAGTATCGCCGGTGCCAGGGATATCCAGAACAGGGCCTCAATCCAGGTATCGTTTTGAGGAATTACCGAGAAAAGGTTTAACCGTGTACCCGGCTCAAGGCTTATTGCTGTAGGAAAGCTCACCCAACCATGAACTCCATACCAGGTCAGCCAGTCTGGTCGCAGCAACGTGAGAGTGGCGATAACCAGCACACCGTATAGGATCCGAAACAACGCGATCGGCGTAGGTGACTGTTCGGCAAAGAAGAACTCATTCCAGGCCCTAAACACTGATCTTAACGTCATCTCAAATCCTCCGGCTGCACTGCATAGCCGAGCAAAATATGCCGCTGCCAGGGTTCGGGAGCATAGGGACCATCCCGGCCGGGAACAATGAAGGAATAGTTTTGGATTAGAATGACGGTCTTCACCGGCTTTGCGGAGCTGGTGTTCAACCGAGCAATGTAGCGGGCGGCATCTGGCAACAGGGCGTCATTTTCGTCCCCTTGGAGGTTTTCAGCAAACTTGCGATAACGTTCCCTGAAGTACCTCTCGGTTAGGCCAAGTTGCTCCATTCTCGGAAGCGTCCAAGTCTTTCTGGAGCCGTCTTCGTAAACAACCACTGCTTCGATGTAGGTGTTGACTGCCTTTGGTATTGGGGCAAACATATCCCAAGATTGAAACAGTCCGGACCAGAGGAAATAGGGTCGGACCAGGTTCCTGCACAGTGGAATCAAAGGGCTGTCCATCGGCACACACCAGCACGCGACAGCCAGCATGTGAAAGGCCAAGAAAACATTGATTGCGATCTTTTGGATGGCCGGCAGATTTCCTTTGCAGACCCCTTCGAGGGCGATACCGGCTTGTTCCGATGGATTAATCTCCAAGGAATGTTTGGTTTCATCGGCAGACGACGGCATCAGTAGCTGCCTTTCCTTTTCAAATTAATGGGCCAGGCTGGTGCTCGGCAGCGAAAAGGTCCAACGAGGATAACGTCTCGCCGTTGTGAATCAAGTTTCAATCGGACCAGCCGGCGAAATCGTCGGAGTGGCACCGCTCCCGGCCGGCATAGAGATCGCTGCTGGATCTGTTTCTTGGGCAAAAAAAGTCGATCTGGAAATTGGAACTAGTCGAGACTGGCATAAATTCGGTGCCGGACGTTGCGGGCGAGCGCCTCTCATTTGGAGTCAATTTCACGTCTACTAAAGACGTGAGCCTTCCCCTCTCTGACTTTATAATCGGGTGGAATCTCGAAAAGCGAGGGGGCTGGCTCATCCCGGTCAAGCTTTGTCACTTCGTAGGTAGATTCTCCAAACCTGGGATCGGTCTGCTTTGAGCGCAAAACGATCTGCAAATCTGGCGCATACCACCTGTCCCGAACGATGTCGAGGGGACGTTCGTTTCCTATCGCGTTGGCGGGAATAGTTGTTGTTGTACGGGTGCCATCAGCCGATAATCCAGCAATCGTTTCTTTTCCCAAAGGCTCTGATTTCTCTTCGGGATGGAGGATTTGACCGGATACTCTGGTATTGAACCCAAAGACTATGCCCTGGCCTTCTCCCCCAGAGACAATGTGGCCTTCGACAGGAGCCGAACTCACACTGGCGGTTGCGGGACCAACTCCGGCATCTTGCGTAACCATTACATCCTTGCCGGGAGGCAGCGACGGAAGCTTGGCTGCCGTTTTCTGCTGCGGATCGAGGAAGTAGCTCGCACCCGCTACCGCATCTTGAATGGTGATCATCGTCGGGGGAGTGCCGGAGGAGGCCCATGGACCGATCGCGGCCAACGTTTCCTCGCGCCGGGTCCTCCCCTTGGAATCACGATAGAGGTGCACGGTCTGGCGGTGGACAATGCGATTTCCGTCAGACAATGTTTGAGCAGCTTCGATTGTGGCTTCCAAGGAATACGGAGCTCCAAGAACCAGGTGCCCAGACATGGCCGGTTCTCCACTAACAAACTGAAAGCCCAGGCCCTCCCCACCCATCTGCACCGCGACGGCCCCGGGCGGCGACATAGCCGTGGTGCCAGCCGATGCAGTCTGTGCTTGAGCCCAAGCAAAACTTCCTACTAGAAATCCAGCCAGAATAACTGAGTCAACAAACTTGCTATTCATGAGATGCCTCCCGACAAGTTTTCAACAATTCAATTCACGCTCGGTTTGACTTCCACCAGATGGATGGCAACTACGGCCCCAAAAGGATCCATCATGACATCCGCCGTCACCCGCCGATCTGACGCATCGGGATACACCGGGACGCCCATAGCGACCAGGCTTGACACGGGCAGGGTCACTCGCACGACGTTGCTTCCGCCGTTCAGAGAAAGCTGATCGCCTATCGGCAGTGGGGATCGTCGCCGCATCTGTTCATGTATTGGTTTAGCGAGCTTCGCACCGTCGCCCTTGGGGCTCGCGGCCCCAGTAAGGTCAGCACTCGGCGAGTGGTTCACAATCACGGCTCGGCCGGCGGTGCCACGAGAAAGGACCGCCAACTCCTCCTGGGGTAGATGCTGGTGGTCCTTCCTTTCGATCCGGACCGTCGTTGGAGATCCCGGTCTCAGCATCGAGTAGAGCATGATGCCAGCAACTAGCAGCAGAGCAGCAGCCGATCCCCACACTACCCTCCATGGAAAGGTCGTGGCGACAGACGGAGTCCGTATGTTTATTCGCCGGCGAAATCCAGCCAACAGGTTCATCTCAACCGCCGCGGGCGCTTCCATGTGCATGGTGGAGAACCGCAGCTGGTCAAGGGCGTCGTTCACCTCGGCAATCTCAGACACTTTGGCAGCGCAAGCCGAGCAGCCCTGTGCATGTGATTTTGCGAGATTCAAGACGGATACACCTGGCATCCAACCCTTGTAGCTAAAGCAGTTGCTCGAATCTAGGAGTATCTGTTCACATTCTTCGCATGTCATAAGCCACACCTCAAGACCGAGCCGTTTCCAGTGGCCACCTCAGTCAATCTGCCTTCTTTTAGCTTTCGCAGAAGAAGCTGTTTCGCTCGATGCATCCTCGACCGCACTGTACCGATGGAAGCACCAACCACCGTCGCCGCTTCCTCATAAGTAAGTTCCTGGAGAGAGCATAGGGCGATGACTTCGCGATACTTTCGGGGCAAAGACAGGATCGCATGTCTCACTCGCGCAACTCGTTGCTGCTGGGCTAAGTCATTCGCCAAATCGGGCGCTGAGGTCAGCGGCATTTCCCGATCTTCATCGAGAGTCTCGAAAAACCTGTCTCTCCTCATGTTCTTCCATATCAGATTTCGCGCGATCCCCAACAAGTAGAGCAAGAGCGGACCGCGCTCGGCTTGATATTTATGCGGCGCCCTGATCAGCGCCAGGAATGTTTCTTGGGTCACCTCTTCGGCGACGTGCTGGGCGCCACTGATCTGGACGGAAAACCGGTATACCGGCGGCTGATATTTCCGGTAGAGAGACACAAATCCGCGCTCCTCTCCCGCGATCATCAACTGCACCAATTCACGATCACCTTCAAGACTCGAATTGTTTACGTCCATTTCCGGCAAGCACCAGAATTCCTTGATATTAGGTATTGCTTCGGCGCGCCGAAATGGTTCCAAAATCATCCCTCGCCCGTAGCTGCTCGCCACAAGACTTGACTTGTTTAGGTTCATCGATTTCCCGCAGCATCCTGCAAACACACGTCTTTTCGCCACGTGCGCGTGGCCACATCCGGTCGCTAGCCGCAGGCTGGCAAAACGCCCAGCTCCATCACTCCAAGAACGGAAGCTGACTCTTCCCTTTGCTCTCTGGTTTGACGGCCTATCCGCAAAATTGCCACCTGATGGACGCCGTTTCCGCGAAAAATGGGACTCTCACGACGCATTCCCCGCAATTCGCTACAGGAGC
>WNFS01002529.1_pt1 | contig 27181 bp, 18 predicted proteins | sample 5400141 | NCBI WGS metagenome assembly WNFS01 (sample SAMN13153358, study PRJNA577476) | soil metagenome | isolation source: 60 cm saprolite under Madrone tree | place: USA:California | collected 2016-06-14
GGCGACGGTTTTATCAAGATGAATGCGGGCGTGCGGGGCGTAGAACTGCCAGGTGGGATGCTGAGGATCGCAGATGGTGATCCAGCCGCGGTGGACGAGGTAGATGTCACCGGGGAAGCGTTCGACTTCAGGAGCCTGGAAATAGAGAGGATTCTGAGAAATCAGAATTAGCGGGTTGGCGCGGCGCTCGATTTTGACAGTGCCGCGAACGTTGGTGAATGTACCGTGGCCTGTGCTGACGTTGTAGCGGGCTTCCTCGGCTTCGAGGTGTTCATTGTTGTAATCGAAGCGGACATGGCCGCGAGCGACGGATTCGGAGGTTTTTTCGTTGTATTCGACGTGGTCGGCCTGAAGGCGCTCGTCTCCAAAATGGATGTCCACATCATCGTCAGCGATAAAGAGGTCGCCGCGTTTTTGTTGCGGGCCGCGAGACCAGATCTCGACATCGCCGGGTTTGCCGGAGTGCAGGCGGATTTGCTGCGCGGCGGCTACCGGCGCGGCGGGACCGAAGAGAGAAAAAAGAAGCGCTGTTAGCGACAGAAAGAGCCGGAGCGCGGACTTAATCCGGGCATGCAAGGGACCATTCACGCGGAACATTTGTGCGATGAAAACAGTTGGATAGCCTAGCATGCGGCAGGGGGGATGTGTAGCCGAGAGGAGAGGGACTGCTCGAAGCGGCACGCGCAAATGCGTTGAGACGCTCGAAGTATCGGAACGAAACGCGAAGTGCGCGCGGCGCGTCTGTCTGAACACGGGTTGCTTTGCCATTCCTGAAACAATTGATGCGCGCCGAGGCATGGAGGAGGTATGATGCCCGGCCTTGCACACTAGGGGGAAGAAAATGGATCGTCTTTTGTCGGCTTTGAGAATGAGTTTGGCGGCGGTGGTGTTTTGTTTTGGGTTGGCGATTATTGCGCCGGGTGAAGCGGCAGGCCAGTCAAATCCTACCGACAAGCTCAAAAATCTGGACTTTCGAGAGATTGGGCCGGCGGTGATGGGCGGGCGGATTGACGATTTCGGCGTCGTCGAGAGCAATCCAAACATTGTTTATGTGGGGACGGCGTCGGGGGGCGTGTGGAAGACGACGAGTAACGGGACGACGTGGGAACCTGTGTTTGACAAGCAAGATGTGTCGACGATCGGTGACATCGCGATCGCTCCGTCTGATCCGTCCGTTGTGTGGGTCGGGACAGGAGAGCCGAATAATCGGCAGAGTTCTTCGTGGGGAGATGGGATTTATAAGTCGCTGGATGCCGGGAAGACCTGGCAGAAGATGGGGCTGGCGGCGACGCATCACATCGGGCGCATTGTGATTCATCCAAAAAACACAGAGGTGGTTTACGCGGCGGCGCTGGGGCATTTGTGGGGGCCGAATCCGGAGCGCGGGGTTTACAAGACTGCGGACGGCGGGAAGACGTGGAATCAGGTGTTGAAAATTAATGACGACACGGGCGTGAGCGATATCGCCATGGATCCGGAGAGTCCGGACACATTGTATGCCGCGGCCTATGAGCGGCGGCGGGCGCCTTTTGGATTTAACGGCGGCGGACCGGATGGCGCTATTTACAAGACAACAGACGGCGGAGCGACTTGGAAGAAATTGGTGAAAGGGCTGCCGTATGAAAATGGCGGCGACGTCGGGCGAATCGGGCTGGATATTTACCGGAAGGATTCGAATATCGTTTACGCCATCGTGCAGCACGAAAAAGGCGGGACGTATCGCAGCGAGGACAAGGGTGAGACTTGGCGGAAGATGGGCGACACGAATCCGCGTCCTTCTTATTACAGCCAGATTCGAATCGACCCCAACAATGATCTACGGATTTGGGAGCTGGGTGCCCAGATGTATTACTCGGAGGACGGGGGCAAGACCTTTTCGACGCAGCGCGTGAAGGGCATACACGGAGATTTTCACGCGATGTGGATCGATCCGGCGGATTCGAACCACATCATCACGGGCTCTGATGGAGGGATTCACTGGAGCTATGACAACGGGCGGACGTGGGACTTTATCAACACGATTGCGATTGGACAGTTTTATGAAGTCGGGCTGGACAACGAAAAGCCTTACAAGATTTGCGGTGGCTTGCAGGACAACGGGAGTTGGTGCGGGCCGAGCATGTCTTTGACGCGAGACGGCATTATCAATGGGGACTGGACTTTGATGCCAGGCGGCGACGGATTTTATGCGCGAATCGATTACGCCGAGCCGTGGATTGTTTATACGGAGTCACAGGACGGGCATATTTCACGGCGAAATGAGCACACCGGGCAGCAGCGGGAGATTATGCCGGCGGCTAAAGCCGGGGAACCGCATTACCGCTTTCAGTGGAACTCGCCGATGGAGGTGTCGGCGCACGATCACAATACGATTTATTACGGGGGAAATTATTTGTTCAAGTCTGGGGACCGGGGAGATTCGTGGACGCGGTTGGGCGGGGATCTGACTACCGGCGCGGACCGCAACAAGCTGCAAATCTTTGGGAAGACCCCGGACAAGAATACCTTGTCGAGGCACGACGGCGTTGAGGAATACCCGACGATAACGACTCTCGCGGAATCGCCGCTGACGGCGAACGTGCTTTGGGTGGGAACGGACGACGGGAACGTGCAAGTGTCGCGGGACGGCGGGAAGACTTGGAAGAATGTGGTTTCGCGTGTGCCGGGAGTGCCCAAGGGGACGTACGTGACGCGCGTGGTGGCGTCGAAATATGGGGAAGGCTCGGCGTTCGTCACGTTCGACGGGCACCGGACCGACGATTACAACGTATATCTGTTTCAGACTTCGGATTACGGAGAGACGTGGAAAGCGATTCGAAACGGAATTCCGGATTCGGCGGGAAGTGTGCACGTGGTGAGGGAGCATCCGAGGAGCGCGAATTTGCTCTTTGCGGGAACGGAGTTTGGATTTTGGGTGTCGTGGGATCACGGCGCTAATTGGACGACGTTGAAAAATAATTTTCCGACCGTGCCCGTGGACGACATCGAGATTCAGGCGCAGCAGAACGATCTGGTGCTGGCGACGCACGGACGGTCGATTTGGATTTTCGACGACTTGACGCCGATTGAGAAGTTTGACGCCAACGTGGCGAATTCGGAGTTGACGTTGTTCACTCCGCGGCCAGCGACCCTGTGGGATCTGCGCGAGCGGCGGTGGAGTGCTGGGCAGAAGATGTTCACGGGGAAGAATCCGCCGTACGGCGCGATTTTGAATTACTACCTCAAGGCGGCGCTCCCGCCGGAAACGCCGAAAACGGACAAGGACGAAAAGGCAAAGGAAGAAAAAAACAAAGCCCAGGAACAGAAAGAAACTAGGACGGTCGACGAGAAAGCCAAAGCGCAGGAAAAGAAAGAGGCCCCGGCGGCAGCTACGGCAGCAGCTGCGAAAGCAAGCAACGAGGAAGGGGCGAGTAAAGAAGGCAAGGCGAAAATCAGCGTATACAACAAGGACGGGAAGTTAGTGCGGGAGTTCGATGGGCCCGGGAAGGCTGGCGTAAACCGCACGAACTGGGATTTGCGCTGGGATTCGCCGGCAGTGCCGACACCGGAACAACTTCAGGCCGCGGCGGCCGGGTTTGATTTTGGGCCGCGTGGACCACTCGTCGAACCCGGCAAGTACACCGTCAAAGTCAAGGCGGGTGGTAAAGAAGAGACGCAAGAGGTCGTTGTGGAAGACGATCCGCGGATCGAAATGTCGCCTGCGGACCGTGCGGCGCGGCGGGAAGCTATCGAACAGCTCTATGCGATGGCGAAGACATTGGACAAAGACCGCAAAACAATCGAAGGGATCAAGGAAGGGCTGAAGGTCGCGAGAGAGCAATGGAAGAAGGACGCGGACAAGCCGGAGGCGCCGAAGATTCCGGCGGAGATACAGAAAGCAGCCGAGGAGCTGCAAAAAAAGGTGGATGCCATCGCGGATAAGTACGTGCGCGAGCGCGAAGGACTGGGAAATGCAGGGCCGCCGTTTGAATGGAAGCCCGAACCATTGCCGCAGCAAGTGCAAGGTCTACTGAGAGACCTGGACGGGTTCTGGGCGGCGCCCGGAGGGCAACAAAAGGACAAGCTGGCGGAATTGCCGCCGCTCGTTAACGATGCGTCGGCGCAGGTGAAGAAAATTGCCGACGAAGATCTGCCGGCGCTGAACAAGAAGATGAATGACGCGGGGATACCGCACATCGTGCCGGTGCAGCCTCAACGGCCAGCGGGGCGGGGTGGGGATTCGGATAATGACGAATCTTAGGCTGAAGCAAATCGAGTGATTTAGAGAAAGAGACGGAGGGCAAAGAGCATGAACGCGAAGCAGCTCAGCGTGCGCGGTCTGGCGGCGTGGTTTGCGGTGATGGCGGTGATTCTGGGCGGATTCGGACGGCCGATTCATGCGAAGCCGCGGGGCCCGGCGGCTCAGGACAATCAAGACAAAAAAGACGAGAAGAAAGACGAGAAAAAGGGGCTGCCACTGAAGTCCGCGCGAAAAATCGACTTCACAACGGACGAGGGCACGTGGCTCTCGCTGGATGTTTCGCCGGACGGCAAAACCATTGTCTTCGAACTGCTCGGCGACATCTATACGCTGCCGATCGAGGGTGGGGTCGCAAAGCTGGTGGACGGGGGGATGGCGTTTGATAGCCAGCCCAAGTTTTCGCCGGATGGAAAATGGATCGCGTTTATCTCCGATCGCGAAGGCAGCGAAAACGTTTGGATCATGCATCCAGACGGCAGCGGCGTGAAGCAGGTTTCGAAAGATCCCAACAACGAGTTCGCTTCGCCGGGTTGGTCGCCCGATGGGAACTACATTTTTGTATCGAAGGCGGGGTTCGGTATCGAGACGTTTGAAGTATGGATGTACCACGTGAACGGCGGTTCCGGTGTGCAGATCACCAAGGCGAAACCTACGCCAACGACGCCGCGACGGGAGCGCGGAAATGCGGTCGGTGTCGTGGCCTCTCCGGATGGGAAGTATCTTTACTACGCCAAGCGCCAAGGCGGATTCGAATACAACGCGCAGTTTCCGCTGTGGCAAATCGCGCGGCGGGACCGCAAGACCGGCGACGAGGATATTTTACTGCAGCAGGCAGAGAGCAGCTTCCGGCCGGTGCTTTCACCGGATGGCACGCAGCTTCTCTACGTGACGCGGTACGAGACAGAGAGCGGGCTGCGTTTGCGCAATTTGCAAACGGGGGAAGATCACTGGGTGAGATATCCCATCACGCGCGACGATCAGGAGTCCCGCTTCACGCGCGACCTTTTCCCCGGATACGCATTTCTCCCGGACGGCAAGGAAATCGTTTACAACCAGGACGGCAAGATTCGCCGACTGAACATCGCGACGGGAGCGGAGGCCGTAATTCCATTCACCGCGCAAGTGTCGCAGGATCTGGGACCGAAGCTGGATTTTCCGCAAAAGGTGGAGCAAGGCCCGGTGAAAGTGCGCTTGATCCAAGGTCCAGTGGAATCGCCCGACGGCAAGAAAATGGTCTTTTCCGCGATGACGCATCTTTATGTGATGGACATTCCCGGCGGCAAGCCGCAGCGCTTGACGAGCGGGAACGCGCGCGAGTTCCAGCCCGCGTGGTCGCCGGACGGCAAATCCGTCGTCTACGTGACGTGGTCGAGCGCGGGTGGACAACTTTGGAAAGTTTCGGCAGCAGGTGGAACGCCGCAGCAGTTATCCAAGTCGGATGCGTTGTACAGCAATCCAGTTTGGTCGCCGGATGGAACGCGAATTGTGGCGCTGCGCGGGAACGCTTATGACCGCGATAGACTCCAGTTCGACAGCGGCCAGACGCATAACGCGGATCTCATTTGGATTTCATCGCAGGGGGGCGATGCGAATTTAATTTTGCCCGCGCGCGGCGCAGGCTCGCCACATTTTACGCACGATAAGGACAGGATTTACATTTACACGCCGCAGGGGCTTGTTTCGCTGCGCTTTGACGGAACGGACCGGCGCACCCACATTCAGGTGAAGGGGACAGGCGGCTATTTCGCGGAGGAGCCCATCCCTGCGAACGATGTGCGGGCAAGTCCGGACGGGCAATGGGTATTGGCGCATGTGATGAATCAGCTTTATGTGACGGCTATGCCCGTGGTTGGTGGTGAAGCGCCCACGGTGAACGTATCGTCACCATCTGTGCCGGTGAAACGGCTGACCGATATTGGCGCCGATTATTTCAACTGGGCGGACGACGGGAAAACGATCACATGGGCGGTGGGTGCAAGCCTGTTCCGCGAACCGCTGAGCGCCATTTCTTTCGAGCCGCCAAAGGAAGACGAAAAAAAGGAAGGCGAGAAGAAAGAGGCCGGGCCGCAAGCGGCGGATGGCAACAAGGACGATAAGAAGGACGAGAAAAGAGAACCAAAGAAGCTGAAGGAAGAGGACAAGAACGTAGAAGAGATCGTCGTCAACCTCGAAGTTTCGCGAAAGACTCCGAAGGGCACGATAGTGCTGCGAGGAGCAACCGTGGTGACCATGAAAGGCGATGAAGTCCTTAAGAACGCCGACATTGTGGTCGAGAACAATCGCATCAAAAGTGTCGGCGCGAGGGGCGCAGTGCCTTCGGGCGCCAAAGTGTTCGATGTCGCAGGGAAGACGATTGTGCCGGGCTTTATTGACACGCACGCGCACTGGTTCGAGATTCGCCGCGGCATTCTGGATACTGAGAACTCCGCGTTTTTGGCGAACCTGGCTTACGGCGTGACCGCCGGACTCGACGTGCAGACGAGCACGAACGACATGTTTGCCTATCAGGATTTGGTGGACAGCGGCGACATCATCGGATTGCGCGCTTTTTCGACGGGCCCCGGCGTTTTTTCCGATAACGATTTCAAGTCGATGGAAGAAGTAAAAGGCGTGCTGACGAAGTACAGAAAGTATTACGGGACGCATAACATCAAGAGCTACATCGTTGGCAACCGCAGACAACGGCAGTTCATGGTGCAGGCGTCGAAAGAGTTGGAGATGATGCCGACGACGGAAGGTGGATTGGACCTGAAGCTGAACCTGACGCACGTCATCGACGGTTTCCACGGTAACGAGCACACGCTTCCCATCACTCCGCTGTACAAGGATGTACTGCAGATATTTGCGCAGTCTGGAATCGCAGAGACGCCAACGCTGATCGTGAATTACGGCGGACCGTTTGGACAGGAATACTGGTTTGAGAACACGGAAGTGCACGACAACGCGAAGCTCAACCGCTTCACGCCGCACAACCTCCTGGATGAAAAGACAAATCGAAGGTCTGATTGGTTCCGAAAAGATGAATATGCGTTCCCGAAACTTGCCGCGCAGATGGCGAAGCTCTCGCGGGCTGGCGGACTTGTCGGCGTGGGCAGCCACGGACAGCTTCAGGGGCTCGGATATCACTGGGAGATGTGGATGCTTGCGAGCGGGGGAATGACTCCACTCGAGGTGTTGCGTTGCGCGACCCTGAATGGCTCGAGAATCATCGGGCGGCCGGAGGACCTTGGTTCGATTGAGCCGGGCAAGCTGGCTGATTTGGTCATTATGGATAAGAACCCGCTCGATGACATCCACAACACGAATACGATTCACTGGGTGATGAAGAACGGCGAAGTGTTTGAAGGCGACACGCTGGATCAGGTGTGGCCGGAACAAAACAAACTCGAGCCTCTGCACTTCTGGAATTTCGACAAGCCGAAGGTTGGAGAGCCGTTGAGCTACGGCAAGACTGTGAATCCGTAAAGCCCTAGCCGCTTGTTAAGGATGGATGGCGCGGAGGGCTGCGGATCAAACGCCATTGCGCCGCACAATCCAGCAGCCGTTCACTCTTTGGCTTTTGCTTCCGCTTTGGTTTGCGTCGAGCGGTACCACTCAAAGGTACGGGTGAGACCTTCTTCAAAACCGACTTGTGGATCGTAGCCGAGAAATTCGCGCGCTTGCGTGATGTCGGCTTGCGAATCGCGAATGTCGCCGTCGCGAGGCGGATCGTACTTTGCTTCGAGTTTCTTACCGGAGATCTTTGCAAGCAGCTCAAGAGTTTGGTTCAGCGTAAAACGACCGCCAGTCCCCACGTTGAAGGTCTTGCCGGAAACGTTGGGCGCTTCGCAGGCTAGAAGATTGGCCTGTACAGCATTTTCGACGTAGGTGAAGTCGCGGGATTGCTCGCCGTCGCCAAATATGACGGGCTGCGTCTCTTCCAGAAAGCACATGCAGAATTTCGCCAAGACGCCGGAGTAGGGCGAGCCGGGATCCTGGCGAAGGCCAAAAATGTTGAAGTAGCGGAGCGAGACATTTTCCAGGCCATAGCAGCGGCCAAACGTTTGGGCGTAGAGTTCTCCGACGAATTTGGTAACGCCATAAGGTGAGATGGGCGCCGGAGGCATGGTTTCGACTTTGGGCAGCGTCGGCGTCTCGCCATAAGCGGAAGAGGAGGCGGCGAAAACCACACGTTTTACTTTGGCGTCGCGCGCGGCCACGAGGACGTTTAGAGTTCCATCGATATTTATTCTGTTTGTTTCGATGGGATCCTTGACGGAGCGCGGGACGGACGTACGAGCCGCGAGGTGGAGCACGTATTCGGCTTCATGCACGGCCTTCCGGACAACTTCAATATCCGTGATACTGCCCTTTATGAGAGTGATTTTGTTGCGAACTTCGGCGAGATTATCCTCTTTGCCGGACGAGAGATCGTCGAGCACAACCACGCTGTGGCCGCGCCGCACGAGTTCGTCCACGGTGTTCGAGCCGATAAAACCGGCGCCCCCTGTGACGAGGTAGCGCATTCAGGGATTCCTCCTCGATCGAGGCCTCGAAGCGGCGGAGTGCCGTCTCCGTCATTGAGGGGGCCGGCGAAGACGCGGGCCTCGCGTTTTGATAACCTCAGAGTTCCTGGCCGGTGTCCGGCGGACTCTGTCGGGCTGCCGCGGACGAGTTCGTATTGTACGACGGAAGGCCAAAAGGCAGGGCACTGTTTCCGATGCGGGTCACACAAAGAGCATGAGCTACCGAAAAGTCATTGGCATGGCGGCACTCGTGGTGCTCGTGGGAGCAGCGGGGGGTTACTACTGGGTGCGGGAAGACAGCGAGAGGTCGGCGCGGGCGTCGGCTTCCGCACGCGATGCCGAACCGATGAGCGCCCCAGCGGCAGAACTCCCTGCAGTCGCGTCGAATGGCCCTTCGTCAGATTCGGCAGCGAACAAGAATGGCGAACCTGTTCGAGACCCTGGGTTGCCCCTGCGAGGGGGTGAAGTGCTGGAATACACGGCGAATGTCGCGAACCTGAGCAATGTGGCCAATTTGAAATTACAGGTGGGTGAGCGCAAGGATTTTTTCGGAAAGAACGCCTGGCACCTCCAGGCGTTCGCGCATACCGAAAATCCGCTGCGGATGGTCTTTGAGCTGGACGATCAATTTGATTCGTACAGCGATGCTGGCACGATGACCAGCCTGCAATACGAGATGCACTTGAATGAGCGGGGGCAGAAAGTTGATTCCGTCCAGCGCATGACGGCCACGGGAAAAGAGCCGGCCCCTCCGAACGCTACCGAGACGCGCGTCCTTCCTGGAACGCGCGACCCGCTCGGGATGCTGCAGTATTTGCGGAACGTGGATTGGACGAGGATGGCAGAATTGCGATGCCCGGTCTATGATGGGCATAAGCTCTATGATGTCAGAGCGAAGCTCGCGGGTGCGGGCGAAGCGGTCACCGTTCCTGCAGGAAGTTACAAGACCTCGAAGATTGAGATTCGCGTGTTTGAAAATGGGCAAGAGATGAAGGACGCCCATTTCACGATGTACTTCGCAAACAACGTTGCACGCACGCCCGTGCTGCTGGAAGCGATCATGCCATTCGCGACGGCGCAGGTGCAGTTGCTGCGCGCGAAGTAGAAGACCTGGCTTGGTTTGAAAGTGTCAGGGCGTTATCCAAATCAAAGCACACCGTATGTGGCCATCGGGGCCTAGCAAAGGACGATTTTGTCGCGATGGCGCATGACCCGGCGCGTGGCGTTGCGCGTGTCCACAACCAGCTTGGCGGCGTCCACAATCGTAACGTAATCGTAGCTCGAGTGATCCGTTGCAATGATAACCGCGTCGTAGCTTCCCAGCGTTTGCGCGCTTAGCGGGACGGACTTCATGTTTTCGTAGTTGTAGTGGCGCATTTTGTGAAGCTGCGGGAAATATGGATCGTTATATTCCAGGTTCGCGCCGCGTTGCTGGAGGAGCTGCATGATTTTCAGCGTTGGTGATTCGCGGAGGTCGTCGACGTCCTTCTTGTAAGCCACGCCGAGAATCAGGAGCTTGGCTCCTTTGAGACTCTTCTTTTGCTCGTTTAGAGCCGCCGCGACCGCGTCCACCACGTGATAGGGCATTGCCGTATTGACTTCGCCGGCCAGTTCGATGAAACGCGTGGAGAAGTCGAACTCGCGCGCTTTCCAGGAAAGGTAATAAGGATCGACCGGAATGCAGTGTCCGCCAAGGCCGGGACCGGGGTAGAAAGGCATAAAGCCGAATGGCTTGGTTGCGGCCGCGTCGATGACTTCCCAGATGTCGATTCCCATGCGCAGGCTGAGCATCTTCAGCTCGTTGACCAGCGCGATGTTGACGCAACGAAAAATGTTTTCGAGCAGCTTGGCCATTTCCGCGGCTCGCGTGGAGCTGACCGGCACGACCCGGGCGACAACCTGCGCGTAGATCGCTTGCGCGGCGCGCCCGCTCGGTGGATTCACGCCGCCGACGACTTTGGGAATTTGCGCCAGCCCAAACTGTTTGTTGCCGGGATCTTCGCGTTCAGGCGAGAACGCGAGAAAGAAATCGCATCCGATGTTCTCATTTTCCGGTCCGGCAGCGATGGGGCAATGCAGGCCGCTCTTCTCAAGGATCGGAAGCACAAGCTCCTCGGTAGTGCCTGGATAGGTCGTCGACTCAAGAACAACCAGCTGCCCCTTCTGGAGATGAGGCTGGATGGAAATAGCGGTCTGTTCGACGTAGCTGAGGTCGGGTTCGCGGCGTTCATCAAGCGGCGTTGGTACGCAGATAATGATGGCGTCAGCTTCCTTGAGGCGCGCGAAATCCGTGGTCGCGCTAAAGTGCCTCGAGTTGACGAACTGCTGGATCTTGGTCTGCGGAATGTGCTCGATGTAGGACTTGCCGTTGTTAAGCATCGTCACTTTGTTCGGATCGGTGTCAAATCCCGTGACTTTATGGCCCGCTTCCGCGAAACGCAGAGCCAGCGGCAATCCAACATATCCGCAGCCAATGATGGCGACCTTCAACTGAAATCCTTTGAAGAACTCGGGTTTTCGGTCTATGGGCATGAGTTACGTCGCTCTCCTCGTCATTTTTGGGGATAATACAGGCCATTTGGCCGACTGGATAAAGACATATGAATATAACAGGTTCTACGCGAACAAAAAATCGGGTCTTCCCCGGAGGGGAACCGCTTTTTCAAGAATTGTTGCGGCTTGTGGCGAACCGCGGGAAGATAGAATCGATGCATCTGGCGACGAGAACGAAAACGCAAGCGGCGGCCGTCTTTCCGCGATGACTCTCATCATCCTGCTCCTTGGGCTCGCTGTGGGCGTGCTCGTAGGGCTACTGGGAATTGGCGGCGGCGTGGTGCTGGTGCCAGCGATGGTCTATCTGCTGCACATGGACCAGCACGCGGCTCAGGGGACTTCGCTTCTCATTCTTCTGCCCCCCGTGGGACTCGGCGCGTTGCGCGAGTACTGGAAGCAAGGCCAAGTAGACTTGCGCGCGGGGCTTTTGTGCGCCTTGGGGATGCTCGTGGGTGGGTGTGTCGGTGGATTGATCGCCGTTCCACTCGCTTCACGCCATCTCAAGGGTCTTTTTGGCTGCTTTCTGATCTTGGCTGCGTTTTTGCTCTGGCGGAATCCGCCGGCGCAGAATCCACTGGCGGGTCCCGTTGGTGAGGAGACCGCCCGTGGCTGACGGACCGATGCATGACGCCAGCATCTTTGTGGCGGCTTGCGTCTGTGGCATCGCTTCCGGGCTATTCGGGATCGGAGGCGGGGTGCTGCTGGTCCCGTTCTTGGCGTTGTTTTTTGCGTTTGGGCAACATCGCGCGCAGGGCACTAGCCTAATCGCTCTGATACCGCCCACGGGGCTGCTGGCGTTTCTCGCTTATGCCAAGGCTGGTTACGTTTCCTGGAAAATTGGGCTGCTTTTGATTCCGGGAGTTTTTGTTGGAGGCGTTCTGGGTGGGTGGCTGGCTAAACGGCTCGAGCCGCAGCGCATGCGGCAAGTTTTTGCCGGAGTGATGTTTGTGTTAGGAATGTGGCAGGCAGCAGCTGCGTGGTGGCGTTAAGAGGTTTGCGAAACTATGGTCGACTTGCACTGTCATATTCTGCCGGGTCTGGACGATGGCCCGGACAACATGGAACTTTCGCTGGCCATGGCGGAATCCGCGATTGCGGATGGGATTACGCATGTGGTGGCCACTCCGCACTCCAACAGTGAGTATGTTTTCGACTATTCGCGCGTGCGTAAAGTGCGCGAGGAACTTCAGGCGAAAATTGATGGCCGTCTAATTCTGGCCTCCGGCTGTGATTTTCATTTAAGCCCCGAGAATCTGGACGCGCTTCGTGCCGAGGCTTCGCGCTTTTGCATTAACCAGCGGGACTATTTGCTCGTCGAGTTCAACGAATACTCGATCCCGCCTGCCATGGACCAGACGTTGCATGAGATTCAGCTAATGCGACTAAGGCCTGTGATCACGCATCCGGAGCGCAATGCCATCTTGCGCCTGCAGTCGGAGCGGCTTCTGAAATGGGTCCGGCTAGGCTGCTTCATCCAGGTGACGGCGGGTTCCCTCACGGGAGTTTTTGGCACCGGAGCGCAAAAGGATGCCTGGCGATGGATGGCCGACGGATTGGTTCACTTCGTGGCTAGCGATGCTCACAACATGCGTGGGCGGCCGCTCAAACTCCAACCTGCATTCGAGCTTGTCCTGAAACAGTTCGGAGAAGAAGTGGCCAGCGCTCTTTTCGTCGATAATCCGATGGCCGCCTTCGAGGGACGCGACCTGCCGCATGTTCCTGAAGTGCGGAATGAAATTGCTCTCCCCCGCCGCAAACGCTTTTTCTTCTTCTAAAAATCTAGTTTGCTGCGTGCAGCGGCATGCCAGCCCAGGCATTCAAGATGCCCAGGAGTTCGCGAACTACGTCGAGCGCGTCAGCGGTAGTGCGCCACCACCGGTGGGGTTCAAAGGGATCGTCCGAAGCAGCCCGTACAATGGCCTCCCCGTGGCGGGCGAGCCGGTGCCATAGGATTCGCACGCGGCGCGTATGCACTTTGCTCGTCACGATGATTACAGTCCCCCCCTTTTCTTTTTCGAGCGACGCAGAAATGGCCGCGATTTCGTCGGCTGTGTTGATTATGGACGGCTCAAGCACGCGGATAGAGTCTCTAGGCACTCCTTCGTGCATCAGCACTTGTGCATCGTAAACATCTTCGCCGAAGTAAGAGATACCCATTGCACCGAGTGTGGCGCCAGGCTCGGTGGATTGAGTCAGCCACACTTTTGGCGCATAACCCTGGCGATACAACCTCGCCGCTTCCATGGCTCGCAGGGGCATGCGCCCGCTAAGGACGACTATGGCGTTAGCCTTTCGGAGGGGATCTTCCAGTACCAGCCAGCGGCCTATGCAAAGAAGAAATACCACGGCGCCCAGCAGCAAGATCCCGGCAAGGAGCGCTATCTGGCGCGTTCGGCGCAGCTTCCGCGGGGCGGTTTCTGAATTTTTCTCAGACAACATAGCCTGCGATTCCTCGCTGGGTGGGCGCATGGTATCCCTGGCGAGATATATGGTCAATTGGGCAATCGCGGGCTCCCGTGGACTACTTGAAGCTTCCTATTCAGACGCTCAAGGTTGGCGCGCTTGGAACGCACAACGCCCTCGGCCTGGCGCTTGCCAAGAAAGCAAAGTTTTTCCTGGCTTCCACCAGTGAATGCTACGGTGATCCGGAAATCTCACCGCAGCATGAAGAGTACTGGGGGCGCGTGAACCCGATCGGGCCGCGCGGTGTTTACGACGAAGCGAAGCGCTTTGCAGAGGCCATGACCATGGCCTACCACCGCTATCACGGTGTGGATAGCCATATCGTGCGCATCTTCAATACGTACGGTCCGCGGATGCGCCTCAACGACGGCCGCGCCCTGCCAAATTTCGTGCATCAGGCGTTAACCGGGAAAGCGCTTACCGTCTATGGGGACGGCAAGCAGACGCGGAGCTTTTGCTACGTCTCTGACTTGATCGAAGGGATCTATCGCTTGATGCAGTCGGACGAACACCTGCCAGTGAACATCGGCAATCCCCAGGAGATCACTATTCTTGAATTTGCCGAACGGGTTCGTTCGCATTTCGAAAATGCTCCCGCGATTGTTCTTGAACCGCTTCCGCAAGATGACCCGAAGCGCCGCTGTCCGGACATTACCAAGGCCAAGCGGATTCTAAAGTGGGAGCCCAAGGTTGGATTGGAAGAGGGCTTGCGATTGACGCTGGATTATTTCAAGAAAGGATTCGCAGCCAGCAAAACCGGCTAGCGGATAAACGAATTAAGCTTTTGCCGAAATCAGTTCGTGGCGACGCCCCGTCGCTATCTGTGCAAATCGGCTATGCTCGGCCGAACGAGTAGTACTCAAATCCAAGTTCTCGCATGTGCTTGGGAGAATAGAGATTCCTGCCGTCCAAGACGAGGCCTCGCGCCATGAGAGGTTTGGCGCGTTTCCAGTCCAGGTTGCGGAACACGTCCCACTCTGTGCAGACAAGCGCAGCATCCGCACCGCGAAGGGCATCGTAGGGGTCCTCATGATACGTTACCTTCGGAAAGAGTGTCTTCGTTCTAGAAATGGCTTCTGGATCGGTGGCGTGCACAATCGCGCCTTCCTCCAGAAGTCGTTTGATCACTTCGAGCGCCGGAGCAAAACGAATGTCGTCGGTATTGGCTTTGAACGCCAGACCCAAAACGGTCACGTGCTTGCCTTTGACCACCCAAAGGGCTTTGTGCACTTTTTCTAGAAAACGATCGATGCGCTGTTTATTGACGCGCTCCGTGGCTTTCAATAGGTCGAAATCGACTCCAACGGAAGCCGCGAGATGAATGAAGGCCTGCACATCTTTCGGAAAGCAGAAGCCGCCAAACCCGAGTCCCGCGCTAAGGAACTGGCCGCCAATCCGAGGATCCAGTCCCATTGCATGAGTAACCTCTTTTACGTCTGCGCCGATTCTTTCACACAGATCGGCGATGACGTTGGCGTAGCTGATCTTCAACGCGAGAAACGAGTTCGATGCATGCTTGATGAGCTCGGCGCTGTTGATGGTGGTGACCAGAAATGCCGCTTCGTGTTGCGATGGGCAATTGCCTTTGTGAATCGGACAATGAAATTTGCGCTCGAGGATCGGCCGGTAGATTTCGCGCAAATCGGCCGCGGCGGATTCGCCTTCGACACCGACCACGATGCGGTCGGGATGAAAGAAATCTTCAACCGCTGTGCCTTCGCGCAGAAATTCAGGATTTGAAGCTACGCGAAAATTGGACTTGCCGCCGCTGCTGTAAGCGGCTAGCGCTCTCTGCAGCTCCAGCCCCGTGCGCGCAGGCACAGTGCTTTTTTCGATCACCAGCTTGGGTGAGCGGGCTTGTTCGGCAATCTGGCGCGCGACCTGATCAATCGCGGAAAGATCGGCCTCGCCGCTCTCTTTCGGTGGCGTGCCCACGCAGATAAAAATGGCATCACCGGCGCGGATCGCTTCGCCGGCATCGGCGGTATAGGAAATACGACCAGCCTTGCTCGCAGACGCCAGTATTTCTTCCAAGTGTTGCTCATAAATAGGCACCTCTCCTGCTTGCAGCCGCCTGATGCGTTCCGCGTCGATGTCCGTGCAGGTTACTTCATGCCCCGCGGCAGCGAGACAGGCACCTGTCACCAACCCGACGTAGCCACATCCAATCACGGAAAGACGCAAGTAAGAGTCTCCTTGGCAGCGCTTGCACCAATCATGAAGCGCAGTTCTGAACTCACCGCAAACAATTTATGTTTACCGAACCGAAGGGCGGAAGGCGGCCGAGGATTGCGAGGCGCTCGACTGCACGCACCATAGGCTCCAAGCTTCCTTCTGACGCTAACCTCGCTCTCGCCCCAAACACGTTTAGCTCTTCAATCCTCTTCCCATCAGCAAGCCGCGCAAACCCAGCAGCACGAGCCGCGGCTGGCGGCGCACGACATTCCAGAGCAGGCGCGTCGATTCGTCGCGGTTGATCTCGCCGAGCGACTCGCGCGTAGAGGCGTCAAGCAGGTCGACAAGCTGTGAATAGTCCTTTTGCTGGAAGTGATGCAACGCCTGCCTGATAAGCCAATGCGTGCCGAGCTCGCGGCGCAGCGCCGTCAGCTCTTTATTCCGGCCTCCCCGCAAGATCGATTGCCCGACTCCGAGCGCTCCGCGGAGCCCGGTCACGATTCCGCCCACGGTTGACACTTTCACCTGCGCCGCCGCATCGCCTACCAGATATACCTCGCCGTTACCGATTTGCCGCCGCACCGGTACCCATTTTTTATAAACCGGGATGCGCGCTCCTTGCCATTCCAGCGGCTCCAAGTGTTTTTTCTCGAGGAACCGCGAGAGGCACTTCTTTGTGTCGCGGCCATTTTCGCCGATGATTCCTAACGCGCCGCGCTCCGAGGATTCAGGGATCAACCAATAGAAATACGGCGTGTCGTCAGGAACGAACCAAACTCGCGTGGTGTCCGCCGGGTGATCTTTCGGCAAGCGAACGATGGCTTGCACCAAGGGAACTGTCTCAATGGGCGGCCAGCCGGCGCTGCGAGCGACTCGGCTGGAAGCACCGTCCGCTCCGACGACACTCTCCGCGTCGAACTCCTCGCGATTTCCGGCGGAATCCACTTCCACACGCAGGCCCCGGCCGTTTGGGGCAAGCCCAAGAAAGCGCGTGTCAAAGGAAAGTTTAGCTCCTGCTTGCTGCGCGTTACGCGCTAGTGCCGGGATCAGACGCGAGCGTTCGATGATCAGATCGGGGCGCGCCAAGGCAACCTGTGCCGACCGTCCATCGGTGAACAATTCGAAGCGTCGGATTTCGTTAACAATACTTTCGGAAGCGGCGTCGCCAAGCTGGCTACGGAATTGGTCGGTGACAATCAGCGAGCGCGACTGGGGTTCGAAGCCGGGTCTCGATTCCAGCACGCGCACTTTGCGCCCGCCCTCGGCCACTGTAGCCGCTGTATAAAGGCCGGCTGCTGAACCACCAACAACAATGATCTCGCCACTTTCCCCATCTGGCTGGGGCCTCTGTTCAGTGCTCTCCACGATTTCGCTTTCCCAGGTCTCGCATACACCACGGACGGTCAATCGCCCGGGTACCCGCGCTCCAACTCTCAAGAATATGGACTGCTTTCCGCCTTACCCGAAGGGGCATGCACTGAAAATCGGCGAGACGGCAACCACGTAAGTATAGCGAATCCACATGTGCGGGCAAACCCGCAGTATACGTCCCCTGAAAAAGGGGTCAGTACTTTTTGAATGGTCAACACTCTAGGAGAATGTGGCGGGCTTCTGCGCTTGGCGTTCATACGGAGCACCTTCGAGAAACACCACGCCACACAGCACCGCCGCGAACGCAGCAACTGCTACCAGAACTGCGGCAAGCGGATGCAGGTAGCTCACGAGCACGGCAGCTCCGCCGCTCAGCAGTCCCAAAATGTACATGCTGACCACCGCCCCGCGATGCCCTAGTCCCAGATTCGCCAGGCGGTGAGCGGCATGGTCTTTGCCAGGTGTGGCAAAAGGCAACAGGCCGCGGCGCGAGCGCGAGATCGTGACGAGGGTGGTGTCGAAGATCGTCACTCCCAGAATCAGCAGCGGAGCCAGCCATGCGGAAATATGGTTGGCCTGCTCGAGCCGCAGCTTCAGACCCAGCGTGGCCATCAGGAATCCCAGGAACATGGCCCCGCCGTCACCCATGAAAATCTTGGCAGGTTTAAAGTTCCATCGCAGAAAGCCTGTAGCTGCTCCGAGAACCGCGGCGGCGAGGGTAGTGACAAGCGTCTGGCCGTTCAAGTACGCAAGCACAGCGAAGAAGATTGACGCCGTGGCAGCCACGCCGGCGCAAAGGCCGTCCATGTGGTCCAGGATGCTGAAGGAGGCGGTAATTCCAACGACAAAAAAAACCGTCAGGATTGCGTCCAAAACGTAGCCCGTTCGCCCGCCGAAAATAATTTCAAAAAACTGTGCGTGAATGCCGGTGGCAAGCAAGACGCACGCCGCAAGCGGCATACCTAGAAATAACTTGATCTGATGATGCAGCAGACCTCGATCGTCGAGAATACCTACCAGGGCCACGATGGTCGCGCCCGTCAAGATTCCCACTATTTGGGCCCGCGCGGCTCCGCTAAACGTAAACAGAACCGCCAGCACCACAGCACCGTACATGGCCAGGCCCCCGAGCAGCGGGATCGGGCTGAGGTGGACTTTACGCGGTCCGGGAAGATCGACCATACCCACGCGCAAGGCCAGTGCGCGCACCGGTACCGTCAGCATCAGCGATGCAAATAGCGCTATTAGAAACGCCAGCAGACCTGCGGGCATGCTCCCTCATATTGTTTGAAGGCCCTGACCGGAGCGGTGCGGCCAGCGCCTCAATCGTGTTCTGCCGGGTTGGGGGCTCGGCTCACAAGAAAAAAATGGCTGCCCCACGGGCATTAACACCATACTTCGAAAATTGTTTCGCTTCAATCAGGATTCTCTGCGGGTATTTAGGGGGGGCAGGTAACCAGCTATTTCGATGCGTGCTATATGGAAACGCATAGCGCTACGGGTTCTTAGCTTTGGGGTCCCTTCACTATCTCTCGGTAAGCATGCGGCCAAACGTGCGCTTCACTTCTTCGCGGTTCCTTGTTGCGTAATACCAGTCGATGGTACGTTTCAATCCATCGCGGAAGAGCACTTTGGGCTCCCATCCGAGCAGTCTCTTCGCCAGGGCGTTATCGGCGACGCGGTTGAGCGGGCCCGTGGGCATGTCGGGCCGCAACTTTATTTCCGCTTTGTGGCCTGTGAAGTCGCAAACCATTTTCGCGGCGTCGATGACCCTGATGCGCTCCATCGTTCCCAGATTGATAGCCGTGCCGTCGTTGATTTTCTCACCAGCAAGGATCGTGCCTTCGACGATGTCCTCGATGTATGTCCAATTGCGGATTTGCGTTCCGTCGCCCCACACTTCGAAGGGATTCTGGCCAAGAAACGCGCGCGCAATCATGGCGATGACGGCGTGATTCTCGACGCCGCGCGGGCCATAAACCGTGAAGTAGCGGCAAGATGCTGCCCCTATGCCATGTTCCTTTGCATAGGCGCTCAGGGTAAACTCGCCCATCAACTTGGCCCAGCCATAGGTGTTGTCGGCGTCGTTCGGGCCCTTTGTAAGATCTTCCGTGAGGTAGAGCTCCTTCTTGACGTCCGATTGCAGAAAATTTGGATACACGCATCCCGAGGAAGCGAACACCACCTTTTTCACTTTTGCGCGCAGAGCTTCGGCGAACACAAGCCCGTCAAGGAAAAAATTGGAGGCGGGTCCCGCCTGGTGCAGATCGACGTAGCCGCGGCCGCCGTGATCTGCGGCCAGATGAAAGACCGTGTCCACACCCTCGATCGCCGAGCGGGTAACGCCCGGTTCGCGCAAGTCTGCATGGATGAAATCGATCTTTCCGCCGGCTTTATGCTTGCGGATGTTGTCGAGATGCCCGCTCGTTAGATCATCCACGATGCGAATTTTCGCGCCACGCGCGAGAAGGTGATCCGTAAGGGTGGAGCCGATGAAGGAGGCGCCTCCGGTCACCAGAACAAGCTTGCCGCTCCAAAAAGTCTCTGAAGATGTCACGCGTTCACAGCCTCCTCGATAATTTTCACAAATTTCTGGAGCTCTTTGACTCTATCATAGTCGGGTGCGACGGCCCGGGCAGTCCGTCCCATATTATGCACTTTGTCTACATTACTAACAAGTAAAGAAATAACTGCGGCCAGCGCTTCCGGGCTGTCCGGATCTGCGGAAACGGCAAATCCCAATTTCGCGCCCAGCGAGGCTGCATCCGTCTCTTCCGTAGCGACCGCTATAATTGGTTTTCCAGCGGCGAGGATTCCGTACATTTTGCTGGGCACCACGACACCTTCGAGGCCACGCTTCACCGTAACCACATGCGCATCGGGAGCGGCCAGCACAGAGGGAATTTTGCTAGCTGGGAAAAAAGGGAGAAATCGCACGTTCTTCGCGTCCTTTGCGAGCGATTCGATGTGCGCCCGCTGCGCGCCTTCGCCGACGAAAACGAGACTAACGCCATCCGCCTCGAGATTGCGCACGGCCGTTACCAAGGTCTCCCAGGCTCCGTAGAAGCCAAGATTGCCGGCGTGAAGAAGCACGAACTTGTAATCTCCGCGAATTGTTCGAATGACTTCGTCGTCCGCGGGAGGTTGCGGTTCACCGGCGGGAAGGATATCCGTCCCATCGCGGACGACTTTGATTCCCGTTGGGTCAATACCCTTGGCGGCGATGCGGGCGCGCATATCTTCGCCGAGCACGATCACGCGTGCGGCGTGGCGCAGCGCCCACCGGTGTAGCACTTCCCAGATGCGCGAAAGAAAACCGGGTTCGACGACCGCTCCGCCCGTAGCCATATCCGGATACAAGTCGCGAATATTGTAGACGTACGGTTTGCCTTTCAAGACCGCGACGATGGCTCCCACGATTCCTTCAAAGGGAGGGTCGGTCATCGCCAACACGACGTCGCATCGCACAAAAAGCGTACACGGAATCGCCAGCGCAACGTAGCTCAGATAATTCAGCACGCGCCGCTTCATCGCGAAACGTGGGTAATCCGTCGAACCTACCCGCATGATTTCTGTGCGTCCTGCCTGTTCCGTTTGCCAAAGCCGCCATGGCCGCCGTTCCGTCGGATCGTAGGAGGGTCTGCCGCAAAGGACTGTAACGTCATGCTGTGCGGAGAGCGCTTCTGCGACGGTCGAGGCCATCTTTGCTGTTGCAGAAGTGTCCGGCGGATAGTAGAGATTCAAGAGCAGGATTCTCATTCGAACTTTGCTCGTGGCATGAGATTCAAGGCCGGGTAATCAGGAAATCGCCAAGGACCAGTGCATCCATTTGCGTGCGTTGGAAACAATCCAACGCCTCTGCAGGCCGGCAAACGATCGGCTCGTTGTCGTTGAAGGAAGTGTTCAGTACGACCGGCACTCCCGTAAGTTGCTCAAACGCTTTGATCAGACTCCAATAGCGCGGGTTGGCCTCGCGCGTCACTGTTTGCAAACGGCCCGTTCCGTCAACGTGCGTGGGGGCCGGGATTTTGCTGCGTTTCTCAGGCCGCACCGAGTACGCCAAGGTCATGAAAGGGGAAGGATACGATTTCTCGAACCACTCACCCGTGGATTCCGCGAGAATCGACGGAGCGAATGGCCGGAAGATTTCGCGGTGCTTAATCCGTTGGTTCAATATTTCTTTCATTTCGGGACGCCGCGGGTCGGCGACAATGCTTCGGTTGCCGAGCGCTCGCGGCCCCCATTCGGCGCGGCCTTGAAACCATCCAAGAATTTTGCCGTCGGCCACAATTGCGGCCGTGCGTTGCATCAAGCTGTCTTCCGCCAGTTCTTCGATGTGGCAACCGTTCTTTCCTAATCCATTTGCGTCGATTGCCCGCCGAATCTCCTCGCGTGTATATCCAGGCCCCCAGTAAGCGTGATCCATCACGAAAGTGCGCGGCTTTCCGAGAATCTGATGCCAAACATAGTACCCAGCTCCAACGGCCAGTCCCGCGTCACCTGCCGCGGGATGGATGTAGATCTGTTCAAAGCCCGTCCTATCGAAGATTTTTCCGTTGGCTACGCAATTAAATGCCACTCCTCCCGCGAGGCACACAGCCTTCAAACCCGTGCGCGCCGCAAGCTTCTCGAGCATGCCGAGATAAATTTCCTCAAGCCGCGCTTGCAGTGCGGATGCCAGATTTCGGTGCCGCTGTTCGAGCGCCTCCTCCGGATTGCGTTTTGGCCCCAGCCGTCTTTCCATAGCTTCCGAAAATACCTTGCCGAGCGTGGGAGTCTTGTCCGCCTCCGCCCAGCTCATTTCAGGCCCGCTACGATGATGCGTGAAGTAATCGAGGTCAAGACGGAATCCGTCCCCATTTCGGCGAACGATATCGCGGAATGCCTCGAGTTGTTCGGCTTCGCCATACGCGGCCAGGCCCATCACCTTGTACTCATCGCCGAATTTCAGAAAGCCGAGATACTGGGTGACCGCACTGTAAAAGAGGCCCAGCGAATGAGGGAACGCGATTGCGCCGTCGATTTTCATACGGCTGCCTTCGCCACTGCCCCACATCGTGCTTGCGAAATCGCCAAGACCGTCCGCGGAAAGCATGGCCGCTCGCTCGAACGGCGAGACAAAAAACGCGCTTGCGAGATGAGCCTGGTGGTGTTCCACGCGGTGAAACTTTGCGGCAACCCTAGCTGGATCCGTATCGAAGGTCTGCGCCAGCGCTTCGGGAACTCCTGTGAACTTCGCCAACACCTTCATTCGCTCGCGTGCGAAGGAGGGCATTCGTATGGCGTAGAAAAGCTTCGTGCCCAGCCTCGCGTAAGGGTTGCGCGGCACAGCCACGTGATCGATATCCTTCAGTTCCAGCCCGGCTTCTTTCAGGCAATAACGAATCGCCTGCGCCGGAAAGCCCGCGGCGTACTTCACGCGGTTGAAGCGCTCTTCTTCCACCGCAGCCACAAGGCGGCCCTCGCAGATAATGGCTGCCGACGCGTTGCCATGATAGGCATTTATCCCCAGAATGTTCATCGCGAGTGGATTCAGTCTACCTCAGGAGCGCGGATCATGCCGCGAGGTTGCGCCTGCACCACTCGTTCAGAACGTACAGCGACCACGGGCGTGACCACGTCGTCTTGCCTTCGAGAAACGCAGCCCAAACGCGGCGCACGCCCCCGACGCGAAGCTGCGGCGCAAGCGATGGCGCGATGTTGGCAAAGCTGTTTTCCAGCCGCGGGCGTAGTGGCCCGCGAAGCCATTCTTCCCAAGGCAGCGTAAATGTCTTTTTCCGCTGCCCAAGAATTTCTTCAGGGAGCAACCCACCTAGCGCTTCAACCAGCAATGCCTTCTGCGCGCCCGCGCGATGTCGTGCTGCGTCGGGAAGGGTACTAACGAATTCAACCAGCGGCGTATCCAACAAGGGCACGCGCACTTCCAGCGAGCGCGCCATACTCACCGAATCCGTATCGCGCAGCAGCGTGCTCGCCATGTAGCAGCGCATTTCGAGCCAGGCGGTAGCCGCCACAGGCTCCGATTTTCCAGCTTCGCTTGCTGTGCGATCCAGCCACCCCAGCCAAGTCGGTTCGAGAGTAACGCCGTCGGCTCCAACTGTGCTCGGACGAAAACGTGGCTCCATCAATCGCGCAAGCTGGTCGGGCGGAAAAAGTGCGCGCGCATAGAAGTAGGGATGCGGGAGCGTGTCGGGATCGCTCCACGCGGCAACGGCCTTGGCTGCGGCATCGTCGGACATGCGCGTCGCGAGAATCCTCGTCATCAGCGGCGCAGTGGCCCGGCGCAGCGGTCGCGGCGCGAACCATGCCATGCGCGTGAGCCGCTTGAGCAGTGCAGTGTTGCCAAAATTTGCGTAACCCGCGAAAAGCTCATCGCCTCCGAGTCCGGAGAGCGCCACTTTCAGCCCGACTTCGCGAGCCGCCCACGACACGAAATATGTATTAATGCCGTCCATCGTCGGCTGGTCGAGACCCGCCACGGCTTCGTCGATGCGAGCAAGCATGGCAGCGCCATCGAGAGCAATCTCGGAGTGTTGCGTGCCGCATCGTTCCGCGACTCTGCGCGCCAATAGCGCTTCATCATACGCAGTTCCCGGAAACGATAATGTGAAACTGCGCATTCCGGCCTGTGCGCGGTCTTGAAGCGCGGCAATCGCGCCAGAATCAAGCCCGCTCGAGAGAAAAAGCCCCACGGGCACGTCAGCGATCAGATGCGCGCGTACGGCGTCTTCAAGAAGTGGGCGCAGCCTCTTAGCCGCAGAATCCAAATCCTTAGGTTTGCGCGGGTCGCGCGCGGCGGGGCTGGTCTGCGGATCCCACCACGGACGCGCCCTCGGCACGCGCCGCCTCTCCGGAACGTACAGCAGCATTCGGTGGCCCGGGGGGAGAGAAAATACTCCCTCCACCAAACTTACGGGTTCTGATGTGCTGCCGAAGAGCAGGTAGGAGGTAAGCGCATCCTGGGAAATCTGCTTTGGCACCATGCCGCTTGCAAGCAATGCCCGCACTTCCGACGCAAACGCAAAGCCCTCCGCTGTCTGCGTGTAGTAGAGAGGCTTGATGCCAAGCGGATCGCGCGCCAGGAAAAGCAAAGGCGCTGTGGCAAATCGCCCACGCAAGTCGAGCAGCGCAAAGGCAAACATGCCGCGGAGTTCCGTCAAACACTCTTCGCCCCACTCTTCCCAGGCATGCACCAGAATTTCCGTATCGGATTGCGTTCGGAAGCGGTGTCCGAGCAGCGTCAAACGTTCGCGGAGTTCGCGAAAATTATAAAGCTCGCCGTTATAGATGACCGCGACATCCCGCGTTTCGTTCCAAACGGGCTGCTGGCCTCCGGCGAGGTCGATGATGCTCAACCGCCGCATCCCGAGCGCCAGCCCTGGCGCACGCGGGTTTCCGGTCAGGAATCCTTCTTCATCCGGACCGCGATGCCGCATAGCTCGAGCCATTGCGCGCACGCGCAACTCGGCGTCTTTGCTCCGCGATGCGAACGCGACACCGCAAATACCGCACACGCTACTGTTTGATCTCCGGAGTCGAGAAGAATGCCACCCCAGCGCGCAAAGCGTGTTCGCGCAGGTGGAAACGGGGGATTCTCAAACGGCTATCGGCATACCACGCCAGCATGGCGCGCAACAGCAAAAAGAAAAGCATCGCCGCCACGCTCAATACCAGATAAAAAAACGACTCTCGCTCCAGGAGCAAGCCCCAATCAACAGCTTCCTCCCACCCGGGAGCGATTGCGCTCAGCATTCTCCTCAGCCAAAATCCAACATATGGCAACCGCGCCAAGCGCACATGGGCAAAATGATCGTAGCCGTACTCGCGCGGATAACTCGGGATGAAGCTGATTGCCTGTTCAAAGACTGCAGGATTCTGCAAGTCTTTGCGCGTCAGATAGTGGCCCGTGGCATCCGTCATGATGACGCGATACGCCGGATCTACGATGATCCACCGGTCGTTTATCAAGACTTCGGCTACGACGTGCTTCGTATTGTTATCGGGAGTCAGCAGAAGCAGGCGTCGCGCTCGCAGGTCGGAACTGCGCGCGAGATTCAAGAACGCGTTGGTCGCCGTGCCGCAGACGTTCAACAGTTGGCTGTACGTGAGGGTCATCTGCGGATCACGCTTCGAAAGATCGTCCGGATTCGCAGAAATGGCTCGCGACGGCTCGGCGCGCATCCAGCCCAATATAGCTTTGAGCTTTTGTTCCTCCGGCAGGGCGTTGGGCACGATGGCATCCGAGAAACCGTCTAGGTACCGGCGCACCGAATACTCTCGGACCCCCGCGTACAACGAAGACACCATCATCGCGACGAGCAGAAGGTTCACGCTTCGCCACGCCACGCGGAAGATGAGATGTTTCTTTGTCGGCCATGCTGTCACAGTCACCCCACCGCCTGAAATTTTGCACTGGGCGCAGTCTTATTTGCAAGCTTGTTATAGAGTGCTTCCATTTCACGAACCGGCTCTTCCCACCCCAGCCGCGCGGTCACCGCGCTGCACCCCGCGGCCAATCGTGCGTGCAATTCTTGGTCGCTGATCACCGCTCTGATTGCACGAGCCACCGCCGCAGCGTCATGTGGGACCACCAGCCCTGCCACATTCGCCAAAAGCGGTGCGATCCCGCATTGCTCGGTCACGACCACGGGAGTGCCTGCCGCCGCCGACTCGGCAGCCGTGTTCCCGAAGTTCTCATTCTGCGACGGCAGCACGAACACATCTGCGTCTCGATAGGCCGCCCATTTCGTCTCGCCGAAAATCGCCCCAGTGAAATGCACTCGCGAGCTCACCCCATACTGTGCCGCCATCTCCGTGAGCCGCCTCTTCATGCCGCCTTCGTCGGGACCCGCAAACACGAGACGCATATCCTTCTCCCCGACCGCATTCGAAAGTGAAGCAAAGGCTTCCAGCAGCACATCCGGACTTTTCTTCTCCGATAGCCTTCCGAGAAAAAGAATGACCTTGGCCTCATTAGAGATTCCCAGTCTCTGGCGAAAAGTTCCCCTCTTTGGCCACGCATCAGGCGTTTCCACTCCATTGCGTCGCAGCACGATCTTCTCTCCTGCCACGCCTCCCCTGGCCAACTCCTCCATTTCCTGCTCTGACGTTGCGATGACTGCATTGGCTCTGTCGAACAATCGTCGCCCAAACAACGCATGATAAATGCGCTTGAGCCGGAGATTCCGGACGATCGGCACAAACATCCCGATGGGCTCCAGCACGTAGGGAATATTTCTCTTTGCGCAAGCGGCCGCCACGGCTGGCCCGAGAAAATCATACAGCCCGTAGATGTGTGCCAAGTCAAAATTCTCAAACCCTACCTTGCAAAAACGCTTCACCGCCGGATTCCAAGTCAGCGACCGATACCGCAAGCGGGTCGGCAAGTAGATTGCTGTTACGCCGTTCTCGACACGGTTCCATCCGAACGGACTCTGTTTGGCACCGGGCGTCCCCTTCGCGTTCACCCGTTCTTCAAATCCCCAAGCCGCCGTCAGCACGGTCACCTGATTCCCATGCCTTGCGAGTCCCTGGGCCAGCGCACGTACCTTAACCGGCGGCCCACCAAACTCCAGAAAGGGCGCATAGGTTTCTGTAACGCTCAGGATTCGCATTGTTCGCGAAGGATTTTCTTCAGCGATTTGGCAAACACGCTGAACCGGAATTCCCGCTCCACGCGCTGCCGTCCCCGCCCGCCCATTTTTTGCGCCAGAGCCGGATCCGAAAGAAGCGTTTCGATGGAGGTTGCGAGTTGCGCGGCGTCGCCGTGCGCCACCAGAAAACCCGTCACGCCATCCTCTATTACTTCCGGTGCTCCGCCATGCGCTCCGCCGATCACCGGTTTACCGCGCGCCATCGCCTCAAGATAAACAAG
>WNFS01001555.1_pt1 | contig 27152 bp, 23 predicted proteins | sample 5400141 | NCBI WGS metagenome assembly WNFS01 (sample SAMN13153358, study PRJNA577476) | soil metagenome | isolation source: 60 cm saprolite under Madrone tree | place: USA:California | collected 2016-06-14
CACCGCCACCGGTTGAACCCCTTGCGTGAAAGCCGACACCGAGGGAGGTTCCGGAGCTGTCTGCCTCGCCTCAGCCATCGGATGCAAATGCACCAGCAGGCGCTCTCCTGTGCCGTCGGTGCTGTAACCCACGGGATGGACCAGATCGACTACGACGCGCGTCACCGGCGGCGCGTCGTGGAACTGGTTGATTCGCACCCTGCTTACCTGCGCGGACTCCACGGCGAGCCGCTTGCGCGGCAAAACTGCACGGGTATTGGGCAGATCGATCACAAGGCGGGGCGGGCTCTCCAGGCTTTCAATCGTGGGCTGCAGCGCCTGGCTGGGGTTAGTGACAATCTCCACCGCCGGCCCTTCCGCGTCGGATATGACTTTCACCGAGCGCAGAATCGCAGCCCGCAGAACAACGGCACGCGGAACCGGGGCGGCGGCAGAACCGTGCTCGGGTTTATCCGATGGCGACTGCGCTAGGCAGAAACCAGCGCCCAGCGACCCCGCCAGCAGCAAAAGCCGGAAAAATGCGCAGCCGATGCGAGGCAAAGACTTCATCTCTCGGGGGAAGCTTATAGCTGGAACGATAACACCGCGCGGCATCCCGGAGAAGTGGTGGAATTGGAACGAAAGGGCAGGGATAGGTTGCCAGCTTGCGAAGGAAGCATGAAGAGTTGACGGCAAACAACAGTCCAATACAATTACATCAGCCCGAGGGCGCGTAGCTCAAACGGATAGAGCATCGGATTTCTAATCCGACGGTTGCAGGTTCAATTCCTGCCGCGCCTACCAATCACCCCACAGTTGAAAAATTCACGTCCCCTCTCCGGTTTTTTCGTAACACTACTGTCCATCGGGCCGGTCTGGGGAACCGTGGCCGGTCCCCCTTTCCACTTGAACCAATTCGCGATCTTGCTGACAAATAGGGGATGATGAAACTTTATCGACGAAACCATCGGCCAGATGTGGGTGTTCTTTAGCTTGGAAGGCAGGGATACGAGGTCCACGAGCCGGGTCTTCACGCCGCTACAGCCGCCAGTAGCTTCGGTCGACTCCCGTGTTCTCCGGCCGTTCTGAAGAGATCAAGAAGGGAGTAGACCGCTACGGTAGGTACCCGCTCGTTCTGCCTCTAAAATAGTCCACGAGCGGTCTCTTGCTAACAACTGCCCCTGCCCACCATTACCGCTCCGGGAGACTCGTCGGAAGTCCCAGATCGGCTAGATCGGGGGTGTTCCTTTCGGTGTCCGGTGCTCGCATGTCGTGTTGAGGCAGGTGTCAGGCAGCACCAGCCTCTCCACCGGCTTTCCGCCCACGATGTGCGACTCGATAATTTCATCCACATCGGCGAGCGTGACCCGTCCATACCAGACCGCGTCCGGATAGACCACGAGATTCGGGCCATGCTCGCACTGGTCGAGGCAGCCCGACTGGTTGGCCCGGATCTTTCCCTTCAATCCGCGCGCCGCCAGCTTTTCTTTAAATGACTTCTGCAATTCTGCCCGAGCCTCGGGATCGCAGCAGGGGCGTGGCGCTCCGGGCGGGCGCTGGTTGCCGCAAATGAAAATATGTTTTTCAAACTTTGGCATGGAGAAAATGTACAGGATTCGAAGGCGAGGAAACCATTGTTGGCCTCGCTTCTTGACCACGGAGGACGCAGAGGATACTGAGAAAATCTCTTTGCCTGGACTTCGGCGAGACTTCCGCGGTTAGTCCCGGCGGCTAATCCCGCTTGGCTACCGCGTAATAACCTGTTCGTGACTGGATCTTGTAATCCTTCTTGGAGTGGATTTCCACCTTGCGGAAAGTCCCGTCCAGGGCTGTGTTACTGGGAGTATAGCCTACGTTGTACTGGCTGCGCAGCTCCTTCGCGATCTGGTCAAAGGCTTCCTTCAGCTTGTCCAACTTGTTCCCCACTTCGATGACGCGGCCGCCGGTTTCGCCCGCGAGTTTTTTCATTTCGCGATCACCCGAGTATCCGCCGAAGCCGTAAAAACCTCGGTCCGCAATCATCAGCACATAGCAGATGGAATCCGCCTTCTGGGCGGCTTCAATAGCTTCGGTGATCTTCAGCTGGCTGCCCTGATCTTCGCCGTCGGTGAGCAGGATCATGGCCTTCCTCCCAACTTCCTTGGCCAGCTCATCGTGCGACGCCAGGTAGACCGCGTCGTAGAGCACGGTGCCTTTCGGCGTCGAACTACACGGCAACGGTCCACCGCCGGCTCCGGGAAGGCCTCCGCAACTGGACGGAGGAGCATTAATGCGGGCGCTGTTGAGGGCATCCCTCAGCCGTCGCGACGAGTTGGTGAAATCCTGCAGCAGGTTGGTATCAACGTCGAAACTGATGACAAAGGCTTCGTCTTTGGGGCGCAGAATCTCGCTCAGGAAATTGGCGCCGACTTCCTTCTCCATGTCCAGAACTCGCTGCTGGCTGCCGCTCGAATCAATCAGAATGCCAAGAGTGAGCGGCAGATCGGATTCGGCGGTGAAATACTTGATGGTCTGGGGCTTGCCGTCTTCCAGGATCTGAAAGTCGTCCCGGGTCAAATTGGGGATCAGAGCGCCTTTCTTGTCTTTGACGTTGAAAAAGAGCTGCACCACATTCACGTTAACCTTCAACGTGCCCATGGATTGGTCTTGCTCGCCACTCTGATTGCCTGGGGTCTGGTTCCCCGCGTCCGGAGAACCGGCCAGGCGGGGAAGTTGCTGGGCGGAAGCCATACCCGAGAAAAGGGCAACCAGGATGGCGATTGCAAATGGAGTGGCCGCAAATGTCTGAAACCCGCGGACTTTTGGCATTCAGATATTCTCTCGCACTTTTTGTTAGTCTATTCCATCAGAGTTAGATGCACGAAATTGTAGGTTTTAGCATCCCAAAGGAAAGTAGTTGCCGTCAGGCGGAGAGTGTGCCGGTGGATTCAGCGATGGGCCGAACCGTGGTGGGCAAGGCTGTGACAGGCAAGGTATTCAAGGCCCTTGCAGAAGCGTTGGTGGGGTTTTGTTTGGCTTCCGGAATGGCGGTTGCTCAGCAGACCGAACAGAAGCAGCCGGAACAGAAGAAGCAGAAGGAAGATATTCCTGACGCGCCTTCGGCTAGCCGGCCGTTTCCCGGCAACCTACCGCCGTCGTCAGCTCCACCGCCGTCCAATCCGCGTCCGTCCAATTCCGGGAATCCACCCCCGAATCAGGCGCCGCGCACCGAGGCCAATCCTGCCTCGCCCGCCGACGCCAATTCTCTGCCGGAACCCACATATGCTCCCGGCGTCGCACCGCCGCCCCCAATGAAAGTAACGACCGTGCCAGCGGGGGGTGCCACGGAGCAGGGCGGTGCCGCCAATGAGGAACTGTTCAGACTCAGAAGCAATGTGAACCAGGTGGTGGTTCCGGTCATGGTGAAGGATGGTTCCGGACGCATGGTCAACGGGCTGCTGTCCCGGGATTTCGCCGTCTTCGAAGACGGCAAGAAACAGAATTTGAATTTTTTCACCACCGACCCGTTCGCATTGTCCGTGGCTGTGATCTTCGACATCGGCATGGCGGACGTGGCGGTGCAGAAAGTGAATCAGACCTTTTCCGCGCTCGAAGGCGCGTTCAGCCAGTTTGATGAGGTCTCTCTCTACACTTACAGCACCAGTGTGTCGAAGGCGGCTGATTTCGCCGCCGTAGGCAAGAGGCTAACCGCCGCGCTCGACAGCCTCAGGTACGTGAGCGGCAGAAACAATGGGCCTCCCGTAACCAGCGGCCCTCTGGGGCCGCAGGGGCCAACTGTCAACGGTGTGCCGATCGACCCCGGCTCGCCCAGGGTAGTCACGCCCCCCAAAGAATCCCACGTGCTGAACGACGCCCTGGTGGCCGCAGCTCTGGATTTGAGCAAGCGCGATCGATCCCGCCGGAAAGTCATTTTCATCATCAGCGATGGCCGCGAGTCCCGTAGTAATGCCAGCTACCGCGACACCCTGAGGATTCTGTTGTCGAACGGGATTATGGTTTACGGAGTGGCTGTCGAGGGATCGGCGATTCCGGGATACGGCCAGCTGCAGAAGTTGCATGTGCCGCTCTTGACCTCGCGGGTGGGCTACAGCGACATTCTGCCCAAGTACACTTACGCCACCGGAGGCGAGCTTTTTTCCGGGTTTTCCCGCGATGCCATCGAGACCACCTACGCCAGCGCGCTGGGCGAAGCTCGCAACCAGTACACGCTAGGATATGTGACCCACGCCACCCCCAGCAACACTCACCGGGAGATCGAAGTCAAGATCGCCCGCCCCGATCTGAAGGTCACCGCGAAGGAAGGCTACTATCCAATCGGGTTGTCCCGCTGAGTGGGAAGTGGCCGCGGCATCGCCGCGAGTACGGTCTTCCAGTAGTAACCTGAGTAACCTGCCGTCACCGCCGGGCCGTGTGGTATAAAACAGCAGTACCAAGCCAAATTTTTACCGGGAAACGCTTGCGCGATGCGGGCGTTCGCCACCGGTCCGAGGGAAGTCTTGAGTTTCATCAACTTTGCGGCCCGCGAGATCAACTGCAAGATCGTTTACTACGGCGCTGGTTTGGGCGGCAAAACGACGAATCTCCAGTTCATTTACCAGAAAACTGCCGAACAACAGAAGGGCAAGATGATCTCGCTGGCAACGGAGACGGAACGAACCTTGTTCTTCGATTTTCTGCCTCTGGATCTGGGATCGGTCCGCGGCTTCAAGACTCGCATCCACCTGTACACCGTTCCCGGCCAGGTGTTTTATGACGCCAGCCGCAAACTGATCCTGCGCGGTGTCGATGGCATCGTCTTCGTGGCCGATTCGCAGGAAGAGCGCATGGACGCCAACGTCGAAGCTCTCGAAAACCTCATGGCCAATCTCAAGGAACACGGCTACGACTTCCACAAGATCCCCTACGTACTTCAACTCAACAAGCGCGATCTGCCCAACGTCTTGCCCATTGACGCCTTGTCAAAGCAACTGCGCCGCAAGAATGAGCCCATGATTGAAGCGGTGGCTTTTCAGGGCCCCGGAGTCTTCGAGACGCTGAAAGAAATTGCGCGTCAAGTGCTGACGGATCTAAAGCAGGGGGGGTAGAGCAGTCGTCGGTCGTCAGAAAACAGCTTCCAACCTTTTCTGGATCACATCGCACGCCCCACTTCCTGGTACGGGGAATTCCTCGCGCCGAGGGCTAGTCTGGGCTGACGACTTAAGACCGACGCCTGACGACTGAACTAACGAAGCTTCAACGACTTCAGCATTCGTTCGAACGTCGGCCGTAGCGATTCGAAATCTTTGTCCGGCGCGATCGACACCATGTATACCAGGCTGCCATCCGGACGCCGGAATGCGACCAGCCAGTCGCGCTCCTGCCCCGGACGTCCGCTCTGATCCCGCAGGGGCGAGGTTCCGATCAAGTCCACTGATTTTCCTCCAACCCCATTCACCCGGATGTTTTCATCATGCCCAATCTCGCGCAGATCGGGGTTGGACTGGCGCAGCGATGCCAGCAGATCGTGAGTTGCCTGATCAAGGCTGGCATGGGAGTCTTCAGGCTGATATGTGTTGATCATGACTCCATAGGCCACGGCGGACTGCGAAACTCCATTCTGCGGAGCAATCGTAACCGACGAGTTCTTGTCGCCGAACACCTGCCAGTTGTCGGGATAGGAAATATCGAAGTCGTTGTGGTTGAAATTGCGCATGTTGCCGCTGGGCTGAATGTCGCCACTGGAAGCGCTCATGGCGGGAGTTTGGCGTTCCGCGATTTGCTGCGCGGTGAGCGGCTTCATGCCCCCGACGCGTTGTTTGATATCGCGGAACTCAGCGCTGTCGCTGCGATAGCTGGTCTTTCTGGGTAGAGTGGCGACTTCTTTCGCCACCGCCTCGGCACGATTTCCGGGATTGGGGTGGTCGCTTAGAAACTGCGGACCACGCGCGACGCCGCCTTCCTTTTCCAGCTTGGTGAAGAATTGCGCCATGGCCTGAGGGTTGAAGCCGCTGTCATACATGATGTCAGACCCGAGCAGATCAGCCTCGGACTCCGCTTTGCGGGAATTCTTCAGGAAATAGGAGCCGACTCCAAACGAAAGCCCCATCTGCGCCATTTGCGAGAGCGCGCCCTGGCCCATCACTCCGCCCAAAATTGCCAGCGGAAGTTGCGCTGCCATCTGTTTGCTGGCCGCTCGCGTGCCGTGCCGCTGTACCACGTGGGAAATTTCGTGCGCCATCACGCCGGCCAGTTCGGCTTCGTTGTCTGCCGCCTGAACGGTTCCCAGATTTACAAACACCGGCCCGCCCGGAAGAGCAAAAGCATTGATCTCTTTTTGATTCACCACGTGAAAGCTATATGGCCACTTCTCGCCCGGAGCATGTGTGGCCAGTTGGCGTCCCAGACGTTGTACGTAAATCGTGATCGGATCCGAGTCCGGAAGGAGGGGTAGCTGCTTGCCGACCTGGGCGGCTGCCTGCTGTCCAGCCTGAACTTCTTCCTGGGCAGAAAACATATCAAAGCCGTGCGAGGGCTCTACTCGTGCTTCGAGCAACGGCGCTGACACAGCAAGAGCGAGCAGTACTGCTGCCCAGCGTGCGGCGGCTAAGTTGACCCTCATATTTCCTCCTGGGCAGTGCTGCCTGCCAGGACCATATTTTCTCATTCGATTAGATGCGCCAGCCGTGCGCCCTTCACGTGGGGACAACCCCTTCGGCCAAAAGCGTGCGGGGCGGACACCCTTGTCCGCCGCCTTTGACTTGGATCTTAGGTATGCAAAACAAATACGAGGCCCTTGTAACCAGTAACAATATCCCAAACAAGAAACAACTTCAAAAACGGCGGACAAGAGTGTCCGCCCCACAGGTTGGCAAAAAAAGGTGCCGGTTTCCCGGCACCATGAGCTGGTTGAATTTAGTGGAGGAGCTTACTTGCCGTCCAGCGTTCCGGTTGCGCCAAACTCCCGCCGGGCCACGGTCCGGGCCGGCCGCGCCATGGGAAGCGCTCCAGCAGCCGCGCCATGACGCTCCAGCAGCATGGGAACCATCGCGTTCTCAGCTTCCTTGATAAACATGAGCTTGCCTTCCGGGCTCAGGTCAATGCGAATGAAATCGCCGAGCTTGATCTGTCCGGTGGCCACGAGGTTGGCCAACTGAAACACAATGTGACGCTCGATGGCACGCTTTAAATGTCGCGCGCCATATTTCGGATCAGTTCCCTCGTGTAGCAGAAAGCTCTTTACCTTCGGCGTGCAGCTGAACACGAACTGGTTTACCGCCGATGCCATCAGAATGCGCTGCTGCACCATGCCCAGCTCGATTTCCAGAATCTGCTGCAACGCCGGCCCCTAGGTTCGAGGTCATGATGATGATGCATTGCGAAAGATCCACGCGGCGATTATCGCCCAGCGTCAAAGTGGCTTTGTCCAGGATTCCGAGCAGCAACTGCCAGAGCGAATCGGAAGCCTTCTCGATTTCGTCGAACAGAAGAATCGAAAGCTTCAGGGTCTCGGTGTGCCATTGATTGAGAGCTTCCTGGGTCAGCAAAGGATGCGTCTCGCGATGGCCCAGGTAGCCCGGAGGCGAGCCGATCAATTTGGCAATTTCGTGCGAGTGCTGAAATTCGGCGCAGTCGATCTTGATGCAGGCGCGGGCGTCGCCGAACAAGGACTCGGCCATGGCTTCCACCACCCGGGTTTTTCCTGAGCCGGTGGGCCCGAGGAATAAAAGATTGCCCACTGGACGGCCAGGAGGATTCAGGCCCGCCAAAAACATCTGGTAGATTTCGACGACTTTCTCGACGGCCTGGTCCTGACCGACGATTCTGCGGCGGAGGGCGCTTTCGAATTCTCTAGCATCATTGGAGCGGCGCGTAGGGTCGAGCATGGTGTTGACGACGGTTTTCATATAGGGTCTGGCCCTGCTTTTCCTTTCCTGGGCCCCTGTGCTTCGTGGGAGAGCGGGTCCCGCCGTCTCGCAATGAGAGACAAATTCTGTCATCTCATATCTTCGGCAATCTCATTACAGCAAACGACTCGCCATTCCGGCGTCCCGCTTATGCCTTACTTTCTACTAGCCTTAGATGCTCGCAAGGGCTCAGAAGGAGTGGCTGTGCCGCAGGCGGGGTTGGGCAAAGGGAAATACTTTGCCACTACCTGGAAATTTCCTGGCGCGGCGTGCGGAACAACCACGGTCTGCACGAGCTTGGGGAAGCACACCGGTTCCAGTCGCGCGTAAGTGCCTGAAATAGTTCCGGCTTCGGCCGCCACGCCTTGCCAAGGACGCAAAAGACCAGTCAGGAGCGGCGATGGAGCCCGCTTGGCACTGGCCCGACGTTATCTGGCAGGCTGATTTAGCCGACGCTAGCATCCGTGAAAACAGCTGTTTCCACGGAGAACAACTTGCGTCATCTCGGCTCTGTATCACTTGTTAGTATCCTGTTCATTTCCTTTGGTTTGAGTGTATTCGAGATCACGGCGGTGCCTGCCGTTTCCGCCCAGACAGCGCATCCCAAACTGTTGCTTACCTCCAAACCTTCGACTCCCATCGTTCCCAAAGCTCCGGAACAGTCGCTGGTAACCGTAGCGCCGCCCGGCAGCGCTCTTTACGTCGCCAAGCGGGGCGATAGCATTCCCCTGGTTGCCCGTCACTATCTTTCGCAGACTTCCTATCTGACGTCCAGCGAACTGAGCGACGCGATCCGCGGTGCCAACGGCGATTTCCGAGGCACACTCCTGAAGGCGGGTCAGCCTGTGATCATTCCAGGACTCCTGCCGATGCCGATCGTGGAGAAGTCGGTTCCGGTGCAGCGTGATTTTGAAGTGCGGGCGGTATACCTCACGGGACTCATGGCCGCAAGTGACCGCGGGATACGTATAATCCGCCGCTGGCGCGAGGTGGGCGGCAACGCAGTGGTGTTCGATATCAAGGACAGCGACGGCAGCGTCACCATCCCCTTCGATCATCCGCTGCTTGGCAGTCATCACGCTCCTTTTCATGATTTGCCCAAGTTCGTCCGCTTCCTGCATTCCCAGAACTTGCACGCCATCGCCCGGATTGCCATCTTCCGCGACCAGCGGTTGGTTGACGCCCATCCCGAACTGGCAGTGAAGTCGCGCAGGAGCGGTCAGGCGTGGCGCGAAAACGGAAAGCTGGTATGGACCGATCCCTCGCAGCCCAAGGTCCAGGAATACGACATCGCACTGGCTAAGAAGGCTGCCGAGGCCGGAGCAGACGAAATTCAGTTCGATTACGTGCGCTTCCCCGCCGAGGGCGACCAGAAAGATGCCAACTTCGTCTACCAGGCCGAACATCCTGAGTGGCATCGCTCGGACGTGATTGCCGACTTCCTCAAACACGCCTATGCCGAGCTGCACCCCACGGGTGCTCTGTTGTCGCTCGACGTGTTTGGCATCATGGCCTGGCAACGCCCCGTGGATCTGGCCCATACCGGGCAGGACATCCAGCGCATGGCCAAGTATTGTGATGTTCTTTCGCCCATGATCTATCCGTCACATTTCTTCGGCATGGACGGAATCGCTCATCCCGGCGACGCACCCGAACATTTCATCGGCGAGTCCATGGTCCGGTTTGAATCGATCACCAAGGGCAGTGGCGTGGTCATCCGGCCTTGGCTGCAGGCCTTTCGCTGGCGCACCAAGACTTATTCACCGAAATATATCGAAGCCCAAGTGCTGACCGCGAAGAACAAAGGCGGGATCGGATTCCTTTTCTGGAATGCCGCCAATGATTACAGCAAACCGTATGCCGCCATGCCGGAGATGACCGCGGCCAAAGGGCAGTACTTCCGCGGGGATGAACAGTCCAGTAGTGTGCGCGCTGCGGACTTGGCTGCCGGAGCCAAACCCCCGGCCGAAAGGGTAAGGCCCTAGTGACGTACGGAGACTCTACGCGTGTCGTCGATTCGGCTACTGTAGCGACGTAGCTTGCTACGGCTAGGGTCACGGCGAGAGACATAGCAAGCTACGTCTCACGACGAACTAGAGTTTTCAGCAGCTTCTGCCGGTTCGGTTATAATTTGAGTGTTTCCCAGCCCTCCCTTTTTAGAAGTGCAGCCCGATAACTGCCGGCAGACAGGTCCAGACGTGGAGGGAAAACCTGGCGGAAAGAAAGCGCATCCCTCAGTGGTGTTAGCGAAGGAGTATTCATGCCCCTGCAAAAGACTGAGAACATCTGGCACAATGGCAAACTGATCCCCTGGGACAAAGCCACCCTGCACGTGATGTCGCACGTGATTCACTACGGCTCATCGGTGTTCGAGGGCGTGCGTTGCTACGCCCTGCCCAGCGGTCCGGCCATCTTTCGCGCCAAGGAACACATGGGGCGCCTGCTGGATTCGGCCAAGATTTATCGCATTGACGTGGACTTTGCCGTGGAAGACCTGATTGCGGGCATGGCGGAGGTGGTAAAAAGCAACGGAGTGTGGCCGTGCTATATCCGTCCGATTGTGCTGCGCGGTTACGGCGAGGCGGGCGTGAATCCGTTCAATTCGCCGACCGAGGTTTATATCTGCAACTATCCGTGGGGGAAGTATCTGACGTCGGATTCCGGGGAAGGCGCGGACGTGTGCGTCTCCTCCTGGACTCGCATTGCCCCCAATACGTTGCCGGCAATGGCCAAGTCCGCCGCGAACTACATGAACTCCCAGCTCATAAAAATGGAAGCCGTGGTCAACGGCTACGTCGAAGGCATCGCACTCGATTCCAACGGATACGTAAGCGAGGGTTCGGGGGAAAACGTCTTCGTAGTGCGCAATGGCGTGCTGCAGACGGCGCCGTTGGGCAATTCCGTATTGCCCGGGATCACGCGTGATTCGGTTCTAAAGATTGCGCAGGATCTGAACATTCCTGTAGCCGAACAGTGCATCCCGCGCGAACTACTCTACATTGCCGATGAAGCATTTTTCACGGGCACGGCCGCCGAGGTCACGCCGATCCGTTCAGTGGACAAGATCAGCGTAGGCAAGGGCGTGACCGGTCCCGTCACCAAGGCCATTCAGAAGGAGTTCTACGCGATTATCCGCGGCGAAAAGGCGGACCGCCACCACTGGCTTACGCCGGTTGCGGTCGGGAGCAAGCAGCCGGTGGGCGTTTAGAGCCGCAGCGTAGGAACTTCTCGCAAGAGACCGGCCGCCCTGCGGGGCGGCGTTCTTTAGAATTCGGCTCGCTGACAGAGCGGTTCGCCGTCCGCGCTAAGGCTTGAGCGACGATCACGCGATGTACTTCATTTGCGCTTCCCGCGCTGCAGTTTTGGGAGTTCGCCGTCGTCCGCCATCCAAACTTGTCCGCGATCCCTTCCCAAGGGGTCGGGTTTTCTTCTGATTCGGTTTCACCGCTACCAGCCGCGCCACCGGTACCACGGAGCGTGCGATGGTGACTTCCTCTCCGGCCACCACTCGTTGCCAAAGCCGCGAGAGATGAGTCTTTGCTTGATGGATGTTTACCTGCATGATGAAGCGGTGACCAAGTCTGTAGACTTGAGTCTACCTCACCGCCCTCTGTTTTCTGTTTCACCCTCGCCCTTCGATTGGGGCGCTTCGTAACCGACCCCAGGCTACAAACGCCGCCAGCGCACCCAGTACGATTGGCACTCCTAGCAGGTTGGCTTCTCCTCGTTGAATATGGAAGGGAACAGCCAGAATCATGATCGCGAGCAGCCCAGTGGCAGCCAGCGGTGTCAGCCCGGGCAGAATCCGGAGGGCTGCAGGCAAGATCAGGCCGATGGCGGCCGCAAGCTCGCTGAGGCCAATGAAACGAACCAGGATTACCGGCGTGCTGCCCACCCACATCAACTTCTGTGCCAGCGCTGGTATCGGCATCGTGCTCTTCATGAAGCCCGCCATGGCGAATATTCCGGCCAGCAGAATCTGCGCAAGCCACAAGCTGACGTGAAGCGCCCGGCTGGGGCGTGTCTTAGTACTGGATAGCGTAACGCTGTTGCTCATTGAATGTCTCTCCTGAGTTGTTTGAAAACTTCTGGATGTGTTTGACTCGAACTCGTTCAACCTGGCTCGTTCAACCGGGCTCGCTAAACCTGGCTCGCTTGCCTTGCGCTTCGTTCGATCTGTTGCCGGGCAGCTGCCAGCGAAGCGCTGCCGGCTTCCCGCCCCTGGCTTTCCGCGTGAATGAAAGTCACATCAGTAAGGCCGATGAATCCAAGAATGAAGCGTAGGTAAGGTTCCTGGAAGTCTGCCTTTTGCGCGGGAGTTCCAGGTCCGTAGGCGCCCGCACGGGAAGTAATGACCACGACTCTCTTGTCGGCTAGTAATCCTTTGGCACCCTCGGGACCAAAACTAAAGGTCTTGCCGCCGCGCACAATGTGGTCGATCCAGGCCTTCAGCGGAAAGGGAATGGAAAAGTTGTACATTGGGGCACCGATCACTCTGGTCCGCTGCCGAGAGTTCAGCAACCAGAGTGTCGGAGGGAGAAAGGGCATGCTTCTGCGCCGCTGTCCATTGCGCAGGATCGGAATGGGCAGCTTCAACCCATTCGTCGCTAATGAGCGGAAGCACGGTGGTGGAAAGGTCCCGGTCGACTACCTGACCTGCTGGATGCTGTTCCTTCCACGTCTCCACGAATTTCTGGGTTAGCTTGCGGGTGACGGAACTGCGGCGCGCGCTGGAATCGATCCGAAGTAGTTTCATGGGTAAATCCCTTCACGAGGTTGGATCATCAGTCGGTTAGATCATCGGTGCGCGCTTTTGGTTACTTTAAATAACTACTTGTGTAAGTACATTAGGAACTATAAAGTAACTATAGGAACATATGCGGCAGGCTAAAGATTCAGGTCCTTGCGCGATTCACGGCTTGCTGGAGGTGCTGGCGCGCCCTTGGACTATGTACATTCTGTGGATCCTCTCCACGAATGGTCCGACCCGCTTCGGAGCCCTTCGGCGGCAGGTTGAGGGAATCTCGTCCCGGGTTTTGACTGAGAGGCTGCGCAGCTTGGAACAGAAGGGTTTTATTTACCGCAAGTACGAGCCCACCATTCCTCCGGCGGTCACATACGGGATCACGAAACGGATGCAGGACATCGGGTCTGTCCTTGATGAATTGAATCGCCTGGCTCAAAGCTGGCAACGGGAAGATGGCTCACAGCCACACAATGCAGGTGTAGGACACAGTGTCCGGGCCAAATCCGGCTCTTCCCACTCGCAGGAACTCGCTTCAGACTGAAGCATCAGCATTCGCTCCGGGTGCCGCCAGCCCCAAAGTCCGCCCAATCAGCCGTGTCAAATCGTTACTTAGGTCATCTTGGGCCCGGTGACTTTTCGGTTCATCATACGGGAGGTTATTTGGGGGAAGTGTCGAATGAATATTGATGATTTGCTGCGCATCGCCATGGAGCGCCGTGCCTCCGATCTACATTTGAAGGTGGGCAACTATCCCCATCTGCGCATTGATGGCGACCTGACTCCGCTGACCGATCAGCCTCGCATCAGCGCCGAAGATATGCTGACCATGGCTTTCAGCATGATGTCCGCACGCCAGAAACAGAAGTTCAAAGAGACCACGGAAATCGACATGGCTTACGGCGTGGCCGGATTGGGCCGCTTCCGTGTGAACGTGTTCCAGCAGCGCGGCAACGTGGGCCTGGTACTGCGCGTAATTCCCACCAAGATCCGAGCGCTCGACGAGCTTTATCTGCCCAAGATTGTGGAACAGGTTTGCGACATGCCGCGCGGCCTGATTCTGGTCACCGGAGTCACCGGTTCCGGTAAGTCTACAACCTTGGCAGCCATGGTGGATCGGATCAATTCCACCCGCGCCGAACACATCGTCACTATCGAAGACCCGATCGAATTTCTGCATCGCGACAAAAAAGGCTATGTGAACCAGCGCGAAGTCGAGGTCGACACGCCGTCATTCGGTGCGGCGTTGCGCGCTTCCCTGCGTCAGGATCCCGACGTCATCCTGGTCGGCGAAATGCGCGATCTGGAAACGATTGGAACCGCGCTGCACGCCGCCGAAACTGGCCACATGGTGTTCTCCACCTTGCACACTTTGGACGCGGTGGAAACCATCAACCGTATTATTGCGATCTTCCCGCCGCCCGAGCAGAAGCAGATCCGCTTGCAGTTGGCGGCGGTGCTGCGCGCCGTCATCAGCCAACGGCTGGTGAGACGCTGCGATGGCGACGGCCGAGTTCCCGCCGTCGAAGTGATGATCAACACGGCTTACATCCGGGAATGCATCCTGGTTCCAGAGAAGACCCGCGCCGTCCGCGACGCGATTTCCGCGGGCACTTCGCAGTACGGTATGCAGACCTTTGACCAGTCGCTGTGGGATTTATTCCAGGCAGGATTGATTAATTACGAAACTGCTTTGGAAAACGCATCCAACGCAGACGACTTCAAGCTGCGTATGCAGGGTGTTTCTTCCACTAGCGACATTTCCCGCAACGCCATGCAACAGACGGGTTTTAGCGGGGGACGCTGAGGCGGGGGACGCCACAAACAATCAGGGGCGCGCATCCAGCGCGCCCCTTTTCGTCTGACCGATGCGCGCTCCTATTTTGCCGCCAGGGCTTGAGGCTGGCTCAAGAATCCAGCCGCATACTTCGAGTGATGACACTCGCCGCCACCGAGCACCCTCAGCGCATCATGCAGCGACGAGATTTCGAACACGCGGTTCAAGCGGGTGCGGGTCAGCATTTCGTTGACGAAACGCGATGGGTTCACCAGTTTGAGCTGGACTCCGTGGTTGCGCGTCCAGTGATGCAACGACACCAGGGCGTTCAATCCCCCGCCATCCATGAACTCCAGTTGCGAGAGATCCAGCACCATGATCCGCGCGGTCTTTTCCGATACTACCGCATTCCTAAGGGTGGCCACCTCGGCGCCGCGCACCAATCGCCCTCCGCAGTGCACAACCGCCACATCGCTGGCTTTTTCAACGTCGATCGTTAACATGACTGACTCCATCTCGTGACTCATGATCTTCTTGTACTGAATAGACGACGAGGTGGGAAGAAAGTCACCACCGCATCGTCCAGCTTGCGCCGCTCATTCGAACTGTCATTTATCTATACGCAATCAGTGGTTTGGCGGTTCCATCTCGATTTGCAGAGCCGCCGAAACGGGGTTGTTTACAACAATTTACATCTTTGGCGTAAGGTTGCTTTGTATGCCGCTCTCGCGCCCGAAAAAAACTGATTCCGAAGATGTGCTCTACGAATATGCAATAGGCGCGCTGTCCCGCCGCATGCGTTCCGTGGCCGAACTCAAACGCCTGCTGCGTCCGCGGGTGGAAGCTGACACCGAATACGGCAGGACGCTGGTGGAGTTGGTGATTCGCCGCCTCAAGGACCAGGGTTATCTGAACGACGCCAAATACGCCGCCGCGTATTCCTCATTCCGGCGCGACAATGAGAAATTCGGACGCCGGCGCGTGATTACCGACCTGAAGGCCAAGGGAGTTCATGGAGAGGTGATCGATAAGGCGGTCGACTCGGTTTACGACGAAGTGAACGAAGAGAAGCAGGCACGCGACTACCTGCGCCGCAAGCGCTTGCAAAAGCCCAAGAACCGGAAAGAAGCGGCGCGCGTCTTCCGTCAATTGATGCGCGGAGGATTCGGGGCGAAGACGATTTTTGCCATCCTGAAGAAGTGGGATGTGGATGATGAGACGCTGCAGGCGCTGGAGGGGGAGAGAGAGCTGGAATGAGAATCATGCTCAAGCAGGCGAGCCAGTGTCTGCTGTGACCGCTGTGAGCGAGCCGTTGCGTTTGCGCCCGAAATGCTGGATACTCCCCCAGACCATTTTAGTCAAAATAGGGAGGAACCATGAAATTCAGATTAGCGATAGTACTTGCGGCAATGTTACTCAGTTCGGTCCTCGCGTTCTCGCAGGGGGCCGGATCCGACGTCAACAAGGCGGCTGACAAAACCGCCGACGCTACCAAAGACGCGGCCAAAGATACAGGGCACGCCACCAAGAAGGCAGCCAAGAAGACGGCGCACGCAACGGACAAGGCGGCCGACAAGACCGCGGACACTACTAAGGACGTAGCCAAAGATACAGCACACGGCACCAAGAAGTTGTACAAGAAAACCGTGCATGCCACCGACAAGGCGGCGGACAAGACCGCGGACACGACCAAGGACGTGGCCAAAGATACCGGCGACGTGGCGAAGAAGACGGGACACGGCATCAAGAAGGGTGCGAAGCACGTTGGTCATGACGTCAAGAAGGGTGCCGAGAAGACCGAAGACGCAGTGAAGTAATCCTGCCGATAGTCATTCCCCAGGGACTTCCGAGAGCAGCCCGGCGTTTTCAGCGCCGGGTTGGCTCTCCTCTGACCACATCTGAAATCATCCCCACACGTGTTTCGGATCGTAGTCGATCGAGTGTTTCTTCAGAAACGCGACAAACCCTTCTTCAAAGCTGCGCTTCCGATGATGCTCGGCTTGCGGTTGGATGTAGTCGATCGTTCCCGACCTTTGCGAAACTCCCAGCGTAAACGCGCATAGCCTCCTGCCAGGAAAATCCCATCCCGCGATGCGCTTTCGCCGATGCTAGAATCGAGACAGAAATCAAATCATGCCGACCGGCACTGAAACCCGCCGCAAATTTCTGGATTTTTTTGTTCAGAAGGAACACCGCGAGGTGCATTCGTCATCCCTTGTCCCGCAGAACGACCCCACGCTGCTGTTCACCAATGCGGGCATGAACCAGTTCAAGGATGTCTTCCTCGGCCTGGAAAAGCGCGACTACAGGCGAGCCACGACTTCCCAGAAATGCGTGCGCGCAGGCGGCAAACACAACGATCTAGAAAATGTCGGTTTCACTAACCGTCATCACACGTTCTTCGAGATGCTGGGAAATTTTTCTTTTGGCGATTATTTCAAGAAGGATGCCATCGCCTACGCCTGGGAGCTGATCACCTCGCCCTCATGGTTTGCCATAGAAAAGAACAAACTCTACGTCACCATCTTCAACGGTGAAGGCGGAATGTCGCGTGATGTGGAAGCCTACGATTTGTGGGTGGGGCAGGGCGTGCCGAAAGACCGCATCTTTGAGTTTGGACTAAAAGACAACTTCTGGCAGATGGGCGACACCGGCCCCTGCGGCCCCTGTAGCGAGATTCACTACGACATGGGCCCGGCGGCCTCGGATCAAGGACACACGGACTGCAAATTCGGCTGCGACTGCGGACGCTATGTCGAGCTGTGGAATCTCGTCTTCATGCAGTTTGACCGCGATGCGAACGGCAAGTTGAATCCGCTGCCCCAGCCATCAATTGATACGGGGATGGGGTTGGAGCGTGTGGCGGCTGTGCTCCAGGGAGTGATCTCGAATTACGATACGGATTTGTTCACGCCGCTGATTCGCGGTGCGGCGATGTTTTGCGAAGTGGCTGGTGCCAAACACAGTGACTTTGACTATCACAAACTAGATCCCGGGGCTCGGGCCTCACTCAGGATTATCGCGGACCACAGTAGGGCGACCACTTTCTTGATTGCTGACGGGGTGCTTCCCTCAAACGAGGGACGGGGCTACGTGCTGCGAAAAATAATGCGGCGTGCGATGAGGCATGCACGCCTCCTCGGTGGCAATTTTTATGTGTTGAGCAACATGGTCGGCCGCGTCGTCGACGAAATGGCTGGGACTCCTGTCGACCCGATAAGGAAAACCAAACCATACCCAGAGCTACAAGAGTCTCTGAATCATGTAAGAAAAGTGGTGCGGGCGGAGGAGACGAGATTTGAGCACACGCTCGCAATTGGATCAAAGAGATTGGACCAGTACCTCGCCGAAGCGCAGGCTCAAGATAGGGCAACCACGGCCAGCCTCTCCGGTGACAAGGCGTTCATGTTGTACGACACCTACGGGTTGCCTCGTGACTTTATCGAGGACGCCTCACGGGATCAAGGAATTCAGTTCGACTCCGCCGGATTTGAGCAAGCAATGCAAGAGCAGCGGAGGCGCGCTCGGGCATCGTGGAAGGGCGGCTCCAAAGCCTCCGCGAACCCTGTTTACAACCCACTGCCCAAAACACTTTTTGAGGGGTACACGGCCAAGGAGATGCCTGACAGCGACTACCCGTCGCCACTCTCAGAGGATTCGATTGTGTTAGCCATTGTGAAAGATGGCAGGAGTATCCAAGAGTTGGCACCAGGCCAGGAGGCAGAAATAGTTCTTGACCGTACCCCTTTCTATGCAGAGCAGGGCGGACAAGTTGGGGATACCGGGTGGCTTAACGCTCGCGGCGAAGTTGTTGCCAAAGTCACGGATTGCGAAATGCCGTTGCAAGGTGTCCGGGTTCACAAAGTGATAGCCATGGCACCGATTCGAGTTGGCGAACACGTGGATGCGCTGGTTTCTGCTAACCGGCGGCGTCAGATTATGAGAAATCACACAGCTACCCACCTTCTTCATGCAGCTCTGCGGCTGCACTTGGGACCTCACGTCAAGCAGGCGGGATCTCTAGTTGATCCAAATCACTTGCGATTCGATTTCTCTCATTATGCTGCCGTGGAGGATGAAGAGCTTCAGGACATTGAGGAAACAATCAACCGATGGGAAATGAAAAACCAGAGGATCGAAGTCATCGAGAACGTGCCCATTGACGTCGCCATTAACGAATACAAGGCAATGGCCCTGTTCGGCGAAAAATATGGCGACAGGGTCCGTGTGGTCAGGATCGGGGATTTCTCCACCGAGCTTTGCGGCGGCACCCACACTGCCGCCACCGGCGAGATCGGACTCATCAAAGTCTTGAAAGAAGGCAGCGTTTCCTCGGGTGTGCGGCGTATCGAGGCTGTCACCGGCGAAGGCTCGCTGCATCATTTCCAAAAAGATCATCAACTGGAAACCGTTGTGGCCGAGCTCACCAGCCGCGAGGCCAACACCTCGCCGGCTGAAGCTTTGAAAACGGAGCTCGAGAAAAAAGATGCCGAAATAAAGCGGCTGGCCCGCGAACTCGATCAGGCGCGGATGAAATCAGCGTCATCCACCGTGGCTTCGGTGACCGACAAAATCAAAGATGTCGGCGGCGTGAAGGTTCTGGCGCACCGGGTGGACAATCTCGAACGAGCGCAGATGCGTACCCTGGTGGACCAACTGCGCGACAAGCTGGGATCGGGCGTGGTGGTGCTGGGCTCGGCAAGCAATGGGAACGTCGCGCTCATCGTCGGGGTGACCAAAGACCTCACCAGTAAAATTCAGGCGGGAAAAGTCATTGGCCCGGTGGCGCAGAAGGTCGGAGGCAAAGGCGGTGGCAGACCTGATCTGGCCGAAGCTGGCGGGAAAGATCCCGGGGCGCTGGATGCGGCACTGAGAGAGGTGTATGGCGTGGTAGAGGCTCTGTTGGGGAAATAGAGCCGGTTTTCAGATATTCGTTCCCGGTTCCCAGTCCGGCGGTTTACCGACGCCCGGCGAAAAGTTTGCACGCGATTGGCCGTCTGGCTACACTCCTGAGCGGTGATAGGAGGGCGGATGAAAAATCGCATCCGTTTCATCAGCCATAAGGACAAGAAGATTCTGCTGGCGGATGGTTCCAATTGTTCACCCGAGGAATTGGTGGAACTCGCTGCGCTGGTTCAATCCCAAGTCACGGCTGAACCTCGCGGTTCGGTGCTGCTTCTGGCGGATTTCGCGGGCGCGAAGATCGATAAGAAGAGCCTGGAGCGTCTTAAGCCCGCGCTGGTACTCGATCGTCCGCACCTGAAGCGCTCCGCCTGGGTGGGAACAGAGAACCTGCCGAAAGTTTTCTACGAGCACCTGAAATCATTTTCGCAGCGGGAATTGCCTACGTTCAAGACGCGCGAAGAGGCTTTGGATTGGCTGGTGGAGGACTGAACTCTGCGGATAGGGAACGGAAACTAGGCCCCCTTCGACTCGCCTTACCGCGCACGCGCGGCTCGGACCGCGCTCGGATGACAATTTCGTCTGGGATCGAGGCCGAGGTTAATTCATATCAGCTCCTCCACTTCAGCGTGACCGGACCTGCCAGGGGATGTTTCATCTCCCCGCCCGTTCTCCGCGCTTCCAGATAGGCCGCCTTCAATCCGAAATACCACTTGGCGGGACGGTCGGCGTCATCGATCAGCATCAGGTGTGGATTGTGTTTTAAGCCTTCCGATTGTTTTTCCATCGTCTGGCGATCTTGTTCCACAAATTTCGCAAAAACAAATTTGAGCAACTGCGGCCCCAACGGAACCCAGCGAAAAAGATTCCACGCCGCCACCACATCAATGCGGCAGTGGCTGCGGGTGATTGGGGTCACCGTAGTCAGGGAGGAGAACCAGTATTTGCCGGCCCGGATGGTCTCCAGCCGCAGGTTGGGCAGAACAAAATCAATCGTGGTGGTGATGGACTCGGCGTCCGCGTACAGCCGCAGCAGTTTGTAAGGCGCGCTGTTGGAGCTGGGTGTGTGCGCGCTCATGCGGAAGCCATTGGGGATGGGCTCGAAATTCTTGTGCTTCTCGTGGATGCTGTCCCGCGATCGCCACCACCAGGCTTGATGGACAAATGGACCATGCGCCGGGTCCATCAGCCCGATGATGCCGTGATCCACACTGCATGGAAGATCAGCGGTTAGGTAAGCCAGCTTGTATTTCTCGCTGAAGGTGGGAACTCGGGGCGCAGGCATTGGTGGCTCGACAGCTTTCGTAAATCCGGATCCCGGCGCCGCCGGCTCGGGGATGAAAACCCAGATGAAGTCATCATGCTCCTGGCAGGCATAGCTTCCAGCGTAGATGCGGTCGATCTTTAGCTTCTGATCCGCGGTGAGTGACGGAATGAGCTGACACTGGCCGGTCTGTCCGTCGAACCTCCAGCCGTGATAACTGCATTCCACGTGCTGGCCGTCGATGCGACCGTGGGAAAGCGGCATGCCGCGGTGGGGGCAGGCGTCATGCAGTGCGAACGGCTGGCCCTGGCGAGCGCGGCCGATAGCCAGGGGAGTTTCGAGCAGCATGACCTTGCGTAGTTGCTTCCCACTCACTTGCCCGGCGGGCAGGGCGCGATACCAGAAGCCGTAGAGCATCAGGGAATCCGGCGTTTCGCGTGGCGGCGGGGGGATGTCGTTCATGGGGGACGCAGGCAGCGTACTACAGCCGCCGAAGGAGGTAAAAGGCAGAGCAATCCTGCTCCTTTGCGGAGTCGCAACCGATCGCGTGCCGGCAAGTAACCTCAGGACGCGGTAAATATCTTTGTTCTCAATAAATTGCTGTATTACTTCCGTGGTTCGATTGGGCTTTCGATTCGTTGCTACTGGGTCGTTCAGCACCTATAATTGCTCCACTCTGGTAGGGATTCTCCGTCAGGTTCCGGGTAGGTAGACGCGGTGGTATTGGTGTGTCCGCGTGTAAGCGCTGAACCCGGCTATGCGAAAGCACCTGCAAATCGCCCTGATGGCTAGTCCCGTAATCGCGACCTTCCTTTCTTTCACTACGCCATATCTGCAGGCACAAGCCGGCTTCGGCACGGTTGCCAGCATCACCACTTCCGACGACTCTGGCCGCAAGATTTATGTAAACGACTCAGGGCCAGCAGTCGTGGCGAAACCGGCGTCAATCGCTGGGTTACGGAGGAATGGGCTAGCCTATTGGAGCCCCACGGCGCACCAATGGAAATCGGTGCCATCCGCCAAAATCGGGGCAGCGCGTTCGGCGGCGGCTGAAGTCAGCAGCACCGAGCAGGTTTCCAGCTTTGTGCGTGGCAAACCATTCACCCAGCAGGAGATCGATGCGGCCATTGACCTAGCCGCCTCCCGGCACAACGTGGATCCCAGTCTGGTGCGCGCGGTCATCAAAGTGGAATCAAACTTCAATCCCAACGCAGTTTCCCGCAAAGGGGCGATGGGGCTGATGCAGTTGATGCCACAGACGGCGCGGCAACTGAACGTAGTCAATCCCTTCGATCCGGAACAAAACATAGATGCGGGCGTCCGCCACCTCAAGCGGCTCATGGAGAGTTACGGTGGAGACGTCAAGCTAGGCCTGGCAGCCTACAACGCGGGCGCAGGCGCGGTTTCAAGAAGCGCGGGAGTACCGCGCTTTAGAGAAACCCGCAACTATGTGAAACGGATCACGGAGTTGTACTACGGCGGGACCGCTTCCGGCTACCGCATCCTGAGCAGCCCGGTGCACGAGCCAGTTCTGGTACAGCGCGACGACCGGGGCGTCTTGCACTTCAGCAACACCGACTGACGATTCTGCATCTGTAATAGGGCGAGCGGCTGGGCGCTCATAAGCAAGGCGATTACGGGCTAGAAAAATTACGAGCTAAAACAATTGAGGATCTTCGATCCAGGCCAACGCGCGAGGCGTCTGGGCACGGCTCTCGTCCTGCTGCTGCTTCCGGTGCTGCCCGCCCAGGCGCGAGGCAAGTCTGAGGCCTGGGCCAATACACAATTTTCCGCCGCCGAGCGCGTGCGGGAAGCGCTGAACGCCCTCCCCGCCAAAGAACGAAGCCGCCACGAATACCAGCGCGTCATCAATGCGTATCGCCGGGTTTATTACGGCGCTCCGGCTTCGGCCAAGGCGGACTCCAGCGTGGGTGCGGTCGCGGACCTGCTGGCGGAAATGGGGCGCACTTTCAACAATGAAAGCGCTTTGCGTTCCGCCATCGGCCAGTACAAATTTCTCCGCCGGGAATATCCCGGCAGTCGAGAGCGTTTCGAGGCCCTGTTCAACATCGCCCAAATCTATCAGGATGACCTCAAAGATCCGGCCCAGGCCAAACCGGTATTCGAAGAATTTCTCCGCCGCTATCCCCGCAACCATCTCGCGGACGCGGCTCGCAGTGCGCTCGCCCAGCCAGAGCAGCAGGCGGGGTTAAGGTCAAAGGTCGAAGATAAGGGCGACAAGAGGGGCGACGATGCAGATGATGACTCCAACGCTCTGAAAGAACGTGCGGGAAAGCAGACCTCCAGCCGGATTCCGGCGCCTTCCGTGTCTCGAGAAGGCTCAGGCGCGATCGATGCCGAAAGCCACAACGGGACTTCGAAGCTTTCGCGCATCACCAACGTTCGCCACTGGTCCAGCCCAAACTACACCCGGGTTGCCATCGACCTCGAACAGGACGCAAAGTTCGAATCCCAGCGGATTGATAAACCTGAGCGAATCTTCTTTGATTTGCTAAATACGAATCTCGTCTCCAATCTCTTGGGCAAAACCTTCGATGTGGATGACGGGCTGCTGAAAAAAATCCGAGTGGCCCAATTCCAGCCGGGGAAGTCGCGGATTGTCCTGGAAGTGGCGGATCGTTCTGACTACGACACCTTCATGCTGGCGAATCCGCCGCGGCTGATCATTGACATTCACAGCAAGGATATTCAGAGCAGGGATATCCACGGCGAGGATATTCAAAACAGGGCGATCGACAGCAAGGACCCTCCCGCAACCCGGGACAGACTGGCGAAAGCCAAAGGCGGTGAGCGCAAGCAGGCAATTCGGGCGCAACCGATTCAGGCCGCGTCGCTAAAGCGGCCCGAGCCGCTAAATTCCGGGAGTACGGAAATCGCTTATGGCGCGATGGCGTCCAAGTCCGAAGACTCCCCAGCCTTAGAAGCAAAGTTGCCGGCCACGGCAACAAGCAAAAGCAGCGTTCCGCTCACCCGGGTGGCGAGTGGCGGCGGGACGAAGAAGACGGTTGTGGAAGCGGATGATGCTGAAGACGACAGCGCTGCCGCGGTCGCCAAGGTGGATCCGCCAGAGGTCAATTCTCCGCAGATCAAGCTCTCGGATATCAAGTCTTCGGCCAGGGCAGCCAGCACTCTGGCTCTGCCGCCGTCCAAGAACTCTGTCAGAAACAAGCGCAAGAATGTGGAAAGCTTTCCCGATGTCCGCGAAGCCTCACCCACTGCGAACGGCGACCGGTCGTTGATCCGCGCCCTGGGGCTGAAAATCGGCAAGATCGTGATCGATCCCGGCCACGGCGGACACGACACCGGCACCATCGGCCCCAACGGTCTCGAGGAAAAGGACCTCGTGCTGGATGTCGGCCGGCGGCTGGGCAAACTGCTGCAGGCCCGCCTGGGCGCCGACGTAGTCTATACGCGCAAGGACGACACTTTCATTCCCCTCGAGACTCGCACTTCCATCGCCAACCAGGAGCAAGCTGACTTGTTCGTTTCCATCCATGCCAACTCCAGCCGCGACCGCGACGCCCGCGGTGTGGAGACCTATTACCTGAATTTCACTTCGTCCGCGGAAGCGCTGGATGTGGCGGCGCGCGAAAATGCGGCGTCAGACAAATCCATCCACGAACTTCAGGACCTGGTAAAGAAGATCGCGCTAAAAGAAAAGATTGAAGAATCGCGCGAGTTTGCCTCCAATGTGCAGCGGGCCCTGCACAGTGGCCTAGCCACGAAGAGTCCGGGAATCCGCGATCGTGGAGTGAAGCTACCGCCAGCGCATCGCCGAATCGCTCTATCGAGGCATTTCGAAGTACGTAAGCGGCCTGAGCGGGGTCAAGGTTGCCAGCAAGATAGATAAAGGCGAAGCCCAGTAATCTTTCCGCCCGCCGCGCACCCCAACTTCGCGCTGCTGGAAACTTTCCCGGCTGGTCTGTAGTCTAATAACACAGGGCTTCGCCCCCTGTCCTGTTCATCCTCATGAAGGCTTCCCGAATCATCTCCGTGCTGATTTTGTCGGTTGCCACGGCCTTCGCGGGCGAGGGCGTACCCGCTGTACCCACCACCGTCCTTCTGCCACTGCAGTTCTCTGGATGGCAGATCTCCGGTTCACCCCAGACAAGCAAAGACCCCGCCGTAGCCGATCCCGCGAACGCCACATTGCTGAAAGAATACGGATTCACCGACTTCGAATCTGGCATCTACACCCGCGACGACGGGCGCAAACTCACCGTCAAAGGGGCGCGCTTCGCCGATGCCAGCGGCGCCTACGGTGCATTTACCTACTACAAGCTTCCGCAGATGCTCAAGGAGACGATTCCGGATCAGGCCGCGTCGCTCAACGAGCGTGTGCTCTTTTATCGCGGCAATATCCTGGTAGACGTGGTCTTCGAAAAGTTGAGCGCCATGTCCGCCGCCGAGCTTCGCGAACTGTCGCAGGCGTTGCCTTTGCCCGCGGGCAACACACGAAATCTACCCAGCCTGCCGGCATATCTTCCGAAGCTGGGCTATGTGAAGAACACGGCCAAGTACGTCGTAGGACCGGTCGGCTTGGAAAAAATAAGCTCGCCGCTTCCCGCGCAACTGGTGGATTTCAGCGTGGGGTCGGAGGTCGCACTCGGCACCTACCAGACCGCGGATGGGCAAGCGACTTTGATACTGATCTCCTATCCCACGCCGCAGATCGCCACCGAGCATCTGCGCCGGATTGATGCGGCCAACGAGCCATCCGTGCCGCGTCTGGCGGGAACTCCGCAGCCCTTGAATATTGGACCGGTCTTCGACAAGCGCACCGGCCCCATGCTGGTAATCGCGACTGGCGCGATCTCGCCGGACGAAGCGAAGTCCCTTCTGAGTGCGGTGAACTACGAAGCCGACGTTACCTGGAATGAAAACACCTACTCTGGCAAGAAAAACAATCTCGGCAACCTGTTGCTGAACATCTTCCTGCTGTGCGCGATTCTGATGGCCTTCTCAGCCGTGGCCGGCCTTGCTTTCGGAGGGATCCGCATCTTCTTCAATCGCATCTTGCCGGAGAGCGTGCTGCACCGCCAGAAGGACGTGGAATTCATCTCTCTAAACTTGTCCGAAGGTCAGGTTGCCGAGGCTGATTCCAACGTAAGCTCATCAATCAAAGCCGGTTAGAGCAGGGAAACAACCCGGATGTCTCAGAATGAGTCACCACGCGAGCCTGTTAACCTATTTTCTAAGCTATTGAAAACAAAGATATTTATTTCCCAAAAATTCCTTGACACCCCCCTTTTTCGGCTCATAAGATTTCGCCAGAAAGTTTTGACGGTTTTGCCCCGTTGGAACTATTCTCCCTAAAAGAGAAGGCCGCCTATTGCCAAGGTGGCCTTTTTGTTTGGATCAGTCGTCGAAGGATCGGTCGTCAGTCGCCGGTCCTCAGTCGTCAGCACCAACGAACTTTGCTGCGGCAATCTGAATTTCCCTGACGACTGAAGACTGACAACCGACGACTGCCCAGCCGATTCGTAATCGGCAGGTCAGCGGTTCAAGTCCGCTCGTCGGCTCCAACATAACCCCAATCCCTCATTCAGTTTATCGATTCCGGCAGGGCGCTGAGAATCGGCTCAAGTGTCCCGAAGGTGTCCCGAAGTTCTGAACCTGGATTTTCGCTCACTGTTTTTTCGAGTTTAGCCATCGCGTTCCGAACGTCATCGGCGGCCGTCTTGATGTAGTAGTTGGCCGTCGTGCTCACATTCGAGTGACGCAGGATTCGCTGAATCACCATAGGCGGCACACCAAGGCGATACAGGTTGCTGCCCAGGCCGCGCCGTGCTGCATGCCAACCATGCCACTGCGGAAGACGTGCGTCCCGCTGATACTCGTGATCCGCTTTCAGGTGTGGTTGTCCTTTCGACCTTCCGCAGCGTGCGCAGCGATTGAGCACGGGCCGGATGCCACGCCCGAGTAGATTGTTCATGCTCATCGGATTGCCCAAGCTGTTGGCGAAGATCGGCCCACTCTGCGGACTGTGCGAGTGGAGCCGATGCATCTCCAGGCGTTCAGCGAGCTGGCGAATCACCGGCACTGGCGCGGCCGATTTCCGAGTCTTGGGCGCACCGATGTGGCCGTTCCAGATCGAGCGAGAGATGTGCATCTCGCCGTCGCGGTAGTCCTCCCATCTCAAGGCTTCGAGCTCGCCGATCCGCAGCCCCATGAACGCAGCCACGGCAAAGGCAGTCGCGGCCGGTTCTGGAAGCAGTGCGAGGAGTGATTGCACTTCTTCCAAGCTATAGGCGTACGTTTCTGCGGGCTCCGCGGCTGTCGGATCGATGCGGGTGTCTTGCACGGGATTCACTCCCTCGAAGTACCCGAGTTGCTTCGCGAGAGAGAAGATCCCGCTGAGAGTCGACTGGATGCGCTTAAGCGAGTTGCGGCTCAGTGTGCCACTCTTCGCGATCGCATTCAGCCAGCCCTGCACGTGGTGGGTGCGGGTGTCCTTCAGCCAAACGCTTTCGCAGGACGGCTCCCCGGTTCGACCTTTTGCTACTCTCAGGTGTTGCTTCCACACCTGCCGATAGCCCTTCAGTGTCGAGGGCCGCTGATAGCGCTCGATCCAGGGTATAT
>WNFS01003654.1_pt1 | contig 27147 bp, 32 predicted proteins | sample 5400141 | NCBI WGS metagenome assembly WNFS01 (sample SAMN13153358, study PRJNA577476) | soil metagenome | isolation source: 60 cm saprolite under Madrone tree | place: USA:California | collected 2016-06-14
GCCAGCCAATTGGTCAACCCGCGCCAATAACCTGGCTGAGCTCGCGAGCAAGCGCTTCGCTCGCTTCCCCGTCGTCCTGATAGCCCCAAACCGCGATCTCGAGCATTTGCGCACCAATCTCGCGACGTCCTTGAAGCGCCGCCCGAAGGCGGCCGCGCGTTGAGGCGTTACCCGATTGGATTCACATGGACTCCATCACCGCCGGATTCGGCAAAGTGAGTTCCCTGTTGCTCACAGGCTTTTGTTCGCCCCTCAATTGCGTCTAGATTTGATCGCGTGACGTCAATCTGGAACCGAGCAAACCGGCAACTGCACGACCTGGCCGTTTACGAACCGGGCAAGCCCATCGAAGAGACGGCGCGCGAGCTTGGGGTCAAACCTGGTGAAATTATCAAGCTCGCTTCCAACGAGAACGCTCTTGGCCCATCTCCAAAAGCGGTCACGGCGATGCGCGCTGCGATTGAATCGGCGCAGCTCTATCCGGAAGGCAGCGGTGTCTATTTGCGTGAGGCAATCGCGGAGCGATTGGGATTAAGCCGCGAAAATATTATTCTCGGAAATGGCTCCAACGAGGTCATCGAGTTCGTCGCACACGCGTTTCTCAACCGCGGTGACGAAGTCATAACTTCGGAGTACGCATTTATCGCCTATAAATTGATCGCGCAGCTTTTTGATGCACGCACTATTGAAACGCCGACAACAAACTTTCAACCGGAGCTGGACGAGATGCTGAGCGCGATCACGCCCAAAACGAAAATCATCTTCATTGCCAATCCAAACAATCCAACCGGATCATTGATTGGGCAGAAGAAGATCGACAATTTCCTGGCCCGTGTGCCGGACGAGGTCATCACCGTTTGGGATGAAGCCTACTTTGAATTTCTGGACGATCCACCCGATACACTTCGCTACGTGCGCAATGGCCGAAATGTTGTCATTTTGCGGACGTTTTCGAAAATTCATGGGTTAGCCAGTCTGCGGGCGGGCTACGGAATCGCGCGACCGGAGCTGATTGAGGTTCTCCAGAAAACCAGACAGCCGTTCAATGTTAATGGCATTGCGCAGAGTGGTGCACTGGCCGCTCTCGGAGACGACGAACATTTGCGCAAAAGTAAACGGGTGGTGGATTCCGGCCGCGCTTACTTAGAAAACGAATTTCGTGCGATGAAATTGAAATTTAACCCGAGCGCAGGCAATTTTGTTTTCGTCAATGTGGGCGATGGTCCGGCGGTGTTCAAAGGACTGCTGAACATGAAAATTATTGTTCGCCCGTTGCGCGGCTACAATTTGCCGGAGTGGTTGCGCATCACCGTGGGAACAATGGAGCAAAACGAAAAATGCATCGCAGCGTTGAAGAAACTGCTCTCCTAGGATCGGGATCCTCGGCCGCAGGCGATCCGGAAGTGATCGCCACCGAAACAATCGCGGCGATCTCGACACCTGCCGGCGAAGGCGCCATCGCCCTCGTGCGAATCTCCGGTCCGAATGCGATTTCAATCGCGGGCAAGATTTTTCGCGGCAAAGAAGCGCCTGCGAAATTTGCCTCTCACCTTCAGCATTTGGGCGAGGTCGTCAGCGAATCAGGAAACTTGATCGACCAAGTGATGATGTCGATCCATCGCGCGCCGGCCAGTTACACCGGCGAGGATCTGGTCGAGATTAGTTGCCATGGTGGAACATTGGTGACGGCGAAAGTTCTTGAAGCTTGTTTGCGCGCGAGTGCGCGTGCCGCGCGTCCGGGAGAATTTACCGAGCGCGCTTTTCTGAACGGCAAAATGGACCTGACCCAAGCGGAAGCCGTGATCGATTTGATTCGCGCTCGCACCGATCTGGCGCTGCGCTCGGCCACCGAACAGCTCGAGGGCAAGCTTGGGGAAAAAATCGCAAATATTCGCCGCGACCTGCTCGATCTTCTCGCCCATCTCGAAGCCGCCATCGATTTTTCAGAGGAAGGAATCGCACCCGACGAAGGTGACACCCTGCGCGCGCGACTCGACTCAGTTCGCGGACAAATTGCCGCGCTTCTTGCAACTGCCGATCACGGCCGCATTTTGCGCGACGGCGTTCGCGTCGTGATCTATGGACCGACGAATGCTGGTAAATCCAGCCTGCTCAATCGCCTCCTCGGCTACGAACGAGTGATCGTGAGCGACACTCACGGCACAACACGTGATACCATCGAAGAAACCGTCAATTTACGCGGGGTGCCCGTTCGTTTGCTAGATACTGCCGGCCTTCGAGCATCGACATCAGATATCGAACGCGAGGGAATTGCACGCACCGAGCGTTCGCTGCAAAAAGCTGACTTGCGTCTGCACATTGTCGATCGAACCACGGCGCCTCCGGAGCAGTTCGCGCAGACCGTGGATGGGAACGAAATCCTCGTCCTGAACAAGAGCGACTTAGCCGAACATCCGGAATGGAAAAACAACAATGCGCTTCGGATTTCTTGCGTAACCGGCGACGGCTTGGCGGATCTTGAGAACGAAATTCTTTCGCGGATCAGCAAACAAAATTTACGACCGGAAAACGCGCTCGCCATCAACACGCGTCATCGCGATTGCTTGCGCCGCGCTCTGGAAGCGTGCGATCGCGCGCGAAAGAGCTTCGACGAGACATTCTCACCTGAGTACCTGTCAGTTGATCTTAATGAGGCGCTGGGGGCAGTGGGTGAAGTGATCGGCACGGTCGGCGTTGAACAAATTCTGGATTCCGTGTTTGGCCAATTTTGCATCGGCAAATGAAGAACGCCTACGAGCGATTCGTTAGGCCGCTTCTTTTTTCAATTGATCCCGAAACCGCGCACCGCCTCACAATCGGGAGTTTGCGCGCTGCCTCATATGTCAATCTTGCCTTGCGCGCGTTGAGCGTTTTTCAACCACCGGCAAAACCGAAAAAACTTTTCGGTTTGAATTTCCCAAATCCAATTGGTCTTGCCGCCGGTCTGGACAAGAATGGCGTAGCACTGCCGGCCTGGGCTGCGCTTGGCTTTGGTTTCATTGAAATCGGCACGGTCACTGCGAAAGCTCAACCTGGTAATCCAAAGCCGCGGATCTTTCGTCTCCCGGAAGATGACGCGTTAATCAACCGACTCGGCTTCAACAACGACGGCGCCGACACGATCGCACACCGACTCACCAAATTGCATCGCAGCGGCCGTTGGCCAGACGTGCCGATTGGAATCAACATTGGAAAATCGATGAGCACACCGCTAACGGAGGCGAGTGAAGATTATCTCTATTCGTTCCGGCTTCTGCGCGAATTTGCCGATTATATTGTGCTCAATGTCAGTTCGCCAAATACGCCGGGGTTGCGCGAGCTGCAGGGACTGGATGCGCTTTCCGAATTACTCTCGGCCATCGGGAAAAAAAATCTGATAACCCGTAAGCCTATTGTTGTGAAAATTGCACCGGACTTGGCGCCGGAAGAGCTGGAGCAGATTGTCTCAACATGTGAAGCAAACAAAGTCGCCGCGATTATTGCCACGAATACAACCCTGGATCATTCGTCGATTCCAACTGCGCAAGACGAGCAAGGCGGATTGAGCGGCGCGCCACTGCGGGACAAATCCAGTGCGCTTGTCCGCGCGATCGCCGCAAAATCAACAATCCCTGTTATCGCGTCCGGCGGAATCACGGACGCCAGTTCCGCGCGCGAAAAGATCGAAGCCGGCGCCCAACTTCTGCAGATTTACACTGGCTTGATTTATCGCGGACCCGGATTGCTGCGCGAAATCGCGGGGGCGATCAAATGAAGTTGCATCGAAAGCTGGCCAAGTTGACTCGTCCGGAAACTTATCGGCGTGGCTGGCGCAGGGCGCAGCGTTCCGTTTTTCGCCTGCCGTTTGGGCCGGTTCTCGCCAGCATCGATCAAGACCGGCTCGTCGAAATCCAGAAACATTACGCCGGCGCTAAATATGCCGACATCGATCAATGGTTGCGGGTCAATCGCGAGCGCGTCCAGGATTTGAAACTTCATCGCCGCCCGCCGCAGCGAGTTCTCGATCTCGGCTGTGGCGGGGGCTTTTTTTTGTTCATTCTGAAACGGTTCAATCATTCCGTTCTTGGCCTCGACGTTGACGAATCGCCGCTTTTTAAGGAACTGCTCGAAGTCTTTGGTGTGCCGCGCACTGTTTTCAGGATCCAACCATTCGAGTCGCTCCCGAATCTTCACCAACAGTTCGACTGGATCACCGCATTTTCGATTGGCTTTGACCGATATCGCGGGACGAACTCGCGCTGGGGACCGGGCGAATGGGAGTTTCTTCTCCGCGATTTGCAGCGGCGTATCGCGCCTGGCGGCAAAATATATCTGACACTCAATCCACTGCCAAACGGCGATTATCTTACTGCCGAGTTGCGGCAGTTTTTTTACAGTCGCGGTGCCGACATTGAGCGCGAACGGATTTTCTTTGCCAACGGCGTGAAGAAGTAATTCACAAGATCGACATCTTGTGGCGCGTGATCTGATTGCGGCCGCGCTGTTAAACCGGGGGAGGTTATTTCTTTTTCCAAGGCGTCCAGGGCTGGAGCACGTTTTTCTCGCGCAGCTTGCACTTATCGCTCACCAAGGTGAACTGCAGCGTGTCGTCTGTGCGATTGAATTTGTAAACGCCCGGCCCTTCGCAGCCTTTGGGTTTTACTCCGCCAGTGCGCTGGAACGTCGCGTGATCGCCCTGCACCGTGTACGTCCCCCAAGCATCACGTCTTCCATGGTGCTTAAGATCGACGTCGAATGTGCCGTCGGCACGGATCAGCCAGACGGTCCCGAAAGAATTTGTCCAGTTACCGACCAGCGCAGATTGTCCGCCCCTTTGAAACATGGCGCAGCCGGCCAAAAGAGCGATCGCAGCAAGAGCAATTCGGAAAGAGATTTGTTTCTTCATGCGGCGATGCTCTGTGGAATGCGTGAATCTTTCAAGCAAAGAAGGTTCCGCTGCATCTTTACGGGCCACGCCAGCGGCCTAAGTTTCCAGACGTGTCGATTTCTCAGGAACAGGTCCGTGAAGCGCTGCGGTCAGTCCGATATCCCGGATTTAGCCGCGACATCGTGTCGTTCGGTCTTGTCAAAGATGTGCAAATCCACGACGGCGAAGTCAAAGTGCAGCTCGCGCTCGCTACCAACGACCCTAATATTCCCGCGACGATAAAAAACGATGCCGAGAAAATCTTGCGCCAGCTCAATGGTGTTCGCAGCGCAAAAGTTTTGATCGACATCCACGCGGCACCAGCGGGCGCCGGCGGGGGTGTCGGCGCCACCCGAATTCCGGGAATTAAACACATCATCGCAATAGCGAGCGGTAAAGGCGGCGTCGGCAAATCTACCGTCGCGGCAAATCTTGCGGTCGCGATCGAACAAACCGAAGCGCGCGTCGGTTTGTGCGACTGCGACATTTACGGTCCGAGTATTTCACTCATGTTCGGCACACGTGAGCGGCCAACTGCCACTGATGAAAACAAAATCGTCCCGATCGAGCAGTACCACCTCAAACTGATGTCGATGGGCTTTCTCCTGGACGACGCGTCGCCGGCAATTTTGCGCGGACCGATGGTGACGCGTTACACCCAGCAGTTTTTGCGGCAAGTGGACTGGGGGGAACTCGATTTCCTGGTTCTCGATCTGCCGCCAGGCACCGGCGACATTCAGCTGACGATCGTGCAAACGGTCGCGCTTTCCGGCGCAATAATCGTCACCACGCCGCAGGAGGTTGCGCTCATCGATGCGCGCAAGGCCGCGACCATGTTTGAGAAAGTAAATGTGCCGGTGCTCGGATTGGTGGAAAACATGAGCTACTTCGTTTCACCGTCCGATAACAAGCGATACGACATTTTCGGCAGCGGCGGTGGCGAGCGCGAAGCCAAGCGGCTCCGAGTGCCGCTCCTCGGCCAAATCCCGATCGACATTGCCACCCGCGAAGCCGGCGACCGCGGGGAACCAATCGTCGCGCAACATCGACAGTCTCCTGTCGCGGTGGAATTTATGAAGATTGCGCGCCGTATCCGCGAGGCGCTGGCTTAACGAATTCTGCACCGTAATTTAAATAGGTATGGCTGATGCTACGTCATACTTGCGAACGAGTTATTCACTTTCTATTGACTGATTCTCGTTTTTATGGAAAAAGCTGTGGACATGCCGGTTGCCGAGGCCGAGAAGGACAAATCGCAGTTCGTTAAGAACTCCGTTCTCTACAAAGAGTTCCTAGCCGAGCGCGAAGAGATTTTGAAACATAAATGGATCGAGAGTGAAAAAGCCGGCAAAGACATCGGCTTTGAAAAGGCGCTCCTCGACTGGATCGTGAAACATCGCTCCAATTGGCGGGAGCGGCGAATGAGGGAGGCTCGCACGGAAAAGGCAGCCTCCTGATTTTTAGCTCCTTTAAAGCGATCCTGCGAGGTCGCCAAGGAAGCAAATGAAAGACACCGAACAGAATCCTGGCGTCCCGATCATGGACGCGGAAGCGATCCGGCGTGCGCTGCGACGGATCGCGCACGAAATTATTGAGCAAAATGCCGATTTGAGATCGGTCGTGCTCGCCGGTATTCCGTTGCGCGGCGTGGAAATCGCTCGCCGGCTCGCGGAATTGATTCGCGAGGTCGCAAAGATCGACATCGAGACGGGGACAATCGACGTCGCGATGCATCGCGATGATGTCGGCACGCGCGCCGAGCTGCCGGTGGTGCACGCATCGAAACTGCCGCTACCGCTCGAGCATCGCACGGTCATCATTGTCGACGATGTTCTTTTCACTGGTCGGACCGCGCGCGCAGCCATGGACGCGATCAGTTCCTTCGGCCGGCCGGCGCGCGTTCAACTCGCCGCGCTCGTTGACCGCGGCCATCGGGAATTACCGATCCGTGCCGATTACGTTGGCAAAAATTTACCGACGGCAACGCGCGAACAAATTCAGGTCCGTCTCCAAAACGTCGACAACGAGCCGGACGCCGTCTGGTTGTTTAAAGAATGAGCACGAATTGGAACCGCAAAGATTTGCTCGGGCTGCGCGAACTTTCCCCGGAGGAAATTAATTTCATTCTCGAAACCGCAGATGCCTTCAAACAAGTCGGCACCCGCGAGATCAAAAAAGTTCCGGCACTTCGCGGCAAAACCATGGTCAACTTTTTCGTCGAGCCGAGCACGCGCACGCGAACTTCGTTCGAACTGGCAGCGCATCGCCTCAGCGCAGACGTGATCAATATTTCGACAACCACCTCTAGCCTGACCAAAGGCGAGACGCTTAAAGACACCGCGCGAAATCTCGAAGCTTTGCACGCCGACATTCTGGTCTTGCGGCACAGCTCAGCGGGCGCACCGCAATTTCTCGCGCAACGATTAAAATCGAGCGTGATCAACGCCGGCGACGGCGCGCACGAACACCCAACTCAAGGACTGCTCGATATCTACACCATCCGCGAGAGGCGCGGAAAGGTCGACAAACTGCACATCGTCATCGTCGGCGACATTTTGTTCAGTCGGGTCGCGCGCTCGAACATTTTCGGCCTGACCAAACTTGGCGCGCGGGTCACGCTGGTCGGACCAAGCACGCTCGTTCCGCGCGAGTTCGAAAAACTCGGCGTCACCGTTTCGTACAAGATCGACGACGTGCTCCCAACTGCAGACGTGGTAAATCTTTTGCGCATCCAACATGAGCGTCAGCGCAAAGAATATTTTCCCGGGATCGGCGAATACACCACGCTCTTCGGCCTGACGAAAGAACGCGCGAAACTATTGAAGCCCGATTGCCTCGTCATGCATCCGGGACCAATCAATCGCGGTGTCGAGATCGATAGCGAAGTCGCCGACGGCTTGCAGAGCGTCATTCTCGATCAAGTCACGAACGGCCTCGCCGTCCGCATGGCCGTTCTTTATCTCTGCGGGGGAATCGCTACATGAGCGCGACCCTTATTCGCAGCGGCCGCGTGATCGATCCCGCGAATAAGCGAGATGAGGTTCTCGATCTTGCGATTGTGGATGGAAAAATCGCCGAGCAATCCGCCATCAAAAATCAGAAGGCGGAAACGGTCGACGCGAAGGGATTGATCGTTGCGCCCGGATTGATCGACATGCACGTGCACCTGCGCGAGCCGGGGTTCAGTCACAAAGAAACGATTGAATCGGGTGCGCGCGCGGCGGCTGCAGGCGGATTCACGACGATCGTTTGCATGCCGAACACTTCACCGGCGGCGGATAATCCGGCCACGATCGCCTGGGTCAACGACCGCGCTGCCGTTACTGCATGCGTCAATGTTTTGCCGACCGGCGCGATCTCGAAAAATATTGCAGGCGACGAACTCGCGCCGATCGGTTCGTTAGGCCAGGCCGGCGTGGTCGCGATCACTGACGATGGTCATTGTGTGCAAAATCATGAATTGATGCGGCGCGCGGTCGAGTACGCGCGCATGGTTGGATTGCCAGTGCTTGATCATTGTCAGGATTACAATTTGGTCGGTAACGGGGTCGTGAACGAAGGTTACTGGAGCACGCTGCTCGGTTTGCCCGGATGGCCAGCCGCGGGCGAAGAGGCGATTGTGATGCGGAATATTTTGCTGGCCGAACTTTGCGACCATCGCATTCATTGCCAGCACATCAGCGCGGCTGGAAGTGTGCATTTGCTCCGCGAAGCGCGCGCACGCGGCGTGAAAATTAGCGGCGAAGTCTGCCCGCACCACATCGCACTGACAGATGAAGCGATTCAAAATTTCGACGCGAATTACAAAATGAATCCGCCATTGCGATCGAAAGAGGATGTCGATGCAATCTTGGAAGGAATTGCCGACGGCACATTGTCGATCTTGTGCTCAGATCACGCGCCGCACGCTGAGTTCGAAAAAGAAGTCGAATTCGATCAGGCGCCATTTGGAATTGTCGGTCTGGAAACGGAGCTTGGGATTTTCATCGATCGACTCGTCCACAAGCATCGCAAGATCGACATCGTCCGTTTGATCGAGATGTACACAGTTGAGCCTGCGAAATTGCTCAAGCTCGACGCTGGAACGCTGTCAGTCGGCGCGCCGGCCGATGTCACGTTGATCGATCCGGATTTGGAATGGACTGTTAAGATCGACAAGTTTGAATCCGCATCGCGCAATTCGCCGTTCGACGGTTGGAAATTAAAAGGCCGCGCGGTGCGAACGATCGTCGGTGGAAAGACAGTCTGGCGGTTGTAGCTGCCGCCCTCTCTGGCGGCAGTCTAAAGCATCACCCGGAATACCCACCGCTGATGTAGCTTTCCAGATGCGCGATGGTGGCGCTTTGGCAAGAGATGACGTGCTTGACCAAATCCCCGATGGAAATAATCCCGATCACTTTGCCGCCATCGACCACCGGCAGGTGACGGATATGTTTTTCGGTCATCAACCGCAAACATTCATCCACGCTTTCCTGCGGCTTGGTCGTGGTAACATCGCCGGACATGATTTCATCCACCCGTGTTTCCTTGGACGATTTGCCGCGGAGGAAAACTTTTCGGGTGTAATCGCGCTCGGAAATGATCCCGACCAGCTTCTCACCGTTCATTACCAGCAGCGCGCCGACGTTTTTGTCCGCCATCATTTCGATCGCTTTGAACACCGTCGCGTCCGGCGCGATTGAGAAGACCTTGCCGTCCTTCTGATTCAGGATTGCGCCGATATGTCCGCTTACGTCCATGGTGGTCGAAAGGGGAACCAAAATACACCGCCGCCGCGGAACGATGCAAAGGAATTCTCGGAGAATGGCAACAGGTCGGGAGCTATTGGCTATGCGCAAACTTTCGGTCGATCAGCTGATTCAAATAATCGGCGATTGTGGGCTGATCGAGGCGCTGGACGACTTCGTTTAAAAAACCGGTGACGATGAGACGTTGGGCGACGGGAACGGGAATGCCGCGGGAGCGGAGATAAAACATTTCCTCTTCGTTGATCTGGCCGGAGGTGGCACCGTGGGTGCAACGGACGTTGTCGGCCAGAATTTCCAAGCCTGGCATCGAGTTCGCTTCGGAGTCGTCGCTCAGCAAGAGATTGCGAACTTTTTGATAAGCATCGGTGAAGTGGGCGTGCGGTTCGACGCGAATGAGGCCGCCAAATGTGCAACGGGCGCGATCGTCGAGCGCGTTTTTGTAAAGGAGGTCGCTGGCGGTGTGCGGCGAGATGTGATCCTGCAACGTGCGGGCGTCGAACTCCTGCTCGTTCGTGGCAACCGCGACCGCGAGCAAATCGCTCCGTGCGCCTTCGCCAACCAATCGACTGAGACTCTCGAACCGCGAATATCTCGAGCCGAGATTGAGATTTAGGCTCATGGCGGACGCGTCGTGATCGACCGCGGTCGTGTTCATTTGCAGCGCAACGACTTTGTCGCCCCAGTTTTGCGCGCACACGTAAGTGACTTTGGCCCCCGGGCCGGCGATCAAGTCGTTTACTCCGCAAGCGAAGCCGCTCGCCCGCGGATCACACGAGCGGAAATGCTCTACGACGGTAACCTTGGCCAATTCGTCAGTGATGAGCAACAGATGCGGAAAGACGGACACCCCTTCGCCGCGCAACCAGTGAAAGATCTCGATCGGCTGTTCGATCTCGACCCCGCGCGGAACGAAAAGAAATGTTCCGCTCGACACCAGTGCTTTGTGCAGCGCCGCGAACTTGGCCGAGCCAAGGACCGCCGGTTGCGACATGAAATATTTTCGGAAAAGATCGGCGTGCTCGATCATCGCACGTTCCAGTGGCTGGAAGATCACACCGCGCTTCTTCAGGTCGTCAGAAACAACATTGCGCTCGATCAGCTGATCGCCGGCAAAAATCAGACGCGCCGCGAACTCGTCCAGGCCGCGCGAATACTTTAGAACATTGGCGCGATCATCATCCGAAAGCTCGCTGCTGAATTTGAATGGAGCGAGATCGAGAAGATCGACATTGGAAAAGCGCCAGGGCTGATCTTTGCGGGTCGGCCGCGGAATCGATTCAAAGTTTTCCCACGCGACGGCCTGTTGTTCCCGAAACCAATCGGGCAAATCGCGCGACTCGACCGGACCAGAGAGAATTGCCTTCGAGTTTACGGTTTCATCATGAGCGATTGAGGACATTGTCGATCTTTTAGACAGAAACGGCGGTTTGGAAACCGCCGCTCCTTGAGTTCGTTAGGCGAGAAAAGTTATCCGACCGAGCCTTCCATCTCGAGCTCGATCAGGCGCTTCAGCTCAACCGAGTATTCCATCGGAAATTGGCGGACGAGATCGTTGACGAATCCGTTCACGCTCAAGCTCATCGCCTGCGCTTTGCTCAAGCCGCGTTGCTGCATATAAAAGATTTGTTCGGCGCTGACCTGGCTGACGCTGGCTTCGTGTTGCACGGAGTTGCCGGTGCCGCGAACGGTGATCGCCGGATAAGTGTCGGTGCGGCTGGTGGAGTTAATGAGCAGTGCGTCGCACTCGGTGTTGTTCTTGCAATGCTTCAAATGCTTCGGAACGTGGACAAGTCCGCGATACGTGGCGCGACCGGTTCCAATGGAGATCGATTTCGAAATGATGTTCGAAGTCGTCTCATCGGCGGCGTGAATCATTTTCGCGCCGGTGTCCTGGTGCTGACCGTTATTGGCGAGAGCGATCGAGAGCACTTCACCGCGTGATTTTCTACCTTTCAGCACGACGCCCGGATATTTCATTGTCAGCCGCGAGCCGATGTTGCAATCGATCCATTTGATCTCGGCGTCTTCGTGCGCCAGTCCGCGTTTCGTCACCATGTGCAGCGCTACGGTCTCAAACTTCGGCGCGGTGCAACCTTCCATGTAAGTGACTTCGCTGCCTTCATCCGCGATGATGAGCGTGCGCTCGAATTGCCCGAAACTTTCAGCGTTGATGCGGAAATAAGCCTGGAGCGGATGTTTCACTTTGACGCCGGGCGGCACGTAAATGAACGAGCCGCCGCTGAACACGGCCGAGTTGAGCGCGCTAAATTTGTTGTCGCCGATCGGAATGACTTTGCCGAACCACTTTCGAAAAATCTCCGGATGATGTTTTAGACCTTCGGTCGAGCCGACGAAAACGACGCCTTGCTCGCCGACCGCTTTCTTGATGTTTGAGTAAACCGCCTCGCTGTCGAATTGGGCTTCGACGCCGGCGAGAAATTTTCGTTCCTGTTCCGGAATGCCGAGTCGCTCGAAAGTGCGCTTGATGTCCTCCGGCACTTCTTCCCAGCTGCGCTTCGCACCGGTACCTGGCGCGAGATAGTAACGGATCTTGTCGAAATCGATTGCCTCCAAATCCTTGCTCGCCCAATGCGTCGGCAATGGTTTCTCGAGAAATGTTTTCAATCCTCGCAAACGAAATTCGCGGACCCAATCGGGATCTTCCTTGACGTCGGAGATGTAGTGGATGGTTTTTTCGCTCAGACCGCGGCCCGCGTCTCGGACGTGTACTTCGGGATATGCGAAATCGCCTTTGTTGCGGTCGATATCGACGGCTTTGGTTCCAGTTTTCATTGTCGATCCTATCTCGTCAGAACTGCTTCATCCGCTCCCGCGCGCGCCCAATCGTAACCCCGTTCCTCAAGCTCAAGCGCCAGCTCCTTCCCGCCGCTGCGCGCGATCCGGCCCTGCACCATCACATGCACGTGGTCGGGAACGATGTAATTCAGGATACGCTGGTAATGGGTAATTAAAAGTATCCCGATTTTGGAGCCGCGCAATGAATTCACGCCGTGGGCGACGGTCTTGAGCGCGTCGATGTCCAGTCCGCTGTCGGTTTCGTCGAGCACCGCGTACTTCGGCTCGAGCATGGCCAGCTGCAAAATCTCGGTCCGCTTTTTTTCGCCACCGGAAAAACCTTCATTGACCGCGCGCGAAGTAAACGAGCGATCCATTCCCAGTAGTTCCATTTTTTCGTAAAGCTTCGCGTAATATTCGGTCGCTTCCATTTTAATCAGGATGACCGGCCATGACTTTGGCAAGCGTGCTTTTCCCAGAGCCGTTTGGGCCCATCAGGGCGTGCACTTCGCCACAGGGAACGGCCAGACTCAGGCCGCGCACGATCTGCTGATCGTCAATGGCGACATGGAGGTTTTCGACACGAAGCTCGTCCATAAACAGGAGTTAGAAATATACGGCGGTTCGCGTGGATTGCGAACGGGATTTCAGACAACCAAGACTCGCTCCGAGCGCGCCATGTTGGCACACTGCCAGGATTACAATTTTCCATGAAAAAGCGCATCCCGAATGCTGCAAGGAGCAATGGTGAACTCTGAAGGCTCATCGGCACACCGACGTAAGTCCGTTTCGAAAGAATCGGTCTCAAAAGCGACCAGCGAATTGAACAACCTGTTGCAGATCATTTCCGGTACCAGCGCGGAGATTGGCAACTTGTGGGAAGGCTGCGAAGGCTCGGAGCAGTACCTCAACATGCTGCGCTCGAGCATTGATCGCGCGGAAGCAGTCGCCGCGCAATTGGCCGAGCAGGCTGGGGGCGCCAACCAAAAAGTACTCATGCACCCTGAGCTGGCGTCGTTCCTGAAACCAAAGACGATCAGCGAAATGCCGCGCGCCAAGCCGACCATCCTCGTCGTAGACGACGAACAGATGGCCCTGGTTTTAATCAAGCGACTACTGAGCGAAGCAGATTACCAAGTCGTGACCGCGCAATCGGGGTTTGAAGCGCTCGATCTATTCCGGCGACAGCCGCAGGCATTCCAATTGGTTCTGCTCGATCTGACAATGCCGTTCATGGACGGAGAAGAGACGTTTCATCGGCTGCGCGAGATTCGAGCCGACATACCAGTTGTTCTGTGCACTGGATTTATTCGACAAGATCGACTCGACCGATTGATGAAGGCTGGCATCGCAGGATTTCTGCGAAAACCACTCGCGCCTGATGAGATTGTCGACCCTATCCGGGGCGTTCTGGACAGCCTGAAGTACGCCCAAATTGATAGCTGTCTGCCGGACGGCTCATCGATCGCGAGTTGATGTTGGTGGAATGAAAACGACCGCGCGAGGCCGAGCCGTCGAGCGATTTCGCGGTAATCGGCTTTTCGAAGGAGTTGATGCCGACATCATCGAGCGCATTGCGCCAAAACTTGGCGTGCTGCGAAAGAAACCCGGTGAAATAATTTTTCGTGAAGGCGAACCGGGCAATTCGCTCTACCTGGTAGGGAAGGGCTGCGTTAAAATTGCGAAGGCGGCAGACAGCGTCGACTGCGAGATCTTCGACTACGTTGATCAGGGAAATTTCTTTGGCGCAACTGCGCTGTTGGCGGGCGAGCCGCATTCAACCACCGCGACTGCGGTGGAGCCGGCACTGATCGGCGCGCTCACGGAAGACACGTTTCAAGAGATTCTCGAACTTTCACCCAGCCGCCTGCACATGAATTTTCTGCGCGCCATCACGGCGCGGGTCCGCAGCGTAAACAACCATTTCATGCGCGAAACCATGCGCGCGGAACGACTCCGCGTGGCCGGCGCTCTCGCGAACGCGATGATCCACGATTTGAAAAATCCAGTTTGCATTGCCCGTTGTTGTTCCGACTTGATCACAACTGAATCGGTCGATGCGCATCTGCGCGAGCTAAGCAAAATGCTCACTGATACGGTCAACGGCATTCTCGGAATGACATTGGATTTGCTCGATTACACGCGCGGTTCGGTATCAGTGAGCAAGCGATTGGTTTCAATCTGGCGCCTGCTCGACGAAGTGAATCGCCAATCGCTTCATTTCCTCCCGAGCAAAAACATCGAATTCGTCAAACATATTCGCTACCAAGGCAACATCGACATCGACCTCGGACGGTTTGTCCGCGCACTTGGCAACGTGATCGAGAATGCGATGCACGCGATGGTACGGGGTGGCACCCTCACGTTTACCATCGATGCCATCGACGAGCAGGTAATGCTGCGAATTTCCGATACCGGTAGAGGGATTGCGCCCGAAGCGATACCGACCCTGTTTGAACCTTTCGAACGTTACGGTGATTTGCAAACAAATGGTGTCGGCCTGGCGGTGGCGAAAGCGATTGTCGAGGCACACGGCGGCAAGATTTCCGTCCGCAGCGTTGTCGACAAAGGCACCACCGTCGACATTCGGCTGCCGAAACCAAACGGCGAATAATTGCGCGCGCAATCGAGCGCGCTACCGTTTGCACTTAAACTCAGCGATTCACCGATCGCTGACTCTTTGCCCTGTGGTGTAACGGTAACACAGCGCCCTTTGGAGGCGTTATTCTTGGTTCGAATCCAAGCGGGGCAGCCACGCAAACGGCTGGCGTCCTCGCGCTTCGCACGCCTCGCAGCCGTATTTACCTGCCCGGTGTCGGGCTCGAGATCGGAAACGCGAACGTCGCTGAAGGTGATGCAGCAGGCGGACTGGCCGGCCTTGGAGAAGATGTCGATGTCGGCGATGGCGAAACTGTTGGTGTCGGCGAAGGCGTCGGAGTCGGCGGAGGAGGAATAATACTTTCCCAGCGATGCAGCTGGACAGTCGCGCCGCCGATTTCGTCGGTCAACTTCTGACACCGGTCTTGGAGTTTTTCCAAATCGGGCGGACCGAACTGCGGATCGGCTGTTCCCGGAAAAATCAGATAGGTGACTTTGAGATCGCTCACAGGCCGATTATAAGGCGTCGCCTGTGGATTAATTTGTTTCGCGATCCGAAATGAGGCTTCGCCCACTTTATCGTTCGGTCCGATGTCGCCAACAATCGCGGGATAAATTCCATCTCCGAAAATCACGAGCGCGTAATCGCCCGTTTTTGCGGCGTCGCGTCCATGCGTGAACGAGCCCGGAATGACGATGTAGGGATCGGTCATGCCAATAAGAAAGCTGTATTTTTTCAGCGTTGCGACTTCCGCGCGCAATTGCGTAACCGCGCTACGCAGATCCCGCTTGCCGTCGGCTGCAGTGGTTCTGGCGGCAAACTCATCTTCCGCGTGCTTCAATCGCTCTTCTGTTGCGGCGAGATACGGATTGGGCGCCGGGGTTTTCTTCTGCCACTTGAAACTCGTGAACGGTTTGAAATTGGTGGGCGCGCCGGTGCCGATCGGCATCCGGTCGCCATCGGAGCCGTCCGCATCGACGTCCATGTCGGCTTGCAGCAGGAGCGCCTTGCGATGGCTCTGCGGGTGTCGCAATTGCAAAACGGTTTGGCAATCGAAAAAGTTGTGACGTGACAGGACCAGATCGAGCCGGACAAGATTTTCGCGAAGCATTTTAACTTTCGTGTTGTAGAGCTCGGTAAAAAGGGGAGAGACCGAATCCGGACCCGCCATCGCGGTAAGGCCCGGTAACAGTTCCGGCAATCGCGGCGTTACCCTAGCGAGCTCCTCGATCGTCCGATTCGGCGTTGGCACGCGCGCGTTTAATTTCAGATCGAGAACATAACTTTCCGGATCGACGCGTTCGGTGGAAGCGTCCGCGCCCGGAACCGTTTCCACGCTGGAGTGAAGTGTGATGCCGTTAAACAAACGGCCGGTGTCGAGCTTGCCGGCAATCGGCGGCGGACGCGGCGGCGTCGGCTCCGGCGTTGGCCAAGTCGGGACTTCCCGGGGCGCGAAGTACCGCAACCGTTCCTGTGAGATCCAGCGGTAGAGAATCGCGGCGAAAATCGCGGCCGCCAAAAGGACCGCCAGCCTTCGCAACGTGCCGAGACGAAGCCTTGCCACGGATTTACTTTTTCAACCAGGCGACAATCGCCACGATGAGGCCGATCACGCTCAAGATCGACATCATCCCGGCGGGCATCATTTTACCGGTGCGGATGAATTTGGGGACGAATTGCGCCGCAAGCACAAAAGAAACAACGAATGCGGTGGCGATTCCGGCGGCCCGATGTTCCGGCAGCAGGAATCCGGCGACGAGCAGCAACACGCCCGTAATCGCGCCGGCGATGATCGATGGCAAGCTGCCGGCTTTCACGTAACCGATAATCCCGCCGACAATCGTCAGCGCACCAAATACGAGGAAGTAAAGTTTTGTCGCGTCCATGTTCGTGCGGTAGCGCACTCGTAATCCAACCGCCGAAGACTGTCCAGCGGCGCGATTACTCCGTCCCGAGAGCCTCGATGCCCTTTCGATGTTTCGATTCGGCGTTTGATAGAAACCTCGCTACATTTCTCGGTGCACTCGTTTCGGTATCGCGAGGGAAAACTTTACTGCGAAGATGTCGATCTTGCGCGAGTGGCGGAGGAGTTTGGCACACCCCTCTATATTTATAGCGCCGGCACGATTTTCGATCACTACGCTCGCCTCGACGCCGCCCTCGCACCGCTCGATCGTCTCATTTGCTACGCGGTCAAAGCGAACTCGAACCGGGCAATCTTGAAATTGCTCGCCGAAGCGGGCGCAGGATTCGACATTGTCTCAGGCGGCGAACTTTTTCGCGCAGTTAAGGCTGGTGCAGATCCGCAAAAATGCACGTTCGCGGGAGTCGGCAAAGCGCGCGACGAAATCGAATACGCGCTCGAACAGGGCGTTTACAGTTTCAATGTCGAGAGCGAAGCGGAGCTGGAATACATCGGCCGAATTGCGGCTGCGAAAAAGTCGTCCGCACCGATCGCACTGCGGATCAATCCGGATGTCGATCCGCGCACGCACGAATACATCGCGACCGGATCGCACGAGAATAAATTCGGCATCGCGCTTTCAGATGCGGTAGCCGTCTATGAACGTGCCGCCAAGATGCGCAGCATCGACATCGTCGGCGTGCAGATGCACATCGGCTCGCAGATCACGGAGACGAAACCCTTTATCGATGCCGTGAACAAAGTCGCACCGCTCGTCCGTGATTTGAAGTCTAAATACGGGATCAAATTCTTCAGTATCGGCGGCGGACTCGGGATCGTTTACGAATCGTCACTCGAAAGCGGTGCGAAAGAATGGTGGAGCGATGCTGGATCGGCAAAACACCAGTTGTCGATCAAGGAATATGTAGATGCGATCTTGCCGGCGTTGTGCGATTTGAACATTCGGATTCTGCTCGAACCGGGGCGATTGCTGGTCGGTAACGCCGGGGTTTTGCTCACGCGCGTCCGTTACATCAAAAGATCAGGTCACAAAAAATTTGCGATTGTCGATGCTGGTATGAACGACCTGATTCGACCGGCGCTGTACCGCAGTTACCACGAGATCGTGCCGGTGGAAGAGAAGATTGAGAGAAAGAGGAAGACGGAGAAGATCGACATCGTCGGGCCGGTGTGTGAATCGGGCGATTTTTTCGCGCTCGACCGCGAAATGCCGGAACTCCGCGAAGGCGATTTGCTCGCGATCATGAGCGCGGGCGCGTACGGGTTTGTGATGGCGTCGAATTACAATTCCCGTCCGCTGCCCGCGGAGGCACTGGTGCGTGGCGACAAGGTCGCGCTGATCAGAAAACGCGAATTCGATGAAACGCCTCTCCCTGATCGCTTCATTATTGCTCTTCGCGCTATCAGTCAAAGCGGGCGACAAGACCCCGAAAGGCGAATGGATCATCCTTGTCGGCGGGCCATCACTGAAACAATGGGAGCAATACAAGGCCCAGCCGCACGATCATTGGTGGGCGAATTTCGTCCGGGCGGCGCGACTGCGCACCGAGCAACTGCGCGACGGCCTCGGACCGGACGCGCCGATTACCTGGCTCGTGTACAAACAGGGCTATCTCGACCGCCAGCCGCAGGAAAATCAGGACCTGATCGGCTTGATCGAAACCGTGCGGGACAAATTTAATCTCAACCTTGTTTGGTTCCGGAACGGCGATGACGTCATCAATTATTTAAACAATGGCCATGACCGCAGACAGCTAAAGGTCGCCGGCTTTGAATTTTTCGGACATTCAAACAAGGCCTGCTTCATGTTCGACTACAGCAGCAATGTGGACAGCTCGGCAAAATCGTTCCTGCACGAATCGCAATTGCGTCAAATTCACGGCAACATTTTCGCGCGCAACGCCTATATCCAAAGCTGGGGCTGCCACACCGGCGAGGAGATGAGCGAGTGGTGGTACCGCGCCACCGGCACCAAGATGATCGGCGCGCTCGGCAAGACCCAATTCATGATGGAAGAATTGCCCATCCTCACTTCGCCCGGCGGCAAATGGGTCACCAGGCCGTGAAACTCACGACCAAGACAAACTAATTTTCGGATTTCGATTTTCGAAATTCGGAATTAAGGTCGCGGCGTCGCAATGAAACTCGAACAACTGCTTGCGCTCTATCGTCAGCCGCTGTTCGACTTGATCTCCCAGAGCCGCCAAATTCATCTCGCACATTGGCGCGGCCAAGAAGTGCAACGGTGCAGTCTGCTCAGCATCAAAACCGGCGGCTGCAGCGAAGATTGCGCTTACTGCGCGCAAAGCGCGCATTACTCCACCGGCGTCGAACGCGAAGAGTTGTTGTCGGTCGAGCGGATTGTCGATGTTGCAACGCGTGCGCGCGCGCAAGGCGCGACCCGCTTTTGCATGGGCGCAGCCTGGCGCGGTGTGCGCGACGGCACCGAGAAATTCGAGCGCGTCCTGGAAATCGTTCGCGAAGTCGGCGCGCTCGGGATGGAAGTTTGCGTCACACTTGGCGAGATCGGCCCGGCGGAAGCGCGCAAACTCAAGGCGGCCGGCGTTACCGCCTACAATCACAACATCGATACTTCGCCGGAGTTTTATCCGGACATCGTTAGCACGCACACTTTTCAGGACCGGCTCGATACAATCGCCGCTGTGCAAGCGAGCGGGATGTCGGTTTGCTCCGGCGGAATCATCGGGATGGGCGAATCAGAAGAGGACCGATTGCGAATGATCGAAATTCTGAGCGAGCTGGATCCGCAGCCGCAAAGTGTGCCGATCAATTGTTTGATGCCGCAACGCGGGACGCCGCTCGAGAATCAACAACCGGTCGATATTTTCGAGCTTGTCAGGTTGATTGCGGTCGCACGGATCGCGTTACCCGAAGCGCGGGTCCGGCTCGCGGCCGGACGCACCCGGATTTCGCGCGAAGGCCAGGCGCTTTGTTTTTTTGCCGGTGCCAATTCCATTTTCTTCGGCGACAAACTTCTCACCGCCAAAAATCCCGAGGTAGATGTCGATCTTGCCTTGCTGCGGGAGCTCGGTTTGAACATCGAAGATAAAGATCGCGCGCGCGCGCATGATTTGGAATGGACGACGGAAAAGGCGGCTTCTTTGAGAACAGTCGCGGGAAAATAAATCGCAGGCTTGAATTTCCCGGCCAAATCGCCGATGCAATTGCGAATAGCTTGTTGATGAAAGCCGACGACGAAAAAGGGATCAGCCTGATTTTGATTTACATCGCGCTTCTTTTTTTTCTGCTCGGTGTCGCCGCGCGGATGAAAATGAATTTCCATCATCGCATGGAAATTTCGACGGCCGGATTCGTGGTCGCAGGCGTCTTAGCCTCGCTCGCGGTTGTGCTCTTCCTTTTTTCCTTGCGCAAGCGACGGGGTTAACTCGCGCCGAAAAAATCTCACGCGCCGAACTAAGCTGGCGTAGCGACCGGGTCTTTCGAATTTCAGCTAATTGAGTGCAGCGTCACGCTGCAACAAAACGGCGGCGGGCCGTTTCCGGCCGCCGCCATTTTTCCCCTTATGGCCCTGAAAGTTATTCGGTCATCGCGGCGTGCAGCTCCTGCATCGCGCTACGCATGTCCTGGCGCGCTTTTTGAAGCGCGTCGAATTTCTTTTGCTGCTCGGGCGTGAGCACGGGACGGATCTGCGACATTGTTTTGTCGATGATCGCGTGCGTCTTTTCCATCGCGTCTTTGTGAATGGCGATGATCTGCGGCCGGGCTTGATCGATGAGCGGTTGGACCTTCGACTGCTGATCCGGTGTGAGATTCAGCGACTTGGTCAAATGCTCCATCGCAAATCCCTGGCCGTGCCAGCCACCGTGGCGTCCGCCAAATCCGCCTTGGGGTTCGGCAAAAGCGTAGCCGGCGAGCGCGAGCGCGCCGACGGCAGTGAATGTAAGCAAGTTTCGTTTCATATTTGTTTTCATTTGATTGATTCGCATTGTTCATAATTCGTGACCGCGCAGCCGCCCCGTCGGTTACATTTAATTTTATCTGCTTCGGCCCATGAAATTTGTAACCGTAACGCATCCACTTCGGTCATTGTCAGTAGTGTGGACACGATCTCGACGACAACATGGCTGATCGCGACTCTGCTGAGCTGGTTCAGGCTGCCCTGCAGCACGATGATGAAGCGGCTCGGGAGCTGGTTCGCCGTCTCTATCCGCTTGTCGCGAAAATGGTCCGCTCGCATCGACCGCGACGAACTAGTGAAGAGGATCTTTGCCAAATGATTTTCATCAAGATTTTCCAAAAGCTCTCTCAATTTTCCGGCAAAGTGCCGCTGGAACACTGGGTCTCGCGGATCGCGGTCAATACCTGTCTCAATCAGATCGAATCAGAAAAAGTCCGTCCCGAGCTGCGCCAGGCCGATTTGAGTGAGGAGGAACAGGCGGTCGTCGAAAATCTCGCAGTATCATCCGAGGAGCTCGCGCCCGACCGGCAACTGGCATCGCGCCAGTTAGTCGAGCATCTTCTTCAAATGTTGAAACCGGTGGAACGTGTCGTGATCGATTTGCTTTACTTGCAGGGCCGTTCGGTCGAAGAAATTCACAAGATCACCGGAATGAGTGTAGCTGCAATCAAAGTGCGCGCGTTCCGGGCCCGTCAAAAAATGAAAGCGCAACTGGAAAAGATCGGAGCGGAAACAACGTCATGAAGGATGTCGATCTTGATCGTCTGCTGCGCGCGGCGGCGCAGACAAAAGAAGACGCGCCGGCCGAGATGCCTTTTGGTTTCGACACGCGCGTGATTGCGCTCTCACGAAAGAACGGTAACGGCGCTCTGTTCGGCGCGCTCTTGCGCCGGGTCGCATTCGTTGCCACGGCGGTGATTGTTTTCGCGAGCGCCGGCGCTTATTTCGAATTTAACAGGAATGGCGACGTAATTACGGCCGGTAACGAATTCGCCATCGCCGATTCCGCCATCCAGGACGAGGTCGCACAATGAACAGTGCCTTGAAATGGAAATTGATCGCCGGTTTTTTGCTCGTTTTTCTGGCTGGCGGCGCCACCGGGGTATTCGTGAGCGCGGCCACGGCCCATCGCTTCTTATTCGGTCCGCACCGTCATGGCTACGCCGCCCAGGCGATGAAGAACCGTTTACAATGGCAACTTCGATTGACGGACGAGCAGATGGCCAAAATCTCGCCGATCATCGAAAAAACGGGCACGCAGCTCGAAGAAATCCGGGGCGACACCGGCCGCCGCGTGCGCGAGGCGATTGCTCAAGCGCACCGGGATATCGCGCCCATCCTTACGCCGGAACAGAAAGAGCGTTTGCAGCAAATGGAACAACGGCAACGGCGCTGGATGCATCGCGGACACTGGCACGCGCAGGATACGGGCACGCCGGAAGCGTCGCCGCAATAATGCCAAACGCGTTCGCGACTCAGGCGCGATCTTTCAGCTGTGTTTTACCCGCGGCCCGGGCGCAATTGACGCAGCAGTAAATTTTCCCGTCCTGCTCGACTCCGTGTCCGATCACGCGGCAATCGCAATGTGGGCAGTGCGGGGCCAACGCGTGGATCGCGCATTCGAAGCTGTCGAAGGTGTGATGCTTGCCATCGACCACCACGTCGAACGCTTTGTCATATTCGTTTTCGCAAACTTCGCATGTAGCCATACATAATTGTTTCGCACGCAGACGGTCTTTCAGCGGTGTTATTATCCGCCGTTCCTGGCGATGTGGCGGAGAAACCACTCGCTTGCCAGCTTGGCGACTTGTTCGAGCGCCCCCGGTTCTTCGAATAAATGGGTTGCGCCGGGCACGATCTCGATCTTGCACTCGCATTTCATTTGTGCGCGCGCCTGTTCGTTCAGTTCGATCACGACGTGATCGTCGCCGCCAACGATCAGCAGCGTCGGCGCTTCCACTTTCGGCAAAGCATCGCCGGCTAAATCCGGACGTCCGCCACGTGAGACAACCGCGCCGATGTCATCCGGCAATTCAGCGGCCGCGACCAACGCCGCACCGCCTCCGGTGCTCGAGCCAAAATAGCCAATGCGAAAATCCTTGGTCTGCTTTTGCTGCTTCGCCCATTTGGTCGCGTAAACAAGTCTCTCTGCGAGCAAGCCAATGTCGAAACGATGCTCCCGCGTATAAACGTCGACCGACTCTTCTTCCGACGTGAGCAAATCAAAAAGCAAAGTCGCGAGTCCAGCGTCGTTCAGCGTGCGCGCGACAAATTGATTCCGCGGACTGTGGCGGCTGCTGCCACTGCCGTGCGCGAAAAGAACCAGCCCTTTCGTTTGAGCAACGATCGTCAGATTGCCGTCGAGCATCGCGCGGCCGGCAGGAACCCGCGCCTCGTTCATTACTAAATTCATCAACTTCTTTGCGCCGCGCGCGCTAACAGTTCGCGTACCTCTTCGTCGCTGGTTTGCGAAAAATCTTCGTAGTACTGGCCGACCGCCTGAAAAAATTCGGGTGCGCTCGCGCAGATAACTTCATCGGCTTCGTCCTCGAATTCGCGGCACGTGTCCGGCGGCCCGACCGGGACCGCGACCACAATTTTCGCGGCGCCACGTTGCCGCAATGCTTTGACCGCAGCGCGCATGGTCGCGCCCGTGGCCAAACCGTCGTCGATGAGTATGACCGTTTTATCCCGCAATTCGGGCGCAGGCCTTCCATCGCGATAACTTTCCTCGCGCCGCTGTAATTCAGCTGTTTCCTTTGCGGTCACTGATTCGATGATTTCGCTCGCGTTTGGCAACGCACGCGCGACGTCTTCATTCAAAACGCGCACGCCGCCGGAAGCGATCGCGCCGACCGCGAGCTCTTCAAATCCCGGCACGCCCAGTTTGCGAACAATGAAAACATCGAGCGGAACCCGAAGTTCTTGTGCGACTTCGTAGGCGACCGGAACCCCGCCGCGCGGCAGACCGAGCACGATCACGTCGTCGCGCCCGACGTACTTGGAGAGCTTTAAGCCAAGCAATCGTCCCGCTTCGGCGCGATTTGGAAACGCTCCTTCCATGCGATCACCGCTTATCGCGAATAAGTTCAGCTACGGAAGGAAGCTCGCTGACCGGTTCACTGCTCTCGACATAATCGCGAAACCCCGCCGCGAATGCAGCTCTTCGCAATCGCCACCAATCCTTCACGCCCGCCCGATGATAGTACATCCGAATGTAAGCATCCCAACCTTGCCATTGCTGCGGATCGAGCGTGCCCTGGCGTTGCTGGAACCATGCGTTCTCGAACAGCTTGAACGTGGAAAAGAATAAAGGCAGCGCTCGCATCCGATCGTCCTCGGTCGCGTTATGCCAATCTTCCACGACGACATGGAACGCGCGCATCAGGTCCCGGTCCTCGGCCATTGGCCGGATCACATCAGCGATCGACTGGGCGAGCGAATCGACAACCACCGCCCGCATCGAGCGCGTGTTCTGCCGGATTTGCACCGCCAGATAAAACAGCGACGCGATCACGCCGAGCGCGGCAACCAATTGCGCGATCGCGCTGATTGTCTCCAAGCTCACAGGCGAGCTTCTACCAAACGGCACCGAATCTGACGACGCCGAATCTCGTCACTGGTCACTTGCCAGTGCCCACCTACCGCGGCAGCGGCTGCTCACTGCTTGCCATTGCGTAAGCGAACACCGCCACGACCGCAGAATTTTCGGCCAATTCTTTCGGATCAATTTTGTCGAGCGTGTCCGCCGGCGTGTGATGATAATTAAAGTAGAACCGGCTGTCCTGGATCGGCGCGAACGCCGGCACGCCCGCTTTCTCCATCGGTTCAATATCGGCTCCAGCGTGTTCCGCGAGACTGAGCATCCCCGCGCCGGATTCCTGCAAAATCGCCGCGACTGGTTTCCACATCGCCTTCACTTCCGGTTTTGCTTTGATGTTGAGTCCGATCGGATGATCGGCGCCACCGTCGGTCTCCATCGCCGCGAAATGGTTCGCCCAATCTTTCTCATGATCCTTCGCGTACTGCTTGGAGCCGGCCAATCCGTTCTCTTCGTTCATCCACGCGATCACGCGAATTGTGCGTTTCGGTTTCAAATGCAATTTCTGAATCAGGTTTGCCGCTTCCATCGAAACCGCGACGCCGGCACCATCGTCGATTGCGCCAGTTCCCAGGTCCCATGAATCAAGATGCCCCGAAACAATGACGATTTGTTCCGGATGTTCGCTGCCTTTGATGTCGCCAATCACGTTCGCGCTTTCGACCTCGGGCAAAGTCTGCGGCGTTAACACCAATTTCATCTTCACCGGTCCCTGCCGCGCAAGATCAACGATCAACTCGGCGTCCTCGCTGGCGACCGCGCCCGCCGGAATTTTTGGGGCGTCATCCGCGTACTTCGTTTGACCGGTGTGCGGGATCCGATAATCGGCGCCGCCAACTGAACGAATCAAACAGGCGACCGCGCCTTGGCGGGCCGCTGCGCTCGGTCCATCACTGCGATAAACAACCGCTTCGCCGTAGGCTTCGCCGCCACGGCCTTCTGCTGCGATCCGTTTGTCGAACGGATAATTGAAGAGCACAATTTTGCCGGCAATCTTGTCGCGCAACATCGCTTTCAGTTCGTCGAAATTTTTCACCGCAACGACTTCGGCCGTCATTCCTTCGCTGGACGTGGCAACGCTCGCGCCGAGCGCGGTGAGCACAATCTTGTGCGTTGTGTTCTCCACCTGACCCGGCCATTGAACTAGCGTCGCGGTTTCTTCACCGCGGACCCAATGCGGCACCATTACTTTCTCCAGCTGCACGTCGCAGCCGATCGCCTTCAATTCGCTCGCGAGGTAATCAACGGCTTTCGCCGCCTGCGCCGATCCGGTCAAGCGCGGTCCGATGTTGTCCGCCAGATGCGCCACCTGCCGATAAGCGTAATCGCTACTCAGCGCCGCTTGTTGCAAACGTTTTAGATCGGCCAGTGTTTGTTCAGAAAACACGGCGGGTGTCGCTGTTGGGGAAGGAGTCGGTGTCGCGGATTGTGCCTCGCAGCGCAGAGCGTAGCAAACAAGCGCCAACGTCCAGATGATGCAGATCTTCATTGTTCGTCACCGAAAAATTTCAGTAATGCGTGGTTAAATTTGTCGGCACATTCAACGTGGGGCATGTGCCCGCAGTCGTCGATTACCTCCAATCGAGAACCCGTTATCTCTTTGTGAAAGCGCTCGGCGAAATTGAGCGGGATGAGTTTATCTTCGCGGCCCCACACAATGAGCGTCGGTTTATGGATCGCGCCAAGTCGGCCGTCCAGAACATCTTCGCCACGGATCATTGAGTCGAGAAGCTGATTGACGGTGTAGTTGTCGCCCGCGGTCACCCGCTGCTTAAACGCAAGATCGACATCTTCATAGAATCGTTTGTTGTGAAATGTCAGCGGCCCCAGGTAACGAATATCCTCGCGGCTGGCCAAACGCAGCGCGTTCAAAGCGCGCGGATCCATCGTTTTTGGCACGGCCGCGTAGCCTGCGGCGTCGCACAGGACGAGGCGGTCGATTCGTTCCGGGTGCGCCAAGGCGAAATTAGCCGCAATCCAGCCACCGAGTGAATTCCCGACCAGTGATGCGCGATCAATTTTGAGCTCGTTAAGAAACCCATCGAGGAAATCAACGAACGTGCCGGCTCGATAACCCAGCAACGGCTTGTCAGAACGGCCGAAGCCGATTTGATCAAGCGCGATGACACGGTGCTTCGCCGCCAGCGCCGGCATGACTGATTCCCAAACTCCGACGTCGTCAGCCAAGCCGTGTAACAACACCACGACCGAGCCTGATCCAGCATCGACATAATGAAGGTTCGCGCCAAATACGGTGACGGAGTTTTCAGCAGGTCGCTGTTTCGGCTCCGTCTCATTCTGTCCGTTCGAACAAATCGAAAATAAGATCAGCGAGGTCGAAACCAGCCAAACCGGTAATCTCATTTCGAATCAGAACCGTAAGAGAAATAGCGATAAACGATTTTCTGTTTCGCGCCAGCGCCGGTCTGGTTCAGCAGGTCGAACGCTTTTCTGTCCGCTTCGGCTTGCGATTTTGCGCGACCGACCACATTGACGTCTTTGCCCGACTTCTCCTGACCGCGCGCGACAGAAACGAAGCCAGTCGAATCGGAAGACGAAAGAATGCTCGCCTTCGCAACGCTTCCGCCGAGCGCGCAGAGCACGATTTTCTGGGTCGTGTTTTCCGCCATTCC
>WNFS01003167.1_pt1 | contig 27092 bp, 21 predicted proteins | sample 5400141 | NCBI WGS metagenome assembly WNFS01 (sample SAMN13153358, study PRJNA577476) | soil metagenome | isolation source: 60 cm saprolite under Madrone tree | place: USA:California | collected 2016-06-14
TACTCGCCGGAAGAACTCAAATCTGCTGCTTTCGAATCAGACCTTGACGGTCCCCTGGTTGATTACGCTACCAAAGGTAACAACGTGGAGCTTGAGGGCGTCGAGAAAGTGGAAAACCACGATGCCTATAAACTCAAGCTCACCATGAAGGGCGGTCAGGTGCAGCACATTTGGGTCGATGCCGAGACGTTCCTAGAAGTCAAGGTAGAGGGCACGCCCCGCCGCATGGATGGCAAGATGCGGCCCGTTGCGATTTATCTGCGCGACTACAAGGACGTGAATGGTCTGATGATTCCTTACGTTAGTGAGACCGCCGTGCAGGGCTACAAGGTCACGCATAAGATATCCATCGAAAGCGTCGTGGTGAACCCGAAGATGGAGGACTCTTTATTCAGCAAGCCTTCGCCGCAGCCCGTAACCCAAGCGAAGAGCAAGTAAGCATCGGCATGCAACGGCGGATTTCTCCGACCGGGGTTCCGCAGAGGATTTGCTCGCTCCTTAGCGGGGATCGGCTGTCCGGACGATTCTTGGATGGAGAGCCGCAGCGCCTCTGGCGAAAAACCCTTGTTGCCAACGGTAGAAAACCGGTCCCAGCTCGCCGCATAGACGAGAACTCCGGCACTTTGTCAGGCAAATGCCGTCTTGAGAATGGCTAATTTCTCTTCGCCGTTATAGTTCTTGGGCTTTCTTCTCACGCACCGTCTCCGCTAGCGGCAGAACTCCCTCCAGTTCCAGCTGGGCCAAGAGACTTGTTCCAGCTTCCATATCAGCCGAAGCGATTATACGCAACACAGAAGGGACGTCCTCTTTGCGGTAGTTCGGTAGGTCTTACGGGACTAACCACAGTCTTCCTGATTTCACTTTGGCGGAGACACCCTCTTCTGCTGCTCTTGCTCGACTAAGTGCCGGGCACGGATCCGCCTGAGAACTTCTTTCCGCTGCTGCGTCGTCAGCACTTTGAAGATCTGACTGCGCTCCATACGCTGGTAGCCCGCGAGCATCGCGTCTCTCTGCTCCGTGCTTAACTTTTCGTCTTTGGCCGTGGTATCCATACGCGACTTCATGTCCTCATGAATCTGGTCAATTCTCGCTTTCTGCTCATCCGTATACTGCAATCCGGCAAAATCGTCCGTTGGGCGAGTGTCTTTCTTCGGTCGAACCGTAGGTAAAGTCTTGCGCGGAATCGGTGCCTGAGTGGGTGGACTGGTCTGAGCGCGCGTCAGCCCTGGTGCTGCACATAGAAAAAAGAATCCAGCTGCAACCGCCACTGGTTTCGCAAATCGGTTCTTGTTCATGCGCATCCTGTTCTTCCTTGATGTAAGCGTGTTATTTGATTTTTATTATACAACATTTTGGCTGCTGGAATGTCTCTCCTCACACCCGCAATACGCCGCCGCGCGTCCGAACAGGGCAGTGCGGACGCTTTGTTTCGGCGGAAGGGCGTGCATCAAGGATCTCGTCGGGGCTGTAGCGCGTGTCCGCAGGGCCGGAATCCATCGAACTTTGGGCAGATTCCAGCTGAAGAACCCGCTAAAGGACCGGACCAGGAAATGACGCAAGGGGCTCCAGGTTCGCATAACCAGATGATGGGAAGTGGACACAGTTTCAACGTACTGGTGGAAAATTGGCGTCACCCGTAGTAATCCTAGGATGTTCAACATCTCGTTTAGAAACGTCATTTTCAATCGAGGAAAGTGAATCATGCGAAAGTTCAAGTTTCTGCTAGGAGTTATTCTTGCGACCCCGCTGTGCGTGTCTTACGTTGGCGCGCAAGCAAGCAGGACCGAGGCGAGACGAGCGACGCCGAGCAAAGCGGGGGCGAACAACCCCCCGCCTGCGTCGGTTCACATGGACCCGGAACAGATCCGCACGCACGTGAAATTTCTGGCCAGCGATCCGCTGGAGGGGCGAGGCACCGGACAGCGTGGCGGGGACATCGCCGCGGAATACATCGCGGCGCAGTTTGCGCTGTACGGACTAAAGCCAGTAGGGGACGACGGCACTTATTTTCAGCATGTGCCGATGGTGGAGGTGAAAACGCTTGGCGACACGTCGTTCAACTTCGTTTCGGTTGACAGGGGAACCTGGACATTGAAAAATCTCGACGATTACGTGACCAACAACGAAAGCCAAAAAGAGCTGGCGGATATCGACGCTCCGATTGTCTTTGTGGGATACGGGATCACCGCGCCGGAGTACGCCTGGGACGACTACAAAGGCGTTGATCTGAAAGGCAAAGTGGCGCTGCTGTTCGTGAATGAGCCAATTTCAGACGACCCGAAGTTTTTCAAGGGCAAGGCGCTGACGTATTACGGACGCTGGTCCTACAAATTCGAAGAGACAGCCCGGCGAGGAGCAGTGGCTACACTGATCATCCACCGGACGGACTTGGCGAGTTACGGATGGGAGGTGGTTCGCAACTCTTGGGGGCGCGAAAAATCGTATCTGAAGCTGGATGGATCGCCGAGGCTACAAGCGGCTTCGTGGATTCGCTCCGAAGTGGCGAAAAAGCTCGTAGAGGCGGCGGGGCTGGATCTGGAAAAGCTGTTTGAGCGGGCGCAGTCCCGGGAGTTCCATCCGATCGAATTGCCAGTGCACTTGCAAGCCCGCGTGGCGAGCCAGTTGCGGCCGTTCGTTTCGAGGAATGTGCTGGCGGCGCTGTTGGGGAGAGATGCGACACTAAGAGAGGAAGCCGTATTGTACACAGCGCATTACGACCACCTGGGTATCGATCCGGACAAGAAAGACCACAACATTTACCACGGCGCGGTCGATAACGCGACGGGATGCGGCGTACTGTTGGAATTGGCACGCGCGTGGTCGCAGGTGACGCCGCCAGCATCCCCACGGACAATTTTGTTTGCGGCTGTCACCGCGGAAGAGCAGGGGCTGCTTGGCTCGGAATACTTGGGCATGCATTCCCCAGTGCCCCCGGGGAAGATCTCGTTGGACCTGAACTACGACGCGCTGGCACCAATCGGTGACCCAGAGGAGGTGGAAGTAAGTGGGGCGGAGCGGACGACGTTTTATCCCACCATGGAAGCGCTGGCGAAGACGCTGGGATTAGCGATTCGGCCGGATGCGCATCCCGAAGCGGGGCATTATTACCGGTCGGATCAATTCAGCTTGGCAAGGGTGGGGATACCGTCGTTTTCAATCGGCGAGGGATTGAAATTCAAAGGACATGATGAGGCCTGGGGTGAGGCACAGGAACGGGATTACGTGGAGCACCGTTACCATCAGCCAACCGATGAATACCTCCCGGGAATGGATTTTACCGGCGATGCAAAGATGGCGATGTTCGGTTATGAGCTCGGAGTTAGGGCGGGTTCACAGCCCAAATTGATCGGTTGGCAGCCGGGCGATGAGTTCGATGCAATCAGGAAGGAGAGCCAAGCGCTGACTCGACCGCGGACACCGAAGAAGAGAGCCCCGCGTGCGGGTCGCAAATTCTAGAGCGCGGCGGGTAGAGCGATCGAAGAGAAATATCTTGCGGCGTGAAAGCCACCAGAAGGATTCGCTAGCTGACCGAAGACACTTACTACCTCGTAGTGCGCCTTGCCAGTCCGGATATCGAAAGGGGGATTTTCTTTGCCCTGCCGAGGCTGCGCCACTTGAAAGCTTTGCAACTCGAGCGCATACCGTGCCTCGGCAGCAAACTCAACCAGGAGGGTTGCCGGCCATCTTTGTGTTTCAGGCGGTAACGCGATTTTTCGGGACTTAGGAAACTGCTTCAAGGTGAATTGCTGTAGGCCGGGGCTCGGCGTTTTCCGAGAAACTTGCTGCAATAAGACGCTAATGGGACGAACCACGCCTGGCCTTCCGGCTTATGGTCAAGGTCCGATGTGCGTCACACCCGGAAGACTGGTTCAAGCGAAAAAATCTTAGTCTTCAGTCCCGTCAGTTCAGCAGCGCTCAACTGGGGCAGCGGCGCTGATGCAAGTTCCAGCGCCAAGTCAAAAATACGCTCGTCACCAGGTGGCACCGCAGCAGTGACCTCCTCGTTTAAGGTGAATCGCAGCGCCAACCGGGCCATCTCGCGATCATCGATCGGTTGATACCAACACTTCGGATACTTTCGATCGCTCTCCTTCATGTCGGCGGGCCACTTACCAAACGCAAGGGCCTTCAAAGCCATGCGTGCCATGCCTTTCGATTTCGCTTTGGCAAGAATTTGCGGCCCGAAGCCTCCATTCTCCCAAGCGTTGACATTGACGGGGAACAGAACACTGTCCAATTCGAGCGCATCCATCAGACGGAGAGCGGCTGGCGCATTATGGGCAGAAAAACCGAGATGCCGGACCATGCCCTCCTTTCTGGCCGCAAAAAACGTCTCCGCCGCTCCGCCAGGAGCGAGAATCTTGTCTACGTCATCCATCGAGCTAACGGCGTGAAACTGGTAGAGATCCACATGATCGGTGTGAAAGCGTCGCAGGGTACGCTCCAACTCCTCGCGTGCACCCTTTGCGTCCCGATGCATGGTCTTTTCTGCAAGGAAGACCTTGCTGCGATATGGCTTCAATGCTTCCCCCAGCTTGCTTTCCGCCTCGCCATTGAAGTAGGACGGGGCGCAGTCAAAATAGTTCACGCCACGGTCGTACGCTTGGGCGACGCGGCGCGAAGCCACCTCCTGGGAAAGGCCACAGACAACGATTCCACCCATCGCAATGATGGAAAGATCGATTCCATTCTTATACGGGCGGCGGGGTAGGGGCGCCTCCCAACCGTGTGCGGTGGTGGCTGTCAGAGCCGCTGCAGCGCCAATGAACTCGCGACGATTCATAGATTGTCCCTCCCTAGCCGCAGTGTAGTACGCGGAAACCTGCCACGCAACAATTGCCCCAGTCGCTCATCATAAAGTGAAAGTACCGGAACGCGATTTGTCCGGTTTTGCGCTAGCGCCAACCCCCCTGCGAGGAGCGCTACGGGCTTACCCTGTTCCGCTTCAATGACACGATCGGTTAGGCCTCGGTACTCACTGCAAGAAGAGCGGCGTAGTATTCTTTGGCTCTCTTCGAGTGACGACGTTTACGAGCATTTGTATATTCTGACCCTACCACCAAGGCCCGTCGCCTAAAGCTGGCAGATACACCGTGGCCTCAGGGTTTCGGCGCCGCTCTTACGAGCGTGACGTTGTCCAAGGGCTGCAGTACGGTTCGTTGCCTCCCCCCTCTGCCTTGTAGGCTAACCCATGGGACGCCCGGTTTGATCGAGTTCCTCCAGACAATCATTCTCAGCAGCGTTACAGGTCGCATTCCGATTTTGCGACACTACCTGGAGTTGACGGATTTGCGTCGAACGGTTGCTTTGAATGTCGGCCGGAAAGATACTAAGAAGTGAAAACATCCCGACGTGTGTCGCGATAGCGGCCGAGCTTGTTCTCGTCGCAGGTGCTATTCCTTGGTTAGCGTAAATATGGAGGAACACATCTTGGCAAAACCTCTAAGGACGCTAACGGTTCTGTCCTCCATATTCGTTGTAGCCCTTAGCGAACAACCCATGCAGGCGCAAGACAGCAACAAACTGAAAATAGGGTTTTCCATAGAAGCGATGAAAGGAGAGCGTTGGCAGACGGACCTCAATTCCTTTGTGGTGCGGGCTAAGCAGTTAGGCGCGGAGGTGATCTCCGGCGACGCCAACGGAGACGATGATCTTCAGTTCCGGCAAGTGAAGGACATGATCAAGGCCGGCATCAAAGTCCTGGTTTTACTACCCCGCGATACGAAAAAGGCCGGCCGGATGGTCGACGCAGCAAAGGCGGCTAATGTAAAGGTCATCAGCTATGATCGCCTGGTCCAGGACAGCGATGTCGATCTCTACGTTAGTTTTGACCGGGTTGAGATCGGCAGGATGCAAGTGGAATATCTGGTGAAACACGCGCCCAAAGGGAACTACGTGCTGATCGCAGGTTCTCCAAACGACGAGGGCGCCCAAGCTCTGCATGACGCGCAGATGAAAGTCCTGCAACCATATATTGATCGCGGCGACATTCAAGTGATCGCCGATGGGTATACCAAGGACTGGCTGCCTTCCGAGGCGTACCTTTCCATGCTCAAGGCGATTGAATCGTCCCAGGGCAACATCGCTGCAGTTCTCGCTTCCAATGACGGAATGGCCGCAGGAGCGATTCAGGCCCTCCGTGAACACAAGCTAGCCGGCAAAGTGCTCGTTTCCGGACAGGATGCGGATTTGGCGGCGATTATTTGCATCGCCCAAGGCACGCAGGCTATGACTGTTTACAAACCCATTATCAACGAAGCAGTGAGAGCCGCGGAGGAAGCTGTTCACCTGGCGAGGAGCGAAAAGACAGACGCGGTTGGGACCATAAGCAACGGCAAGGTAAAGGTGCCTGCCATATTAATGGCACCAGTGCTCGTTACGAAAGACAACATCAAAACTACGGTGGTCAAAGACGGATTTCAGACGTTAAAAAGCATTAACCGGGGATTGTCTAAAGAGCAGCAGATCAACTAAGGCATTTTGAGTCCTCCATCCCTGGCGGTTTTAGTGATGGATGCAGCTTGCAGATGGGCTCGACGATTTTGTCGAACAGTTCGTACATCACATAGCCGACGTCTCTTTTGAACGCCTTGTATTCCTCGCGAGAGGTCTCCTACCCAACACTCTGATAGATTCTTCCATCCTGTTCATTGAAGCCGAGGACTGTCTGAGGGATTTTTCATGTATGCGGTCGAATCGTCTCGGTAGGTCTTCTTTCAACTGTTGGGATCTCGCGGCCACTAGAAAAAAGATCTTCTCTGCGACACCAGCCACAATTTTCCGCGCAACGAGTTCATCAAGGAAACCTTGAATTGGCTTGACCAGTACTTGGGATAGGTTGCTGGGGCGCGATGTCTCCACCATTGCAGCCCATCCCCGGGCGGCTTCCTGCCTTTGAGCGATTCCTTAAGAATCGCAGCCGGGGCCGCCAGAGGAGCCGCACTCTTTCCACAGCTTTTCCCAATTCCAGATCCCGTACGCCACCTGGTTTGGCAACGGGAATCCGAGCTGATGCGCGAGCATACACACCTGCCCGCGATGGTGGGCTTCGTGAGAAAGCATGTAGCACAGCATTTCCAGGCCAACCGGCCAAGGCCGAGCCCAGCCATCTCTACGGAACTTCTCGACGCGGCCTCCACAACCGCCGAGCGCCTCAGCGAGCATCTCCGCGCAACGAGCGGCGCTCTCCGCCAATCCCACACGGGCCTGCTGCGGCGTGCAGTGCGCGCGGTTGAGGTGTCGTGGAACCTTGAGGTGCGGAGCTGTAAGCCTGACCCACTTGGAGCGGACATTGTGCATGTGCGTGAAGATCGCCGCAATGGTGCGGGCCTTGCCGGGCGGTTTGGCTTTCCAGGCGGTAGGATCAAGATGTTCGATGAGAATTTGGTTCATGCGATCATTGGCGGCAAAGATCTGGACTGCGGCTCGGCCGAGTTGAGTGTGCACCTTGTGTTGACGCGTGGTCACGGCTCCCTACTCCTTGACCTATAATACTTCCGGGCCGTCGGCAAGCGAGAAGTAATGCGGTTACTTCCGGTTTGCCTGACCACAACCGACGACACGACACGCGCATGGAGTTGCGAAATCGCGCGAATGGGCTGTTGAGCAATAATGCTCTCCGAGCGTTCACCTAAGTCGCTGCTGTTTGTTTGACGAATTTGAGGTGCCGCGGTGCGACCACTCTCTCGACGGAATTTCATGCAAGGTATGAGCACACTGCTGGCGCTGCCGCTCTTGCGCACAGAGGAGCCGGAAACCCTTTTGTATAACGGAAACATCTGGACGGTGGATGAAGCCCAGCCGCGAGCTCAGGCGGTGGCCATTAGGAGTGGGAGACTTCTGGCCGTGGGCTCGAACGCCGAGGTCCTGCCGCTGGCTACCGCGCGTACGCGCAAAATTGACCTCGCGTTTAAGAGTGTGCTTCCAGGCTTTAACGACGCGCATGCCCATCCTGTAGAGTCAGGCGTACAGCATCTGCGCAAAGTAGCCTGCGACAGCGACTCCATCCAAAAAATACAAGCTGTTTTGCACGCGCGCGCGTTGCAGACTCCACCCGGAGAATGGGTGCTCGGATTTTTGTACGACGACGGCAAGACTCCGCGCCCCATCAACCGGGGTGATCTGGATGCGGCGGTGCCCGATCACGCGGTGCTCGTCCAGCACCGCGGGGGCCATACGGCCTTCGTGAATTCCTTGGCGCTGCAATTGGCGCAGGTCAACGACCAGACACCCGATCCTGCGGGTGGCCGCTTGGAGCACGATGCCGCGGGGCACCTCACAGGTTTCGTAGGGGATGCCGGGATGCAAGTCTTTTTCAAGCTCATTTCGAATAAAAATACGCGCGAGGACTATCGCCAAGGCGCAACACTGATCTCCAAACTCTTTGCCACCAAGGGAGTCACCTCCGCGTGCGATGCCGACGCCTCGACGGAAGACGTTCAGGGCTACCAGGACGCACGCGATGCCGGCAAACTCGCGATGCGTTTGTATTGTCACGTCTCCGCTGCTTCTCTCGATCATTTTATGGCCGCGGGGATTCACACAGGCTTCGGCGACGAATGGGTACGCATTGGCGGCGTAAAACAGTACGCGGACGGCTCCATCTCAGAACGAACGGCATGGCTGTCGCAACCCTATATCGGGATCCCGAATAATTATGTCGGCTTGCAGCTTTCCAGCCGCGAACAGCTGTACGAAACCGGGCGCAAGGCGCACGAGGCGGGCTGGCAACTGGCCACCCATGCCAATGGCGACCTAGCGATAGACCGTATCCTCGGAGTCTACGAGCAAATCCAGAGGGAATTGCCAAGAAAAGAACCGCGTTTCCGCATCGAGCATTGCACTTTGCTTACGGATGCCTTGATCCATCGTATGCAAGCCCTCCAGGTGATTCCCGCGCCGTTTTCCCCTTACGTATACTTTCATGGCGATGTCATGCATTTCTACGGTCAAGAGCGGACACAACACATGTTCCCAATGCGGAGTTTTCTCGACGCCGGACTGCGGCCCACGGATTCATCCGATTACACAGCCAGCCCTGCAGATCCCATGATGTGGCTGCAATCGCAGCTCACCCGCACGGACATGAAGGGCAACGTTTGGGGTGCAAATCAGCGTATCACCCTGCAAGAAGCCATTCATTGTGGCACGGTCAATGGGGCGTACGCGGCCTTTGAGGAAGATCTGAAGGGCTCCATTCAGCCAGGTCAACTCGCGGACCTGGTGGTGTTCGCTCAGGATCCATTCAAGGCTGATCCATCCGAGCTGCTGAAGATCCGGGTGGAGCGGACCATGGTTGGGGGGATCTGGAAATATGAATCCTGATGGAGCATGCAAATGCCCATCGCCTGTAGACAGGCCGACCCATCCGACACTCGCGTGGCGCCATGGTTCTCGAAAGCTCGCTATCCCACTCTCCGACCTGCTTGACCATTCAAGAGCCTTGCCGTTCAACTTCTGCACTTCCTTGGTGAAGTTCGTCCCGTAGTCGCGGTCGGCGTCTGAAAGCAGCCATGCTTGACGCTTGTAGTTCCAATTGTCCGGGGCTAGTCGCTGGGCCTCTTTGAAGTGGGAAATCGCTTCCGTATCGTGACCCGCATGGTAGAGATATTCAGCCAAGCTGAACTCTGTATCGGCCATCAGACGATCTGGACTAACAGGTGTCAGCCGTTTTTTTAGCGCGTCTTCGCTGAGTATGAAAAAACTGCGTTCCCCCTTTGCCACCCAGTCACGGATGGCCTCGAGGTACGGGCCTGAATCCATGTGCGAATAAGACTTGAACCGATCGTCAACGAACGCCACTTCATTCGGGCGCACGATTTTCCCCTGCTCATTTATCCACACCGCGGTGGGAACGTTGACCATGCTGTAGAGCTTTGTAACGAGGTGCTGTTCGTCAATCAGGGCGATATATTCCGGATTTGCTTTATCGATCCAAGGACCAGCGTCTTTTACGCCGCCCGTATCCTGGGCTACAGAGACAATCTCGAAATTCTTATCTTTCAGCTCGTGATAGAAGATTTGCCACCCGGGCAAATCGAATCGGCACCCTCACCAGGATGCCCAGGTGATCAGCAGCACTTTCTTGCCGCGAAAGTCCCAAAGGGAATGGGGCTTGCCGCTCCTATCGGGAAGCGTGAAATTGGGCGCGTCGAGCGTGGCAAGATACCCGTTCTGAACGTCCTGGCGGGGACCAAAGCACCAAGTCGCCAGCTTCTCGTCGTGAGCGACGGGCTGTTTCACGAGCCGAGCAAATTCACTCAAATTGAACCGTGTGACTTTGCCTCGCTGTCCAAGGAAATCGGCCTCTCTTTGTTTCGGTAACGGAAAGCAAAGTTCACTCCGGCAAACGCCTTGCGGCTTGACAACAAAACCCGTCGCGCGCGTGAATTCCGCCAGCGTCATCCAAAGGTCTTTGGATTGTGGGAATGGAGAAGGAGTGTGCAGCTCGGTCGCTGCGTCGTCGTAAATCACCACGCGCCGTACTTGACCGGTCGATTCGTTGGCCATCGAACACAGGAAAATCAGTCCGAGGCACCGGAAGAGTGTCCTCATGGGCGGTAGTCTACAATCGGATTGAGTTCCAAGTACATTAAAAAGCCATGCCTCGCCGCCGCCGCTTTCTAGTTGAGCTTATGAGGAAGTGCCGCTCCCTAATCCAATTTCTCGTGCAAATCTAGACTGCTGCAGGCTGATATCGCGTCACCTGCCTGACAACGCTTACCGGAGGAGTGCTGTTTTCCGAAGGTACGTTTTGCTATGGCGCGGTTATGTTCGAGGCGTGAATATGGACGATCTTCCATCCATTAGGCTCCTGTTTGAATACGAGAGTGCGGCGATTCACCGTGTTGCCGTCGACCAGATGGAAAGTGACCAGCGCCACGTCCTCAGACAATTTCTCAACGCGTAAATCAACTGGATTAAGGTTCATATAGGGTGGAGCTGCGCGGCCAGATTTTTTTTGATTCTTTCGAAGACGCCGAGCCACGCCTTTTCAAACTGATCAGGCGAATCGATACGCCTAATATTCGGAGCTGCTGGATGGAAAATCGTCGCGGTGCCATTGACGCAAGCTAAAGGCCTGCCAATCAAGGTCGTCGAAAGCTGTCAAGAACGCGGACAATGCTTCTTCAACTCCAGGCCGTATTCGGGTTTGCCGACATTCGCTCCTGGGCGACCGCTGGGCCCATGGTCGCTAGAGCTAACATCGAGAAGCCAATCACTAAGTACTTTTTCAGGTCCATGCCAGCAATCTCCGAACACTCACGAAGTATATCCGCACTGTAGGTCCTGACAAACGCTGTTCCCGTCAATGTGAAGTACTACTTTACTTCTCCGATTTTCCGACAAATCGGGAGTTGACCTTGGGTTCCTGAAAACATACGGTTAGCGAGTGGCACTCAGTCGGCGTTCCGGTGTCCAATGTTGAAGAGGACCGAACGTCGCGAGGCGCAAAATTAAATCGAACGTATCGTCGCCCAGCCATAACTCTTCTAGAAGGAGATTCGGGATGAAATTCCTTTCTCTCGTCATCGCATGTGGCGTTGTAGGCTTCGCTGCACAAATGCCTACAGCTAAAACACAAAACCCACCGAAAGTGTCGGATGCCATTCACCAATTGTTCGTAGAGGACGGGGAAGATGCCAGGAATGGGATCTCAAAGTTCTCGGAGGAGGAGCTCACCGCGCGCGGAAAGGCTCGTCAAACGAAGGTGAGGGCCTTGCTGGCGGCCGGTGAACTAAAAACAGGCGAAGACTTCCACGAAGCGGCCTTCATTTTTCAACATGGGAACAACTCGGAGGACTGCCTATTTGCACACGTCCTTGCGATGGGGGCGGTGCTAAAGGGAAGCGATGAGGCAAAATGGGTCGAAGCAGCAACACTGGACAGGTACCTACAGTCGATTGGGCAACCCCAAGTATTCGGGACGCAATATCCCCTCGACCCAAATCTGCCACATCTCCCACATCCCCCAGTTGGTTCCCAAGCCGCGTTCCGTTCAGGAAGAACGCTAGCGCCCTACAACGAGGAGTTCCTGCCGGATTCGGCGCGACTCGACTTTTGCGTTCCGGCGCTGGCGCAGCAAAAGGAGAACCTGGCGATGTTCAACGCGGGCAAACGCCCGACAGAGACGATGAGGGCGCCGGGCTGCCCGCGCTAGGGACAGGAACTTTGCACGAAAATACACGGAGTCATAAAGGGGTCGCGATCTTGAACCAGCGCGTTTTTTTGAAACAACGATTTACGTCAGTCCCAGCGATTTGTCCACGGAACCGAAACAGCACTGCGAATACCTCCGACAGTAGATGAGTAGCCTTCAGCCTCGACTAGTTCGTCGTAAACGCGGTTCAAGGTGGAATCCGTCGCGGATCCTGGCCGCTCAAATGGACGTGAACTTATCGGGGCTTGGCCTATCGTTGCTAGATGCCTAGTGATCAGCGCGATATAGAGCTGCAGCAGATGAGCCACGAACATATCGAACGAGAAGGGCGCTGTGACCGCGGTCTGTCGTTCAAGAAGGCGTCACCGCGAAGAAGGTGCGCGAGCTGTAGCTGCAGCTGGAGTGTCTGACGGCTTGACCGAGGCCGCGGCGCGAGACAAAACGTAGGACTGGATCGCTCGCACTTGATCACGGTTGAGCGCGTCTTTAAACGACGGCATACCCTGTTGCTCGCGAGCTCCCCGCAGTACGATGGACTCGAATTGCCGGTGCGTTTCCGCGGAGGCATAGCGGAGGTCAGGAACGCTGGCGCCGGCGACTGCAATTACGCCGTGACAATACCAGCAGTACTTGCCATAGAGGATCTGGCCTTCATGCACGGTGGCTGGCGTGGCACTCATGTGGATCGCGGCTGAGAGAGGCCCGTTATGTTTGAAGGGTGGAACGTCGAGTTTTGCGTGCCCACCAATGGCAAAGGTAAGGATGCGGCCAAAGCCCGGCTTGAACGGCCCCGTCCCAGGAGCATTGACTAATCCAGCCGCACCGCCCCATCCGACCATTAGGGTAAGGTGCTGGACGCCGCCCACGAGATAGGTGACGGGCGGAGCCATGATACCGGTGCCGGCGTCGAACTCCCACAGCTTCTTTCCGTCCGTCGCACGATAGGCGCAGAGCATCCCATCAGCGCGGCCCTGGAAGACGAGGTTACCCCCGGTGGCGAGCACTCCGCCGCTCTCGACGACGGGAAAGCTGACGCGCCAGACCTCGCGTTGTTCGACAGGGTTCCACGCGATCAGATGACCGGTTGGAGGCGGAGAAGACAACAACTTGGCCAAGACCGGACCTTCGTAGCCAGGGTCGTTGCCGATGTTCACAAGCGTAGGATTCGACTTCCAGCCCTTCTCCGGAGCGTGTAGTGCTGTGTCTCCTTCTCTCGCCGGCACGTAAACAAGACCTGTCGCCGGATGGAACGCCATCGGATACCAGTTATGGGCCCCAGCAGGTGAGGGTGAAACGAGCACGGGACGCAGGCCGTCATAGGCGGTGGGCGATTCCAGAGGATGGCCAGTCTTGGGGTCAATCCCGGTGGCCCATGTGATTGTATTGACGAAGGCTTTTGCCGAAATGAACTGGCCTGTCTGGCGGTCGAGGACGTAGAAAAAGCCGTTTTTCGAGGCTTGCATGACGACTCTGCGCGTGCTGCCATTGATCGGCAGATCCGCCAGAATCAGGGGCTGCGTGGCGTCGTAGTCCCAGTTGTCGCCCGGCGTTGGCTGAAAGTGCCACACCAACTCACCATCGCTTGCGCGGAGCGCCAATATCGAGGCCAGGTACAGATTGTCGCCTCCACCCGGACTGCGAAGATCGCGATACCACGCGACACCGTTGCCTGTCCCCGTATAAACCAGATCGAGATTGGGATCATAGGCTATGGTGTCCCACGCCGTGCCTCCGCCACCAGCGATCCACCACTGTCCGTGCCAAGTTTTGGCGGCACTCTCCAGTGCTTTGGACTCGAATCCCTTCGCGGGATCGCTCGGCACGCTGAACGTGCGCCAGGCTAGCTTCCCGCTTTCCGCATCGTAAGCGGAGATATATCCCCGGACGCCAAACTCGGAGCCCGCGTTTCCGATGAGAACCATACCTTTGGCGATGCGTGGAGCGCCGGTAATCGCATAGGGCTTGGATTGGTCGACGGTGATTACATCCCAAACGGGGTTGCCCGATTTGGCGTCCAGAGCGATGAGCCGACCATCAAGCGTGCCGAAGTATACCTTGCTGTGGTACAAGGCGACTCCTCGATTGACAACGTCGCAACAGATCGTGCGGACGCGGGCACGAGGCACCTTGGGATCAAAGGTCCATAGGATTTCGCCAGTCTTGGCGTCCAGCGCATACGCCATGCTCCACTCACCCGTTGTGTAGATCACGCCGTTCGAGACGAGTGGCGTTGCTTCCAAGCCGCGGGTGGTGCCGAGCTCACGACTCCAGACCAAGCCGAGCTGGCCGATATTCTGCTCGCTGATTTGGTTTAGGGGGCTGAACCGCTGCTCATCGTAGGTCCGTCCATGCATCGTCCAGTCGGCCCCGTCGCTGAGTGCCTTTGAAGGACTGGACGACCTGCAAGCACTAAGGGTCAAAGACCCTACGAGTAGAAGGAGGATGTTGAGGCGCATGTTCACGACGATCGTGTGGTTGCTCACCTTTTTACTGACGAGAGATGACTCGCAACGCACTGCCACTTTCCGTTCGGCATCTTCACCCACGTATCAGTCCAGCGCTCGCCTGCATTGAGAGGCTTTCACGACGCATCCGTCCCTTTACCTGAGAAGCCGCCCGTCGCGATGGCCGTGTCGCCAAATACGCCAGCAACGGGGCGAGTAAGTCAGGATTGTTTATCTTTTGTGAGTGAAGCCACTGTTGTTCCAGTGCCGCCACGGCCTTCTCAGTCCCGCCGGTTGTCTGGGCTTGCGACCGCGTGGCAATCCACCAGAAAAGTAAACCGACTAGATGCAATATTAAGGTTCTCTTCATAGCTGTTCGATTTGTGTTGGCACCCTCGCCGAGCGGGAAGATGGTGTGGGAACCTTCCGGCCCTACGTTTTCGTTAAAACATAGACGGAGAGTGAAATGTGGCTGCAGCATAGACTTGCCAGGATTTCTTGTCAAGCGGAGGGCACTGAGTTTTTAGAAATGTTCCCTTTTCCTGTTCTGGTTCTTCGATCTTTGTGGAGTACGGTGGAGGCGGCACGAGAGAATCCCAGAATTGCACCCACGATATTCCCCAAGAGACCGTGCAAATTTTTGGATACAGTCCTGGGCGAAGCGCAGACTGCAACCCCTTATCCATCTCCTGCCCTGAGCCGAAGTGAAGTGATCGGCCATGCGCTTTATAACGGCCAGTCCTCGCCCTCACACTCACACTTGTGCGGCCATGGCTACATCGCCCGAGGAAGCTATCAACTGCCTTCCGGATTCCCAATATCATTCGCGACGTGCCAGTCATGAATGTAGTACCCTCACGCCGGTAGGGAGAAGCGGCATGAGATTAATCGTGAGAAGGCATTTCGTCGGGCTCGCCTCCGCGACAATTTTTTCGCTGGCGGCCAATGTGCAGGCCGCGCCGGCGCCACAATCTGCGGGAGACAAATTCGAGGTGTCGTTTCCCGCATCGGCGCATGCTGGACCAATCACTGGCCGCGTTTTTGTCATGATTGCGAAGAAAGAGGCACCTGAGCCGCGAATACAAGGTGGAGGATTCGGGGACATGCCTCCGATCTTCGGTTCCGACGTGAACGCATTAGTGCCCGACAGGGCTGCCATCATTGACAACGCCACGCCCGGTTATCCGCTGCGGAATCTGCACGAGATCCCTGCGGGCGAATATTACGTGCAAGCGCTTCTGAACATATATACTGAATTTCATCGTTCCGATGGGCACACCATCTGGGCGCACATGGACCAGTGGGAAGGCCAGCAGTTCAACATCTCGCCTGGAAACCTGTATAGCGAAGTCCAGCGGGTGCATTTGGACCCGGCGGCCGGTTACGACATTCGACTAAGCTTGACGAAGGTAATTCCACCGGTGCAGACGCCTGCCGACACGCCGTGGGTCAAGCACATCAAAATCCAGAGTGAAATGCTCACCAAATTCTGGGGCCATCCAATCTACCTAGGCGCGATTGTGCTCCTGCCGAAAGGCTACGATGAGCATCCCAACACGCACTATCCTGTGATTTATGAGGAAAACCATTTCAGTCTCCGGCCACCGTTCGGATTTTCCACCGAGGATGAATCGATCAGCGCCGGGCGGCGTGCGCAACTGGCCGACCTAAACCGTGAGACGAGCTACGAGTTTTATCAGTCGTGGAATTCCGAGAATTTTCCTCGCATGATTGCGGTTACGTTCCAGCACCCGACTCCGTATTTTGACGACTCTTATGCAGTGAATTCGGTGAACAACGGGCCCTTTGGCGATGCGCTGATTAAGGAGATGATTCCGTACCTCGAGGCGCATTTCCGGATGATCCCCAAACCGTTTGCGCGAGTGCTCACGGGCGGCTCAACGGGCGGGTGGGAATCGCTCGGCGTACAGGTTTTCTATCCGGACTTCTTCGGTGGGACATGGACGCTTTACCCCGACCCAATCGATTTTCGGCGTTATGGGCTTTCGAACGTATACGAAGACGAAAACGCGTTCTTCGAGCCGGAACATACCTGGCAGCAAGCGCCTCGCTACATAATGCGCAAGTCCGACGGCCAGCCGGAACTTACGGCGCAGGAGTTAAGCCAGCACGAAGACGTATTAGGCAGCCATGGACGTTCGGGGCAACAGTTGGAGATTTGGGAAGCAACTTACGGACCGGTAGGCGAGGATGGCTATCCAAAGCCGTTGTGGGACAAGCAGACGGGGAAAATCGATCACAGCGTGGCACTTTACATGCGCGACCAGGGTTACGATCTGACCTACAACCTCAAAACCAATTGGGCCAGCCTCGGGCCAAAGTTACGAGGAAAGATTCATGTCTACGTGGGCGACATGGACAATTTTTATTTGAACCTGGCGGTATACAAGCTTGAAGAGGAGCTGAAAGCGGTACAAAACCCGCCGTGCGATTGCGAATTCAAGTACGGCCGACCGATGAAGGGCCACGGCTGGCAGCCCACCTCGACTGCGAACCTGGTGCGATGGATGGCGGAACACATTGTGAAGAACTCGCCGTCCGGGGAGAACACGGCTGCCTGGCACTATTGATCGCCTAATTTGAGCAAGAGATGAATGCCTATCCACGGCCGGTCGCCTCCTCTCGCGAAACGAGGGAACGGAGGCAAGTCAACACGTCCGGTATTCCTGATATTCGACTTTCGTAATACGATTGTCTTGTCATGGCCATTGGACACCCAGTCGCCTCACGCCGAATCGGCATGTCCGCTCCATTACACTCGTGCTATCATTCGCCCAATTCGAGGTGCATCCGTGTCTCACTACACCAGACGTGAATTCCTGAAAACCGGACTCGCCGCCGGCGCCCTTGCCGTCACCGGGAACCTCCCGCTGAGCGCGGCGCGCCAGACCGCTACAGATTGGGTAACGCTCGGAAAATCTGGAGTGAAGGTGACGCGGCTCGCGTTTGGTACAGGCAGCTTTAGCGGCCGGGTACAGCGCGACTTGGGACAAGACGGGTTTACTAGGCTGGTGCGCTACGCCTACGACAGCGGCATTCGCTTCTTCGAGACTGCTGAGTCTTACGGCGAGATGCACAGGTTGCTCGGAGCGGCCCTAAAGGGCATTCCACGCGATAGCTATCGCCTTATGTCGAAGGTGACCACCCGAGAAGGTGTGAATCCGCAAGAGAAATTCGACGAGCTCCGCAAACTCGCGAATACCGAATACTTCGACGTTATGCTGTTGCACTGGCAACATACCGCGACATGGCCCGCAGACACGAGCAGGTGGCAGGATGGAATTCTGGAGGCTCAGTCGAAGAAGGCTATAGTGAGTCACGGCGCGTCGGTTCACGGGCTTCCGGCGTTGCGCCAAGTCCCCGGAAACAGGTGGCTCGACATCGCCATGATCCGGATGAATCACAAGGGCATCAGAATGGACGCCGAGGATTACAACACTGAAGGACTGGGCAACGTCACCGAAGTTGTTACCCACGTCAAGCAGGTACGCAAAGAAGGAATGGGCGTAGTCAGCATGAAACTTGTGGGAGAGGGTACGTTCAACCGTGAGGACCGCAAGGCGGCAATGAGATTCGCGATCAAGAACGCCGGTGTCGATTGCGTTACAATCGGCTACAAGAACACTGCGGAGATCGACGAGGCGATCGAGAATCTGAATCTGGCACTCGCCTAGCGGGTCTTATTTCATCTCTCTGATTCTTGCGCGAGCGTCGGATAGGGCCAGCACGGTTCCAAACGCTTCTTTGACCGAGCGCACAGTATGCGGGGCCACAAGAATATTTGAAGTAGGGCAAGAGGGATGAACCGTGAATACACCCAGCCGCTCAGCAACGAAATCATAGACGGAATCCAGTTACCGGCCAAGTGATAGGCCTCAATTCCAGACTCTGGGCCTCCTCCTGGCATTGAGATAGTACAGGGCCAACTCGGCGACAATCACAAGCGAAGCGGGCAGAATCAAGAGTAGCTGTCGCGAACAGCGCATGGCTCCTCGGTCAACCGACGGGTTTCTTCATGAGCTGTTCTAGGCGCTCGAACGTGCTTAGGTGACCGCAAATTTTGGCGGCCTCTGGAAGCTCGTCTCGCGCGATGCCTATTTGCGCAATGTCCCTAGCGAGTTGGGTATATATCCTGCTGTACGTGGGGTCTCCTTTGGGCGTGCCTTTCTTCTTCTGCTCATTCAGCGCGATCTCCAGGCTCCTGAAATACTCGACGACTTCGGGCTGAGTTTCCATCGCCGTTCCCTCCCGATGCGGGATTCTATCACGCACCATTAACGAATTCGGAATCGCAAGGGCGGAAGCTAGCCGGGCGCGCGAGCAATTCAGTGGGCCGGGGCAGCCAACTCCATCGCGCAGCGCATATTCAGGATTTGATTGAAGGCGCTGGAATCGTCTTCGAACTGCCGACCAAACGGACGGCATGGACCTAACCTTACGGCGTCAGCCCGAACTCATCCGTCCTGCAAAGCGATCCTGATGGCTTGCTCGACGGGCGAGTACGCCCCATCCGTGCGGTTGAGAAGAAAGGGCCCAGCCGGCACCAGAGGCGGCTGGGCGAGAAAGCGCGGGCGGGAACCGCGATGCGGCTGAGCCGCATGCACCAGAAACGGATGGCACAGGTAGACGGTGCCTGCGTCGCCTGTCGCGTGTACCTCACGCCGCGCAGCCGTTTCAGCAAAACCCTCCGCAGCGGCTAGGTCTCTTGCCGATAGACCGTTGTCCCCCGCGGGGGCGAGAATCCTTGCGACATCGAGATGCGAACCGACGCGAATGCGGGTTGGCGCATCACTTTCGCCGACATCGGAGAAAAGAAACAGCATCAGGAGGGCTCTTCCCTTAGAAAACACGTTGACGCGCCAGTTCAGAAAATCATTGGTATCGCCGAGATCAGGAGGGAAACTGCTATCCACGTGCCAGCCCGCGTCTCCTGGATCGTCGGGCGACGGAAATCGAATCGGGAACGTCCCGAGATCGCTTCGAGGCCGCCATCGGCCTGGACCGACGAGTTGATCGAATGCTTGGTGCAGGACTGGCATGTTGGCGGCCCTGGTAAACGGCGCTTGTTCATACATGCCGAGGCGGATCACCGGCTTCGTCCAGGTTGTTGGATCGGCCTCATCGCAGCCCGTGTCCCGCCAGAGGATGGAACGGCTCTCGTCCGCAAGCTCACGCGGAAAAGCCCCCTGGATTTTCACGAAGCCATCATGGATGAACTGCCTGATCTGCCCATCGGCCACCACCGATGGCGCACGAGAATCAAGCGTTAGGCCATATCGGACAGCTTTTTCGTGGTCCACGGCGAGAACCTAACTCTATTCAGTATAGGGTATGGGAAAAGGTAGACCGAGTAGTCGCTCGCCCTCGTCCACCATTCACAATTTCCGATCGGATAACAGACCACGCGGAAGTAATGCACATGCTTGATTACTTGCCGGACGACTGGAATCCAGCCTGCTTCCCCCGAAGTCATGTCGGAGGAAATGGGCCGCGGGGGAGTACTTTCGAGGCTCCGGTCTCCTCGAACGCCGTTCTTGGATGACGGGGGCCACAAGTATGAGATGCCCACTTGCCTTAGATCGCCATAGCCAGTGCGGATCGACTCTACTCTCATGGAATCGCTCAGGCACAGTCTAGTGTCACGAAGCGCTCAATCTGATTGACGCGACGTCCCGCCCAGGTACGACATCGACTTGCAAACTTGGATCGGCGGCCGGCACGTATGTCACAGGCAGGCCAAGCTCGCGCCGAATGATATTGCAGCCCTGCGCGATCGCACTCGCCTTGTAGAAGGCGATCTCTCGGTTGCACCCCTGACGGCCAAAGCCGCAATCGCTCGATACAATCAAACGCTCTGCCGGAATGAACCTCAGCGCCTTGCGAATCTCGGCGGCCACGTCTTCCGGTCGGTCCGCCTGCAGCGTGCGATGGCTGACGCCGCCCACGGCAATTTTCTTTTTCAGGTTTTGCTTGAATGGCTCAAATAGTTCGAGATCTTTCTGATTACGATCCCTCATTTCAAGCGTCCACACATCGCCCCGGCATCGCTCCAGATAGATCTCGATGGACTTCGCGTAACTCGTATCTTCCATCACGCGCTGCATGTTCGGATTGCCCCAACATGTGTGGATCCACAACTCGACGTCATCTAGCCCTTGGACCTCGCGGTTGAACGCTTCGACCATAAACTTGACCTCTTCATGGTCTTTGCCGTAGGTGTTCGCCATGAAGTGGAACGTCGGCTCCTCGACCTGGATGCACCGGCAACCTGCATCACGCAGCGCGAGCAATTCCTTATTCATTGCTTCTGCCATATCCCAAATCACTTGGCGCTTGTCCTTGTACTTGGGCGTGTGGATGTCCAGGAAAAGCGCCATCACCTGCGAGCAGCACGTGCCGAACTTTACCGGCTTGCGAGTCTTCCCCTGCGCCATCCGCCACAATTTTGGATAGCCGAGCGGCTTGTGCTCGATCTTGTCGACAACGTGCGGCCATCGCCAGCCAGTATAGATCTCGTTCAGTAACGTGCCGCATGGATAGTGGAGCCAAGGCGCGGTCGTCTGCTCCGGCTGCAGATAGTCCCCTTCAAATCCGGCCCAGCGCTGGAGCGGGTAGTGGTGCCACGCGCGGCCTGCCATGTCCTCATCGAGGTGAAAGTCGCCGTGCGTGAGGATGTCGAGCCCCGCTCGCTCCTGATCACTTATCACCACCGCCAGCGCGTCTTGAAACTTCTCGCGAAAGCGGATATCGAGCATGCAGGTGTCCAGCGGGCGGCCCCACATACTCACGTCGAACCAGCGTGGTCGCGGAAACGAGCCTGTGACAGTACTTGGAAGAATCAGGTTGGCGGTGGCAGTGAACATGGGTTCCTCCGATCGGCATTGTACATCCACTCAGGTTCGGTCGGGAGTCGACGCAGCTGCAGGCGGTAAACCCACAGTAAGCCTCGCTGAGAGTTCTAAACAGGCTTATGAAAAAGTCTGTGAAAGATAAGTCCCGATCAACCCGGTTGTCGGAGATCAGCCGGCGGCTGTTCGAGATGCAATCCGCCGAAATGAGGCCGCTGCGTGTAACCGAAGGCGGGCTTTGGCAGGCTTGCGATGCACTCTTCGGAGCACGCGTGCACCAATAGCGGAAGCACGTCAGTCGCAATTCTCAGTGAAATCCACGCCTGATGTATTTTCTCTTGCGAGAAAAGTCCGCCGCACACGCTGCAGGTCGCCGGTGCGAGCGCGGTCGAAATCTGCGGCAATCTCGGAAACGGAGGTCTGTACCTGTAGTTGCCGTAAAGACACCGCGTACTGACACGACTTCGAGTCAGGCGCTCGCACCTCATGATCTCGTATGGAAACCAATGCAGACAACGCGAAGTATACGGATCGAACTCTTCTAAATTCGTCATGTCGCCTATCTCGGGAGGGATTCGCACAAGGTGGCTCCCATGCAGGCTCAAAACTTTGACTGACTTCAGTGTCCCAATCGATTTGGGCAGCGTGACGATCTGCTCGCACTTTTCGGAACCGATTCCCATCATCGGATTTAGCTCATCGGACCCTTCATCGCGAACCTTCGCGATGTACGCTTCCAGCGATTTCCATGCGTGAGAATCTGTCTCCTGAACTTCGGTATGAAACAAAAGCTCCTGCCACTCGGGGCGAAGGCCATGTTCTCCGGCGTCCGCATCTTCCACTTCATCGCGTTCGTATTGCGCATCGAGGCAATGGCACGACGCGTAGCGCCGCACCGGGTTGGGTCTCAATTCGGCGTCCGATGTTCCTGATCGCTGGTTAAAGCGAGGGCGAAACAGCTTCACGGGCGGATCGGCAGCGGACTTCTTCAGACCCTTGTGGAGAAGGACGGCTATCACAGCACCCGCGGCCAAGATAACAAACAAGCCGAACCGATCCCAGAATACGGGAACAGCCAAGTAACAGAGGACTGAGATATATTGAAAGACCACTTGGAGCAACAGATTAGACGATTCGCGTCTTTTTTACGACGCCCTCTACCACTTGCACTACTGGATGTCTAATTAAGCGCAATTCGCGGAGATGTGAACTCACCGTTTCACGCAGTTCGCCGGTCTGCGTGCGCGGTGCCAAGGGCTAACGGACATAAGCGTTATTAAATTACCTTGACGTATGGCGGGGTGCTATTCGAATGTTAAGCTTATGGTGTCCTTCGACAAGTCGCGGTCTCTGCTGTTGTTTGGAAGTTGTCTCCTCGTTATTGTGGGTACTGGATCACTTCGGTCCCTTGGGCAAACCAGGACTGAGCCGAGGAAGCCTGCCGTTCGTGCCAGCAAAGAGCAGACAAAACTGTCGTTCAACGAAACGATTCAGCCCATTCTGTCTGAGAACTGTTACGCGTGCCACGGGCCTGATCCGGGCGCGCGAAAGGCCAAACTACGGCTCGACCGGGCTGAGTTCGCCTTGGTGCCGCACGATAAGTTCGGCCCCGCCATCATCGCGGGGCAGCCCGACAAAAGTCCGCTGGTGCGGAAAATCGAGGCGAAGAATCCCAAGGATCGCATGCCGCCTCCGGAAGCCCACAAGACTCTGAAGCCCGAGCAAATTGCGCTCTTGCGCGAGTGGGTGAAGGAAGGGGCGGAGTACGAGGAGCATTGGTCGTTCCTCGCGCCAAAGGCGCAAGCCGTTCCCGTTGTGAAGCAAGGCGCGTGGGTGCGCAATGCCATAGACAACTTCATTTTGGCGCGGCTGGAAAAGGAGGGGTTGACTCCGTCACCGGAAGCGGATCGGAGGTCGCTCATTCGGCGCGTGACGTATGACCTCACAGGCCTCCCGCCGACTCCAGAAGAAGTCAAGGCGTTCATCGAAGATAATGCGCCCGATGCGTACGAAAATGTTGTGAACCGGTTGCTGGCAAGTCCTCGCTACGGTGAGCATCGTGCGCACTATTGGCTGGACGTGGCCCGTTATGGAGACACGCACGGCCTTCACACCGATCACTTCCGCAGTATCTGGCCCTACCGCGACTATGTGATCAAAGCCTATAACGAGGACAAGCACTTCGATCAGTTCATCAAGGAGCAGCTTGCCGGAGATATGATGCCGGACGAAACTCTGGACTCGATCGTCGCCTCGGCATATGTGCGTGCAGGAATCAGCACTGCCGAGGGAGGCACACTCAGTGAAGAGCTTCGCGTAAACAACAAGCGCGAACGGACGGAGGCATACAGCGCGGCTTTTCTGGGTCTGACAGCCGGGTGCGCCAACTGCCACGATCACAAGTTCGATCCGATTACCCAGAAGGATTTCTACCGGCTGACAGCATTCTTCAACAACCTCACTGAGAATCCCTTCAACGACGAGCGAAAGGACTGGCCGCCGTTTCTGCTCGTTCCAAAATCGGAAAATAGGGCTGCTTATGAAGAAACGCTCGCAAAGCGCACGGCTTTGAAGCGCCAAATTCACGATCGCCGAACTCAGGCGCGGGAATTGATCTCAACATGGCTCGCCCATCAGGAGCGTGCTCCGCGTCCCGTCAGTTCGGATGGCTTGGTCGTGCGCCTCCGATTTGACGAGCAAAGCGGAGACGTATTCGCGGACTCGGCATCTGGCGTGAAACGCAAGTTTCTGACGGCAACGGGCGCTCCCGTCGTGTGGGGCGAAGGCACCTGGTTTTGGCCGTACATGCGGATGGAAATCAGCACGCGGCTAGAACTCCCCGACGTTGGTGATGAAGAGGCGGCAAAGCCCTTTAGCGTTGCCACCTGGCTGCATCCGCATCTCCGTCCGCTCGAACCCAAGGACGAAGGCAAGCCGGACGGCGTGATCCTTTCACGCGCAGAAGCGACTCAGGACGGTCGCGGGTGGCAGCTCATTTCCAGCAAAGGAAAGCTGGCGTTTGTGCTCGCGCACAAGTTGCCGGATGACGCGATTCAAATAGAGACGAAGGGAAAAGTCCTAGCGGTGGGCCGGTGGAATCATCTGGCGGCTACTTATGATGGTTCAGGCAAAGCGGCAGGAGTGAAACTCTACGTTGACGGGAAGCTGCAAGAAGTAACGGTGATTAAGGATGCGCTCAACGACAGCTCCAGCACGAACGCACCCCTGGAATTCGGCCGCATGCATCCTGACGCCAACCCCTTGCGCCAATCTGGTTTTCAGGATTTTCGTTTCTATCAGCGCGCACTTTCGAACGAAGAGGCGGCGCGATTGCCGTTTGAGGATTACGTGTCGGAAGTTGTGCGCAAGTCTCTGGCCGAGTGGACTGAGGATGAACTGCACGCGGTAAGTGAATACTACTTCGCGGAACTGGATGAGCCGACGCGTACGTTTAGGGCTCAAATTTCTCTGCTCAACCAAGAACTGGACGGTCTCTCCAAGGACGGAGACATCGTGATCATTAGTCAAGAGGCGCCTACTTTGGCGTATGCCGACGTTCTCACTCGCGGTGCGTTTAGCGCGCGCACAGAGCGCGTGCGCCCCGGCGTGCCGCATTTTCTTCCGCCCCTGAAGGCAGGAGTGCCGCTGGACCGCTTAACGCTTGCGGAATGGACGGTCGGTTCATCGAATCCCCTTACACCGCGCGTGACCGTAAATCGCATGTGGTCGGAAATGTTCGGCACGGGCCTGGTGGAAACGACCGAAGATTTCGGTGTGATGGGCGCGCGGCCGAGTCATCCTGAGCTGCTCGACTGGCTTGCGCTGGATTTTCGCGAACACGGCTGGGATGTGAAGCGCTTTTACAAACAGCTAGTGCTTTCGGCTACTTATCGGCAGTCGGCGCGCGCGACTCCCGAGCTAGTCGAAAAAGATCCAAAGAACCGGCTGCTGGCACACGGACCGCGATTCCGCATGGATGTGGAGATGCTCCGCGATACCGCCCTGGCGACCAGCGGTTTGCTTGTCGAAAAAATTGGCGGCCCGAGCGTGAAGCCCTACCAGCCGGCTGGCGTGTGGGAAGCGGGCAGTCACCAGAACAGTGATACAAGAGCGTATGTTCAGGATCATGGTGACGCGTTGTATCGTCGCAGTCTGTATACATTTTGGAAACGCATGGCGACCATGCCCAACATGGACGCTCTGGACGAGCCCGTGCGGGACGCTGCGTGCACGCGGCGTCAGCGCACCGATACTCCGCTGCAGGCGCTTGTGCTAATGAACGATCCGCAGTGGCTGGAGGCGGCGCGGCGCTTGGCGGAACGCTTGATTCATGAATCGTCGAACGCGGAAGGACGTCTCAATGCGCTCGGCGAGATTTTGCTGGCTCGTCGGTGGGAGCCAAGAGAAAAAGCCGCGCTCGAACGTGCTTTGGCGAAATTCCAGTCAACGTATGCGCAAGATGAGCCCTCTGCGGAAAAACTGGTTGCCGTAGGTGAAAGCAGGCCCGACATAGACTTGCATGCCGACGAGGTGGCTTCCTGGATGCTGGTTGCGAGCGCGGCCATGAACCTGGACGCGGTCTTGAACAAATGAGAAAATTGAGAAACTAATGAAGCCGGAAAGTCCTTTGATTCAAGGCGAATGTTGCGACCATGGCGGCGAAGGTCCAACCGTTTACGATTTGCCTGTACCGCTTTCTCTCCGCCAGGAATGGAAGCGCCTCGCCACGCGCAGATACTTCCTGGGCCGAATGGGAAAGACGCTTGGCTGGGCAGGTCTGACGAGTTTACTTGGCAATGCGTTCGTCGGGCGCGCGGCAGCGGCTGAATTGTCTGGCGGGGGGGCTCATCGCCTGCCGGATTTCGCGCCAAAAGCGAAGCGAGCGATCTATTTGTTCATGTCCGGCGCCCCATCGCAGATGGACTTGTGGGACTACAAGCCTGGACTGACATCTCTTTTCGACAAGGACCTTCCCGATTCCGTTCGAGGGAACCAGGCACTGACCGGCATGACCTCCGGACAGGCGCGTTTTCCGATTGCGCCTCCGCATTGGGGCTTTTCGAGACAAGGAAAGTCTGGCCGTTACGTCAGCGATTTACTGCCGTGGACGGGCAAGTTGGTGGACGACATCACGTTGATCCACACGATGCAAACTGATGCGATCAATCATGAGCCAGCAATTCTTTTGATCAACACCGGCAACATGGTGCCCGGTAAGCCTTCGCTTGGCTCCTGGCTATCGTATGGCCTCGGAAGCATGAACGAAAATCTTCCCACCTTTGTTGTTCTCAATTCACTTACGATTCCGGGCACAGACCTTCAGCCAATTTCGCCGAAGTTGTGGAGCAGCGGATTTCTTTCCAATGAATACGCCGGAGTGGCTTTTCGGTCGCAAGGGGCTCCTGTGCTTTATCTCGACGATCCAGCCGGAATGAGCCGCGATGTTCGTCGCGAGCTAATCGACGCGGTGAACACGATCAACCAGACGACGTTTGAAGAAGTAGGGGATCCGGAAACACACGCGCGCATTCATCAGTATGAAATGGCGTTTCGCATGCAGGCTTCGTTGCCCGAGCTCACCGATCTCAGCGACGAGCCTGCAAGCACATGGACTTTATA
>WNFS01000899.1_pt1 | contig 27058 bp, 16 predicted proteins | sample 5400141 | NCBI WGS metagenome assembly WNFS01 (sample SAMN13153358, study PRJNA577476) | soil metagenome | isolation source: 60 cm saprolite under Madrone tree | place: USA:California | collected 2016-06-14
TGCGACAAGCAAAACCACAAACGGTGGCGCACCCGGCCGCCCACCGAGGGGTACTGGCCGGAAGGCCGGTGCCGGGAAGGAAACGCCGGCGGGAATGCGCAGGGACTCCGCTTGGAGGACCCGGTACGATTTAGGGAAGGTAGGGGATACCCGACGTTTCGCAGTCGGGCTGTAAGTTTCGATCGGTGAAGGGTCCAACCAGCCACCTCATCCCATTCACCCTAAGGGTACCCCTTTGGAGGCGTGAAATGTTCAAATCTCCGGTACATCGGAATATCTGGCTTGCTTTGGCAGCGGCAGCCGTTTTCACGGCAGCGGGCTGCTCGCACGCGGCCACCGACCAAGCCAGTAACACTGCAAAGGAAGCCGACACATCAAAACCTGCAGCCGCAGCAAAACCAGCTGCTGTAGCGAAACCAGCCTTGGCAGCAAAAGCTGCCGCCGTAGCTAAGGCACCGGAACCGACGATGATGGTCACAGTGCCGAAAGGTACCGCAATCAGCGCGACAGTACGCCAAACGCTGGCCACCGACAAGAACAAGGTCGGTGATACCTTTGCCGCCAGCCTCACCACGCCGATTCAGGTAGAAGGAAAGACCGTGATTCCGAAGGGCGCGCACGTAACCGGCCGAATCGTCACGGTGAAAAAAAACGAATTGAAAGTGGCTCTGGCTTCGGTGGTAATCCACGGGAAGTCCTACCCGCTGGACACCAATTCGATCGCAGGACCGAAGAGGCAGGCCAAGAACGATACGAAAGATGCCGATAAGGCCAAGGCGAGCAAGAACGTAACGCTCCTGGCTGCCAAGAGTCAGCTGACATTCAAGCTGGCGAAGCCAGTCACCATTGCCGTGAAGGGATAGCAAACATAACCAGGTAGTCTTTAGCCGCCGAGCTCCAGCCAGCGTAAGCTGACTGGGTTCGGCGGTTTTTTTTCCATCCAATAGAGAGTGGTCCCGTGCGACGCCGAATTCACAGCCTGCTCCAACCTGCCTCCCGCATCAACACCAGATCCGCAGAATTCGCCACCGCCCTAATGTCTGCGCCACCTCCCCGGAGCGAGAAAGAAATTCGATTCTAGCCCCGGTTGGCAGGTGTAGGATGCTGCCGAACGAGGTTGGACGGCGAAATCTGAGGTGCCCGTTCAGAAGCTCGTTCGTAGGAGGAAATCCATGAGGAACATTCGACTTTACCTAGCCGCAGCAGGACTCATCGGCGCTTCGCTTCTCGGGAGCACCACCGCCAGCACCAGTGGCGGCTATCTTGAAACAAACCTCGCCGCCAAGGGTCAGACGGAAACTGGCAGTAATCCCGTCGTGCTCATAACGGATCTCGTCGCCGACGTTCGGAACTTGATTGACAGGAATGGCATATTGCAGGGAGCGGCCGTCATCGATCCAAACCTGGTGAACCCCTGGGGGATCACAGAATCGGCGGCTTCGCCTTTCTGGGTGGCAGATAATAATCAGGGAGTTTCGACAATCTATAGGGTGCCGGGAGCGAATAACACGCCGGCCAGTGTCGTACCACTCGTCGTTAGTATTCCCAGTCCGTCCGATCCACTAAACCCGAAGGGAGCACCGACCGGGGCTGTCTTCAACCTGGGCTTGACTGGGCAAGGATTCAAGATCTCCGGAGTGGACCAACACAACAACGCGGCCACCGCTGCGGCTATTTTTCTGTTTGCTACCGAGAACGGGACCATCGTCGGATGGAACCCGGGCATCAATCCTCCGGGCTTTGACCCTAATAAGGCGGGAACCTATGGCATCGTCGCAGTGGACAATTCCACGAATCCCACCGCGGCGGATGGCGCCGTGTATAAGGGGCTTGCCATGGCCACGGACACCACCACTGGCAAAACTTTCCTGTACGCGACTAATTTCCGAGCTGGCACCGTCGAGGTGTATGACCCCTCGTTTACTCTCGTCACCCCGTCTTCCAATGCGTTCACCGATCCCAAGCTGAAGTCCGGCTATGCCCCGTTTAATATCATACCGGCCAATGGCGAGCTGTTCGTCACCTACGCGGTGCAAGACGCAGCGAAGCATGACGACGTCGCCGGGCATGCTCACGGCATTGTGGATACTTTTGATCTGAACGGTCAAATGATTGCCCGATTCACCCAGCACGGGCATCTCAATTCGCCGTGGGGATTGACGCAAGCTCCGGCGAGCTTCGGCCCGTTTGCCGGCGCCATTTTGATCGGCAATTTCGGCGACGGTCGGATTAACGCTTTCGATCCCGGTACCCACGAGTTTCTCGGCACAGTCGTCAATTCCAAGGGACAAGAGATCTTGATTGACGGGTTGTGGGGCCTGAGGGTTGGCAACGGAGGTGCCGGTGGTGAGATTAACACCATCTACTTCACTGCCGGGCCGAACGGTGAGAAGGACGGCCTCTTCGGCAGCCTCACTCCAGTGGCACTTGGCACGCCATGTGGAAGGCCTTGCATTTAGCCGCCCGGTAGGGCGCCTTTATTCGGCTCGCGCGGAGGATGAAAGGCCGAGACGGTGGAGGTTGGGGGGATGCGGGAAAAAGCAAAGAGCGGGCACAACGTGTTGTGCCCCTACAAGGAAAAACCTTGGGGCTACCCTCCAAAAAAACCGATAGCGGTTCGATTGGATATCCTGATAGGCGCGGTGATAAAATCTGGCGCGCAGGAGTTAGCGAGTATCGGAAAAATTCTCGTACTTTTAATATCCAGTTCGAGCAAGATGGCTGATCGTTAGTTCTTCGATGAGGGCCCGTTCTAGGTTTTACATTCCACAACTCCTTTCGAGGAGAAGATAGGGTGCCTAAATGCATAAGACGCTTGTTCTCGCCCTTTTAGCCTTTTTGACTCCCATGGCGCACGCCGATCAAGGTGGTTTTTCCAATTCCGGTGGTTCAACGCTGGTAAGTTCTGGGGTTGTCATCAACTCGAGCGTTGCCACTCCCGCTGGCACTTTGACGATTCACTGCCCCAGCAGCAGCGCGGGCCAATGCGCTGGCGGCGACTATAGCTATGTTTCCAATGACGGGACCACGACCCTAAGCGCGAGCTTTACTAGTGGCGCATTCAGGGAAAGTTGCTCGGGCGGCGGCAGGGGTGGCCATTACTCCTGCAGTTACAGCTTCACTGGCTACATCAGCGGAACTTTGACTGCGAATGGCGCGGCTCAAGCGATCACTGGCGTAACCTATCAGGGATTTGGAACTGGCGGTGCTGCGGCCAAAGGAACAACAGCCTATAATTCTGCTTACACGCCGTTCTACTTCTCCAATAGCGGACAAATCCTACGCTCGGACGACCTGAACGGCACCAACCTGATCACGTTTGGAACGCAAGGCAGTGATGTCGGGCAGTTTTACGGCGCCAACGGCATTGCGCTGGATTCCGCTGGCAGAATTTACATCGCCGATACTTATAACGGCCGCGTGGTTCGCATCGACGATATGAATGGCACGACCTGGACGAGCTACGGCACGTGGGGTCCCGATGTCGGCCAGTTCATGGATCTATCAGGCATCAGCATCGATTCCGCCGGCAGGATCTATGTGATGGACACAGGCAACAACCGGCTAGTCCGCATCGACGACATGAACGGGACGAACTGGACAACCATGAACGGAATCGGGTCCGGGGTTGGCCAATTCGCGCAGTATGTCGCGCCCGTTGCGTTTGACGCCAGCGGACGGATCTATGTGGCAGACGCTGGTAATGGGCGGCTTGTGCGCATGGACGATATGAACGGCACCAATTGGACTACCTTGACGCAGTCCCCGGTGATCAACTCCTACATCTACTCCTTGCAATCTCCCATTGGAGTTGTCGTGGACGCGGCCGGCAAGATTTACATCGCCGATGCAGAGTATTATCAGCCGGCGCTGATTCGGGTCGACGATATGTCGGGAGCTAATTGGACGTCCATCTACCTGGGCGCCAATTCAACGCCGAACAGCATTGCCATCGATTCGAGTGGAATGGTCCTCTTAGGAGGTGGCGGAGCGAGAATTGTGGACAACATGACGGGGGTTTTCAGCTCATCGAGCTCGTTGACCCAAGCTTATGGTCCCTCCTACGTCTTCGGAGCGACTCTCGTACCATTGCCGAGTCCACGTCCCTCGGCAATCAGCTTTTCACCGGCCACTTTGACTTTCGCCAACCAGGATATCGGAACCTCTAGCAATTCCCAACCCGTCACAATCACCAACTTCGGGGGCAGCACGCTGAACTTTTCCGGCATTTCGGCGAGTGGAGACTTTGCTGAAACAAACAATTGCCCGAACAGCTTGGTTGCAGGAGCAAGTTGTACAGCCAATGTATCCTATACGCCTACGGTCACAGGTCCGGAGGCCGGGTTGCTGACCCTCAATGACGACTCGGGCAACCTGGGTGCGTCGCAAGCCGTAACTCTCGCAGGAACAGGAACCCTGCCGCGGCACCTTACCTTGTCCCCCACAACGCTCAATTTCTGCTGCTACACTATCGGCGATAACCCCAGCCAGACTGTTACGGTCACTAACACCAGCGGTGCCGCTGCCGGGATCGCCGGAATCGCCATGAGTGGGGATCCCTCTTTCGCGCAGGGGACGACGTGCGGAGCTATCTTAGCGGCAGGTGCAACTTGCACCGTCACAGTGAGCTTCAACCCGGTCGCCTATGGCACCTTCACTAGCACGCTGATCGTTACCGAAAGTTCTGGCGCGCAGGAGACTGTCTCTGTCAGCGGCACCGCGAACCCAGACAACTAATTCGGCGCAAGGTAGTCTGCGTCCGTGAATGGCATGAGTTAACGGCTAGTTCCAACCTCCCGTCGGCGTCGCGCTGGACATCGATGGCGACACTCTGCCCTCTCTATCTTAGAGTTGCGGCCCAAGCGCACTGGACGATTATTTTGAAACGTTTTATACTCGCGCCGTTTTTGGGCGCTTTACGCCCTCGTTCAAGGAGCGCATGTGAAAATTCGCTTTTTACTCTCTATTTTCTTTTTTTCGTTCTGCGCGTGCTGCGCTTTCTCCCAGGACTCCAAATTCCGGCCTACCAACCAGCAGATTCCGGTGCCGGATTGCTTGAACATCAAGGGTTTGGTGGACGGCTACAAGGCCTGTACTGCCGAGGATCATCGGCTGTGGCTTGCGGACATTACGCACTGGCGCAACGAGCGCCGGATTCGGATCGGCTACAACGGCTCGCGTTACGAAATGCCAGAGCTGCGGTGGACGCAGTCCAGCTTCATGCAGCCGCAAATGATGGTGCAGGACCGTTTTTTCTACGACCCCGTCGCAGGGAACTACACCGTGGACCGGTATCTCGATGATCTGCAGCAGCGCTACGGCGGCATCGACGCGGTGCTTATCTGGCCGACTTATCCAAATATGGGGATCGACAACCGCAACCAGCACGACATGATTCGCTGCATGCCGGGCGGCGTCGCCGGCGTGCGACAGATGATCGCGGACTTTCACAAGCGCGGCGTTCGCGTTTTGTTTCCGGCCTTCCGACGAGGAGCTCGCGTGGAACGTGATGACCTGGGGGCAGTATCAGTATCCGTTTACGCCGCTGGTGGACAAGTACAAGTGGCTCGAGCCGCGGCATATGGTCAACATTTCCGACCGCTGGAATCGAAGCAAGGCGAATAATCTGCAATTTGCGTTTTTCAATGGGGTCGGCTGGGAGAGTTGGGAAAATATTTGGGGCATTTGGAACGGAATCACGCCGCGGGATGGCGAGGCCACGCGGCGTGTTGCGACCATGGAGCGAGGCATCGCTGAATATCTCGTGAGCGGCGATTGGGAGCCGATGTATCCAATGTTGCGCTACGGAGTTTTCGCAAGTCGCTGGCCGCTCGACGGGCGCACCGTGTGGACGATCGTGAATCGCAATGAATATGACGTGGACGGGCCGCAGATGGAGGTTCCGACCGCGGCGGGTATGCGGTACTTCGATCTCTACGGCGGGACGGAATTGCAAGTACACAAAGATCCGACCGGCAAATCCGTTTTGAGTTTTGCGATAGAGAGCAATGGTTTCGGAGCCATTTTTGCTGCGAGTTCCGAGCCCGACGCGAAGATCCAGAAGTTGGTGGCGGAGATGAAACAATTGGGCTCAAAACCGCTCAACAGTTTTTCCAGCGAGCGAAAGATTTTGCAACAGGATATCGTGCCGATCGCCGCCACCAGTGCGGCTAGTAGCGCTCCACGAGGGATGGTGCAGATTCCCGAAGCGGATTTTCTCTTCAGAGTGAGCGGAATCGAAATTGAAGGGTTCAACGACATTGGAGTGGACGTGCAGTATCCCTGGGAAAACGCGCCGCGCCGATTCCATGAGCATGCCATGCATATTAAATCGTTTTATATGGACAAGTATCCGGTCACAAACGCGGAGTTCAAGAAGTTCCTGGATGCCGCGCACTACCACCCCAAGGACGAATTGAATTTTCTACGAGACTGGAAAGACGGGGCTTTTCCTTCGGGCTGGGATAATCGGCCCGTTACTTGGGTTTCACTCGACGATGCGCGGGCTTACGCCGCCTGGGTAAAGAAGCGTTTGCCGCACGAATGGGAGTGGCAATATGCGGCGCAGGGCACCGATGGCCGCGTCTATCCCTGGGGCAACCAGTGGGACGCGTCCGCCGTTCCGGAAGCGGATAAGAACCGGACGATGCGCAGTCCGGATACCGTCGACGCGCATCCGAAAGGAGCTAGTCCGTTTGGAGTGATGGACCTTGTCGGCAACGTGTGGCAATGGACGGACGAATTCACCGACGAACATACGCGGGGTGGAATTCTGCGCGGAGGAAGCTACTACCAGCCGCAAGGTTCGATTTGGTATTTTCCGCAGGCGTATAAACTCAGCGAGCATGGAAAATTGCTGATGATGTCTCCGAGCATGGATCGTTCGGGCGCGGTGGGCTTCCGGCTTGTGCAGGATGCGCGCTGATTATGGTCGGGGAGGCTTCTGGTAGACGCGAATCCAGTGATTGCGGACCTTGGCTTTCAATCGAGTATCGTCGGCGTCCAAGACGAGCAGGTTGGAGGCTTCGACGGGCATGTGGCAATCGATGCAATTGGAGGCAATTTGTTTTCCGACCCTACGAAACATTCCGCATTGCTCGACCTGATGACAGTCGAGGCAGCGCGCGGAATAATCGGCGGCAGGGCGCTCGGGAGCGTGAGGGTCATGGCAAGTTGAGCAAGACATTGCCGGCGAGGATTGAAAGCAACGGCTGCGCGCCAGGAGATTGACTTGATTGCCGTGAACATCCAAGCGGTCCGTGGCGTTTGGCTCCTGCAATTTGACATATTCGGCGAGCGCTTCGCCGGGTCTGAAAGAAAACGCCGGGGCGATGGGTTCACCGGCTCCGCCGTGGCATTGGGCACAGACGTCAATTTGTCGATCGCGTCTTAACCCGACGGGCGGGATTGTTTCTTTGCCAATCGAACTCGGCGGACTCGCTGCGTGATTTCTTGCGTGTTCTATTCCTGGGCCGTGACAGCGCTCACAAGAAATTCCGAGAACGAAATTGTTTTTGTTGTAGTGATTGTCGGAGGGTAGAGAACCGGTCTGCTGGAAGTAAGTGGCATGACATTCGAGGCAGCGGGGCGGAACGGGGCGGTCGAAATCCGCTGAGCCGTCAACATATCCAGGGCTATTGACCCAACGATGGAGTTCGGTCCAATAGGACACGGGAAGCTCGAACAATCCGTTTTCTTTCCAATAGAGATAGGTCTGTCCCTTGGTGGCTGAGCCGATTACCAGATCAATCTCGGCCGTGCGCTTTGTCGTGTGGCCTTGTTTTTCGCGGATGGCGGTCTCGTAGAAATGTCCGTCGCGGGCTTCCATTCGGAAGGTGAGTTCGGGGTTGAGCGTAGACATTACGTCGTGGCCCTTGGTGAAACTCCCTGCGATAGAACTTTCATCTGGCAGCCGGGAAGTTCGGTGATGAGCCGTCGCGAGATAAGAATCAAATTTTTCTTGATGACATTCTCGGCAAGCGCGGTCTCCGACGAAGCCGCGATGTTCTTCTGGAGAAGAATTCAGAGGAGAAGCGGGCGAGCTTTGTGGAGAGGAATCAGAACAAGGACACCACGACAATCCGAGAACGCCGAAGGAAATCGCGATGACGACCCGCGAAGTCAGAATGAGATGATTGGCGCTCGTGCGATTTATCCTCCGATGCGACTAGGGTACGGCAATTCTGGTGTGGGAAATATCGGGAAATCGCTGAGCGGACAGCGGTCCGGTTAGACCGGCTGTTTCGTTCCTTCGCGTTCTCTTAGGAATGCGTGGACTTCTGCCTGTGTCGGCATCGACGGCTGAGCGCCTCGGCGAGTGACGGAAATCGCGGCGACGGCGGAGGCCCAAGAAGCACCGCGAACGGGATCCTGGCCTTCGAGAAGAGCTGAGGCAAATGCGCCGTTGAAGGCGTCGCCGGCTGCGGTCGAGTCAATCGCGCGGACTGCGTAAGCAGGAAGAAAGATTCTTCGGCCGTCCGCAAGCGCTAGAAAACAGCCGCGCTGGCCGAGTTTGAGGAGAACATTGCGGCTACCGCGCTGCAAGAGGATTTCCGCAACCTCTTCCATCTCGTCTTCTGGTACATCTTGTGTTTTGAGGCCAAGGAGAGAGCAAGTCTCCGATTCATTCGGCGTGAGCCAATCCACGCGCTCGAGCAGGGAAGAGGGCAGCGCCCGGGCGGGGGCTGGGTCGAGCACGAGAGGGATGCCCTCTTTGCGCGTGACTGACGCAAGATATTCAACGGTTTCAAGTGGGGTTTCCAGTTGCGTTAAAACGATGCCGGCCCCGCGAATGACCTCAAGGTGCTTTTCGACGTAGTGAGAAGAGACATGCGCATTTGCACCTGGAGTTACAACGATTATATTTTCGCCATTTTCTGCGGTGATGATCTGAGCGATTCCGGAAGACGTGGATGCGACTTCGATGGCCGCGGTGTCCACGCCTGCCGATTCCAAGTTGGCTCGAAGATCGTTGCCGAAGGAATCATTGCCTAATTTTCCGATCATGCTTACGTGGGCTCCGAGGCGGGCGGCCGCGAAGGCTTGGTTGGCGCCTTTTCCGCCGGGGAAGGAAGCAAAACTGGTGGCGGTTAGCGTTTCCCCCTGAAGCGGGATCCTTGGGGCTACAGAGACAAGATCGAGATTGATGCTTCCAACGACCACGAGGCGCTTTTTCATTTCATTCCGTGTCCCTTAGCGTGAACTTTATAGACCACAGATCCTTTTCAAAAATTCCCATTTTCGTTATTTAGAAATTACCGGGGCGAGTGCGACGGCCGCCAAGCCAACTACAAAAAACAAAAACATCAGGGGAATGAGTTTGCGGGCGTTGGCGGGGGCGTTCCGGAATTCCTTCCAGACGAACACACCCCAGATGGCGGAAACCATGGTGGCGCCTTGTCCGATGGCGTAGGAAATGGCGGGCCCGATGATTTGGGCGTGGGAAGCGACAAAGTTCAAGACCGCTCCCGTACACCAAATGGCGCCTCCAAGAATTCCCCAGAAATGCCAGCGGCCTGGGCTTTTGGTGTAGTCGCTCATGCTGACGGGAGCGCCGCCGGTTATGGGTTTGCGCATCAAGAAGTAGTTGGCGGGTACGGCGCAGATAGCGACGCCAAGAGCGAAAAGAAACGCCCCTGCATAGGGAGTGAAGGAATGTTGTCCAGTTAATGATTTTGCGAAGAGCGGATAGAAGCTGCCCATGAGAATGCCGCACGCCAGGCTGATCTGAATTCCACGCGCGCCAAGAGCTTTGCGGGTTGTTTCGCGTCTGCGGTAGGCGATGGCATCAACAACAATGGCAAGAGCGACCAGGGTGACGCCCCCGAAGAGCAAGAGGGGATTACCTTGAGGAGAAATGATGTAGTTCAAAAGGACTCCTACGACGAGGGCGAGCCCGATGCCGATAGGGAACGCGACGGCTAGTCCGGCGATTTCGATGGCAGCAACCAGCAGAAGGTTGGCGACATTGAAGACAGCGCCTCCGAGTAGAGCAAACAGAATATGGCTTTGATCGGCGCTGCGAATGTTGGCGAGAAAGGAGAGTTGGCCGCCGCCTGTGCTGCCGAGAGTCAAGCCCCACAATAAACTTGCGATAACAATTCCAGCCACATAGTCCCAGTAAAAAAGCTGGAACGGCCAGCCGGGGGTTAATTTCATGGTGTTGGCCCACGATCCCCAGCACAGCATGCTACCGATCATAAAGACCAGTGCAATGGCGTACGCTTCCGGTTGATACATGAAAGTCTCGCTCTCTCCGGGCGGCCGACTCGCCGCCAAGCTATCTGCAGATTCGTCAATCGCTGCCTGATGTTTCTTCTCCTGGCCAGAAGCATGTGCCACAAACCTATATCGCTACACGTTGGGGAACGGGCGGTTCGGCCAATTCCCCAAAGCGCAATTGTTCAGAACATAGGTTTGGCTTAGGTCCGCGCACGCAGTAAAAGCGACGCTATAATGCCCTAAAAAATAATGCTTGACAACAGAATTGAAACGTTTTATTTTCTGCAACAATTCGTAGGGTGAAATTGGCCAGTGTTTCTCGGTTATTTTCATTCTGGCCGTCGCGGGGTGCATATTAATTGGAAGCTTTCAATTCGGGCTAAATAAGCCAGCGGCTCTGGCGCCGGGGAGTCGCGTCGTCTAAATGCCGGAACCAGACAAGGCAAATTCCCTTGTTTCGGTTCTTATGAGCGTTTTCTGACCGCCGGTCAAGGCGTGCGTCGCCGGGCATTGGTTTAGCGAACGGGGGGTGGCGATTGCTTCGAATCTTTGCTGTTTACCGAGCGCAATGTGTAAGGTCCCACAAAGTGGAGCGTGTTTCCTCCGGCTCGTGCCGCGCGTGGATTCTGATTGCATGCTTGTGTTTGGTGGCCTTCCGACCGGTTAGCCTCAGATCCCAAACCTCTTCACATACTCCGGCGAGCCATTCCGCGGAAGCAAAGAAACTCTATCAAACGGGTGTTGTCCTATCCGAACAAGGAAGGCTGGACGAGGCCATCGCCACCTTTCGGAAGGCTCTTGAGAGCGACCACGAGAATCCAGTGCTATTGGATGCGACCGGCGCGGCCTATAGCCTGAAAGGTGATTTCGAGCAGGCGAAACAATACTTTTTGGAAAGTCTGCGAGTTGACGCCGCCTTCGTTCCGGCTCAGAAGAATCTGGCCATCACTTATTTCAACATGGGCCAATACAGTTTGGCGGCCTCAGAGTTTCAAACGCTAAAGAACATTTCCGCGGCTTCAAGTCCAGTTGCCAATCTTTTCCTGGGAATGATTGCCGAGAAGAACGCCGATTACGTGCAGGCGGTGTCGCTGCTGGAGCAGTCCGGGACGCTTTTGAACCGCTACCCCGAAGCTTTGCTCTCGTTCGCAAATTCCCAAGCGCAACTTAAGCATGCGCATCAAGCCCAAGCTGCGCTGAGTAATGTTGAAAGTCTTACGGGAATGACTGCTTCGCAGTATTTGAAAGCCGCAGAGCTGCATTCGCGGCTGGGGCAGTACGCGCAGGCCTTGGCGGACTTAGATAAGGCTCACGCCAAAGACAGTCAATTAGAGCGACTTGCGTATCAACGCGCGGTTGTACTCGATCAGATGAATCGTCCTCAGGAAGCCCTGGCAATTCTCAAAGACCTCGCGGCCGCAGATCTGGATAGCGACTCTTTGAATCTCCTGGCACATGTGGCTCAAAAGAGCGGCGACTTTGGCCTGGCCATGCAATCTCTGCGGCAGGCAGCGAAGCTTGATCCTACACGAGAGGACAACTATTTAGATTTCAGCACGATCTGCGCCGATTATGGAAATTATCCCCTGGCGCTGGAAGCCGCAAACGTCGGTTTGGAGCACATCCCCAATTCCTACCGTTTATTAATACAGAAAGGCGTCGTGTTGGAAAATCTGGGACGGTTGGAGGAAGCCGAGGATATTCTCCGGAACGCCGCCCAACTGCAGAAAGATAACAGCGTGGCGCTGCTGAGCCTCGCGATCGTCGAAACGCATGCGGGCCAGTTGCAAGACGCCGAGACGACGCTGATCTCCGGCATCGCAAGCTTCCCTGACAACTACTACATGCACTATCAGCTCGGGAAGATTCTCGTCCAGTTGCAGGAAGGTGATCCGGCGGACGCCGCGCTCGGTGCCAAGGCCAAGCACGCTTTCCAGCAGGCCATTCGTTTTAATCCATCCTATGCCGACTCTTACTACCAGCTATCCAAGCTGTACTTGAAGGAGTTTCCCAAACTCGCGGAGCAAAACCTGCTCACCTGCCTGCGGTTAGATCCCAATCATGCGCCCGCGGAATACACCCTCGCGCGGCTCTATTTGAGTACGGGAAGGCGAGAAGCGGGCCAGGCATGGATTGACCGGTTTGAAAGCCAGCAGCAAGCCGCGAAATTAAAAGAGCAGCAAAAACCCCGGATCGAATCAGCGCAAAAGTAAGTTTGCATATTTTAAGGAGGTACGATGAGCCCAGTAGTCCGTTTCAAATCAGCAGTAAATTCATTTCTTCTTTGCATTATATTTTTTCTTGTCGCTGTGCCTGGTGCGTCTGCCCAGTTCAACAGCGGATTCACTGGCGTCGTCGTGGAGCAAACTGGCGCGGCGGTAGTGGGCGCGAGGGTGACGGCGACCAATCAGGCCACACATATCAGTCAATTTTCAATCAGCACGGAAAGCGGCGATTTCCGCATCTCGTCGTTGCCCGGCGGAGTCTACACCATCGAAGTAGACGCGACCGGATTCAAACATTGGGTCCAGAAGGACGTGCAACTCGAATCGAACGAGGTGAAAACACTACATCCTTCGCTCGCGCTTCCGACGCAGACCACTACCGTCGAGGTCTCCGGGGCAGTGGCCGCGGTGGAGACGGACCGCAGCGACACTTCGCGTGAAATATCGGAAACCACCATCGAGAACGCGCCGTTGCTCGGGCGAAACATTTACACGAGCATGATCGAATTGGCGCCTGGCGTTACTGGTTCGGGATTGCCCAGCGGCGGTGCACTGGGATCGGGATCCGCGAACAACGACAGTTTCGAGCAGGAAGCCGGATACCAGATCAACGCGGCGGGACAGCGGCAGGAAGACAACGAGTACGACGTGGATGGAGCGGGTTTAAACAGCGCTTCACGCGATGGCGTAGTCAACTTGTCTCCGGAGCCGGACTTCATTCAGGCCGTGCGTGTTTCCGGAGCGACCTTCGACGCCGACAAGGGCCGGTATAGCGGGGCGTACGTGCAAGTTTTCACCAAGCCGGGCAGCAACGATTTTCACGGCACAGTTTCTGAATACCACACCGACAACGATTTGTCGGCCCGGACAATCTTTCAAAATTGTGCGCAAAGAGGTTGCCAAGCGTTCCGGCGGAACGAGTTCGGCGGTACTCTTGGCGGTCCGATCCTGAAGAACAAGCTGTTCTTTTTCATTGGCGCCTTTGGATTGCGTTCTTCCAACGCGACAACGAACGTGGTGGCCGTCGAGACACAACAATTCGCGCAGTTCGTCGGGCAGAACTTCCCCAATAACATCGCGAGTACTTTTTTCAAGCAGGCGCCACCGGCGGCTTATCCCACGGCGAATATACTCACTGTAGCTCAAGTCGAGGCGCAAAATCCTGGATTCTCCTCGAGTGCCGCGTTCCCGTCTAACTTGCCTGCGGTAGGCACGGTCAACGTTCCCGAGAGCCTGACCCACAACGCCTATCAGTGGCACGTCCGCACCGATTACAATATCGACCCCAAGGACCGCTTGTTCTTCGATTTGTTCCGCACCTTCTCCAATCAATTGCAGTCGGACGCGAGAACGATCTACCAGGTTGTGGTTCCCAATACAGGCTTCTACGCCAAACTCGATTGGACACGCACGTTCTCGCCGACACTCTTGAACGAAGCAGGGTTCACCCTGGTACGGGCAGTTGGCTCAAACCCAGCCACCACCAATAACAAGGATCTTCCCAACGTGAGCATTAATGGCGTTTCCGACGGGTTTTCTCAATGGGGCTCGGCCGGATGGGTTCATGAAAATTTTAACTGGCACGACGTGCTCACCTGGACGCACGGGCGGCACACCATCTCCGGCGGCGTCGATATTGACCGTCACCACGATGACGACAACTTCACCAACGGACTCCTCCGGCCGGGTTTCAACTTTGCCAATCTGATTGATTTTGCTCAAGACACGCCGTTTTCCCAGAGCGGTCCCGCGCTAACCGTCGCGAATAGCGCTTTGGCCGGCAATCTTTACCAAGTACTTCGCTGGGTCTACATCGGAGGATTCGTCAAGGACGATTGGAAAGTGAACAAGAAGTTTACTTTGAATGTCGGGCTGCGGTACGACTACTTCGGTCACTGGGGCAATTATCACAATTCGACCACGCCTTTCCCACTCTTTACTCCCGGCACGGGTGCTGATTTTGCCGCACAGGTTACCAGCGGCGTCATGTCCGTACGAGGCGGGAATAGCGCCTACGTCGTCAACAACACTCCCATGGGTGTAGGACCTCGCGTTGGTTTTGGCTATGACGTTTTCGGAGATGGCAAGATGGCGATCCGGGGAGGTTACGGCCTGTTCTACAATAACGTTGCGGATGGCTCGTGGTCGTTTCCTTCGCGTGCCAATCCGCCCGTCTGGGCTAACCCTTCGTTCAACCTGAACAGCACTTCGCATCCTTTCAGCTATTCTTTGGGGAATTCAGACGGAACAGTCTGGCCCGTTCCTCCAGGTTTTACCTTCAAAACGAACTCCGCCGGTGGGATCGTGGGCCTTCCTGTCCTCACGTCGGGGGTGCAAACTCCCCTTGACCAGCCTCGCACCCACATCTGGATGCTCGCCGTGCAGAAGGATCTGGGCCACAACCTGACAGCGGAAGTGGATTACAACGGCTCGCACAGCGACCATCTCTACATTCAAACGGACGTGAACCGGTTCCCAGGCGATCTAATCACCAACAAGGGTGTTCAGACCCGCCTGAACTCGAACTTCGGCCCCATCATTTTTGGCCGCACTATCGGGATCGCCGACGGCGACTACGGCACGTTCATGCTCACTAAACGGATGAGCCACAACTGGCAAATCAGGGGCATCTATACTTTCGGCAAGGCAACCGATGACATGAGCAGCAATGACAACGGAACCGCTAACGGTGAGGCGATCTTCAATCCCCTCAACATTAGTTCTCAGCATGGCTTGTCGGATTTCGACGTTTCCAGGCGGTTCACTCTTGATGCCCTCTGGGCTTTGCCATCGCCCTTCCAAGAGGGAATAGGGAAAACCCTGCTTGGCGGATGGCGAGTGTCGGGAATCATGGTTTTGCAGAGTGGATTGCCGTTCACCGTCTATACCAACGCTCCATTTAAGCCAATCTTCGATTCCAGCGGGAACGTCGTCGGGTTAAAACCCGGTAGCGGAGATTTCAACGCCGACGGTTACGGCTACGATGTGCCGAACCGGCCAGCTGCTGGAGCCGTCGAGACCGGAAGCCGCAGCAACTTCATCCAGGGCTTCGCTTCTGCTTCGGCTTTCCCGACACCAGCCTTGGGAAGCGAGGGGAATCTAGGAAGGAATACTTACATTGGCCCCGGATTGGCGAACGTCAACATGCAATTTTCGAAGGCGCTTAGCTTCGAGCGCTACAGCTTCGAATTGCGGGCGGATCTTTTCAATATCTTCAATCGCGTGAATCTCACGCAACCCGTTAGCAATCTGGCGAGCAGCCAATTCGGACACTCGACAAGTCAAAGCTTTGCACGTTACGCCCAGTTCGGGATTCACTTTAGCTTCTAACCTTTGCTCGCTCCACCGCGTCCCATTCGGCGAGGCAATTTAGCCAGATGGGACGCACCCTTTTTCGAATAAGACCTTCTGTCCCTCGAGCGTCGCAAAAATTATTCTGTTTGATTGCCGTCGCTCGGAAGGACCACAGAATTTCGGATGCGCAGTTCGGTGGGCAGTACGATTTGCTGCGGGCGTCCTTTTTTGCCGCTGATGCGTTCGAGGAGAAGCCGCGCCGCCGTCGCGCCCATTTGGTAACCGGATTGGTGTACGGAAGACAGGGCCGGGTCGGTGAACATCCCTAGATCCAGGTCGTCAAACCCAATGATGGACACGTCCTTGGGGCAGCGCAGCCCCAACTCGCGAACGGCAAGCAATGCACCCAGCGCGACCATGTCGTTTGCCGCAAATATTGCCGTCGGGCGAGGCAGCATGTTGAGCAGACGCAGGGCGCTTCGGTAACCGCTGTCCCGGTCGAAGCGCGTTTCCTGCACGTATTCGGGTGTAACGGTCACCTTGTGTTTTAGAAGGGCTCGGCGAAATCCCGCGAGACGCTCGACCGCGTTCGTCACGTGAGACGGTCCCGAGAGCATCGCCAATCGTGTGTGACCCATCTTCAGCAGATATTGCGTCGCTTGAAAGGCGCCTTCCTCATTCGCAACCATGACAGCATCGCCTTTCCAGTCCGACGGCCGGCGATCGAGAAAGATGAGTGGGATGCCTTGGGGAATCGAATAACCAAGTTCGGAAGAGAGGCCGCGCTCCGAAGCTGGAATAATTAGAAGGCCCGCGGGGCGGTAGGAACGCAATTCGTCGATGTACGCTTTCTCTTTCGCGGGGTCGTTGTCCGTATTGCAGAGCACCACGCGATAAGATTTGTTGAAAGCGACGTCTTCCACGCCGCGCACAACTCCAGGAAAGAAAGGGTTCGTGATGTCTGGAATCACCATACCCAGCATGTTGGTCGAATCGCGGCGGAGTCCGCGAGCCAACTGGCTCGGCTGATATCCGAGACTGGCGATGACATCGAGCACGCGCTTCCGAAGCTTCTCGCGAACGGGAGCAGTGCCATTGACGACGTGCGAGACTGTGCCGATCGAGACCTGGGCTCGCTCGGCAATTTGTTTCATCGTGGCTGGTTTGGTCATAGAGAGCGAATCAGCTATGTTTCGGCCGTTTGGGCCATTTTGCGAGTCACTCGGCGTGCTGAGTGCCGAGCTACCGAATCTTCAGGCGACTCATTGCGCGTCTTGCACGCACCGGAATCCCAATGCTCCGGAACGATCCATGCTGGGGGCCATCATCAAGAGTTTACCGTGTTCTGTCAATTTATATGCCTGGGGGAAATACCAGATGGAGCCCTGAGGCCGGTAGTAACTTCCGCCTCGTAGAATTCCGGCGCCGGTGTGCTCGTCAAGAAATTCGTCTGTCCATTGCCACACGTTGCCGACCATGTCCATCACGCCGAAAGGGCTTGCTCCTTTTGGATGAGCGGAAACGGCATCGGGACCGCGCATGGTGCGGCCCTTGTCTGGAGCAGGGACTGCGGAAGCATCCCACTGATTTCCCCACGGATAGAGGCGGCCATCAGTGCCCTCAGCGGCGTATTGCCATTCCCATTCGCGCGGCAGACGCTTTCCGGCCCAGGCGGCGTAGGCGCGCGCGTCTTCGAGGGAGACCCAGGTGACTGGTTTGTCTCCCCAGCCCTCCGGGTAGGTGCCATTCTGCCAGTCTCGCAAGAAGTTCAAGTCATCCTTGGGCTGGAAGTGCGTGGCGTCCAGAAACTTCTTGAACTCGGCGTTGGTCACCGGATATTTGTCTATCCAGAATGACTTCACGACCAGAACATGTTCGTGGTATCGGCGCGGGGAGTCTTCCCAGGGGTACTGAACGTCTACGCCGATGTCGTCAAATCCTTCGATTTCGATGCCTTGAACTTTGAAGAGAAAATCGCCTTCGGGAATTCTCACCATTCCGGCGGGCGCGCCGGACGCGGGCTTCGTCAGAGCGGCCTCGACCATTTGCTGCTGAAGAATTGTCCGCCGGCCCGACAGGCTCGAAAGCGCAGTGGCCGTCAGAGTCTTCATCGTCGCCATCAAGCTCGTCCTGTTTTCCGTGAGCGGCGATTTTGTCGCGAGAATTGCTCCGTAGTCTTTGGCTCCCAGCGAAAATGTTAGGACCGCTTTGTCGCCGCGACGTTCTGGAGTGAGCTCCACTCCGTGGTACAGATCAAAGTAATGGATTCGTTCCCGGAAGGGCAGCTCCATTTCCGGGCCTGTAATGTTGTATTCGTTGCGATTGATAATCGTCCAGACCGTTTCTTCTCCCAACGGCCAGCGGCTCGCAAATACTCCAAACGGAAGCATGGGAAAAAATGGCTCCCAATCCTTGCTCACGAGAAACGGGGCGATTCCTCGTTCCATTGTCGCTACCCGCCGCGTAGCTTCGCTGTCCCGCGGCGTAATCCCATTCCAGATGCCCCAGATATTTTCCCAACTCTCCCAACCGATACCGTTGAAAAACGCAAACTGCAGGTCGTCTGTTTTGTCGCGGTTCCAGCGGTCGGAAATGTTTACCATGTGCCGCGGTTCAAGCCATTTATAGCGATCCACGCGCGGCGCGAAAGGGAATTTGTACTGGCCCCAAGTCAAGACATCGTAGGTCACGGCTTCATCATGCGGACCTCCCTCGGGCTGAAATGCCAAGGGATGGCCAATACGCTCGGCGGCTTCGGCGTAAGGGCGAGGCACGCCGTCTTGTGTGTCACCGTTGATGCCGTCCGCGCCAACCTCTTTCATAAACTCGGCGATCTCTTCTGGCCAGGATTTCGCCAGCTCGCGTGTTCCCTGATCCCACATCATCATTGGAAACAAAACGCGAACGCCGCGCTTGTGAAAGTCCGCGATCATCTGTCGCACGCCGGCGACTCCGCCCGGCATGCAGCGAATCATGTCGTGCTGGTTGCGGTTGTCGATCCCCATATTTGGATAAGTCGGCCAGACGAGGACAGCGTCGATTCCGCCGTAACGCTTGACCGTGTCATCGACGTAGCGGTCAACCGTATACCTATGTGCAACTGGGTCGTACAGAAAGCGGTCTTGGACCATCATTTGAGGCTGGATGAAACTCGATTGCGTCCATTTCAGGGCCGGCAAATCGTAGCGGAAGTCGTTGTAACCGATGCGAATGCGCCGCTCGGTTCGCCAATGTGTTACATCGGCGAGCCAATTCTCATGATCTTCGGGCGTGCATGCGCTCGATCCGCCTTCCCAGGCACCCCTCATTTCGAGGCATTTGGGGCCGGCGATCTGTTGCCATTCCGGATCCCACGCCGCCGCGCCACCGGGGACGTAGGCCGTATCTTGCGCCAAAACAGGAGCCGTACAGATGAGCATAAGCGAGAGAAATTGCCAAAAACGGGAAAGCATATAGGTCTCCTGGTTTCATGCCCTGGCGACGACCGCAACGAACGCCAATATAAAACGTTTAAATGGCAATGTCCAGGCCATCTCATGCTGGTTCACGCCGTGATCGAAGCGTGACACAAGAGGTCCGTAATTTTTGCATGGAGCAGACTTCTTGACAAGAATCACGTTGGATGCGCACTTTTACTCGCGACGCGGTTCAGATCTTCGGCTCGAAGGACACCACCGAAAGCCACGCGCGTTAGCGCGCGCACACATTTACCTGTTCGCGGATGCAATTCGACTTCTGATCTTGCTTTCGATTCCATCGGTCATGTAGCCGCAGTCCAGTCGTAAGAAGACAGAGGTGTAGGGGATCGTCGTGTTTGTCTTGATAAATAGGACACGAAAGGTTTTCCCCGCTTCGTCAATTCTGGAAAGGGCTTCCGCATGGGGAATACTCGACAAGCTGCTCTGACCGAATGCACCGCTGATTTCCTCGCGCAAATGCACGACGCCTGGGTAGTCTTCTTCCGGTACAAACTTAAGTTCCTGGTCCACAAAGGCGGCAGCCCGCACATGCTTTGACGAAGAGATGGCCTTGGCCACGTAGTTCAGCACTGAGGGCAGATCTTGATTCACAACGATCGTCTCGATGCCGCTTTCCGCGTAAGCCGGGAAGGCCGCATCACTCACGACGATCCAATTCCGGTGGCCATAGAGTGGCAGTCGTTGTTCGAAGATTGTCTGCCAGTCCGGAGTTGCCGGGCTGGGCGCTGCCGGCCCCACCCAGACGCTGGAGACAAGCAGAAGGGCCAAGGTAGCGCCCATTAGTTGGAATTTCGACGTTTTCATATCTTCCTCCCGTTCGACGGAGTACACCTGGCTAGGGTACGCCTCTATGTGCACGCGCACTGGGTTCTAGGAAATCCGGCATAAAACGTTTCAACAAAACACCCCTCACCCTATTCCGCCGCTTTTCGAGTGTCAAGCTTTCCCCAGATGGGCCGAACTTCTCTGGCGCTAGTCAGCTCGCGCCGCGCTTACCGGAGAAGCGAAGCACTCGGAGGCAACTCGATTGGTAGACGCGCACGATGCCGGAAACGGGGGATAGAGCCGAGCGAAGTCCGAAGCCCACCGCGATCTCCTCTGCTCGGAGAGAGGTCCGCTGGGTGCATGGTTCCCCAGGGCGCTGGGCCTTTATGGTTCGGGAGCCGACGCTGCATTTCAAGGATTTCGGTGCCCCTTTAAGGTATATTAGCCTCGAAAGATCAAGGCCGAACAGGGTGCCCCATTCCGGCCGCTTGCCGAAATTGGGTCCGGTTGCTTGGAGCTTTCTGGTTTCAGCCCGTGAATGCGCCAAAAGGTTAGGGTGTGCGCAGTTCCGATCACGCGTCAGGCAATTGGAAAGTTCGGACCAGCTGGCGGGCTTGGTTTAGGCTATGTCGATGGACTCAGTCGCGCCACTGACATTCATTATAAATCTTCGGATTTAATCGGTAGCGGACTGCTTTGGCTTCCAAAACCCTCTTGGTGAGTCACAGACCAAGCGCAATGGATTTCAGCGGGCTCGCGGTTCGAGGAGTTTGAGCTTGGAGAAGTTAGGGAAATATTTGATCCTCGGAGAGCTGGGCCGCGGCGCCGGGGGGGTGGTGTACCGCGCGCGCGACCCGATACTCAATCGCCTCGTTGCCCTGAAGACGATCACCACAGGCCTGGCCGAATTTCCCGATTTGCTTCAACGCTTTTACCAAGAGGCTCAGTCAGCCGGCGGATTGCAGCACCCCAACATTGTCACCATTTACGATCTCGGGGACGAAGCGGGCATCCCATATATCGCGATGGAATTGTTGGAGGGCGAGAGTTTAGATCAATTAATCGGCCGTCGCATACCCCTGCCCGTTCCCCTAAAGCTCACTTACGCATTGCAAGCGTGTCGCGCGCTCGATTATGCCCATAAGCGTGGAATTGTCCACAGGGACATCAAGCCCGACAACATAATGCTTACCAAGGATGGCACGGTAAAGGTTGTCGACTTCGGAATCGCGCGAGTCCTTGAAACCTCCAAAACGCAGACCGGGATGCTGCTCGGTACTTTCGCCTACATGTCTCCCGAGCAATACCACGGCGAGCACGCTGATGCGCGCTCCGATATCTGGTCGTTCGGAGTTCTACTGTATGAGTTGCTGGCCTATCAGAGACCTTTCAAAGGGCAGACGCCGGCAAGCTTGATGCATGGCATTTGCCAGATGGAACCTCTGCCGCTGCTCGAGGCGGCTCCCGAATGCCCTCCCGCCCTCGAAAGAGTTATCCAAAAGGTTTTGCGAAAATCCCCGGACGAACGATATCAGTCGATGGAAGAACTCTTACTAGATCTGGATCCGATTTGTAAAAGCCTTCAGTCGGAGTCCGTTGTCGCCTTGGTTGTCCAGGCCCGCGAGTTGTCTGAGCAGGGCGACTATTCCCAATCACGGGACCTCCTGCGTCAGGCTCTGCAGATCGATTCAACCAACACGCAGGCAAGGAATCTTTTGGATAAGGTTAATGCCGGGCTCAGGCGCATCCTTATGCGGCCGAAATTGCAGCAGCAAGTCGAAAAGGGCCATGCCTTGCTCGCGGAGGGGAAAACTCAGGAAGCCAGGGCAGAAGCGGAGATTGTCCTGCAATTGGACGCCAGCTTTGAACCGGGTCAGGAGCTGCTGAAGCAAGTGCAGCAAGAAATTAACCGCGCCCGGCAATTGGCGGAATGGATTGAGGCGGCCAAGCAACGCCTGGCGCAGGGAATTTTAGAAGAAGCCGAGGAGCTGCTCTCGAAAGTTCTGGAAGTTGAACCCGCTAACCCGCAGGCGAAGGCGCTTCAGACTCAGGCAAGCAGTGAAAAAGCCGAGCGTCAAAGGCGGTTGCGACTATTCGAGAAAATGCAGCAGGCCCGCGGCTTGTGGACACAACAGAATTACGCGGAATGCATTCAGTTCCTGCTCGAACTTCGAAAGGAATTTCCCGACGAAGAGGAGATCCCCCGTCTGCTTGAAACGGCACGGGAGGATCAGGCCAACCAGCAAAGGTCGCAAGGGTTGGCGGATGCCCGTAGCATGCTCGCGAGCCGGCGTTATGACGAGTGTAAGGCGCTTCTCGTTGAGCTTCAAAAGCAGTTCCCTCTAGACGATGAAATCCTTGGACTGCAGAAAAAGGTACTCGACGATCAGAGAAAACAACAAAGGTCGGAGGCCGTCGCGGAAGCTCGAAGCCTCCTTGCCGCTAGGTGCTACGACGATTGCAGCGCTCTGCTGAATTCCATCCTGAAGGAGTTCCCCGACGACGAGGAAGTACTGCAACTCCAAAAGCACGTCCTCGACGATCAGAGAAAACAGCGAAGGTCGCAGTCTATTGCGGAAGCTCGAAGTCTCTTTGCCGCAAGGCGCTACGACGATTGCGGTTCTCTCTTGAATTCCATGCTGAAGGAGTTCCCGGGCGACGAAGAAATCCTGCAGCTGCAAAGGACCGTCCTCGACGATCAGAGAAAACAACGAATGCTGGAATCTCTCGGCGAGGCGCGCAACCTCTTGGCAGCGAAGCGTTTCGACGAAGGCATCTCCCGGCTTACTTCTCTCCAGAAAGAATTTCCTGACGAAGACGATATTTCCAAGTTGCTCGAAACCGCCCAGGCGGATAAAGCCGAGCAGCAGCGGCAACAAGGGGTCGCGAAAGCGAGGAAGTTACTGGCCAGCCGGCGGCACGAAGAGTGCGGCGTGCTGCTTCTGGAGTTGCAGAAACAGTTTCCCGTTGACGACGAAATCCCGAAGCTCCTCGATGTAGTCCGCAAGGAGCAAGCGGAGCAACAGAAGCTCGAGGGTCTAACAGAAGCCCGGAGTCTTTTGGGCTCGCGGAAATACGAGGAATGCCTGGCACTGCTTGCCAGGCTTCAAAGCGAGCATGCCAATGACAACGACATCACCAGGCTCCTGGAAACAGCGCGCGAGGATCAGGCCGAGCAGCGCAAGCTGAAAAGTTTGGCGGAAGCCCGCAGCATGCTGACTTCCCGGAATTATGAAGAATGCATATCATTGCTCGTCAGCCTCGAAGGCCAGCATCCAAAAGACAGTGATATCGCAAAACTCCTCGAGATAGCGCGCGAGGACCGGGCAGAGCAACAGAAGCAGCGCCAACTCGCGGAAGCTCGACAACATCTGGCCGCAAGACGCTTCGAGGATGCTATGAGCGCGCTCGAGGTCATTCGCCAAACTCACCCAAAGGATTCTGGAATCATCAAGCTGCGGTCTCTCGTCCTCCAGGAGAAGGAAAAACAAGCCAACCTCGAACGCCTGCAACGAGAATTGAGTGCGGTCAAGCAATTGGTCAGCGAAAAGAAATATCCAGAGGTTCTCGCGCAGTCGGAGAGACTCCAGAAGGAATTTCCCGGCAATGCCGATTTGGGGCGGCTCCTCGAATTTGCGCGGACTCAACAAGCACAAATCGAGCGGGAATTGCAGCAACAAAAATTTGTTCAGGAAGTGAAGAAGCTGTTTGATTCCGCGCAATTTGAAGAGGCCTACCAAGTAGCGTTGGCTGGTCTCAAGACGTTTCCTGACAATCAAGAGCTGCAGTTCTTGCGAGAGCAGGCGGATAACCAGCAAAGAAAGCTGGAAACTCGCCAGCACATCGAGCAAAGGATTCGCGAAATAAAGGTAAAGATCAACCGGGGAAAGATCAGCGAAGCGATCGACCTGGCGAATCAGACACTGATGACCCACGGCCCCGACACCGATGTGACGCAGTTGCTAAATTCTGCGCGGGTCGAGTATGAGGCGCGAGAGAAAAAGAAAGAGCAAGAAAGAAAGCTGGAAGGAATTCGTTCCCTCATCGGTTCAGGGAGATTAGCCGAGGCCACACGAACTCTAGACGAAGCCGTGGCGGAGAAGATCCTTGAAGTGTTCGATCCGCGCGTTCAGCGTGTCTGCGAAGAACTGGAACAGGCGAAAGCTGCAGCTCTTGCTTCGGCAACAACTGAGAGCAGGGCGCCAACCGTAAGCCTTTCGAAGGAATACGCCTGGCTCGAAGGCCCGCCTGAGCCAGAAGTCGCTGCTCCGGAAGAGACTCGCTCCCCAACGGATGCGCTGGACGCGAAGGCCTCCGCGGCTCAGACAGTTTCGCTGCCCGCCCTGCCAGCACTCCCGCCTACTGTTCCGGACAGCCCACGGCCCCTCTCGGCGCCTACTGCGGGCAGAAGCGAATCCGTTGCCGAGTCGGCCGGTCTGCCCAGTGTCATTCCGAGTATTCCAGCACGACGGACCGATCCGCCTAAGTTAATTCCTCAGGTCCCGTTTCCTGTTCCAAAACCGGGCCCACCATTCGATTGGAAAAAGCCTCGAAGAATGGTTGCACTAGCTTTGGGAGCTGTTGCGCTGATTTGGGGAGCGGTTCGCATAGTTCCCCTAATTCGGCCGCATGAGACGACTCTTCCGAGTGCGCCAAAGCCAACTCCTAAACAAGAGCCAAATCCTCTAGAGGTTCAGCAGCGCAATGCCATGAACGCCGCAGATAAACTCGTTGCGGCGAATGACCTAGAAGGCGCGCTACGAATCCTAGGCCCGGCAGCAGACCTGCATGGCCCTTTGACTGCCGAGATCAAGAAAAAGCAAGCCGGCATCCAGGAATCGATGCAAAACCAGAAGCTCCGTGACCTCCGGCGGAGAGAAGAGCAGTTATGGCAGCAGGCGAATGACGATGTTGCAAGCGGGCGCTTTGCTGAAGCGCAGAAAAAGCTGCACCAAATACTTGCTATGGGTGAGGGAGGATTGCGCAAGAACGACGCTCAACAGTATCTCGCGCACACCATCCCCGCTCGTCAGGAAGAAGAAAAACTACTTTCCCGGGCGCGACAAGCCTCTCAAAAAGGCGATCTGAATAGTCTCCAGAATGCCTCCGATTTGCTTAAACACCTGATCGCACTGGAAGGCCCGCGGAAGCCAGAAGCTGAACAATTGCTACAGGATGTGCACGGAAGACTATTCGGCATCTACGCCAGCGGGGCTCGGCAAGACTTACAGCGAGGAGATTTCCATTCGTCTCGTGTGAAGGCCAATCTCATCCAGCAAAACGGCGGCGATGCGGGGACGCTCGTTTCAGAGATCGACCAAGCCGAACACAGCCGCCTCACGCAATTGGAGAGTCAATTTAATCAGCTCAAGCAGAGCGACGATGATGCCGCAGCACAGCAACTCGGCAACTTGCAGCGAGGGTTCCAATCGATCGCGGATGGTGCCGGCCCACGGTCAGAAGAGGCCAAAAACTTCGTCAACAACGTGCCGGCAGCGATTCGCGAAGTACATGACCGCGCGGCGAACAAGCGCGCCGAAGCAGGATATCAACAAATCGTGACGAAGTATCAGCAGGCATCGAGCGCGAACGATAAGAGCGGCCTCGAAGCGTCCCGCGTTGGCTTCCAGTCCATCGCACAAGCAGGCGGTCCGCACGCGGGCGAAGCCCAGAAGTTCGTGGAAGAAATCAACACAAAGCTGACAGCGCTGAGCCAGCCTCCTCCTCCCGTAACGCCTGTTAAACCCGAAGCTCCTCCGGGAGTTGCTGACAGTGACGCCGTACTCGAACTGGTTAAACGATACTCACAGGCTTTTGAGCAAAGGAATCCGGACGCCCTGCAACAGATTTGGCCGAGTATGGGAAAGTTGTACAGCGGCTACAAAAGCTCGTTTGAAAAGGCTAGCTCCATTCACATGCAGGTCCAAACGGAAAGTGTGAAAATCGGCGCTGACGGCAATACCGCTACCGTGACGGCTCAATTCACGGAAGAATATACTCCCCAGGGACAGAAGCCTCGAAGCGTAAAGGGCCGGTCAACCTTTCAATTCGCTAAGTCCAATGGGTCCTGGGTCATCACGAACGTCCAGTGAGTCTGAATTCTCTGCGAGCGCGATTAACTTCTTGACCAAACTAGACTGCATGGGTAGAATCCGCACCACTTACGTTTAGGTGAAACGAAACGGCTTTCGGCATCACCATCTTGCGGTGAATCTAGGCTAATCCGGCTTCCGAAGAACAAGGAGTGTACAGTCATGTTCAAGCGCGCCCTTCTGGGCTATCTCGTTTTGGGCTTCCTCGCGACCCTATCTTTTCTTGTCGTTGGGAGCGCCTCGGCCCAGACGTGCCCGTTGAACGGCACGCTCAGCAACAAGCTGGTCTGCCAAATTCCACAGGTGTATGGCGCGTTTGGATTCGGCACCACGGCGGACCCGACTCAGTCGGTGTTGTTCACTGGGGACCATCATCAAGCTCATTTTTCGAGCGATTTCCTCGCCACATTCGCGCCCATCAATGAAGCCGTCGGCATCCAGGCGTCACAGTTGCCCATTGCTTCGCCCTCTTCCGGTATCACTTTCGTCTATGACCCGTCGCTGAAGACGTTTGCGCCTTCAACCGATGAGAGTCTCGGGCCAATCGTGGGGAATCGCGGGACCACGATCGGAAAGCACAAGCTCTTCCTGGGCTTCAGCTACCAATACTTTAATTTCGGCTCGATCGACGGACAAAACACGAGCAACATTCCGACCGTCCTCCAGCATCAACCGTTTCCTGTACCTAATCCCCAGCACATCCCGTCGTGCGATAACCAAACAGCGCTCACCACCGCGAATGGTTATGCAGGCGATCCGTGCTTCGTGCGCGACTTTATACAAACGGCGAACAACATCGACCTCACGATTCATCAATACGCGATCTATGCGACATACGGAATCACAAACCGTCTCGAGTTGTCGGCCGCCATCCCGATTTTGAATATTCAGATGGCCGTCAGTTCGCATGCCACGATTGTTCCGAATACTGTTACGCCTGCCGCGGTTGGGGCCCCCGGCAATGTATGGCATTCCTTCAATC